>Ga0209636_10000502_pt1 | contig 38448 bp, 29 predicted proteins | sample DeeMarSWOR152_54_FD_187464 | JGI IMG/M metagenome (GOLD analysis project Ga0209636, IMG submission 187464) | Marine sediment microbial communities from White Oak River estuary, North Carolina - WOR-1-52-54 (SPAdes) (version 2) | ecosystem: Environmental > Aquatic > Marine > Intertidal zone >... | reverse complement strand
GAAAAGGACATGTGTTTTCCAGTTGGGGACCAGACGACTCCGGATGCGCCTGTGTATATGTTTGAGATCCGATAGGCTTCCCCACCACTCGGATCGATCATCCAGATTTGTGGTGTGCCGCTTCTTGTAGAAATGAAGGCGATTTTTTTTCCATCCGGCGACCAGCGAGGATTGACGTCTGCCTGAAGACTGGAAGTGAGCCTCCATGATTCACCCCCTTCGGTTGGGACGATCCAGATATCACTGTTGCTCGAATTCTTTTCGAGGTCCATCTCTATGACGACAAAGGCAATCAGGTCTCCGTTTGGCGAGACCTGAGGATCACTGATTCGTTTTATCCGGATGAAGTCATCGAACGAGAGGGGATGGTTCTCCGGAAAGGCATTGAGGATGATAAAAAAGAGCAGTATGGATAAGGATGTCAAAAGTCGTTTTGTCATGTTCCCTCCTTTCTCCTCCTACTTTATTTTGTCCTCTCCTTTTCGTCAAGCCTATCGAGACACAAAATTATCCATTTTCTCCAGGGATCAGGCTAAGTGTTTTTGAAATAATTAGCCTAATCCCTCTTATGTCCCTTTTATTGACATCCCGATCCCTGGTCTCTATAGTATAGGCTTAAAAAGCAGTCAATCCATGAATAACGAGAAAGACATCGAGATGGACTCTCCTTTGGTAAAGGCGATTCGTCAGGCTTATAGGACCGGGCAGGAGGATGAGGCCTTGGAGCCCATTGTGGTTGTCGATTCCGCAGGCAATCCTATCGGCAGGTTTCGAGATGGCGATTCTGTCATCTTCTATGATATCCGGGGCGAAAGGGAAATCGAATTGACCGAAAGCTTGACTGATCCAGGATTCCAACACTTTCCGATCGAAAAAGACATTCAATTGAATTTTGTGACCATGATCGAATACAGCTCATCTCTGGATGTCAAGGTAGCGTTTCAAACGGATGGAGAGATCAAGAACACCTTGACTGAAGTGGTCACTCACGCTGGGATGAAGTTTTTGAAAATCGCCGAGTCTGAAAAGGCTATCCATATTGGCTTTTTCTTAAACGGCAGAAGAGAAGGGAAATTTCCCTATGAAGAGAGAGTTATCATCCCATCTCCGGAAGGTGTGGTCAATTATGCTTTGACTCCGGAGATGAGTGCCGCGAAGGTCTCAGATGAAATCTGTGCGAGACTCAACGATCCATCCTATCAGGTCATCGTGGCTAACCTGGCCAATGTGGATGTGGTGGGACACATCGAAGACAAGCTGGCTATCTTGAAAGCTGTGGAAGCTGTGGATGGAGCCTTGGGGAAGATCTTCGAAGCCTGCCGCCAGACAAGGAGGACCTTGATCGTTACCTCTGATCATGGGACAGTGGAAGAGTGGCTCTATCCTGATGGGGCTGTTAACACCGGACATACGAGAAACCTGGTTCCTTTCATTCTTGCCGATTTTTCCTCTGAAGATCCACATCACTGGGATCTTCAGGGGAAGGGGGAGCTTAGTGACGTAGCTCCGACGGCTCTCAAATTGTTGGGTTTGGAGAAACCTCAAGAAATGACAGGGTCGAGCTTGATCCTGAATTACCCAGATAAAGATAAAGCCAGACGAAGACTCTTGCTGTTGATTCTGGATGGATGGGGCATGAGACAGGAGGAGCGAGGGAACCTGATCAAAGAGGCTCGAACCCCAAATTTTGATGCCCTATGGTCTCAATTTCCTCATGCGTTGCTGGAGGCGGCCGGAGAGGCGGTGGGGATGCCTGTCCATACCGTAGGTAATTCTGAGGCTGGGCATCTTCATCTTGGAGCGGGCAGACGCATCTTTTTGGATCGGGTCAAGATCGATACGGCCGTCAAGGATAGGAGCTTTTACCGCAATCCTGCCTTCCTTTGGGCCATGGAGGAAGCTAAGAAAGGAAATAAAGCCCTGCATCTTCTAGGGATTGTTTCTCATTACAGCTCTCATGGGACGATCAAGCATCTTTTTGCTCTGTTGCAGATGGCCAAAAAAATGGATCTGGAGCGAGTTTTTGCCCATGCTCTGATCGGTCGCAGAGGAGAAAGGCCAGAGAGTGGAGCGGTATACGTGACAAAAGTGGAAGAGATGTGCCGAGAGCTCTCACTGGGTCAAGTGGTCACGGTCATCGGACGCTTCTGGGCCCTTGATAGAGAATTCAACTGGGACAGAGTGGAAAAGACCTACAGGGCTTTGGTCAACGGACAAGGCACCCATGTTCCTTCTTAAGAATGAACGAGACCTCTGAAAAATGTGGCCAAAGGAACTTTTTCATCGTAGATACGTATTCTTCAAAAGAAGACTTAAAAAGATAGAAGATCGCTGAGTCGATGAACGTAGAGGTTAAAGACATCCATTTTAGCTATGGGAAGGTGAAAGCCCTGGATGGGGTTGACATCGATCTTCCAAAAGGCGCAATCGGTCTCCTTGGCCCAAACGGAGCCGGCAAGAGTACCCTTCTTCGAATTCTCTTAGGTTTTCTGACACCGGATAGGGGAGAGGGGAGTGTGCTCGGCTATGATATCAAGCAACAGCAGACCATGATCCGCCGTTACGTGGGATACATGCCTGAGGATGACTGTTTTATCCCAGGCATGGATGCCGTCTCCTTTACCTCCTATATGGGCGAACTCTCCGGTATGCCCCGTCAAGAAGCCATGAAGAGGGCCCATGAGGTTCTCTTTTATGTCGGCTTGGAAGAGAGCCGTTACCGGAAGCTCGAGACCTACTCGAGCGGGATGAGGCAACGTCTCAAATTCGCCCAAGCTCTGGTCCATGATCCCAAGCTCATCTTTCTCGATGAGCCCACGAGTGGTTTAGATCCTCAGGGAAGGAAAGAAATACTGGAGCTGATCATGGATATTTCCTCAAAAAAGGATATTCAGGTTTTGATCTCATCTCATATCCTTCCTGATATTGAGCAGGCATGTTCCTATGTGGTGATTCTAAACAAAGGGAAAACGGCGGCTCAGGGACAGATTAGCGAGCTCAAGCAAGTCAAGTACAGTCTTTATGAATTGAAAATCAAAGGAGATGAGGAGGCCTTCCTGGAGAAATTGAAGAGTGTCAAAAGCAGGATAGACCAGACAGAGGATAAACTTTTAAGGGTCTATCTTCCTCCTGGAACAGATCCTCAGGAGATATTTAAGATTGCAGCGGAGAAAGAGGTCCAGATTAGACACTTCGTAAAAAGCCAAACATCGCTCGAGGACCTATTTGCTCAAGTGGTGGGAGTGGATTGATGACGATAAAGGAAAAGGGCTACACACACTGGGATGGGGAGTTGACTGACGGGAGATTTCCCTGGTGGCCGATCACCCGCTACGGTATCAAACTCACCTTCAAGAAGAAGTTTTTCAAATTTTTCTTCTCTCTGACCCTTATCCCTGCCATTGTTTGGCTTGTGGGGATATACATATCCGAGAGGCTGGAAGATTTTCAGTTCATGGTGAGAGGAGATCAAACAGAATTCCTAAATGTCAATCCCACCTATTTCAAGACCTATTTTACAAATGACTTTCTTCTTTTCATGATGATCATGATATTGGTCTTCTGCGGGGCAGGCCTCATATCGGATGATCTGAAACACAATGCCTTGCAGCTCTATTTTGCGCGTCCTCTGAAAAAAAGAGACTATTTGTTCGGCAAAGCCGCTGTTATTTTTTTCTTCCTTTTCATACTGACTCTCGTACCAGGACTCGTTTTCTTCATCATGAAGATGATATTTGCGGGAAATTTTAAATTCTTTGCTTCTTATCCATGGCTCCCTCTTTCAGTCATTGTGTATTCCGCTCTGCTCACAGCTTTTTTTGCTCTGTATACTCTCTTGTTATCATCGATAGGCAAAAACCGGAGATATGTGGCCATCCTCATCTTTGGGATCTACATTTTTTCGGATATTTTCTACGGGATTTTTTATGGGATTTTCCGTAGCCATTACTTTTCCCTTCTCTCCATCAAAGCCAACATCCAGCAGGTCGGTGCAGTCCTGTTCAACCAGAGAACTCCTCAGGATGTTCCTTGGATCTATTCACTATTGATTATCCTCGGAATCTGTGCGCTTTCTGGCTTTATGCTGAAAAAGAAAGTCAAGGGTGTGGAGATCATAAAATGACTGCTGTCATCCAGACCCAAAAACTGTCCAAGTGGTACGGGAATGTTCTGGGATTGAGCGATGTGACGCTTCAGATTGAACCTGGAATAACTGGATTGCTTGGACCTAATGGTGCTGGAAAGTCAACATTCCTGAAGCTCTTAACTGGACAGATCAAACCGAATATAGGTAAAGTTTCCATCAATGGTCAGAGGATTTGGAATAATTATTCCTTGTTTTCACAGATCGGATTTTGTCCGGAACAGGATTCATTCTACGAAGAGATGACAGGTTGGCAATTCGTGACCAATCTACTGAAACTCCACCATTTCCGACCGGATGAAATAGACAATAAGGCTGAGAAAGCTTTGGAAATCGTCGAGCTGAGTAATGATAAGGACAGAGTCATTCGGTCCTATAGCCGAGGTATGCGCCAGAGGCTGAAATTTGCTCAGGCTATTGCTCATGATCCGAATATCATCATTCTGGATGAGCCTCTAAACGGGCTTGATCCTTTAGGAAGACGAAAGATCATCAGGCTCATAAAAGAATATAAGAGTGAGGGAAGGACGATTGTTGTGTCCAGCCATGTGCTTCCGGAAATAGAGGCCATGACGAAGAGGATTATCCTCATCCATCAGGGAAAGATCTTTGCTCAAGGTGACATCCATTATATCAGAGATTTGATCGATACCCATCCCCACATCGTCTCCATTAAATGCAGTCACCCTCGTCTTTTAGCCGAAAAGTTCATCCATCAGGATTTTGTCTCGAAGGTGTATTTCGATCCCAAAAAGGATACTCTCCTGGTCGAGACAAACAACAGGGATAAATTTTTCGCTCTCCTGCCCTCTCTTTTCATGGAGAATAAGATTGATGTAGAGGAGATCACTTCGCCGGATGATAATCTTCAAGCGGTTTTTGATTATTTGATAGAGAAGTAGGATGACTCAAAACAGCACAGGAAAGCTCTCGTTCTTTTTGAGGTCCGTTAAGGATGTGATTTCCTTCTTCTTTGTCCTCACCAAGAAGGTCAGGAAGACAAAGATCTTTTTCATTTTAAGTTTTTTGCCTGTTTTTATGGCTTTTATCGTCAAATTCTCCCAGATCTTCTCTCTAAGCCGGAATATCGAAGGCATCTACATCTTCAACAACATGATCATGGCCTTTTATATGCAGTTTCTGATTCTGATTCTGGCGCTTTTTTACGGAACTTCAGTGAACTCTGAAGAATTGGAAGGGAAGACGTTAACCTATCTCACCACGCGTCCTGTCTCCAAATCTGCCATAATCATCGGGAAGTATATCTCTTATACCGTTTTAACAATCATTATGACTACATTGGGCGTGGTGTTTTCGTTTTTAGTGCTGAATCTGAATGATCTGCACAAACTGTATTTATATAAAATTCTCTTGAGGGATGTGGCAGTTTTGGGATTGGGTCTTATGTGCTACACAGCGTTTTTTACTTTTGTGGGGACAATTTTGAAGCGATCTATAATGTTTGGACTCATTTTCAGCTTTGGTTGGGAGAATGTGATCCAGTATTTTCCGGGCTCAACCCAGAAATTCACTATTGTGCATTACCTCAAATCGCTTCTTCCCTCTTCTTCGACTGGAAGATTTTCCTTTCTTCTCTTCCGCCTTGAGCCAAGCTCGACAGGAATAGCCATATTTATGCTTGTTCTGATTTCAATTGTATTCCTTGCTCTGGCCTGCCTGCTCTTTACGTTTAAAGAGCATATCCTGGAAGATTAAAGGTGCAGATCCACCCCTTTTAAATAAACCGCATGAATAGAATTGGTATGTGGTGAACAAAATGGTGAACAAGTATGCTGTTACTCTTGTTTTGCTGTGGCCATCTCCTTGAGCTTGTTGACCAATTCTTCAGGAATGCTGGCAAAAATTTTCACGTGATCTTCACCAGCGCTTATTTCGATCTTGTTTAATAACTCTCCTATCTCTGGCTTTTCTGCAGCAGCCATACCGCCGAAGGCTTTTAACCCGTTCAACGCTTCAGCCACTTTCTTGTTACTCTCTGCATTCGGGCTCATGGCTATTATCTCTGCAATAAGGTTTTGATTCTTGTAGTCGAAATAAAGGGCCACAGCACTGATCTCTTTCATGGCTCCCATCATAGGATTTTCTGCTGCGGCTTTTTCCATGGCTCCGACGGGGATAATCATGGCTCCCCAAAAAATGGCGTCTTTGTTGGTTTTATTTATCAAGGCAGAGAGCTCGTCATTTTTGAACACATTGTCTTTCTTTTTTCCTAGAACATCCAAGACCGCCTTCACTGGCGCTTCGTTTCCAACCACAACGTTAGAGTCATCGATGAACGCAAAGGCTCCAGACTCATCCTTTTCCCAGGCCTTGTAGAGCGTGTACTCTGCGTACTGTTCCTCTTGAAGCTCCTGTCCTTCTTCCTCTACCTTCGCCTTAATCAGGGCCATCACTGCGTCTTTATCATATTTCAGGTTGACAACTCCCACACCCTTCTGGCCTTCCTCACCCGTGCCTTCCATCAAACCGACTGCGAGGAAATAGATATCCTTTTGGGGATCGATACCTGTTTTCTCGATGAACTCTTGGTACTTTTGATAGTCTTTTTGTTCCTGAATGGCTTTTGATGCTACTTCTGTAGACATGGCCTTGTTAACATCGACGAAGAAAACACCCTGAACATCGATAGGGATCATTCCAAGAATATCTTGGGCTTTAGCTGTCCCGGCTTCAGGGGCACTTGGCTTCTTCCCACACGCCATAAACGAGAACAAAGCTAGAAAAATAACCAGGTTGATCGCGATGAATCTTTTCATTTTGTTTGCCTCCTCTATTCATCTTGTATGGATTTCTTTAGTGACTATACCAGAAAACCTCTGTTCAGAGCAAGAAAAAAAATGGATCAAGGGCTGATTCCTACCTAAAGTATCTAAAAAGCTCCATCTGGCTGGAATAGAGCCAGCATCGGATCCAGATCATGCTAGAGATGAAAAGTTGCTGAAGGAGAAAAGCGGTCAATACACCCCAAAAATGGGATTGAGGGATGAGTCCTTGAATCAGTATATAGACAATGGTAACCACTACTTGGATTGTAAACAGAAGATAAAACAGACCTACGGTCGAGCCGAGATGCTTGAAAACAAACCCAAAGGCTCCCAGAGCGGATTTTAGGACATCCTGGCTCTCTTCTATCACGATCTTTATACGCCCATAATCAAAGACCATCTGAATAAACAAGAAAAGGAACAAAACAACAGCATTGAAAACGAGGCCGAGGTAAAAGGGTGTCACCTCAGAGAAAGCATTTTCACTCACTTTCTCAAGAACAGAGCCCAGAATCCCGAAAGAGATAATGGGGAACAGGCAGAAAAAAAACCAGGAGAGGAGCATCAGGAGAAAAAAACGAAAGAAGTGGGCGCCAGCACCCAGGAAAAATTCTTTCATAGAGAATTTCGCATCTTGTTCGTTGAAGATGGAAAGAATGCCGCCGGCTAGGAATGTATGAAGGATGATGTACAGGAGCCCCATTATGAGCACGATTGGAGGAAGTCCAAAGAAACGCATCATAAGGAGGCCTTCGAGGTTGTTGAGGATCGCGCCTTTACCGATGATTGAAGGAGAAAAAGTTTCCTCCAGGCCTTGCGCCTCGTCTCTGAATTCTTCCCACCACAGATAATCAAAGCCTTTGGCCATGCGCTCTCCCGCTAAACTCTGACCGAAGGAATCTTTGAGAGAACGGTACATCGGGACAGCGAGCATGAGAGAGAAAGCAAGATTAATGACAAGCAACAGGAGGATCATCCTTGCCGATTTCCCCGTGTTTGTAAATCCTTTAATGAAATTTATTATGATTTTCATCATTTTCACCTCTCCTGTGCTTCAGCCTCTGCAGATGGTGAGAGATTCCTTGGCATCTTATTTTCTGTATCCGGCATCATATTCATGGTATAATTGGCGACTTCTTCCATGATTTTTTCCATCTTAGTAAAGATGATGTCTTTTCGCAAGAAAAAGAGGAGGGATGGTTATCAAACTTTGGGCGCAGAGGTGAATCCCAAATGAAGGTGAAAAAATGTCTGTAAAAGAGATCATCCGACAACGAAGAAGTGTCCGCCGCTATCTGGATAAACCCGTTGAAAGAGAGAAAATTCTCGTTTGCCTTGAGGCAGCGCGGTTGGCGCCTTCGGCAGACAATGTCCAACCCTGGCGGTTCTTGGTCATAGATGACCCTCAACTCAAGGCCAGGTTCGCCAAAGAAGTTTTCTCGGGAATCTATTACATTTCGAAGTTTGCTGCCAAGGCACCTGTGCTCATCATGATTCTTGCGCGGCTCGATATCATCGCCAACAGAATTGGAAAACAGATTCAAGGTGTTCATTTTTATCTGATCGATGTTGGGATTGCAGGGGAACACATCGTTCTTCAGGCCGAAGAACTCGGACTCGGAACCTGTTGGATCGGCTGGTTCAATTCTCGAAAGGCGAGGAAGATTCTGAAAATACCCCGCAGGTACAAGATTGTTTCCCTCTTATCCATGGGGTATTATGAGAGTAAATCCCGTAGAGAACAAAAAAGGAAAAACCTAGATAAAATTGCATGGTTTAATAAAATAGAATAAAGCCTTTCTATTCCTACACAATTCTTTTTATATCTTTGAGTGCCTCTTGGATAAGGTCCAAGGCTTTGATCAATCGATCCTCTTGCTCTCCGTATCCAAAACGGAGATAGTGATCCATTTCAAAATGGTCTCCAGGTACGACAAGGACACTTTTCATCTCACGAATTTTGTTGACCAACTCAGTCGAATTGATGTCCAGATTGTACCGGGCAAACACGATGGCGCCTGCTTGAGGGGGGATACACTGGAACAATCCCTCTTGCCTCTCAATCCAAGTGAGAAGGATGTCGATATTTTCTCTCAGGATTTGCCGCGTCCGCTCGAGTATCTTTTGCCGCTTATCCTGAGTCAGAGCTATTCTAGCCAGACGATCGCTCACAGCACCGATGGATATGGTTGTATAATCATGATAGGGCCAAACCTTCTGGATAAAATCTTCAGGAGCAACCATCCATCCCATTCTAAGCCCGGGGAGGCCATAGGCCTTGGAGAGCCCATTGCTCACCACGACCTTTTTATAGGTTCCCCAAAAGCTGGGTGTCGTCTGCCCATCCAGTTCTGCTCCTTGATATACCTCATCGGCAAAGATCCAAGCGTCGGCTTTCTCTGCCAGATCCAGGATTGTTTCTCTGGCTTCCTTACTGAGTTGGCTGCCCGTGGGATTATTGGGATTTGTGATGGCGATGATCTTTGTTCTGGGCGTGACCAATCGTTTTAATTCATCCAGATCAGGATTCCAATCCAAATTTTCCCGGAGCTGGTATGTCTTGACGTTGCCTCCAAACGCTCGCATCAATCCCCATAATTGCATGTAGTTGGGAATCATGAATAGGGCCTCATCTCCTGGTTCGATCTGGCTCCAGGCTAGTAAAAAATTTGCCTCAGCTGAGCCTGTTGTGATGAGAATGTTCTCGATGTTCGTTCCAGGATACAAAGCGCACACTCTTTCTCTCAGTTCTGGTGTCCCATTGGTCTGGAGATATCCTAAATTCGTCTGCAATATTTCTTCCATCTCCTCTTTCGAGATGAGCTCTCGGAATGAGAGAGGGTGTACGCCGCTTTCAGAAAGGTTATATTCAACCAGATTCTCCCATTGGGATTGCATCCGCTCCATCTTAAAATGCTCGATTCTCATGGCCTACTCCTTTCATTGCTTGCTCTACTATAAATATCAAATTTCGACCTTGAATACTCCTTTGAAAGAAAAGCCGAAAATGATGGACAGGACAAAATACACAATCAGCCAGTGAATGCGCCAGCCAAAAAAACTCATACTCTTGGTGGGATACTGAATTTCAATGGCTTTAATCGGGAGATGACCTTTGATCGGGGCTTCGGTGGGATACATGACCTGTTTTAGAATGCTTTTTCCTGGTTTCATCGGGGAGACTTTACTGAGTGGTCTCTGGGCAACAGAGACTTTTTTGGTCACCGTTTCTCCTTTGATAACTACGGCTATCTGTTGAAGCCCTTCTTTTTTGGCGGAGAACCGCCAATTGATTTCACTGGCCTCTTCAATTCTTAAGGGAAGGGTTTCTATATCCAGTCCAGGAGAGGTTTGAATATCGACAGAGATGTCCAAGGGATTCTGATTATCTTTTAATTTGACTTTTAAAAGCGCCGATTGGTTTGGTGTCAGAGACTCATACCCGAACCAAAAATTGAGTTGAATGATGATCAGAATCAGTGGAAGAATCATCACCAGCATGGGTTTGGTGGAAAAGCCGATATATCTGAGGTTGCAGCGAAGGATGTTACCTTGGGCTTGCAGTGATAAGCTGAGGCTGTCCTTGTACAGACGCAATTCCAGTAGATGGGCTTTTATTTTGTTTTTGACTTGCTGAATTCCTTTCTGGTTTGATGTCCATCTGAAGACAAAGAGCATCAGAAGCCCTGTGAGGAAGGAGACGATAATCATCCCTATCCAGGGGCTCGTGCTGCGGAAGGGATAGAAGAGAGCATCAAATATTTTGCCGAAGACCGAATTGAAAATCCACATGGTTTACGAGATGTAACCAAGTCCTTTCAACTTTTTCTTGATTTCTTCTTCTGAGTCGGATTCTTCGAGCTTTGCTATCTCCTTTTCGAGACAGTGTGTGATGAATTCCTCGACAGAAGAATAGCCAGACATCTCCGCATATTTTTTAATTTTTTCCAAAAGGTCTTTTTCAAGTTTGACTTTTGCCTTTCCCATTTCTATCTCCTAAAAAATCTTTTCCCCGATCATTTCCTTTGGTTTTGCTATGTCAAAAATGGAGAGAATTGTGGTGGTTAAATCATAAAGAGCAGGGGATTGACTCTTGATTTTTTGACTGGTGAACAGAATTCCTGGACAGACCGCCGGGTCCATACAATGGTCACCACTCCATTTATCCATATTGTCATCCAAGACTTTTTTATCGACTCTGCCAAGAGGTGCTGACCAGGCGGTTCGATAGCCGCGATTGTATCCGATGACGATATCCGGAGCTTGTTCAAGCTGCTGACTCTGATAGACATCCTTCGTCACATAGGCCTTTGTGATCACCTTCTCTCCAGTTTCAGGGTCCGTCACCTTTTCAAGTTTTTGAGAGATCTCTCTAACCAATGCTTCTTTTTCCGCTCCCGGATTGACGGTTCCCTCTCCCTCTCGCCCTCTTTCATTTATAAATAGACTGTTCAGGCCGTACGAATAGGCTTTTGTTCTTGACCAGTCCGTATTCATAAAGAACTCTTCCTGTCCTTGTCTCCAGTTGTTGATCAAGCGGAGATATCCGTTCTCTTTTAGCCATGTGTTGACATTGAATGTTCGGCGGAAAGGCGTGAAACCGTGGTCGGACATGGCCATGATGATGGTGTCTTTATCGGCTCGACTTAAGGCCGTATCCAGGATTTTATCCGCCTCTTTGTAGATGTTTTGGATGGTATCCCCATATCGGACAGCAAGATCAGGATCAAACATAGGACTCTCTTTATCGATAAAACGCCAGAACATATGCTGCCTCTGGTCAGTACTCGAGACGTAGTAAAAAAGAAGACCCGAGTCGAACCTTGAGAGTTCATACTCAAACATCTCTATCCGTTCCTTGAGAATCGTGTCGTCTTGCGCTAAATACTCTTCCTCGTCCAGAACTCCGTGTGTCATGGCCTTGAAATCAGCAGGGAGGCCTTTGGTATAAAACGAGCCGAATTTTTTTGCCAATTCTTTGGCATAACTGTCGGGGGTAGAGATGGGCATAGCGGGTTCTGCGGGATCGATATTTATAGGTGAGATGTAGAGCTTGAACTCAGGTCGGACCTGCTTGAGGTAGAACATACAGATCCCGCCCACGCTTTGTGTGGGAATCATCGGGAAATGGATTTTCTTCCAGTCGCTCCATTCTTTCTCCTTGAGAATAAATTCATGATCCTGGATCACTATCTTTGCCAAAGGGTGGACTGGATCGATAAAGACTTTAAAATCAATCGATGATTCTAGTTTGTTTTTTTTGAAGGTGTTGGTTGGGCCAGGAAGCTTGGCTTCCACCCTGTTTCCGATGACATAGACTTCGTGGATGGCTCCTCCGCCGATATCCTGCTTCAGCTCGGTGACCTCAGTCGTGTAATAGTTGAATTCGCCTACTGACCCTGTGATATCCGGTGTTCCCATCCCTGAAAGGGTCTTTTGATTGGTTTGGACAGGCGGAAAGTTGGAAGGCATTTTAAAAATTGTGGCAGGAATGTCATAATCTTCGAGGATTTGCCAGAAAGCTCTTCCTTTCATCATGTTTTCAATGGTCCCTCCAGATAGAGGGAGGACGAGGTTCCCGATGGAGATGGTTTTTGAAGGATCATGTGTCTCTGCACCCGAGAAGGCGGGTATGTAATATTGTGGATCTCTTTTGAGGAAATCGAATATCCCGTGTCCCCCTGGATTCATTCCGGTTATAAAATTCGACCAAGCCACCGGACTCTGAGGAGGAATGCTCGTTTGCAGAGGTCGAAAGTCTCCTTGGGCTCTCAATCGTGTGAAGGCTGGGAGTTTTCCCTGGCTCATCCAAATCTCTGTGAGGTGGGGGTCCATTCCATCGAATCCAAGGATGAGGACTTTTTTCTGTGTCTCTTGTTTTCCGGAGACCTTGGTCACCATATCTGAGGGACTTCCAAGAGCAAGGAGGGAGCCTGCGGTCAGGCTCAGCTTTAAGAATTCTCTTCGATTTATGTTAGCCATTGGTTTCACCTTTTTTTTTGGATTCCATAGATAAATTTTTAATATCTATTAAAGACAGGCCATCCATGTGTTTTGGTGCTTCTAGACCAAAAAGCTCGAGGACTGTGGGCGCGATATCGATGATGGCCGGTGTTTTCGTTTTTATTTCTTGGCTACAGAAAAAGATCCCAGGCACGATTCGAGGATCGATACAGTGATCGCCACTCCAAGCTTTGGTGTTATCTTCAAAGACTATGGTGTTCACTTTTCCGGTCACCGAATCCCAGGAAACACGGTATCCTTCGTTGTAACCGACAATCAAGTCAGGGCAGTTCTCCTTATAAGGTCCTGGGGGAAGGTCATCTCTGTCAAAAACCTTATTGATGGCCGTATCGCTGTTTTCCTCATCTTTCAATCCGTTGAGTTTGGATATGATGTCTTTTTTCAAAGCTTTGGCGTCATCCCCAGGAGATACGATGCCTTTGGCTTCCCTCCCATTCAGATTGAGGTAAATTCCGCCGAGTCCTAATCCATAGGCCTTAGTTTTTGCCCAATCCACATCCTTGAACCATACCTCGCTTTCTTCCTTCCCATCCTTTAGGTCAAGGTAGCCGTTCAGGTAGAGCCAGGAATTCGTGTTGACTCCGCGTCGGAAGGATTTAAGGCCATGGTCTGACATGATGATCAGGATGTCTTTTTTGTTCAATCTTTCCATAACTTTGCCCACGAGCTCATCCATTTTGGTGTAAAGTTCTTCGATCACTCCAGGTCCCATTTTTGCCTGATCCGTGAGCCTGGCGGGATGTCTATCATCCAGATACCGAAAGAACATGTGCTGGATGCTGTCTGTGGTTTCAAACCAAGAGACAACTACTCCTTTCTTTGTCTTGCTCATGGCATTAAATAGCATGCTCTCCCATTCTTGATGGTTGAAATAGCTCAGCTTTAAGAAAGCTTCCTCAGAAAGGACGCCTTCATTCAAGGCCCAGGTGTCATTCGCCTCACCAAGGGTGATGTAGCTTCCCAGGAGTTTAGAGAGGTAAACAGAATAGATAAAGGGGTGGGATAGAGGAAGTGCCGGTTTCTCAGGATCAATATTCAGCGGGGTCACATACATTTCAAAGTGGGGTTCGAGTTGATTGATATAGAAACGACAGATAGATCTGATTTTTATCCAAAGACCGGGCCGAAAAGTTATCCGGGTCCAATCAGAAAACGTCTTCTCCTCAAGCCGAATTTTTTGGCCAGAGACCTCGAGTAAAGCTTCCTTCTTTTCTTTATCGAGGATGATGTGCAGAGGAAGCCGTATCTCCTCAGGAATTTTGAGCATGGTATTCTCAGGACCAGAGATATAGGTTTCAATCCGGTTTCCATCTATTGAAACAGGTATGTTCATTCCTCCTTCCCGCTTGGTTATTTTGTCTTCGTCCGATGTGTAGAAGGAAAATGTGCCTTGGCTTCCCTTCAAATCTGGAGCGCACATTCCGGACAGCAGATGTCCGCGGAATTTTTCAGGGGGAAAGGTCACTGGAATCCTGAGCACCGTGCTGAAAATGCCATTGTCTCCGAGGATTTTCCAGAAAGGAATGCTCTTGCGCAGACCTTTGATCTCAGGCTTAGATAGAGGAATATTGTATTTTCCCAAAGAGAAGACCTTCTTAGGACTGCCTATTCGGGCAGAGGATAGGTCAGGCAGATAGGTTTTAGGGTCGCGGCTCAAGAAATCAAAGATGTTGTGTTTGGCTGGATGGCACCCGGTCATAAAGGAGGACCACGCAACAGGAGATATGGAAGGGATTGTGGTTTCGAGTTTGGCATAGCTTCCTTGTTCGGACAACTTGGAAAAATGAGGAAGTTTGCCTTTGGACATGTATTTTTCGATGAGCACAGGATCCATCCCATCTAACCCAAGAATGACCAATTTGTTGATGTGGCTTTTCTTGTAAGCTTTTTGTCCTTTGATTATGCGGAAAAGAAAGCGGAAAGGCCAGGAAAGGAATGAAAAGATCGCCAGGAAAAAGGTCAGAAAGAGAACCAAAAAGGAAGAGAGGAAAGCGAAGCCAGCGCCAGGTCCGATGTAGGCGCTGAGAGGGGGAGCTGCTACGAGGGCAATGATCACAAAAAACTTGAGTTTTGTTTTCATAGGAGTTTATCCAAGATGATGGCGGCAAGGTCAGATATCGAAAGATCCTGACCATAATCTGAATTTGCCCAGAAAAATGCATCATCCCAGGTGTGCATGCCTTGAAAATTGGTCCGTCCAAATATGTCCTTTTTCTTGATAGATCCTTTCATGTCGAAACCGTAATCTGTGAGGACAATCAGATCTGGGCCGTTTGAGACATAACGTCCGCTGTAGATCTCTTCGGCGTCAAAGACTTTACGGACGACTTTTTTGCCTTCATATTCAAGTTTTTCTAGCTCTTGCGTGATTTTCCACCTGAGAGAGCTCTTTTGTGATGGAGTCACACATCCTTTGGGAAACTTATCCTTCCGGTTCAAATAGATGCGGTTGGGATCCATGGCAAAGGCTCGAGAAGATGGGGATATTTCCGCCAGGTTTTGAGGAGAGGCGGATTCGAATCCTAAATAACCATGTTTTTCAAGCCAGACATTGAGATGGACTTCCTGCTCGATCGCGGTGAAGCCGTGATCTGAAAGGAGAAAAAGGCCTTCATCGCTATTGGTCAGTTTCAAGAATGAATTGACAACGTGATCGATGGCTCGATCGATGCGCCGATAATACCCGAGGAAGCTTTGGTGATAAGGATGCTCATTGTTTTCATAAGCGTCCCACAGAAAATGTTGGAGCCTGTCCGTTCCTGTGATAACACATTCAAAAAAATCCCAGTCCTCTTTCCAGAGAATATCAAAGATTTTTTGGCGTCCTTCCAGGGTTTTTTCAAGATCTTTCCAAAGAAACTCATGGTCCTCCCTTGACTTCATAATATCGATATCGATTTGGTAGTTGATTTCATCGAGTGAGGTTTTTAGGGATGGCGGATAAACGGCTTTGCCCAGGTCTATAGCAACAAAACCTGAGATCAGGATTCCGTTAATCTTTCTGGCCGGATAGGTCGATGGCTGATTGACTATGATGGATTTTTTGTTTTTTTCTCCCAGGGTATCCCAGAAAGTCTGATGTTTCAAATCCAGAAAATTCGGAAAACGAAGGTCATAGGTCCCTGGCTTAAGGTCTGTAAAACCAAAAATTCCATGTGTTCCAGAATTGGTGCCGGTCATGAAATCGGTCCAGCTCACCGCAGAGATTTCAGGAAGGCTGGCTTTCATCATGTGCAGGTGGCCTGCGTCGATGAGTCCTTTCATGGTGGGCATGATGCCTTTGTCAGCCATATCCATGAGGAGTGAGAAAGGAACGCCATCTAATCCAAGAACACAGACACGATTTTTCTTCTTTTTTTTGAATAAGCCCATAGAAATTATCTCAACAGAAAAACCTATCTATTATAAGCATGCCGGCCAGTGTGTCAATCTCTTTAGAGAACATCCCCTTTTATTTGAGAATGATTCGGGCATCTACGATGGTGCATCCCTTTCCTTTTTCATAGACAATGAGTGGGTTGATATCGAGTTCTTTGATGTCCTCCAAATCTGTGACGAGTTGAGAGAGCCTCTTTAAGCACTCTGAGATAGCTGCCGTATCATAGACCGGGCCGCCTCGGAACCCCTCGAGGATTTTATGTGTTTTTGTCCTCGTGATCATCATGTCTGCAGTGAGTTCACGTATGGGCGCCAGTCTAAAAATCACATCTTCTAAGGCCTCTACATAAATACCGCCCATCCCGAACATCAGAATAGGGCCAAACTGCTGGTCGTAATTCATCCCGAGGATGACTTCCTTTCCTGGAGCAGCCATTTCTTCGACCATCATACCTGTTATTTTGGCCTTCGGCATTTTTGCTTTGATGTTGCGCAGGATGGTGTTGTATGCTTTCTGCACCTCTGCTTTGTATTTCAAATTAAGCATGACCCCACCCACGTCGAATTTATGTAGAATATCTGGGGATGCGATTTTCATCACAACAGGAAATCCAATTTTTTGGGTGGCTGCGACGGCTTCCCTCTCGTTAGTAGCCAAAACAGATTTGATGATAGGGAATTCATAAGCTTTCAATACATCATAGGCTTCCTGTTCGAGAAGGAAATAGCGACCTTCTTTCCTTACGTTTTCTATGATTCTTCTTGCCGTAGAGGTATCGACCTTGAACTTTTTTATTCTTGTTTTTGGCCGTTTGAGCCACCATGTGAATTTTGTCATCTCAGCTAGTGCCCTTGCTGCTGATTCAGGAAACCTGTAATCAGGGATGTCGTTTTCCTCTAGCAGATCGATTCCTTTAGAGACATCATAAACCCCGAGGTAGCAGCATACGATCGGCTTATCGATCCGTTTGGATACTTTTATGATGGATTTGGTGATTTTCTCTACATTTGTAAAGGCAGTAGGAGTGAGTATGATGATGGCAGAATGAATGTTTTTCTGTTTGAGCATGACCTTCAAGGTGGATTCATACTGTTCGTGCTGGGCTTCGGCGATCAGGTCCACCGGATTATTCAGACTTGCTGTATGTGGGAGGATGGATTTTAAGGTTTTTTTCGTATTTTTGGAGAGATGAGCGATGTTTAATCCGTATCGGATGCAGGAGTCAGTGGCTAGAATTCCTGGACCTCCTGAATTGGTGATGATTGCTACGTTATTTCCTTTAGGTAGCGGCTGGCTAGAGAAGGCCTTTACATAGTCGAAGATCCCATCCAGAGTTTCTCCCCTAATAACCCCACATTGCTCGAAGATGGCATCATAGACTTTGTCCGATCCAGCCAAAGATCCGGTATGCGAAGATGCAGCCTTTGCTCCGAATACTGTCCGTCCAGCCTTTAGAGCGATAATCGGCTTGGGATTTTTTGGATGGCTGGTGATTTTTCTGGCGATTGACATGAATTCTGTGCCGTTGACCAGGTCCTCCAGGTACATAAGGATCACATCTGTTTTGGGATCCTCCTTGAGGTAAACTAGAAGATCGTTTTCTGTCAAACCAGCCTTGTTTCCCATGCTGATGAATTTGGAAAATCCGATGTTGGCTTCCTTGGCATAATCGAGAACTGCAACGCAGAGGGCACCACTCTGGGAGATGAAAGCAATGTTACCTTGCTTTGGCATCTGTGTTCCAAATGTAGCATTCATACTGGATTCTGAAGCCGTATTCATCACTCCTAGACAGTTTGGTCCGACCAAGGCAATGTCGTATTTATGGATAATTTCCTTGAGTCTGTGTTCGAGTTCAATCCCTTTTCCTCCTATCTCTTTAAAACCGGCCGAGATTATAATGGCTCCTTTTACTCCCCTGACACCACACTCCTCCATTACTTGGAGCACGAGTGGAGCGGGGACGATGACAATTGCTTGATCGACATCATCTGGAATATCCAAGACCCTTGGATAGCATTTGATTCCCAAGATGGCTTCGGCATGGGGATTGACCGGATAAACCACCCCTTGGAAACGGCTATCGATGATATTTGCAAGAAGGGAATGGCCCACGCTTCCTGGGTGTCTCGAGGCTCCTATGATAGCGATGGATCTGGGATAGAAGATTGATTCAAGTTTGTTCATGGGGCTTCCCTCAAGAAATAAATTTTTATTCTTTCAGATTTGTTCCTCATAAAGTGATTGGCATATCTACTTATGTTCTTCTGTGTCAACAGCCTTCAAAACATTCTCCAGAAAGGTTTCCTCTGGAACAGCTCCTTCTATAGTGATGGATTCGTTAATGATCGTCCTCGGAACCCCGAAGACATGATATTTTTGAACAAGATGGGGAAATTCGGTCGATTCGATCATATCTGCGACGATCCTGGGTGATTCATGGGCCATTTGGTGACCAAGACGGACAGACATTGTGCAGTAGGGACAGGTGGGTGTTACAAAAGTCTGAATATGGATATCTCTATCCAGGTTCCTTAGAGCTTCCTTAGTTTCTGGCTTCAGGCTCGTGGATCCCTTTGAAGCGTCAACAATGGCCTCGATAAGGCTTGTGTATTCATATCCGGACGGAATTCCAAAAAATCTGAGATTTGTCATTGCGTTTCTTGTGATAATGATAGCGGGAATTTTATCGATCCCATATTCTTCGGCCTTATCAATATCAGCCAAAAAATCATAGATGACCAAATTCAGTTTGTCGGAGAGAGAACACACTTCTTTTATTAAAGCTTTCGTCTCTTTACAAAACATGCATTCGTGTCCTTTAAGATGATCGGGAAGGATCAGACGGCTGGGCTCTTGGGTGAAATGAAGGAGAGTAACCGGATCGGTCAATTCTTCTGTGAATCTTTTCTGAGTGGCTTCGCTGACCTGTTTTGTGAGAATATCCATCTTTCTTCTCCTTTGATATGCGTTGTTATTTTAGTTGCATACTCGATAAAAAGCAAACAAACGGACAAAGATTGAGCGTCCTTCTTGATGCATTTTAGAAATATGGAAAGGGCTTAGAAGTAAGAAGGATTGACCGCTAGCTATTGGGGCAGGAAAAGGAGTTACTGGGCCTGGACTATAAAGTAATCCGAGACCTGGATATTGTATTTTTGTGGATCCAAAGATTTGACGATTCTGCTTGTATATGTTTTTGTTTGGAGATCTCGTTTGGAAAGATCCATAATACCTCCATCTATTTTGTTTCCTTCCTCATCGGCTATGATTTTAACCTTGGGCCTCAGAAGCTTCGAGGGATCGGGGCTCGTTTCAACAACGATCCCGATTTCTCCCGTATTCAGGAGGACGAGAGTGCCAATCGGGTAGGTCCCCACCATATTGGCAAAGACCTTAAGGATAATCGGGTCAAAGTCGGTCCCGCTATTTTTCATCATCATACTTAAAGTTTCATCACGCGTGAAGACCTTGGTTCTGTAAGGTCTATGGGTTGTCATGGCATCATAAACATCGCAGATCTTCACAATCTTGCTGTAGAGATTTATATGTCTTTTTTTCTGGTACTTAGGATAGCCGGTGAGATCTTCCTTAACATGATGCTCCATGGCCACATTGATGGCCCTCATGGGTAGATGACTGGTTTCCTTAAGCTGAATGAGTTTCTCAGCTCCGAGATGAGGATGTTTTTCGATGACTTCTCTTTCTTGTTCATCCAGTTTTCCAGGTTTGTCCAGGATTTCTTTGGGAATTTCTGTCTTCCCGAAGTCATGAAAGAAGGCGCTAATTCCTAACTCTGCCAATTCGTTTCTGTCCAATCCTAACCTTCTACCTAGAGAAATAGACAATATACACACGTTGATCGAGTGATTGAGAGTGTATTCATCAAAATTCTTGATGGTGGTCAAGCCATAGGTAAAAGATTCATTGTTGACGATATGATTGAATATGGATTGCATCAATCGTCGTGTTGTGCTAAGTGGAATTTTTTCTCCTCTTTTAAGGTATTCAAATATTTCCTTCAAGTGAACGATTCCTAGGAAGAAGATTTTTTTTGCGTTTTTTTCGCTGCTTTGCGTTTCTTCGAAAGGTTGAGCTTTTTCGACGAAAACGTGGCTGATTTGACTTTCTCTGAGCTGAGCGGAAAAAGTCTCAAAAGGATTTTTTATTGCTTTTTCTTTTTCGCTTAAAAGAAAAATAAACAGCTTGAGTTCTTCCTTGTTCAGACCAGATTTAAATTGAAGGAGGCCTGTCTCTCTCCTGTGGAGCTCTTCGCTCAGGAATTTAAACAAGTAGTAATTGGCAAATCTGAAATGAACTTTTATACCGTTTAAATAAAGCGTACTCAATCGGATGGTAAATGTAACTTCTTCCTCAGTCAAAAGCAAATCCTTAATGTCCTGGAAGAGAGAAGAAATTTGCTTCCGGACAGTAAGGTTATTGGGATCATAGATTTTTATGTTTTTGTAAGCCATGTGCATCCCATTGAGGATATCTATGGCTTTTTTTTGCGATTTTTTTTGCTTCGCTTTAAATTGAGCTTCATATTCTTCTCTTATGTCATCGGTCATTGAGTCATCTCTCCTGATTATGGTCCGGGGACAAGTCCTGCAGAGCCATCTTACAGACTTCCCGGATTTTTCTGTTTCTCGAGTGAGCGCCCTTTTTCAGGATCCGTAGAGACTCAGGGCTTCCCATGATTTCTAAAGCCTGGATGCTGCAAAGTCGAGTTTCCGTGTGTTTTGATCCACTGAAGAAGCCTGGCTTTAACAAGATCTCTTCGAGCAACTCATAAGCTTTTTTGATTCTGCTCTTGGTCAAGATTGCAAGGATAGCCATTTTTTCTTCTTTGCTTTTTTTCTTGAATCCTCGGCCAAAAACCAAGTTTTTGACCTGCTCCACGATGGAATCATCTTTCGCAAAAGGGAGACTGCTTGCAGCTAATATGCGCACGTCTTTGTCTTTGTCATTGAGAAATCCGATAAGTATTTTGCTTGAGGTTAAATCCTTGAACTTCCCCAGGGCTTTTATGGCTTTTGTTTTGATCGTTTTATCTTTAGACTGGATAAAGGTCGCTAAGCTTTGGATGGATCTTTTTTCAGGAATTGAACTGAGAATAGATATGACTTCTTTTGTCAGCTCAGGCCTGGAGTCTTTTGCAATCTTCACCAAGACGTTTGGATCCTTCATGGCACTTTCCTCAAGAAAATGGAGAGTCCTCTGACGGAAGTCCTTGTTATTGATTTTCTCATAGAGTTCGGCAAGCAAGGCAGACGCATCAGGTCCGAGGAGAAGATCAAGAAAAGCAAGAAAGAGACGAAAATCTTCAACCTTTCCTTTAAGAACCGTCCTTTTTATAAGGTCCAATCTCTCATTGCTTTTAAGTTTTCGGAGAAACTCATCGATAAGTCTTTCTTTTGGATCCGATTGATAGGACAAAAACATGTCGATTTCAAGTACATTGCTCAAGAGTTGATGCGCCAGGGTGAAATTCCCCTTTTGAATAATGTCATGATAGATGTAAACAACGGCTTCGAGAATCTCTTCAAAACGTTCGGTATCCTCTTCAAGATTCAGCATTTCTGTTACAAGCATAACAAGCTCATCTTCAGGAGAGACTCGTCTGTTAGCTATGAGCATTGCGTCCAGGATTCGATTTTCTCTTTCGGTTAGAGTCGAGAATTGCTCATCAAACTCAATTTCTTTCCATTGTTTCTCTTCATCGTATTCCTCAGAAGAAATCTGCTCAGGGATTTTATCCTCCTTGCAGGCTTTCTGAAGTTCAGCGTGGTCTTCAGGAAGCAACTCAATAGAACCTGAAAACAAAGCGTCTCTTTCTACTTGTATTTCAGCAAGTTTCTTGCCGGCTCCGATCTTTGTTTCGAGGAAGTCATCTGGAGCAAAATAGCGAATGTTTGCAAAATCTCTTTCCCATAGCAAGTTCACGATATCGCCTTCTTCGGCAGGCAACTCATAGACCTTCTTAATGATTTCCAAGAATTCCTGAAGCTCTTCCTTTTTCAAGCCTTTATATAAAATGAGCTTCTGCATTCCATCCTTGTAGAAAAGGAAAGGCAGGCTTTTTATTGTTTTAACATCTTGGAAGATTGTTTTTTCTTTGTATGTGAAAGCAAGTTCCCGAATCCCAATCTCCAGTTTCCAGTATTTATCAAGATAGTCATTAAGCTTTGTCCATAGTTGATCGACCTGCTTTATAACTGTTGAATGTTTCGTGATATAGATTTTAATGCTTGATACGGTGTTGGAGAATAGAGTGATGATTTCCTTAACTTCGGAGAGATCTTGTTCATCAAGAGATGAACTTAAATCATTGTTGTTTTGGTCGGTATTGGTTTTTTTTCTCTCTTCCATCGGGATTCTTAGACTTTTCCGTACTCGCAGCTGCCATGACTGAGGTGCTCTTTACTAGGGAGGGCGTCCGTTCTCGACATATGAAATAATTATTTACTCATTAAAGCGATTTGAGTCAAGAGAATGATTAATTAGCTTGTCACCTACCGTGGCGTGTGCTATATTTTTTTGTTCATTTTTCGAAACCATTCATGATCAAAAAGGAGGCATGATGAGAATGAAGAATTTGATTGGGTTTGTTTTCTTGATGCTTTTTTTAACTGGAGTCTCTTTTGCTCCTGATGAAGCGCGTGTGCTCCGTTTCCCCACAATATTCGGTGATCAGGTCGTTTTTAGTTATGCCGGGGACCTTTACACCGTATCACACGAAGGAGGAGTAGCCAGGAAATTGACGACCCATGAAGGCTATGAAGCTTTTGCCCGCTTCTCACCTGACGGTGAATACATCGCATTTACCGGAGAGTATGACGGGAACCGCGAAGTGTTTGTGATCCCTAGTCGAGGCGGGGTGCCTAAGCGCTTGACCTACACATCCACGCTTGGGCGGGACGACATCTCAGACCGGATGGGGCCAAACAACCTTGTCATGGGCTGGAAACATGACAATGAACACATCGTTTTTCGCTCCCGCATGCGGGAGTGGAACGATTTTAACGGACAGTTGTATCTAGTTTCTGTGGAAGGAAGGATTCCTGAGCAGCTCCCTCTGCCCAGAGGCGGTTTCTGTTCTTTTTCTCCAGATGATAAGAAATTGGCCTATAACAGGATCTTCCGTGAATTCCGCACTTGGAAACGCTACAGGGGTGGGATGGCTGATGACATCTGGGTTTATGACTTTGAGACCAAGAAACTTGAGAACATAACCAACCATCCGGCTCAGGATATCATCCCTATGTGGAGAGGTCGCCGCATCTATTTTCTTTCAGACCGGGATGAAAACGAAAGGATGAACCTTTACGTGTGTGATTTGGACACCAAAAAGACCCGAAAACTGACAGACTTCGTGGAGTTCGACATCAAGTTCCCTTCGCTAGGTCCAGAAGCCATCGTTTTTGAATATGGAGGGCATATCTATCGGTTCGACTTGGAGACAGAAAAAGCGACAAAAGTCCCGGTGATCATTGCCGATGATCTCAACAGCGGCCGAAGCAAGCTGGTGAAAGTCAGCAAAGGAATCACGAACTATGAGATTTCTCCGGATGGAAAACGCGCCTTGTTTGGTGCTCGAGGTGAAGTTTTCACCGTTCCAGCCAAGCATGGAAACACCCGTAATCTGACAAGCACCTCCGGAGTCCACGAGCGGAACTCAAAATGGTCTCCGGATGGGAGATGGATCGCCTATATATCTGATGCCACAGGCGAGGATGAAATCTATGTCATGCCCCAGGATGGCCAGGGGAAGCCCCAGCAGATCACCACCGGTGCGGATACATACAAATATCAGATCTTCTGGTCTCCGGACTCCAGAAAGATCCTATGGAGCGACAAGATGCTACGGCTCAATTATGTGGATGTCAAAACAAAGAAGATTGTGATTGTGGCTCGAGCCGAAGCATGGGAAATCAGAGATTATGTGTGGTCTCCAGACAGCAATTGGATCGCTTACACCAAGCCAGAGGCTGCAACCATGCAAAAGATCTATATCTACGATCTCACAACAGAAAAGACACACGAAGTCACAGACGGTTGGTACTCTTCCTATTCTCCCGATTTCCACTCGGACGGCAAGTATCTCTTTTTTGTCTCGGATAGAGATTTTAATCCCATCTACAGCCGAACAGAGTGGAATCACGCTTACCTTTCCATGTCTCGTATCTATCTCGTGACACTGACCAAGGACATCAAATCTCCGTTTGAACCCAAAAGTGATGAAGTTGATATAAAAAAAGAAGAAGAAAAACAAGATAAGGGGGAGGACAAGAAAGAGGATGAAGGCAAGAAGGCCGATGTTGTGAAAAAAAAGGTCGTTGTTAAAGTGGACCCTGATGGAATCAAGGATCGGATCGTCAGATTACCTGTAGAAGTTGCCAATTATGGGATGCTGAACTCTGTAGGCGACACACTCTATTATATGAAGAGAAGGGACAGAGATCAGAAACCTTCTTTGAAGATGTATAACTTGAAGGATCAGAAGGAAACAGATTTGGGGAGTATCAATGGTTACGAGATTTCCCATGATCAGAAGAAAATGCTTGTCTCCCAGGGCCAACCCGAGGAATCCTATGCCATCATTGATCTTCCCAAAGCTCCTATCAAGGTCGAGGAAAAGTTGGATCTCTCCCAGATGGAGGTAAAGGTCAACCTCAGAGAGGAATGGAATCACATCTTTGAAGAGTGCTGGCGCCAGATGAAATATTTCTTCTATGATCCCGGGATGCATGGAGTGGACTGGGAAGCAGTGAAGAACCAGTATAAGCCCCTGGCTGAAGCTGTGAACCATCGCGCTGATCTGACGTATGTTCTAGGGGAGATGATCGGAGAATTGAACGCCGGCCATACCTATGTGGGGGGAGGAAGTTTTCCACACCCGGATCGAGTGAATGTGGGAATGCTAGGAGCTCAATTCAAACGGGACCCTCAAACAGGCTATTTCCAGATCGTAAAAATTCTGAGAGGTCAGAACTGGGATAGGGCACTGCGTTCGCCTCTTACTGAGGTGGGGGTGAACGTGAGAGAAGGAGATTTCTTGATATCCATCAATGGAAAATTGACAAACAAAATGCAAGATATCCATGAAGCTCTTCTGAACACGGTCGGGAAACAAGTGAATCTTCGTGTGAACACCAAGCCAGATGAGGAGGGAAACAGAGAAACTGTGGTTGTTCCGATTAAAGATGAGCTTTCCCTGTATTACTACAACTGGGTTCAGGGCAACATCGAAAAGGTGAACAAAGCAACGGAAGGAAAGGTTGGTTACATCCATATACCTAATATGGGGCCGGCTGGTTTAAATGAATTCGTCAAACATTTCTATCCACAGCTTCGGAAGAAGGCTTTGATTGTCGATGTCCGCAGCAACGGAGGAGGGAGTGTGTCCCCAATGATTATCGAGCGTTTGAGACGTGAGGCAGCCATGATGGGTGTGGCAAGGAACGCACTCCCCACTCCTGATCCCAATGAGGTTTTGATGGGGCCCATGGTTTGTCTGATGGATGAATTTTCTGCTTCTGACGGGGATATTTTTCCTTATCGGTTCAAGAGACACAATTTGGGCAAATTGATCGGCAAACGGACCTGGGGGGGAGTCGTCGGCATCCGAGGATCCTTGCCTCTCCTCGATGGGGGATATCTGTTTAAACCAGAGTTTGCTACATATGGTTTGGAGGAAAAAGACTGGATTATCGAGGGTATTGGAGTAGAACCCGACATCTATGTGGACAATGATCCAGCTAAGGAATTTGCAGGGATTGACGAGCAGTTGAACAAGGCCATAGAGGTCATACTCGAAGAATTAAAGACTAAAGAAAAGGAACTTCCCAAAGTGCCTCCTTATCCCAAGAAGAAGAAATAGGCATTAGACAAGATGTGTGTGAGGAAGGTATAATTTCTTCCAGAATGAGGAGTCACTAAACTTGGTGGAAAAAGTGAAAGTGAGCTGCCCTGCGTGTGGGGCCACGAACAATTATCCGATGGATGTTTTAGGAAAAAATGTCGTCTGTGGCCGATGCAGGACTCCTCTCCCAAAGCCTGGGATCGTTATCAATCCATCACCCAATCAGACTTACACTCTTATACAGAGAGCATCACTTCCTGTTCTCATCGATTTTTTCTCGCCCACCTGTGCACCCTGTCATATGATGCATCCTATAGTGGATAAACTGGCCGAGAGAAGGGCAGGAGAACTCATGGTCCTTCGGATTGATGTGAGTCTGCATGCAGAATTAGGCGCGTCATTTGGAGTCCAAGGCGTGCCGACCTTTGTCATACTCCATAAAGGCTACGAGAGGGCCCGGACATCCGGGGCCATGTCTGAAACCGATTTTTCTCTTTGGGTGGCAAGTCTAGTCTAAATGATGAGTCTGTATGACCTCATTGTCTCAAGAAGATCGATACGCCAATTCAAACCAAAGCCGGTTTCCAAAGATCTTCTGAAGGATTTTGTCAATGCTGGAAGATTGGCACCTTCAGCAGCCAATCGCCAGCCTTTGGAGTTTATTGTTGTGGATGAAGAGGGACTCAGAAGCCAGATGTTTCCCTGTTTGAAATGGGCCGGATACATAGCCCCTGAAGGCAATCCCAAACAAGGTCAAGAACCTCAAGCCTATATTGTGGTTCTGGTGAACACCAGAGTCAGAGAAAAGGGATGCGAGTGGGATGTCGGGGCAGCAGTCGAGAACATGATTCTTGCTGCTTGGGAAAATGGCATTGGTAGCTGTTGGATCATCTCTGTGGACAGAGAGAGGGTGAGAGAGCTCCTCATGGTCCCTGAACACTATAAGGTTGATTCTGTCTTAGCGCTCGGTTATCCAGCTGAGGCTCCAATGATCGAGGACTTAAAGGATTCCGTGAAATACTGGAAGGATCCAGAGGGTTGTCTGCATGTCCCTAAACGAAAGCTCGAAGACGTGATCCATTTCAATAAATTTTAAATATGAAGCATAAGAAGCTAGGTCTTACACATTACATTTTCATCGGCTTTTTCTTAGGGATTATTGCTGGGTGGGTGTTTGGGGAAGGCATTACGCCTATCGCTGAACCTTTGGCTGAGATTTTTCTGCGCCTATTGCGTATGGCCATCATGCCCCTTATCATCACATCCATAATCTCTGGTGTTGTGAGTGTCGGAAGCGCCGCTGGACTGGGGCGTTTGAGTATCAAAACTTTTTCTTATTATATTCTCAGCAGTCTGATGGCCATACTCACTGGCTTGGTGTTAGTGAATGTCTTTAAGCCCGGCGTTGGCGCTGAGATCGGTCTCGAATTAAGCCCTGAGAATATTGCAACAGCAGAGCAGGGGATAGGGGAACTGCTTATAAATCTCATTCCTGAGAATCCCTTTGCTGCTATGGCTAAGGGAGATGTCCTGCCTATCATCTTTTTTTCCATTCTTTTTGGTTTTTTCGTCACCAGGCTCTCAGAGAGACCAAGGGCTCAGCTCACCGATTTTTTCCATGCGGCCTTCGAAGCCATGATGAAACTGACTCTATTTGTAGTCTGGAGTGCACCCTTGGGTGTTTTCGGAATCATCTCTCGAATCGTTGCCAAAACAGGATTTGATGCCTTCAAGTCACTCGGATTTTATTTCATCGTTGTTCTCATCGGCTTGGCGATACATGCAACTGTGAATTTGCCCTTGCTTTTGTCTTTAGTTGCTAGGGTAAATCCGATCAAGCACTACAAAGGGATGCCCTCTGCTCTTATCATGGCGTTCTCTACCTGCTCAACTATTGTGACGCTTCCCCTCACGATGAAGGCTGTCACAGGAAACTCCAAAGTATCCGAAAAGGTCTCTAATTTTGTCTTGCCTATCGGGGCTACTGTCAACATGGACGGAACGGCTCTCTACGAGTGTGTTGCAACCATATTCATTGCCCAAGTCTATGGCTTTGATCTGTCTTTTGGAGCTCAGGTCATGGTTGTCATCACAGCGCTTCTGGCCTCTATCGGGGCTGCGAGTGTACCCATGAGTGGAATGGTTATGATGTCGATTATCTTGAAAGCCGTGGGCCTTCCCCTCGAGGGAGTCGCAATCATACTGGCTGTGGACCGAATCCTGGATATGTTCCGAACCACGATCAATGTCCTGAGTGATAGTTGTGGCTCTGTTATCGTTGCACGATTGGAAGGGGAAAAATTGGAGGGGATAGGAGAAAGTATTTAGTAATAATACCAGATGGTTTTGTAATCCGATATATTTTCACCGATACTTTTTAGCCTTTGCAAATAAGAATAAATGGACACATCTGTGTAAATGTAGGTATCTACAATAGCCAGTTTCTTCTCCCAAGGATGAAACTCATAAATCCGGCGGCCATCAGGAAGAATGGATACGACATCATGGTGTTGGACAGCGCGCAGGTAGTTTTTTCCCAATTTTGGAACATTGAAGACAATCTCATCGGTCCTGACTGTGCCAGGCATGAGCCTGGCTTCTTCTTTTTGTTCTTGGAGAAGTCTGGGAATTGGCACACGGTAATCGTCCGTCTCTTCCTTGCCCTTAGTGTTGAAAGTGTAATAGGGTGTGACTCCGATCAGGCGCAGTTGATGTCGCAGTATGGCCGCTTCGAATTTGCGCGAATTGAAGAATGTGTAGACTAACTGGTTGTAAACCTCCATTCCGTAGCGCCGGAACCTTTGAACCGCTTCCATGGATTGGTGTGTGATCTCGTATGGATGTTCGTAGTGGGTGACAATCAGCACTTCTCTTTTTCCAGGAATATGGAAATGGTTGAAGTCTTTGACGAGTGTGTCGGTAATCCTCTGGGGCAAAGTCACTGGTGTTCGTGTGCCGATTCTGATTCTTTTGATGTGATCCATCCGGGAAAGCTTAAAAAGAAGGTTTTCTATTCTTTCATTAGAAAGAATTAAGGGATCTCCTCCCGTGATCAGAACCTCATTGATCTCGGGAGTTTTGGCTATCCAATCCAGAGCTTTTTCCTGTTTGGCTTTGGACAGGACAGCTGAACGTGAATACACATCTTCAATCTCCCAGTTGCGTTGACAATACACACAGATCTGGGGACAAGTCAAAGCAGGCTTGAGAATGACGATCTGAGGGTAACGCCGGGTGATCCCTTCTATAGGTGACGTATCCCGCTCCAGCATGAAGTCCATCGAACTCTCGTCCTGGGCTTTAAAGTCCTTTAGTTTATTGATGTAGTGCAGAGATGGGATCACTTGGGCACGGATGGCGTCATCTCTCCCTTGTCCCGGCTCATAGTCCATCAAAGACAGATAATATGGAGTTATACCGAACGGGATTTTTAACTTTTGGGCATACTCGACTGCTTCATGTTCTTCATCGGTCAGTTTAATTAATTTTCTCAGGGTTTCTGCTTTCCTGATGATGTGCCGGACCTGCCACTTCCAATCACTCCATTCAAAATCCGTGGCATTAAAGTACCTGAGAATTCTCAGCTTGTTATCGGATCGCCGTCGTTTGGCATCGTCGTCCAAACCGCAGGAATAACGCTTGGTGAATTTTTCCATGCCCCTGGCCATTCGAGAAAGATCGGCCGAGCGCAGTCTTGCGGCTCTCGTTCCCTTATACTTGCTGAATGCGGGTGCGGTCTCAGGATACACTTCGGCTTGACCAGAAATCCCACGAATAAGATGGTCGAGCTCTGCAAAAAAATCTGGAGTTGGTTGCTGGATAGAACTTTTTTTGCTGCCGTGAATCAAATCATTTATGTAGCCGAGTAAACTGAATTGAGCGAGCTTTTCACTGCGTTTTGAAATGATGTTGCGGAATACGAGGATAGCATCCCGAGTCAACACCCATTTGAGAGAAGGGAGAGTAGGATTGTCATCGAAGGTTTTTATCAGCAAGGAATTCAATAGTGCTCTGACTTTGGCTCTTTTTTTCTCGAGAGGATCCTTGGAGGACAAGATCTTTTTTAACTGAGGAATAGGCTCCAAAGTTTTCAACAGCCTTTTTTTAATTCTTTGCTCCATGATTTTAGGTGGCTAAGCTTGGTACCATTTCTAAAGATTATCCCGACCCAAATCGAAATAAGTTTTTATTGTTATAAACATTATAGCATTAATTATCATCAGAGTTATAGACATCTCTTATTTTTTATCCCGATGGAAGCTATGAAAAGGTTTAAGTTTTAAACAAAAGAGCTGAAGTCCGCTTCTGTTAGATGAAGCAAGAATAAGGTAAGAAGGGCTGTGCGCTCCTTTAGGCTTGAGATCCGAATGCGCTCTTCAGAGGTATGGTCTCTCAAACCGATGGGACCGAAACCGTCGAGTGTAGGCACATCCATCGCACCGAAGAAATTTCCATCGGATGTCCCATATCGGTGTTCCGATAAGATCTCCTGTCCCAATCCCTTTGCGACTCGTTGTAGGTGGTAAAGCAACTTTTTTGTCTTTTTACTGCAAGGCATGGCCGGGCGGTAATTGAGGAGAGTCATATGGAAGGAAATCTGCGGAAGGTCGCTCTGTGATACAATCATCTGGATCCGGTCCAGTAGCGGTCCGTAGCGCTCTTCTTTTTGCCAGCGGAGATCAAAGAGAAAGGAAGCTTGGGCAGGAACTGTGCTAGGACCCAATCCACCTTCGATCTGACCGACGTTGATATAAACGCCTGGAAATACAGAATTCAGGGATTCAAAAGCAATCACTTTTCGAGCGAGCTCCAGGATGGCACTGATCTTTTCCTCAGAGGCGGATCCCACATGGCGGTCGCGGCCGAGACATTCCAAACGGCCTCCGGCCTTGCCATTGCGGGAGACTGCGATTTCACCCTTCTCACCAGCGCATTCTCCCACCAAGCAGACCATGGCGTTTTCCCGCTCTTCTTCGTAGATTCCACGTGATGTGGAAGAGCCGTTCTCTTCGTCCCCACCAAGAATCATGGCCACATTCAAGGGCTTGAAGCCGCCCGCTTGCTTGAGGGCTCTGAGGGCGTAGACCATGACGGCTAATCCCCCTTTCATATCTGCAGTTCCAGGCCCCATCAGCCAATCTCCATCTTTTTTACATGTTTGAAAAGGGTGATCTGGAGGAAAGACGGTATCTGTGTGGCCGAGGAGGTACACTGCCTTGCCTGTCTTTTTTGTTTTCAGGATGTGGTGGTCTCCAACCTCTCTCTGATTAACGATCTTGTGGAAGGGAAAGATCCCCTCCACCTTTTCCAGAATCATTGTGGTCACACGGTCGGTTCCCTGCTTGTGGAACGTGTATGAATTCTGTTCACAGAGGGTGATCAGGAAGTCAAGCTGTTCCTTTTCCCATCTGTCGATCAGTTCGAGAACATTCTTTTGGATATCAGATGTCATTACTTGATTCTCTGAAAAATGACTACAAGTCCTCGTCCTCGTATTCACAAACCTGTCCGGCCCAGGGCCGGAACAGGAGCTTGCCGTTTCGATTCTGGTTGAGGAGGTAAGTGGGGGCCATAGGAGTCTTGCCCTTTCCCTCTGGTGCAGTGATGATGAAGGTTGGAACACCCAAACCCGAAGTATAGCCCCGAAGATTCTCCATGATGTTTAAACCTTCCCCTACAGAAGCACGGAAGTGATGAATTCCCTGTAGCTTCTTGCAGTTGAAGATGTAATAGGGCCGCACCCGGATCCGCAATAATTCATGAATCAACTTTTTCGTGACATTCTTATCATTGTTGATCCCTTTGAGGAGCACGGATTGGTTTCCCACTAAGACTCCTGCATCAATCAATCGGTCAATAACTTTCTCTGACTCTGGATTCACTTCCAGAGGGTGGTTGAACTGCGTGTTAAGGTAAAGGGGTTTGTGCCGTTTAAAGATCTTGCACAGTCCTGGGGTCACCCTTTGCGGCAGAGTGGCTAACATACGGGATCCAAGCCGTTTGATTTCCACATGGGGGATTCTCTCCAACTCTGTAAGGATCCAATCGATGGTATCATCCGACAGCATGAGTGCATCGCCTCCTGTGATGAGCACATCCCGGATCTCGGGACAATCGGAAACATATTTTAGGGAAGATTCTATGTCTTCACGAGGATAGATCATATCTTTGAAGGAGATGTCTTTCTTTCTTAGGCAATGCCGGCAGAACATAGCGCACATATTGGTGACATTAATGATCAGACGGTCGGGGTAAAGGCGTGTGATTAAGGGGGCCGGGGAATTATATACGAGTGCATAAGGATCTTTCATCTCTTCTTTGTCCAGGTATTCCGCAACTGTCGGAACCGATTGCTTGAAGATGGGGCAATCTCTATCCTCGGGATCAATCAAACTCGCATAATAGGGTGAGATCTGCCATCGGTACTGGGTGGCGGTTTTTTCGATATCACGAATATCCTGATCAGAGAGGCGAATGATACGTCTTAGAATCCCTGTATCTCGAATGGCATTTTGATAATGCCACTTGTAGTTATCCCAATCCTTTTCCGCGCCTCCTAAAATTTTCAGGATGTGGTTTTTTTGTTTTTGGATCCGATCCCATTGGTTGAATCCGGTCGGGATTTTATCCCGCACCACTAGATAATCGGATATCATCTCTGTGTGCTGACGTGCACGCTCACGTGCTATCTCCCGATTTTTTTCTGGAACATACATGGGAGAGCTCGGGTCTTTAACAACCGACATAGTTGCCTCCCTGAGAATAATATAATCCGCGATGGATCTATCTCTTGTTTGTATTGTTTATAGCTTTAAAAAAATCAGGTTCTTCTTTGGCATAACGGTCAACGGCTACCTCGATGATGCGGTTGATGAGCTGATCATAGGAAATTCCCGCTATCATGGCAGCCCTGACAAAAGAAGATCCCGGATTAATGCTGGCCATGGAATTCATCTCTAGGATATATGGCTGATGGTATTTATCCAAGCGAAAATCAACCCTGCCAAAATCATAAATATTCAGCACCTCGAAAGTGCGAACCGCAAGTTTCTGGAGATAAGCGGCTGTCTCCGGTGGCAATTCAGCCGGACAAACCATTTTCACTTTTTTCTTGAGCGTCCTTTTAAATTTGACATCATGGCTGTAAACGCCTTGACATTCTTTACTCAAAACAAGTTCCAAGACCGGAAGAACCTGAGGGGGATTATTGCCTAACACAGAGACATTGACCTCTCGTCCGTCGATGAACTCTTCTGCGAGGGCTGGCTGTTTGTATTCTTCGAAGAGCTCTAATATAGCCTCTTTGAGGGATTCGTCATCATGAACAATCTTCAGACCAAAACTCGCTGCTTCACCACGGGGCTTCACGATAACAGGGTATTTCAAATAAGGAGCATCCAGTTCCGGCTCCATATATACACGATAATTTGGAGTAGGCAGGTTCGAAGCCATAATGATTTGTTTGGTAACGACTTTATCCTGGGCGAGAGAATGCCCCATTGGGTTGGATCCTGTATATGGAATACCCGCCAATTCAAGGAGAGACGGGACATGGGTGTATCGGCATTTTCCTTGAACACCCAGGGCCAAATTCAAGACTATGCCATTGGGACGTCGCTTAGAAAGCCTGGGAAGAAATTTGTTCAGCTTTGCTAGCAGATGGCGATCCGCCGGAATGAGTTCAACGGTGTAACCTCCTGCCTCCAATGCCTTGACGACTTTCTGAATGGTCTCCTCAGGATACCATTCCTTGTTCTGCATGCCGAACACATTAATGGTCCCTTTTCGATCTCTATTGTAAACAACCGCTACGTGCATAAATACTTTTTCTCCTTAAATTGGATTCAAAACCCTGCGGCAAAGATCATTATTTTGTCGAGAAAAACCATAAGGCTTCTCTCTCTTTATCCTTTCTCTGTGAGGAATCTTTCCTTTTACAGCGTAGATAGTAACCTACTCGCTGTGCTTGACTCCGAAGGTTTTTTATATACCCTATGTGTGGATGATGTCAAGAAAAGGTAGAAGAAGTGAGGAAGGTGGTTCCAATGAAATTTGACCAGGTTTTACTCTCCGGCTATGGTGAGTTCCTGGATTCTCAAGGTAGGTCCGGATATTGGTCCCAGGAATTTGAGATCATTTCCAACCAAATCTATCTGGTTGAGTATCGTTCCTAGGTTGCCGGCAATTGTGATTTCTGAGACAGGATAAGCGATCTCTCCGTTCTCAACCCACAATCCGAATGCTCCTCGGCTGATATCTCCGGTCACAGGATTGAGTCCATGCCCAATGGTCCGGGTGAGAACGAGTCCTTTTGTTGTTGACTTTATGATTTCGTCTGGCGATATCTCTCCAGCTTGGAGGTAGAAATTATTCGGCCCAACCCCTGCTCCGTCTGCGTTTCCAGTGGAGCGAAGCTTGAGCTTCTTTGCTGAATAAGTGTTGCAAAGGAAGTTTTTCAGCATCCCCTTCTCAATAACCGTAGTCTGGCCTGTTGAAACACCTTCAGAATCAAAAGGACGTGTTCCGAGTTTCCCTCGCATCCGTCCATCGTCACAGACAGTGATTTTCTCATTCCCCACTTTTTTACCCAGTTTGTCTGCAAGAAAGGAAAGTCTTTGGTAAACAGCCATCCCGGATACACAGCTGAAAAGAAATCCCAACAGCCACGAGGTCATTGGAGGCTCAAAAATCACCGGGACATTCTGTGTTCGAATTTTTCGGGGATGAATTTGGCGTACCGTTCTTTCCATAGCTTTTTTGGCTACATCCTCAGGACTTTCGAGCTTCTTGAATTGTCTTTGTGAGGAAGACCAGGAATCTTCGACTTTATCATCGGTCTCCCCGGCCTGGAGACCCACGCTTAGGCTATAAACGGTCTCTTCATAGACACCTTCAAAACCAAGAGAATTCGCCAGGTATGTTTTGATCTCTTTCGTCTCGAAACTGGCCCCATGGGAGTTGGTTATTCTTTTATCCACAAGAGCGATCTTTTCTGTTTCCATAGCTAGAGCAATTTTTTTCTCGGGTTCCAACTCTGATATTTCTGGGTCGTAGATGTTCAGAGAAGCCGGATCAAATGTGCTTCTATCAGGGATGGGCAGCCCCGAATATTCGTCCAGATTGGCATATTCTGTTCGCCGGATGGCATTTTTCGCAAGCCGTTGGAGGGTATCCATGCTCAAATCTGAGGAGGTGGCAAAGGCGGTTCTCTTTTCTTTGATAACTCTCATCGCTAGATACCTGGAACCGGCTTCTATTAGGTTTTCAATTTTTCCAAGGCGAACGTCTACATCGAATTCCATCCCTTCAACAACAGTGATTTCTATCTCGTCAGCTCCTTGCGTCTTGCCGAAACTGACTAAGCTCTCTGCAAGATTCATCAGTCCTGCTGATTCTTTTTGCCCACTCATCTGAGTCCCCCTACGGTCATGCTGGCGATTTTGAGTGTCGGGCATCCATCTGTAACAGGAGCTGCTTGTCCCTCCTTTCCACATGTTCCAGTCTGCAATCCAAAAATTAAATCTGAGCCAACTTTATCGATTTTGTGGAGGATGTCAATGTTAGTTCCTATGAGCGTTGCCTGTTTAACAGGAGCAGTGAGTTTACCTCTTTCTATCAAAAATCCTGAGCTCACCGAAAAAGTGAATTTGCCAGAATCCTCGACTTGGCCTCCTTGGTATCTGTGGGCGTAAAATCCCCGGCTAACCGATCTGATGATGTCCTCAGGATCATATTCTCCCTTGTCTATATACGTATTGCTCATCCGAGGAATGGGAATGCAGGTGTAATCCTGTCTTCGGCCATGGCCGGTCAGAGGCATGCTCATTAATTTTGCAGATAACCTGTCCTGAAGAAAGCCTACCAGTGTACCTCCCTCGATCAATGGGGTTTTTTTGGGAACGGTGCCTTCATCATCGATGTTGTAAGAGCCCCGGAAAAAAGGGATTGTGGGGTCGTCATAAATAAATATCTGTTTGTTTCCGACTCTTTTACCCAGTTTATCCCAAAAGACTGATGTTTTTTTCCGATTGAAATCAGCTTCCAGAAGATGTCCCACGGCTTCATGGATCAAGACGCCGCTGTGACCAGGAGCTAAGACAACTGGCATTTCTCCAGCAGGAGGAGGAACAGCTTCTAAGAGATTCAGGGCCTCTTCAGCCGCTTCTCCTCCAATCTGTCCTGGAGTCAGGTTTTTTCTGAAAAAGTCCAATCCGACTCTTCCCCCCCCACCCGAGAAGCCGGCTTCTCTTTTGCCGGATTTTTCAGCGATGCACAAGCAGGTCAGCTTCAAGAGAGGCTGAACATCGGAGATGCTCAATCCTTCAGAGTTCACGATGGTAATATGCCTGACCTGTTCGATGAACGTGATTTTCACTTCTTTGATGTTTTCATCAAAATGTGATGCGGCATGATAAGTTTCTTTGACCAAAGAAATTTTCCTATCCAGCGAGTCATCAAAAGTAGGACTGAACACAGGATAGAAATTGTGTGGCGGGAGTGCGTATTGCAAATGGACAGGAGGTTGCATCAACTCTCCTTTTGCGATAGAAGCCGCTGTGAGAGCAGCCTTTTTGATTTTTGTAGGGGAAGGATCATTTGTATAGCCGTATCCTGTTTGATCATTAAATATGACTCTTATGCCTATGCCGAGCATGATGTTTTCTGATGTTTCTTTGATAATGTCTTCTTCCATGCGGATGGAATGACTCATTCTGTATTCAAAGAAGATTTCGGAGAAGTCTCCTCCCTGGGAAAGAGCAACCCTTAAGAATTGTTCAAGATCATCTGGACTAAGCTGGAAGTGCTCTTCAAAAAAGACAGGATTATGTCTCATGAAAATTTTATTCATGTTATTTTTTACCTTTTGTTCTGAAGATGGAGAGAATCAGAATGCTGGAAATGCCCAAAATATATTCGAACAGGTTTGTTATGAGATGAATGCCACTAGAGAGGATGGCGACGCGCTTTTCAAATCCCATCAGCATGAGGGTTAAAGCCCAAGCAGACTCCCATGTTCCGAAGCCTCCGATCCCTTTGATCGGAAGTGCGGAGCTCATCTCTGCGCCTGTAATACCCAAGATGGCTTTAAAAAAACTGAGATTCTCCAGAGAAAATCTGTGACTGCGAAGCAAAGAGAAAAGAAGGATGTAGAGTGAGAGGTATTTGACAAGGCGTATTCCCAAAGAGAGGATAAAAAGAGGCAGGTCGATTTTTCTTTTTCTTATCCTGATAAGTTCCTCAATGGTGAGATGAATCTTTTCTACGCTGGTTTCTGCCCATTTTCTCTTCTCCTGCCTAAACACTTTCAACATCCATTGATAGAAGTTGAGGAAGAAGCGGGCTATCGGAGTCATTCTCCAAAAAACAAGGAACAGGATGACAAAAAAGAGAAACGCTATCAACAGAAAAGTCGTGTTGGAGACAGAGGTCGTTCCCAACCCCACAACTAGGATGGAAAAGACCAGAAAGGGACTCAGCGTAAGAAAATCCAGGATAAAAGCTACCACAAAACTAGAAGCGGCTGACTCAAAAGAATATCTCAGACTTTTATTGAGAACATAGATGTAAGAGATGGATCCAATTCGGGCTGGAAAGAGATCAACAAAAAGATTCCGGATAAAGGTTACCAGATAAATGCTGCCCCAGCTTATATGTTGTGGCTGAAGCAACACTTTGTAACGCCATGCCCGCAGCGTGGCACCAAGAAGAGAAAGGACCGAAAAAGCAAGAAGTCCAGGGATATAGATTTGGACAAAGGTTTGCGCAAAGTCTTCAAATTCGACTTGAGAGAGGAGAAACCAGATGAGAATTGCAGAAAGAACGGTAGACATAAGAAGGGAAAGAACCTTCCTCCTCTGCATTCTTGTATATTAATTGTTGACTGCGTGTCCTGTCAAACTCCCAGCATTTTGTTATCAATACGCTTAAGTGAGGACTGAGGGTGAAGAAACCCCTCGAGGACTGAGCGGGCATGGTTTCTCTCCATAGGAGAGAAGAGCGAAGGACGAGTGGGAGCGGATTGTCCTCGCTGGGGAAAATCCGCGTGTTTATGAGCACTCAGTCCGAGCTAATTGACTGATGCAGCGGAAAAAACTATAATTTGTTCTGATGTGGAGGGAAAATCTAGATTCTCTTATTGAGACGGCTTTGCAGGAGGATATGCCGAAAGGCGATATCACATCCGAGAATATCATTCCCCCAGAATCTATCTCACAGGCCATAATTCTAGCAAAAGAGGATGGAATCTTGG
>Ga0209636_10000500_pt1 | contig 38505 bp, 34 predicted proteins | sample DeeMarSWOR152_54_FD_187464 | JGI IMG/M metagenome (GOLD analysis project Ga0209636, IMG submission 187464) | Marine sediment microbial communities from White Oak River estuary, North Carolina - WOR-1-52-54 (SPAdes) (version 2) | ecosystem: Environmental > Aquatic > Marine > Intertidal zone >... | reverse complement strand
GGAATGCTGGCGTTGTTTTTCTAAGCATCAGGAATGCGAAGTGAGAAAAATGTACGAAAGGAAGGCCAAGAAATAAGCCCGATCATGTTTTCTTCCTAGCGGGACCTCTTCCCGGAATCCGGGAGGCGGTTATTTTTGAGTTAAATACAGGAAACGCTATGATATGCTTGGGAGTGCCAAGAGGGTAAAGAGTGGGATAAAGTCTTGTTTGCCTCCATGCCCCAAAATAGAGATCACTTACCACGTACTGAAATCCTTGAAATGTGATGAATACCTATAGTAGGCGAGAGTTCAACACCGGATTGAACACTGGCAGTGAAGAGATTCCATAACAAATAGATTAGTTCAAGATGAAACAGGCAAGGTGGATTCGATCGCAATAATTGCAGATTTGAAACGCTAATCGATAACATGCGGTGACGGAGAAGGCGCCTGATTCAGTTAGAAATGTTTCACCCAGCCTATCCATTTTACGAATAATAATCGTAAGCTAAGAGCCTTGCGGAAGGCCTTCTATTCACAACAGAAAGGGACTCTCATGAGCTTCTTGGCTCATTATCGTAGTCTTCACTTTTGACGGGTTTAGAAAACGATAGATTAACAGCAGTAAGCGCTACTTCGAGGGAAAAACACTCACATGCGATATATTGAGATCGAAAAACAAGGGGCAGGGCCGTGTTGCCCCTGCCTTGCTTGTTGGTGGGTTAAGGTAGTTTACTTCTTGGCTTCGGGAATTTTCCAATGGTATTTGCTGGGAGATACTGCGTGTGCAACTCCCTTTTTCGCTGGTCGTGTATAATATCTTGAGTATTCGAGTGTCCCTTCAATTCCGGCAAATTTTCCAGTCCCACCTAGGAATTTCCCAGTGCCTTTGTTAGGATTTGGCGGAGGGAGGGCTTTATCCTCTTTTATCTCCACGAGAACTTTGTCACCGTCTGGAGCAGTCATAACCATGTAACCAAGCAATTTCCCCACTCCTTTGTCGTAGTAAATAACTCCGACACATTGGCTCGACATATTGTGAAACGGACCTTTGCCAGCATCACTGAGATATACTCCTAAGAGTTCGAATTCCACGGCGTAACGATCCTTATCCAGGGAGACTATTGTGGGTGTGACAGTATAAATACTTACGCCAGAATCCGTTCCTTCCTTTGCCATTTCTGCATTAGAGATAGGCACAAAGGCAACCAACAGAACTAAAGCAAGTATGGTTGCTATAATCGTCCTGTTCATGACGCACCTCCTTATGTGTAAACGTCAGGCGGTTCTAAGGGTTGACAGAGGATACTTTAGGCTCCCAACAGATCCAAAACCGCCCTGCCAGGAGCAAGGCTCACCCATTTTGAGGTGTATCACCATAGCAGAATACTTAAATTTTGAAAGCACAACTAATACCACGACATGTGCAGACTCTGAGAAGGGGAACTATCTTGTCCCCTTGCATTTCGGGCAAGTAAGGGATTATCTCATACATTTTCTGCATTAACCTTGCCCAGTTCTTCGATACCTCTTTGATGATCAGGCCGATTCGAATATACAAGATATCAATCCATGCCAGTTTCCCTTTTGCTGCCTTCCGCGGGAGACTTTACTGATTGGAAGGGCTGACCCCGCATCACAGCCCAAATCAATGAATGTAAAGCAATTTCTGCACGAATGTCCCCGTCCATAACGTTCCGCAAAAACAGCCACTAGAAGACCTCCACCTTCTTTAGAGAACGTTCCTTTCGCTCTAAGGGCCTCCCATTTCTTCGGGCCTTTTGGGCAATATCTTGTCCCAGGAGCGCAGCACCAACCGCACCAGTAAGCAATGGCTCCAAAGGGACCAGCAGGCGATGGCCCAGTACATCTGAAAGCGCCTTTACCAATCCTCGGTTTTTTGCCCCTCCCCCGGTGACTACAACATCATCGGCCACCTTGAGCTTCTTTGCCATGCTCGCAACTCTTGAGGCAAGCGCCTCATGAATGCCGGCAATGAGATCAGTAAGAGGAGCACCCTCAGCTAACTTCCCCACTACCTCTTGCTCAGCAAAGACCGTACAGAGGTTCCCTATTTTTATAGGATGATTGCTCTTCAATGACAATTCGGCCATCTCCTCAAGTGTGATCCCCAACCCATCCGCAATAATCTCCAAGAAACGCCCACTGCCAGCAGCACACTTGTCATTCATCACAAAATCAACCGGCCTCCCATTCTCAATATTGATGGCCTTGCTGTCCTGCCCTCCAATATCTATTACGGTTTTTGCCTCTGGAAAAAAAAATGCCGCCCCCTTGGCATGACAGCTTATCTCCGTTACCTGCTTATCTGCAAAGGGAACATTAAGCCTACCGTAGCCAGTGGCCACAAGGTAGGTAATGGACGGAAAGGAAAGGTTAGCTTGCTCTAATCCTTTCTCCATTACCCGATCAGCTAACCTTCGCTGTTCCGCACCGGTAGGTCCTATTACCGAGGAGATGACCCCCTCTTTCATGATCACCACCTTGGTCATGGTAGAACCGATATCAATCCCGGCAAAATAATCTGTCATTCCTGATTGGTCGTTACATCTCCTGCTTCTTAACTGACTCCAGGGTCTCGATAAACGCATCAATCTGGTTTCTTGTATCCACCTCAGAGTAAGAGCTTATATCAATGATATCGCTTTCCAGAATCAAAGAGGGCAGCTCTCTCTTTTCTTGCTTCTTCTTTCCGTTTGGCGCCAACACGAGGACCGGGATCGGCTTGTAGATTTTATTTAGTTGGTTGAGTTGCCAGATGAGGCCAAGATGGAAGGTCCTGCATGAAAATGCCTCATGCATGACAACACCATCAATCTGGTAGTCTTCAATATACTGGATCAGGCGTTCGACATCTGGCTCGGATCCAGGCCTTTTTTTGGCCTTGTCATACCAGTAGGTCCAATATCCAAGCCATCTCCAGGCCAGTCGTTCAATAGGATCATTTGTTTCTGGTATGTGCAGCCTGTAAATTGGCTCAATCATGCGATAGGTCGTCTCAACTGGAAAGACTGCCCCCTTGCTGTTAAAGTAATTAAAATCGGTCAGGGCAAACCACGAAGGTAATCCACCACCCCAAAGGAGCCGGTATTTTTCATCCTTAACAACGCCTTCTTTCCTGGCAATCTTATCCTTGAGCTCCCTATTCAACTCCAGGAAAAAGTCATATCCTTGCTGTGTACCAAGCATAAAGACCATGGGAACCATAGTATTCATGGCATCTCCTGTACCCATTGGTGTAGGAACAGCCCTTCTCAGCTCATATGTCTCCCAGATCAGATTCCAGGTCCTCTCGCCTAAATCAACCAGTTCGCTCAACCTGTCATAGTCCATTTTCTTCTGGGTTTGCTTTTCCAAAAATTTGATCAGTCCCCGTAACTCCGAAACAATATACTTGATGTAATAGTCCTCAACTTCGGAAACCTCAATGTCATCTTCATAAAGAGGCCAGGGCAAGCCCAGATTGTAAATAGGAACGTCGGGCATATATTGCTGCACTGCCTGATACCACTTATTTCTCGGGTCACACAAGATCTGGCCACTTGATAGCATCATATCAGGCCTTGCTTGCCCTCCCCATGGTGCATCTGGAGGCATAGCACCCAATTCTTCCCTCCACTGGTCAAAGCCGAGCCCACACAGGGCGTAGGTGCACAGAGAGCGTGAAAAGTCTAAGGATTCTGCCCTCTCTAAGAATCTTTCCGCATCCCTCTTTGCCCCACATATAGCCGCATAATTCTCGGTCCATACCGGCACTATATCCATAGCCCTTATTATCTCATCATAGCTACAAACTATAAATGAATAGGCAAGTTTCTTCCCTTCTTCCTTCGCCTTTACAGTACCACCGATGGCTGCCTTTACCATGCCACCGATCTTACTGGCAGCCTCGGTTGCAGTCCTTCTTTTCTCTCTTTTTTCCCTTTTTTCTTCCTCAGCCATTTGCCAAAACCTCCTTATCGTTCAACGTTTTCTCACGGACAACTGACATGATTGTTATCCGATCATCTCCAGGAATGCCTGAATCCTTGTTCGTAATCGGCCGGTAGTACCTGCTGAGTATTCATCCTCTAGGTAGAGGACTGGAATGTTCAGGGAGTCAAAATATGCTTTCCGTGCAGGGACCTCAAAGCCGAAGGGATCGCAGTACTTGTAGACATAGAGCATAACGCCATCCACCTTGAATTCCCTGCTTAAGGCTCCCATGTTGCCAAATCGTGATTCAAGATCTTCCTCATAGGTCTCTCCGACTTTGTCCCGATAAGTTCTGGGGCAATTGAGTTTATCCAGGTATCGACGACTGAGCGCATCCATGGGATCACCCTCAGTGTTCGCATGAGGCCAGTAATCCCTGGTACCTATGCAAAGGTTGTCAGCAACCACATTCGCACCGCTGTCCTCGATGAGTTTGAAAATATCGATATTGTCGATGCAGGCGCCGTCAACCATTATGCGTGGTGCCTTTTGTAAAGGAGATACTCTTCTATCCCGGAGTGCTGCCAAGACCTCGTCGAATAATGCAGTCGCCTCGGTAACAGGCAGACTCAGGGCAACGGTGAGTACCCTGGTTACCTCTGAGCCAGAGATAAGCGGCGGGTCGGCCTTTCTCAGCTCATATAGGGCTCTGGCCTTCTCTCGGTTATTATTATATAACTCTATGGCCTCAGCAAGATCGCCGTCCGTTATGTCTCTTCCCGCATACCTGCCCAGGCTTTTCCTAAAAGTATTGAGCTCAGCCTTAAAAAATTCAAGTGCCGGTTCGCTTACGCCATGGGGGATATTTACAAAGTGGGAATAGGGTAATCCCAACGAGTACCTCCACACGCTGTATGTCCTGGTCATGCTGTCACAAGCATGGGGAATAACGAGACCTTCACAGAAATCATACATTCCTTTCAGTGAGAGGTCGAAGCAACCGCGCATGAATGGGCATGCGATGGTCTCTAACTGGGTATCTCCCTTGGTAATCGGCTCATGCACGTCACCCCGCAAACGGAAAGGGAAGAAGCCCGCTGCATTGATGATCTCCACCGGCACAAAAGAGCAGAGGTAACCAATGAACCGTTTCCCCTCTTCCTTCAGTTCCCTCGCCCTTAGTCCATAGTCCTGGTAATATCGTTCAGCCCTGGCCATGCTGTTACTGTTCTTTTCGTTCATCAACAGTGTCTCCCTTTGTAAATTTAGTTGCTTTCGAGGCAGTCCCTCAAAACCAGTTCGGTCTTAGAGCTGGTCCCAACTAAGGAAGTTAGAGCTTCACCGCTTCCCTGGCCATAATCGCCGCACCGAGCGCAGCAGTCAGTTGAGGCTCGGGTGGTACAATAATAGGATAACCGGTCACCTCTTCCAGCGCCCTTACCAGGCCTTCATCTTTTGCTCCGCCTCCGACCATGGCATAATCTTTTTTCACTCCTACCCTCTCTGCCAGGCCATTGAGTTGCGCTGCCAAGGCCCTATGGATCCCGGCAAGCAGGTCCTCCTTTGCTGCCCCCTCAGCTATTCTGCATACCGCTTCGGACTCGGCAAAAACAGCACAGTTCGTGTTGAAATCAACTCTCTTGTTCGACTTTAAGGATAACGCCCCCAGATCTTCAATCTTCACCTGCAGCACTTTTGCGATCACCTTTAATACTCGCGCGCTCCCCCCGGCGCACTTACCGCTCAGCAAGAATCTCAGCGGGTTTCCGTTTTCATCAATTCGGAAGGCCTTGCTGTAGAGATCACCAATATCAACGATTGTTCTTACTGATGGGAAGAGAGAATGAATCCCCTTTGCGTGGCAGGATATGTCTGTCCTCACAGCATCCGCAAAGCCCACCGTTTTCGCACCAGACCCTGTAGCAACAACAAAGCCAATATCCTTCGGCGACAACCCTGTCCTGGTAAGCAGCTCATCCCTCAGATTGTTACCAGTGAGCTTGTAATCCCCTCGAGACGGAGTAACAGAGGACCAAAGCACCTTTCGATCATCAATGATTACTCCTTTTGAGAAGGCAGAGCCAATATCAATCCCCACCGCATATACATTCATTCTTTTTCACGCCACGGATTGCTTCTAGATGGTGACACACTGGGCTTGGGGATCATCATCTCTTATGTTTTTTGAGTGGGGGCAAATAGGTTGGGCTTATCCGCATCCCTCTGGGAACACTTGATCAGAAGCTTGCTCAGATTAAGCATCACCTCAAAGGGCTGGATATCAGTTAAGCTGTCCACCCACTCAGCTTTCTCCCTAGCGATTTTCTTAACATCCTCACCGGCACCTATTCTCTCCATTATCTCCCTATGGTAACGCTCGGTCGCCTTCAGTGCTTTTTCCAAGTGCTGTCCCATATTTCCTTCAATAACGCCGTTGTGGCTAAGGGCTCCGCGCTGGGCAGGAAGCGTAGCCAGTTTTCGTATTGTATTGCAGTATTCTTCAAGGGATTGGAAATAGTTGGGCCAAAAGACGTCCTTTTCCGGAACATAGAACCCGGTAGCATCTCCTATAACCAGTGTACGCTCTTTTTCCTCAAACAAGGCTATATGGCAGGGGGAGTGACCAGGTGCATGGTAAACCGTCCATACAATTCCGCTCCCCAGATCTATTTTATCCCCTTCCTCAACCGCCCAATCAACCTCAAAATTATATTCTTCCGGGGCAGGAGGTAATTCCTCGATTTCTCCTTTTGCCTTCAGTATCTCGCCAATGCTGCGGTCAACGTAAAGGAACGGCTTGAGCATTTCCTCCTTACAGAGCATTTCTGCTGCAGCCGGACTGCCCACCACTTTAGCGTGAGGCCAGAGATGCTTCAAATAGGGCAGTGCACCAATATGGTCAGGATGGGTATGGGTGAGGGCAATGTACTTTATGCTTTTCTGATCAATGTTCAACTGTTCTATCTGTTCTATCATGATCTTTGTAGTGGGTCCGGTACCCCCTTCGATGATCATCCCATCATCGCCCATTGATAAATACGCCGGAAAGCCATAGGTGCCAATCTGATAGAAATGTGGTGTAATGGAAATCGGTTTATAATTCTTGTCAGTCATTTACTTTACCTCCTCGTCTATTTAGTCACCGCATTTTCGATGGGATATTGAGTATGATTTTCACTCCTATCGCCGATTCTCAGGCCTTACATCTTCGTCTACGCGCCGCTTTTTTGCCTGTCTCAATGGCTTCAGCACTAAGAATGGGCTCGCAGTGCCCCAGGTCAAGACCGGCTCAAAAGGGTAAGACCCCCCTTTGTTGAATGCGGAGTATAGGGGGAAATAGCGGTCTGTGTCAAGGGAAAAGGCGGACCACAGATGGGCTTGACAAAAGCACAAAGGTAAGTGTAGAATACACCAAAAAAGTCAACTATGAGCAGAGGAAACCGGAAATTGCACAGATCAGGGGGAACAAAAGGGGCTTATTGGCGCTGGTGGTGGTGCACTCCTTCCCAGGAGTGGGCTAGCGCCGCGTGACCATCTAGCTGATGTCATCCAATGGCCGTGGCCCCTCCTGGGCCACGGCCTTTGTTATCTGGTAAAGAGGGCCGTGGGAGATTGCTCCACGGCCCTTTCGTTTGTGTGAAGTGTAGAGCCCTCTAGCCATTGGCAAGAGGGTATACCACAAGAGAGGAGGGAGTTATTATGCTAGTGGTAATGAGTCAACAGGCAACGCCTGAACAGATGGACGCTGTGGTGGCAGCTATCGAGGCAAGAGGCTGTATAGCGAGACCCATCCCAGGGGGAGAAAGGGTGGCCATTGGTATCTTATATAATAAGGGCCCTATGGATCCCTCTTATTTCTTGGGGCTTCCAGGCGTTAAGGACGCGATCCCTGTCACACGTCCTTACAAGCTGGTGAGCCGTGAGTTCCAGCCCAAGGGGACCACCATTCGAGTAGGCGATGTGCCTATTGGCAATGGGTATCTCGCCCTCATTGCAGGCCCGTGCGCGGTGGAAAGTGAGAAACAGGCCCTGACCATTGCCCGAATAGTCCGCAAGGCTGGTGCCGGCCTCTACAGGGGTGGTGCCTTCAAACCAAGGACATCGCCGTATTCCTTCCAGGGTCTTGGGGAAGAGGGGCTTCGAATCCTTGCCCGGGTCCGGGACGAGACAGGCCTTCCGATAGTCACCGAGGCCCCTGACCATGAGGTCTTCGACCTTGTGGAGGAATACGCTGACGTGGTTCAGATCGGGGCAAGGAACATGCAAAATTACAGTCTCTTGCGGCGGGCCGGTCGATCCAAGAAGCCCGTTCTTCTCAAGCGTGGCCTGTCAGCCACTATTGAAGAATGGCTCATGGCAGCGGAATATATTCTGGAAGGTGGAAACACACGGGTGATTTTGTGCGAACGAGGCGTCCGGAGTTTTGCCGATCATAATCGGAACATCTTGGACCTTTCGGCTGTTGCCGTGGTGTGCAAGGAGAGCCATCTTCCTGTAATTGTAGATCCTAGCCACGCTGCTGGACGTCGCGATCAGGTCATCCCCTTAAGTCGTGCTGCTGTAGCTGCGGGAGCTCATGGGGTGATGGTGGAAGTGCATCACGCCCCGGAGCAAGCCTTAAGCGATGGTGCCCAGTCCCTGTATCCCGAACAGTTCGAGATGCTTAGCCGTCAGATGAACTCCACTGCTGAAGTCTTCCAACCCAAGGATACGATGGTAGGAAGAGAGGCTTGAAAGGCAAGCCGGTTAGGGCTCCTACATGAACCCGCCAAGACATCATTGATTCTCAAGGTCGTCTGTACCTCGCTTGACACCGGAGCGTCAGGGTTTTAACACAACTCTTGACAATAAATCATCTCCGAGATAATAGAACAGGTGATACGTGGACGTAAAGTAATCCCAGAGTCAGCGAGGAGTGTATGGAGGCCTCCACGAGGGCGAAGGGTATGGATGGGCATGCGGGTGTTCAAAAAAGAAAACGATCTTGCACTTTGCAATCTAGCTGTAAGTATCTTATTGCACAGGGGAGGAATCTGAACCAATTTTTTCCGGTGCAAGGCGATTTATCAACTATTTAGAAAGGAGGGTATCGCTATGGCAGGGAAATTGGCGAAATTGCTATCAGATTTGAAGGAACCAGAGGCCTTGGCATTCGTTGATCAGGCCCTGGGAAAGGGAGTCGACCCTATGGATCTTTTAGGGGAGAGCAAGGAAGGGATGAATATCGTGGGCCAAAGATTTGCCAGTCAAAAGTACTTCATCCCTGACCTCGTTTTTTCCGGGGAGATCCTCAAGGGCATCGTCCAAAAGCTCGAGCCCCATGTCAAGAAAGGTGAAGAGGCAGAACGCCTGGGAAAGGTCGTCATTGGGACAGTGGCCGGCGATATCCATGACATTGGGAAGAATCTTGTCGTCTTTATGCTCGATGTCAATGGGTATGAGGTCTTCGACCTGGGCATTGATGTGCCGGCGCAGAAATTCGTCGATACGATCAAAAAGACCGGCAGCACGGTGGTCGGGCTGAGCGGGTTTTTGACCCTGGCATTTCAGTCCATGAAGGAGACCGTCGATGCGATCAAAAAAGCCGGACTCAGGGATAAGGTAAAGGTCATGATTGGCGGTGGTCAGATAAGCGAGGAGATAAGGAAGTATACCGGCGCTGATGCCTACGGCAAAGATGCCATGGCCGGAGTATCCCTGGCTAAACAGTGGCTCGGTGCTAAGTAGGAATCCTTAGCAGAGAATGTACAGGAGGAAATAAAAATGGAAAAGAAATGGGAAGAATTGTCATCGGACGAGAAGCAGGAGGTGCTGTTCCAAAAGTGGCTTTCGCCGAAAGACCCTGAGGGGAATGACCTTAAATTTCAAAGCCCCCAAGCCGAGAAGGCTTATAAGGAGAGGATAACCAGGCTAATAGATGCAATTCAATTAAAGAAAAAGCCGGACAGGGTGCCGGTCTTTACCATTTATGGCTTTTACCCCGCTCTCTATGCCGGGTTTACCCCTCAAGAAGTGATGTATGACTACGACAAATGCCTCATGGCACATAACAAATACTTGCTGGACTTTGCGCCGGATGGGCATATTGGCGCGGTTGTGCCTGGCCCGGGAAAGCTCTTTGACATCCTTGACTACAAGTTATACAAGTGGCCTGGCCATGGGGTTGCGCCTCAGCATTCGTACCAGTGCAACGAAGGCGAATACATGAAGGCGGATGAATACGATGCCTTTATTGATGACCCGTCCAATTTCTACAGCAATGTCTACCTGCCGCGCATATTCGGCGCTCTGGAACACTTCCATGCCTTTAGTATCAGCGATGTGCTCGAAATGTATGGAGCTGGCTTTAATTTTATACCCTTTGGTCTACCCCCTGTTCAGGCTGCCTATAAGGCTCTTTTTGACGCTGGCGCTGAAGCCCTGAAGTGGGTAGGATCTATGGTTGCTTGGGCTACTGAAATGGCAGCCGCCGGATTTCCCGCCTTCTGGGACGGCCCTGCTAAGCCGCCGTTTGATATGATTGGCGACACCCTCAGGGGAACTAAAGGAATAATGACGGATATGTACCGCCAGCCCGATAAGCTCCTCCAAGCCCTGGAGGCAATGACGCCGTTAGTGATTAAGAATGGGGTGGCCGGGGTCAAGGCGTCTGGAGTCCCCGTGGTGGCTATAGTTATGCATAAAGGCGCCGATGGTTTCCTCTCCGATGAGCAGTATAAGAAATTCTATTGGCCCCCCTTTAGAAAGCTCCTCATGGGCTTAATTGATGAGGGAATCGTGCCATTCTGTTTCGTTGAGGGAGGCTATAACTCACGTCTGAAAGTTATCCGGGATGTACCTAAAGGTAAGGTAATATGGTGGTTGGACCGGACAGATATGGCTAAAGCAAAAAAAATACTCGGCGACGTTGCCTGCATCGGCGGCAACATAGCCCCCGATTTATTAGCAGTGGGCACACCCCAGCAAGTGAAAGACTACGCCAAGAAACTCATCGATACCTGCGGCAAAGGCGGTGGTTATATACTGGGCAATGGGACGGTAATTGAACAGGCAAAGCCGGAAAATCTCCATGCCATGATTGATACCGCCAAGGAATACGGCGTATACAAGTGACTCACGGACGGACCAAAATCATAGCCTGCAGGACAGTGATCGAAGAGATGTAACGGGTGTTGCCATCCGGACAAATTGCGAGGTGCCCTGCAGGCTATGATAGATCACATCACTGCCGATACCGACGCGTTTCTCCAATACCTCTAATAGAGCTAGGTCCCACGGGATTTGAAGTACACTTCCTACCTGTGCAGTATATGCCGAGACAAAAGGAACACGATTTCAAGGTTTTCTTTTTAAAGTTGCGAGGCTGAGTGCCATATTCCATGACCTTGTTCGGGTCTTTGCCGAGAGGAACGTATTGGCTTCTTGTCTCAAGCCTAAAGCAAGGGGGGGGGTGGTAACAGTCAAGGAGATGACAAATGAGATAACGTGTCCAGGTTAAGAAACTAATAAAAACACAAAAAGATTAAAAGATTAGAGGAGGGAGATAGGATGTAAAGATTAGCGGGGAAGGTGAGCATTGTTACTGGTGCGGGGAGAAGTGTAGGCAGGGCGGTTGCTGAATTGTTCGCTATGGAATTACCACAAAGTACTAGTTCAAAAAATACTAGTTTAGGGCTTCACGAAACTTCACAAAAGGAAAGGAGGTGAAAAATAGAAGAGAAAAGGAGGGACGAGGTGTGTATTAGAAGGTTTAGAAAGGAGGGCTAAAATGAAAAACAAGGTGTTGCTTGGGTTGTTCGTGTTTACGGTAGCTGTGGTCTTCTTATTTGGTGCTGGGGCCACACAATCATCAGCCAAAGATAAGATCCGTATTGGTCAGGCTATCGCTCTTTCAGGACCACTAGCGGGCGGTGTTGCCATAGCAGGCGGCCGAATCTACCAGATGTGGGTTGAGGAGGTCAATAAAGATGGTGGGATCTATGTGAAGGAGTATGGCAAGAAATTGCCTGTGGAGCTAATCAGATATGATGATAAAAGCGATATAGGCACGATGACGAAACTGCTGGAGAAATTGATTTTAGAGGACAAGGTTGACTTTGTCTTCCCCCCCTGGGGCACCGCTTGGCTCTTTGCTGCCGCTCCTGTCGCCAACAAGTACGGGTATATACTGATCGGTGGCCCCGGTGGTGCCCTGAAGCTCAAGGAGCTTAGCTTGCCGTACTTCTTCCAGGTTTTGAATTTTTCCGAAACTCAGGCTCCGGCTCTTGCTGGCATTTTTAAGGAAGTCGGTGTGAAGTCGGTGGCGGTAATCTACCGTGGAGACCTCCACGGCGTAGAGTATGGTGATGCCATGGTTCCGTATTTCAAGCGGAAGGGAATTGACGTCAAAATGAAGAAGAGCTATCCTCCGGGGATCAAGGACTTATCGCCGCTATTGAAGGAGGCCAAGTCGCTTGGTGTCGATGCCTTTTGCGCTGCTTCCTATCCTCCTGGAGGCATGCTTCTTACCGGTCAGTCAATTGAGCTTGGCATTAACTTCAAAGCCTTCTTCATTACCGTTACGCCCTTTTCCCCCAACCTCTATAGAGATACGTTCGGCGTGAATGTGGTGGAGGGAGTAATGGGCGGCGGTGCTTGGAATGCGAAAAGTTCTCCCGGAGCCAAGGAATTCGTTGACAAATTCGTGGCACGCTTTGGTATGGAACCCGACTACTGGGGAGGCCTGTACTATTGGTCATCGCTGCAGCATTTCCAGCAGGCTATCGAGAAAGCGGGAACTCTGAACCAGAAAAAGATAAGGGATATCATGGCTAAAAGGAAGTTCAACACGGCGTTGGGACCGTTCTGGTACGATAAGGATCGATACTTTGTAAATCATCCCGGTGAGATAGGTCAGTGGCAAAAGGGCGTGTTTGAAGTCATCGACCCTGGGAAGAAGCGTACCGCACCACCGTTATACCCCAAGCCAGCGTGGCCGAAGAAGTAGACATTGAGTTTAGCAACGGTAAGCAGGCTGTCTAAAAGGGTACAAAAATAACAACTCTTGAGGGTGGTTATTTTCTCCAGAGGACGTATCCTGCGTCTTTTAGGCAGCCTGCTTTTTCGTGATTGTCAAGGCTAGGAAGCTGTCATTATGATGGTGAAGATCCTGGACATAGTGATTGCCGGTTTATTGATGGGCGGCATCTATGCCCTGATCGCTGTGGGGCTCAGCCTGCAGTATGGCGTTGCCCGGGTGCTGAACATAGCTCACGGCGAGTTTATCATGCTCGGGGCTTTCAGCACCTGGTCACTATACACCATCTTTGGGATTAACCCTCTGGTTTCTTTGGCCATTTGCGGTCCTGTTGTATTCATAATCGGTTTTATACTTTATAGAACTTTGTTCACACGCCTTAGAACCTCGTCAGCATCACTAGCTGCCTTTGAGGGCAACTCCATGTTAGCCTGTTTCGGTCTCCTCTTCATCATTCAAAATGTCGCCATATTAATATGGGGTGCTGACATAAAGGGCTACTCTTATTTAGCTTTTCCGGTCAATCTTGGGGGAGCGATTTTTGCCGCCAATCGCGTGATAACCCTTGGATTTGCAATGCTCATAGGTTTCGTCTTTTATCTCTTCTTAGCCCGTACCCGCCTGGGAAAAGCGATCAGGGCAGCAGCCCAAGACCCAGCCACCGCTGGACTCATGGGGGTAAACATCAACCAGGTGCTGGCTTTATGCTTTGGCTTTGGTGCTTTGATGGCTGGTTTAGGCGGTACACTTATAAGCATGTCCTACAAGATTGAGGCAACGATGGGGCTCGAATACACCATAATCGCCCTCATCGTGATCGTCTTAGGGGGGTTGGGCAGTATCCCCGGCAGTTTTATCGGGGGTCTTTTACTGGGTCTTGTTGGCAGCATAGTGACCTATATAGAGCCAGGCTTGGCACTGGTTGCCTACTATGTCATCTTCATGCTCTTGCTCCTGGCGAAGCCAACGGGTATTTTGGGGAAATAGCGCAATGGATATTACCACATTTACGTCTAAGAGGTCCCTGGTATCGGCGTCAGTTATCCTTATCATATTCATTCTATTAATCACCGTACCCCTCTATACCCCGGGTTATACTGTTGTATTACTGAGCAGCATCTTCATGTATATCATCATTACGGTGAGTTGGACTATGTTCTCCGGTCCTACCGGTTACATCTCCCTGGCGGCTGCGGCATTTTTTGGAGTCGGCATCTATACCTCAGCTATACTGGGGAAAGCATTACCCCTGCCTCTCGTTATCAGTATTGGTGGTCTGGCCAGTTTTTGTCTTGCCCTTCTCGTTGGTGCTTTGACCCTGAGGCTAAGGGGCATCTATTTTGTTATGTTCACTTTCGGGCTCGTTGAGCTCATCTTGCATTTTGTCCTGTGGTGGGAAGTAAATATAACGGGTACGACTGGCCGAGTGGTCCCCACCGTGGATAACACGACTGTTTATTACGGCATGCTGATTATTTTTGCGATATTAATGCTTACCGCCTACTTTATCAGACATTCTAAATTTGGGTTAGCCTTGCAGAGCATTGGAGAATATGAGGAAGCGGCGGCCCACACCGGCATTAATGTAACTGCTTTGAAAATTATCACGTTTGCTATCAGCGCTTTTTTCATGGGGGCAGCCGGGGCAATCATGGCGACACGATGGACGTATATTGACCCAAGGATTGCCTTTAATCCTCTCCTTTCTTTTATGCCGGTTTTGATGGCCATCTTTGGCGGTATGGGACAACTGTACGGTCCTGTAATAGGCGCGGCTATCTTTACCTACCTGGAAGAATTTTTGGTAACCCGGTTGCCCTATTACTATATGCTCATCTTCGGCATTATAATGGTGGTCGCTATCTTATACCTGCCTGACGGTCTTGTAGGATTGGTACAAAGGTGGCGGAGAAGAATTTGGGGAGAGAGATATGCGAATACTTGAGGGTGAAGGGGTAACCACGTATTTTGGCGGCCTGGCCGCGGTATCAAATGTTGACTTCCATGTAGACCATGGCGAAATCGCAGGCCTGATTGGTCCCAATCTGCCACAAAATACGCCTGGCGTGGTAAAGGAAAAATGAATCTATACCTTTTGTACAAGCCAGGCTGCTGCCTGTGGTAGAAGCGTCTCATCCTTACTTCTTTTTCAGTTCCCTCCTTAAGATCTTTCCCTGCGGGGATTTTGGCAATTCCTTTACGAAGTGTATCTTCTTGGGCACTTTGTAGCGGGCCAGCCGTTCTTTGCAGAAGAAGATCATTTCCTCGTCATCTGCGACCTTCCCTTCTTTTAACGCTACAAAGGCCGTAACCGCCTCACCATATTCTGGATGGGGCCAACCGACTACCGCGCATTCACTGACTGCATCGTGGGTATACAATACATCCTCGACCTCCTTTGGGTATACATTCTCACCCCCGGTAATAATAACATCCTTTATTCTATCAACGATGTACAGATACCCTTCCTCGTCAAAACGGCCCACGTCGCCTGAATGAAACCAGCCCTGGCGCAGGAAGATAGCTGTTTCCTCTGGTCGGTTGAAATATCCCTTCATGATATTGGGCCCACGGATAATGATCTCCCCCGTTTCTCCCTGCGCAACTTCCTTATCCTCACTATCGACGAGTTTTACCTCCACGATCCCTGCTGGTACCCCTATAGATCCTATTTTGTGACGATACCTGTGGTTAAAGGTCACAAGAGAGGCAGACTCAGTCATCCCATAAGCCTCGTGAATAGGCAGCCCAAACTCGTTTTGCCATTTTCGGACAATTTCAGCGGGCATGCTCGTTGCGGCGGAGAACACATAGCTCAAGCTCTTCAAGTGTTCTTTATAGTCAGAGTTGTTCAAGAACCGTATATATATCGTTGGAACTGCATAGAAACGGGTAACCTTGTTTGCCGTCACCGACGATATGACCGCATCCATATCAAAGCCCTTCATCAGAACAAGGGTGGCGTAACTGTAGAAAATGGAATTCATGATGTGACACTGAGCAAACACATGATTGAGGGGCATAAAACAGAGGCCAATATCCTCAGGGACCATTTTTTCGTGGTAACACACATTTTGGGCGCTATACAGGAGGTTTCTGTGCGTAAGCATAGCACCTTTCGGTACTCCGGTGGTACCTCCTGTATAGAGTATAGCTGCCACATCATCCTCTTCGCACTCTACGCGCTCACGGTGGGGGCTTTTCACCTTCTTTTTCCCAATAAATGATGACAGGGTTTCGTCTCTCTCCACGACGACGATATCCTTCACATGGGGTATCTCTTTCCGCTCAGGGAATTGAGGAAGAAGTTCTTCACACGTTACAACTAAGGATGAGAGGGAATCATTTATCAGCCCTGTCATTTCCTCCCTCTTATAGGCGGAAGCAATGCAAACCGAGGTCGCACCGAGCCTGGCAGCCCCGTAATAAAACATAAGCCATTCAGGACAGTTATGGAGGTACAGGCTCACTCTGCTGCCCCGAGTAACCCCAAGCTCCCTTAAGTAGAGAGCCACCTGGTCAATTACGGCGTTAAACTCTTCGTGGGTATAACTCTTATCACCGTATATCAACGCCTTTTTTTGGGGGTAATAGGTGGCCCCCTGAACAAATATGTTTGAAATGTTCATTAACTCCTCCTTTTATAGTGAAGATTCCTCAGTTCCTTCTGAAGTTTCGCAGACAATTTCTTGGTGATATTTTGCACTCGGTCTCTATTAAATGGTCAATTATTTTAAGTAGTTGATAGACCTTTTCCAGTGGAATTCTTACTGAAAGTATCTCCATTGACAAACACAAAAGTAGTTTAAAGTAGCCCATAATTCTACTGGCATAGGTTGTCTCTAGGGTCTGATCAGCTATCTTTTCAACCGTGGAAAAATAACCAAGCCTTACAGGGGCGCAGGCCGGAAGATCCTTGGCAGCCCGAAGACCTGCCCCCTCGTGAGCAAGGCAGCCGAAGAATTCAGCTCCCTTACCTTAACAGATTCGAGACGATCTGGGAATACGAAGTATCGTTTCTGGCCGGTCAGTCCCACCTCAGAAGGATCATGAAGTTTGCCGTCATGGAGCCCAAGAGCGCATCCTCGACCAACACGCCCTCAAAGCCCTTCATGACACGGGCTTCGGCATCCCCGGAAGAACCGGCGCCGTCGTCGAGCAGACCCTCGCCTACGCCATGTTCGATCACAAGCGCAGTATCACCGCCGAGATGGTGCTCAAGACAAAGTGCTTGCAACAACCATAACGAGAAAGACGACCACGGCCGGGAGCTCCACTCTGTCAACCCCGGCCCTAACACCTTCGCTGGTTACTTCATCTTGGTCGAAAACGCACAGAACGAGAAAGGCCCTCTTGAGAGAGAGCCCCCGAATGGTCGAATATAAGAACAACCAACGCCATTGAACGGAGATTCAGGGAGGTATGAGGGCGAACCTGCCCAATGGGGGTCTTCTCGGACCGTAGCAGCATGGAGAGCATCTTATACGCAGTGTTCACTTATGAGAATTTAAGGCAGGAAATCGGTACCTCTTTTCTTGCCGTGACACAAGACTATTGACGTTACCCCAAACGGAAATAACCTTGATACGTTAATAGTAATTTCATAGACTGTAACCCCGAAAATAGACGAGTTTTTCTTCATCAGAAAATCACCCCTAGACATGATGTTGCCTAGGTTTTTCGGGTGAGAGGGAAGGCCACGTTATGAAGGTTGGTGCCATGCAAGGTGAAATGGAGGAATTACGGACCAACGGGATGGTTAAACGGGCTTACTACTCTGAGGAGTGATTTTTCCCGCCTTCAAATATAGCTGGGAGAAAGAGGGATTAACTATGGTGAAGATCATGATTGCGCCAAACCGATACATACAGGGCCCTCGGGTTCTCAAGGAGACAGGTACATATATCGTTCACTTAGGATCAAGGGTCTTCTTCATCGGTGGCCCTACCGCGTTGTCTATTGTAAAGGATCAAGTTTCGGCAAGCCTTAATGAGCATTCGATGGAGTACCAGTTTGAGGCGTTTTCAGGAGAATGTACACGGGCTAGCGCAGCTCGGCTTTTAGAAAAAGCACGCAGGTTTCCAGCAGATGTGGTTGCAGGGGTCGGTGGTGGGAGGGCAATCGACACAGCAAAGGCCGTATCCCATGGATTGGGTTCAGCGCTTGTCATAATCCCGACTGTGGCATCAAATGATGCACCTTGTAGTGCCCTGTGCGTTCAATATAAGGAGAACCATATGCTTGATCGGTTCTTGATACTCAAAAGAAATCCAGATGTTGTCTTGGTGGACTCAAAGGTTATCGCCGAGGCGCCAACAAGGTATTTTGTCGCAGGCATGGGGGATGCCCTTTCAACGTGGTTTGAGGCATTTACCTGCACGAAGTCAAGCGCAAAGAACCTTCCTGGCGGAGTAACAACCGCTGCGGCCCTCAACCTCGCAAGACTTTGTTATGATACGCTCATGGAATACGGGGTCAGCGCAAAACTGGCTGTTGACCAAAACGCCGTAACCCCAGCTGTTGAAAAGGTCATCGAGGCCAACGTCCTGTTGAGCGGGTTAGGTTTTGAAAGTTCTGGGTTGGCTGCCGCCCACGGAATTCATGAAGGCGTGCATGCTTTAGGCGGAACGGAAGGAGCTTTGCACGGAGAGTTGGTTGCGTTTGGAACCATTGCGCAGCTTGTTATGGAGAATTATTCGAGAGGGGAGATCGACAGAGTGATCGATTTTTGTAAATCCGTGGGACTGCCTGTTACCTTGAGACAACTGGGTGTTTCGGATGCATCGCCGAAGAACCTCATGAAGGCAGCAGAAGTTGCCTGCATGGAAGGACTTACAACACACAATTGCTATTTTGAAATCAATCCTGAGCTGATTTTAGGGGCCATCATTGGAGCTAACGCTTTGGGCGAGGCTAGCCTAAAGCGCTCCTAGGTCGCTGAGATTGATGGTCGGAAGTGTACATTCGGCAACTGGGCACTATAGTCCTGTAAAGGCAAAAAGGCTTTGAGGGCAATGATCGCGAAAAGCTTCTTGAACTACTCAAGGCTGAGCAACGCAAATCCAGGTCTGTTTGCTCAGAGATCATTACTGGACTAATTATGGGACAGGATTATTATTTATATCTCAGCCAGGGCAAGAAGAAATATTTCTCACTGCCACCGGAATGGGTGCCGTTACATTTTGTGGAAACCGAAGAAGGAACACCGACGTCTTCGATTGAACAGATGACCCTTGAGGCCCTCTCGAGGCCAACAGGAACACCCCCCTTTCAAGATGTGCTATCAGGGGCGAAGAGCGTTGCCATCATCGTCGACGACGGGACGCGTCCAACACCGGTGGCAGAGATCCTTGAAGTCCTGCTCTTCGGTTTGGCGAACAAGGATTTCTCAAGGGAAAATATCACCATCGTTGTGGCCCTTGGAACCCATGAGGCCATGAAGAGGAAAGCACTTGAAGCGCGGCTGGGCAGCGGTGTGATATCAGACTACAAAGTAGTCCAGCACAACGCCTGGCAGAGCGATCTCGTGCCCGTTGAAATACCAGGTGATGAAAGAGTGGTGAGGATCAATCCGGAGGTGGCTCGGGCAGACGCGAAAGTGGGGATCGGTTCCATTTTACCTCACCCTATGGCGGGTTATGGGGGTGGCCCCAAGATTGTAATGCCCGGAGTGTGCGATTTTGAGACCATCCGGGACCACCACATGAAGCATGTGATCCATCCGCGATCCGTGGCAGGGGCTCCTAAAGGGAATCCCTTCCATGAAGACATTTTCAAAGTCGCTCGGGCAGTGGGGCTCGATTTTTCGATAAACTGTGTTTACAACCAGAAGGGACAGGTCGTACGCATAATAGGTGGTAGTCTGGAGATGGCTTTTGGGGAGGCAGTGGAGGTATGTCTTGAGAAGCTCGGGCACAGATTTGAGGAGAAAGTTGAGGTGACGATTACTTCAACCTTTCCTCATACCCATGGTCACCAGCTCTTTAAAGGGTTGAGCGCCCCTGATACGGTCACGAAAGATGCAGGAGCCATCCTGCTTATAGCGCCCCTCGTAGCGCCGATACCTGCGGCATTCCTTAACTCCTTTAATGTGGTACACGAGAAATCCCATAACAATTCCGCCGCATATGTAAAGGACGCCTTGTCAAAGGGGATGGCCTTGTTGCCAGACAAGTCGATAGATTTTAATATGGCCATCTGCACTGTGTTTACGAGACCAAAAATACGGACAATACTCGTGTCGCCGGTCATTTCGGGGGACGAAGCCGGGACCATGGGTTTGGAGTATTCGTCCTCCATTGAGGAAGGGTTAAAGTCGCTCGAGAAATCTTACCCCGATGCCAGGATTGCCATATTTCCGTCAGGTGGCCTTATTGTTCCTATAACCGCCTGGGAGCGGTAACGATTATCGTCAAGATTCGCCTAGCAACCCTCCAGGAGAAATCTCTCGGGTGCATCCATAAGGCAGGGACGAGTCCGTTCGAAGAAGTCATGACATACGCCTCTCACCCCACGAAAAAGGGTTGGTCCGGCTGATTGCTTCTTCGGGGTCTTCGGAACCTCTTCTTGAGGTCTTTTTGGTCGACATATAACCCCGCTTTTCCTATATTCAAGTCACTTAAAGGCCAGTTCTTTTTTTACCTTTCACAGGGGGGAAAAATCATCGACTTCACGATGGGTTGTTTGTTTCGAATCTTGACCTCTTTGGTGCACTACCTTTGTAAAGAGAGGAGAAGAAGATGAAGTTGCAGGGAAGAGTTGCCCTGATCACGGGTGGCGGGACAGGAATCGGGGCTGTAATCGCGTAGCGCTTTGTTGTGGAAGGAGCTAAAGTCTGCATCACGGGACGCCGGCCTGAGAAGCTCAAGGCAGTTCTCAAAGGGCTTCCTGTCGGCTCTGGTATGGCTTGTGCGGGGGACGTGACAGCCCCCAGAGACGTGGATCGGATGGTTTCCACCGTAATTGATTGGGGGGGGCACCTGGACATCCTCATCAACAACGCAGGCATCACGACAAAGGGTGCTGTGGCCAGCCTTGACCCGGCCATCTGGCGTGAAACGATCGAAGTGAACCTGACGGGTGCTTTTCTCACGATGCGGGCGTCGATTCCGCAAATGATCCGGGGAGGAGGTGGGGCCGTCATCAATATTGCCTCTGTCGCCGGCTTGTGGTGTCCACCGGAAATGGCCGCCTACTCCGCTTCCAAGGCAGGTCTGATCATGCTTTCGCAGCAGGCCGCGCTGGACTATGCTCAGTTTAGTATCTGATCCAACGTTATTTGTCCTGGCTGGGTGCGAACCCCCATGAGCGAGCACGATATGGACCAGCTTGCCGGGATGATCGGGACTGATCGAGAAGGAGCTTTCGCAAGAGTTGTAAAAGGGGTGCCTCAGGGCCGTGTTGCCGATCCCCGTGAGATTGCTGGCGTCTGTACCTTCCTTGCAAGTGACGATGCCTCGTTCATGACGGGAGCTGTCCTGGTCGTGGATGGGGGCCCTGCAATCGTGGATGCGGGAATGGTTGCCTTCCGTGGGTAGGGCGGAACTCATGGAGCAAGGTAGGGCTCTGTCATAGTAAAACCTACCATAGTGATTCTTTGGCTCATTTGTGGGTATGGGTATCTTTTTTTTCAGTATGCCCTCACATGGTTCAGACTAATGGGTGTTTCAAAATGGTTTCTATAGATGGAGCCTATTATTCTAAGGCTTATGGTGCACGAAACCATTTTGAAACGACCCAATGAAGCCTCGCGTTATAGGGCATACTGAAAAAAAAGATGCCCATACCCTGGACTTTGACGTTACCCTGTGGAGCAAGGTAACTGATGTTGACATGGGATAGGAATAGAATATATGGTGTTAACCCCTAGAAAGGAGCGGGTTCACGCTTCAACAACTTTCTATGTGAGGATAGCGATGAGCCCTCATCTGAGAAGCAAAGGTCTGAGTCCGGGCGTACCACAGTAGTACATGCCGAGGGTACTCTTTCAGTCAATGGGGACAGGAGGAATCTAGGATGGAGTCATATTCCAAGATGGGCATGGAGAGGTGGTAGTAAAAGGAAATCCATAGACCATACGATGAAGGAAACGGGATTGGTAGTGAAGAAGACGGCTGACGTAAAAGTACGCATAGACAATATTGAACTGAAAAGCGAGAGGGGGATGACGATCCTTGAAGCCGCAGAGAAAGCCGGTATAAATATTCCCACCCTCTGTCACAGTCGTGATTTTATCCCGTCCGGGGCCTGTCGGGTCTGTGTTGTTGAGTTGGAGGGATCGAATCGACTGGTCGGATCGTGTCATACACCAATCGCTGAAGGAATGGTTATCTATACCCGTTCCGCTAAGGTAATCACGGCGCGGAAAGCAACCATAGAGCTTTTGCTGGCGGGTCACACGGGTCCTTGTGTCACAGATATGAGAACAGAGCAGTGTGACCTGCACAAGGTCGCCTCAGACTTGGAAGTTGGCCCTCCGAGATTTAAGGTGAGGAAGCCCCGTCATTACCCCATAGAGGATATTAGTCCCTATGTTCGAAGGGATTTATCAAAATGCATCCTGTGTTACAGATGTATCAGGGCCTGTAGTGATTTAGCCAAGAAGGATGTGTTTGGTGCCGCCTATCGAGGTTTCAACTCGAAAATCATAGTGGATTTTGATGTTCCTCTCAATAAAGAGATTTGTCGTGACTGTGGGATTTGTATTGAGTATTGCCCAACAGGTGCCTTAAGCAAGCCCAATCAAGCGAGCGAGGAAGTGAAGGGGAGAAGCGTGAATGGGATTTCACCACAACCTCCACCCCAGAATGTAAGGCGTGGAGACCTCCTCGTGATGTTGAAGGAGGCTCAAGAAAATCTTGGTTATGTGTCGCAGAATTTCATGGCTGAAACTGCTAAGTCTCTGAATATCTCCATAAGCGATGTATATGGGGTAGCTACCTTCTATTCGTTTCTTTCAAGTGAGCCACTTGGAAGGAATGTGATCAGAGTTTGCAGAAGTGTTCCATGTTACCTGAAGGGTTCTCAAATGGTGATTGAGGGCGTAGAAAAAGAGATCGGTATAAAACCTGGTGAAATGACTCCTGACGGGAGATTTTCCTTTGAACTGACGAACTGTATCGGTGCTTGTGATAGGGCTCCAGCGATGCTGGTGAATCATGATGTCCATGGGAACCTGACTTCAAGGAAGATTTCGAAGATTCTGAAGTCGTATCGATAATACCCTACTACGGGAGAATGGCAGTGCAAAAACGGGTCGTTTTAAAAAATTGCGGGGTCATTGATCCCATGAATATTACTTCATATTTGAACAAAGACGGCTTCATGACTTTGGAAAAGGCAAAAAAGGAGATGACGCCAGAGAAGATAATAGAGGAAGTAACGGCTTCAAGCCTATTGGGTCGGGGTGGGGCAGGGTTTCCATGTGGACTGAAATGGAAACTTGCGAGGGAAAATCCAGATGATGAGAAGTTCCTTATTTGCAACGCAGATGAAGGTGAAGTTGGAACATTTAAAGATAGGGTTATTTTGGAACATGACCCATTCACCCTTATCGAAGCTATAGCCATTGCTGGTCTTGCCATCGGGGCGAAGAGGGCTTATATCTATCTCCGTGCCGAGTACCACTATCTTTTTAATTTGCTCCGTAATGCTATGAGCCAGGCGAAAGAGAAAGGCTTTTTGGAAGATCTAGAGATTGATCTCTGTGAGGGTGCCGGCGTTTATATGTGCGGTGAGGAGTCGGGACTTATGAATTCCATTGAGGGAATGAGGGGGGAAGCCCGGTATAAGCCTCCATTTCCACCCAGCAAAGGGCTTTGGGGAAGACCAACGGTTATCAATAATGTAGAAACCCTGATGAACATTCCGCCAATCATTTTGAACGGCAGCCAGTGGTTCAAGAAAATGGGGACAGAACAAAGCAAGGGGACCAAGGTGTTCTCGGTGAGCGGAGATGTAGAGAAACCCGGTGTTTATGAAGTAGAGCTTGGGAGTAAGCTTGGGGAAGTGGTTATCGGATTGGCTTCGGCCAAAAAGATTAAGATTGTGCAGGTGGGGGGTGCGACGGGAAGAATTATCCCTCAGCCCATCGTCGATACTCCTTTATCTTATGAGACTGTTCTGGGTTCAGGAGGTATCACTGTATACGATGAAAGCAGAGATGTTATTGATGTGATGTATCGGAACATGGAGTTTTTGGCTGAAGAATCCTGCGGTAAATGTACCCCCTGCCGTGAAGGCACGGAAGCAATGGTGGAAATCTTGGAGAGGCTGGCGAAGGGCGAAGGGGTAAAAGAAGATATTGAAGTTATGGAGAATTTATCTAACGTTATGATGCTTTCCTCATTGTGTGGGCTAGGACAGGCGGCCCCCGTTCCTGTATTGGATACCCTGAACTATTTTAGGAAAGACTATGAAAACCGCATCGAGCAATCGATTTTTTTGAGGAGTCTCAAAGGCACCCAAGGATTATGATGCAGTTCGTATCGTTACGATTGGGGCAAAAGTCTTCTGACCCCGTCAAACATCCTTCAAGGAGCATTCAAAATGAATGAAACGCGAAATGGATTAACGAGATATTCATGCCCCTACTGTTCAAACACTTTTGATTCCTTTGAGGCAATAAAATCCCACATCATCACCGACCACAAGACAGAATTGCTACCTGAACCAGAGGGGATGATAAAACTTACCATCAATGCACAGAAATATAAGATCCGGGTTGAGCCAGAATGGACGCTTTATTACCTGATCCACGATCAGCTTGGGTTAACCGGAACCAAGTTGATGTGTGATCACGGTGCGTGTGGATCGTGTACCGTCATCATGAACGGTAGGGCTATTCTTTCGTGCATGACTCTGGCCATCGAGTGCGACGGTAAACAGATAGAAACCGTAGAGGGCATTGCAGCGGCTAATCATCCTCTGATCGAGGAATATGTCAAACACCATTGTATGCAGTGTGGGTATTGCACGCCGGGTTTTGTCGTCGCAGCAAAGGCGCTTCTGGATAAGAACCCCCATCCAACGGAAGGGGAAGTGCGGGAAGCCCTAGCGGGGAATCTTTGCCGGTGCGGCACATATCCACAGCATCCCAAAGCGATATTGGAAGCGGCTAAGAAGCTCCAGGACTTGGTGGAGGTAAAGTAAAAATGGGTCAAGAACTTAAGGAAATGCCCAACAACCCAATGGAACATGATAAATATATACCGGAAACCTTTAATTTGGTGGGAAAGCGAGGAATCCGGCGTATAGACGGTTACAGAAAAGCGAGTGGTAAAGCTATTTACACAAGAGATGTTCAGCTTCCAGGAATGCTTTATGCAACATTTCTTACTTCGCCTTATGCCAGCGCAAGAATCAAGGGAATGAACACAAGCAAGGCCGAAGCCCTTCCAGGTGTAAGAGCTGTCCTCCGTTACGACGACCCAGAAATAAGAGGGAAAAAGGTTATCAGTACATACGGCGGGGAGGAGGAGATTCTTTCCGGATATGCCTATTTCCAAGGCCAACAAGTAGGGGCTGTTGTGGCCGCTGATACAGAGGATATCGCGAATGAAGCATTGAGGCTGATCGAAGTAGAATGGGAAGAACGCCCTTTCGTCCTTGAACCGGAAGACGCTTTAGAATCGGGAGCTCCTCTTGCACGACCTGAGTGGATCCCAGCCCCAAAAGGAACCATCTCCGCTGACCTATCGGCCACACAAGGGGAGGGAGCGGGAAGTAACAAATTACCAGTGTCTTTTGGATTTGCTCCGGTCTTAAGGTTCGGGGATATTGAAAAGGGTTTCAAGGAAGCTGATAAGATCATCGAATTTAAAGCCCGAAGACGTTATCACGGCTGTGCCGATGCGGAAATGCAGAGTGGTATCACGAGGTGGGAAGGCGAATGTGTGGAGGTATGGCTCCATCATCAACATCCCTATGAACATAAATGGACCATGCATCAATGGTTCGATATCCCGATGAATCAGGTCAAGATCAATTCCCCTTATAATGGGGCCATGTTTGGTGGATGGAACTGGATCGACTACAGTATGATCCCGCAGTGCGTGAGTGCGATCTTGGCCAAGCGAACCGGAAGACCTGTGAAGTGGGTATTTAACAGAAGGGACGATTTTACCTTCGGTCAGATGGATGTTATGACCACTGATTTCAAAGTGGGTGCCAAAAGGGACGGGACGATCACTGCAGTGAAACTAAAAACTGTGTATGCAAACTGTTCCTTTGAGGCTGCACTCCATTTTCTGGAAAATACAAGCATCCCTCACATATATTCAGAGACACTCTTAGCTCAAGTAAACAGAGGCCCTACCATGGCTATAAGATGTGAACAAGCACCACCCAGCTTTTGTTTTTCGCACGTATTTAACCATGTCGCTGCTGAATTGAAAATGGATCCCACAGAAGTCGCTCTAAAAAATGATGGTACTGAAGGTGAGGATATGGAATACCTGGCGGAATTCAAGCGAAGTCATGGATTTCCGGTCAGAGATAGCCTCAGGGAATGTATCGAAGCAGGCAAAAAGGCCATTGGTTGGGATGAGAAGTGGCATCCCCCCGGTTCCAAGAGACTTCCCAATGGTCGGATGCATGGGATGGGTTTTGTCTGGACTCACGAATGGGATAGTACCCGAGGAGCGGGTGTGGCCGGTTTACTGATTCAGCCAGATGGGACGGTTAGTATTATAGCATTGCGATCGGATATAGGAGTTAATGCGGAAACGACTTATTGTCAGATCGTTGCCGAAGAACTGGGGATGCGCATCGAAGATGTTTTTTTCAGGCAACAAGATGATGTTTATTTGCCGCTCATGACACCGGATGGCTCTTGTAATCTGACAACGAATGGGTATGTGATGAAGAAAGTTGCAAAGTTGGCGAAGAAGAAACTCCTCGAATTAGCAACAAGCACTGTTCATTTAATCGAGAGCGATATTCCACCTGCTTTTCCAGGCATGAAACCTGAGGATTTAGATATCAAAGAGAGCGTCATCTACGCCAAGGTTGATCCTTCAAACAAGAAAAGTGTAGCGGAAGTTGTTAAAGACGTAAAGGGAAGTGTAATCTTGCCAAGGGAATATGCAGCAATACAAAACACAACCCATGAACCCATTTTTGTCTGGGCCTGGCATCGTCAAGGTAGATTAGGAGTAGAGCCCGGTCGACACCACCTATGCAGGCAAGCTCATTTCTGTGAGATAGAGGTCGATCCGGAGACGGGCGAGATAGAAGTGACAAAGGTAGTTAATGTCAACGACGTAGGTAAAGCAATATCACCTGAGGCAGTGGAAGGACAACAATATGGGGGAACTTATATGGGCATAGGGAGGAACCGGAGTGAAGAATATATTTGGGACAAACCTACGGGGGTTCTTCTCAATGGCAATCTCATTGATTACAAATTCAGTACCATGGGGGATGTAGGATCTATCGAAACGATCATTGTGGAAACGGGCATGGGTTATGGTCCTTATGGATCCGTTGGGGTTGGTGAAGATATAGGAACGGTTACATCCTATCTTTTGGAGAGTGCCGTTTACAATGCAATAGGCAAATGGGTCGATGATGGTCCCCTCACTCCAGACAAAGTTCTTAAGGCATTAGGTAAGGCGTAGAGCTGTATATATAATCGAAAAGTCTGTATCAATGCCCTCATGGGTGTTGCGCATGTCTTCCCTATCATAAGAAAGTGATTGAAATAGAGATAGTGATAAATTCTACGGGGATTAGGTAAGATGGTTAAGGATGAAATACAAAAAATCTTAGAACTATTGGATAACCTGAAGGCTGACAAATACCCTTTGGAAGACTACGGCTATATAGGAAGACGGGGAGTTTGCCGTTTAGATGGATACGAGAAGGCAAGTGGGCGTGCGGTGTATACAATAGATATCCAGCTTCCGGGGATGCTTTACGCCAAGTTTCTTACATCTCCTTACGCTCACGCCAAAATAAAGAGCATGGATACAAGTATGGCAGAGGCATTACCAGGTGTAAGAGCGATCCTTAGATATGACGATCCAGAGCTACCCGACTTAGCGGATTTAGGTGGTCATGTACCCAATGCAATACCTATATTGCCCAAGGTAGCTTACTTTCAAGGGGAAGAAGTGGGAGCTGTGGTGGCCGGTGATACAGAGGGTATTGCCGATGAAGCCCTGAGGCTAATTGGGGTAGAATGGGAGGAGCGCCCTTTCGTCCTTGATGCAGAGGAGGCTTTAAAACAGGATGCTCCTTTGGCAAACCCTGAGATGTATTCCAATGGCAACTATTACAATGAGGGTTTCCTCGATGTGGAACAGCATGGTGATGTTGAGCAGGGTTTTGCAGAGGCGGATCAAATCATTGAATTCAAGGTTAAGCGGTGGCTTCATACTTGGATTGGACCTGAGCGACCCTGCGGTGTTTTCAGGTGGAATGGGGAATACCCAGAGATTTGGGTAAAACAACAACGCCCCCATATTAGCAAACGAGTCTTGGCTTCCTGGTTTGGCGGTATTCCTATGAATAAAATCCAGGTTCATTGTCCTTATCAGGGCGCAAGCTTTGGGGGATGGAGTCAAGTTCCTTGGAACATGGGTGGTCATTATTGTGCTGCACTCCTCGCCAAGAGGACAGGGAGACCTGTCAAATGGATATTTAATCGAAGGGAGGATTTCTACGGCGGCGAAATGGATGAAGGGGTGTATTATTTTAAGGTGGGAGCTAAGAAGGACGGAACAATCACCGCCGTGAAGGAGAGAGCTGTATTATCCAATCAATGGTTTCCTGTTTTTGGTATCGTTCACCACTTATTAGAAAATACGAAGATCCCTCATGTCTATGGAAAGCTAGAAGCTGTACAGATAAATAAAGGAATTAATGTACCCACGCGTTGTGAACAAAATCCGAATTGTCTCAGCCTAACTTTAGTTTTTGACCATGTCGCAGATGCACTGGGGCTTGATCCAATAGAGGTTGCTCTAAAGAATGATGGTGCAGACGGATATGACATGACATGGCTCAATCAACGCAAGGCTGAGATGGGATTCCAGGTGAGAGATAGTCTAAGGGAATGCATTGAAAAGGGAAAAGCAGCAATAGGATGGGATAAGAAGCGGCATCCCCCAGGCACGGAAAAACTTCCGAACGGCAGGATGCATGGATTGGGTTTTACTTGGACACATGAATGGGATGACTCAGCGGGATCAAGTGAAATTGCTATACGTATAGAGCGGACCGATGGTACGGCAACCATTTTAGGGATGCGATGCGACAACGGTGTCAATGCGGAGACATCTTATTGCCAAATCGCGGCCGATGAACTGGGGATGCGAATTGAAGACGTTTATTATAGGCCACAGATTGATCCAGGTTTCATCCCGATGACTCCTGATTCGTCAACCAATATGTCTGTGAATGGGTTTGCTATTAGAAATGCAGCCAGGCTTCTCAAGCAAAAGATTCTCGAGGTGGCCACAAGGCCTCGTGGAGCGACCTCAAGAGGCAGCTTCCCACCCGCATTTCCAGGTATGAAACCTGAGGATTTAGATATTAAAGATAGCGTCATCTATGTTAAGAGAGACCCATCCATTCGGATGACCATTGCAGAATTTGTTGGACCTTCCGGGGTAGAGGGACCAATGTCTTACCAACCTGAAATGGGGAGAGGAGCTCAGAGGAGTAATTTCACAGAACCACTCTTTGCTTACGGATGGCAAGTCCAACAGGGGGCTTACTCAAGCACACGACTCCGTCTCTGCAGACAGGCTCATTTCATGGAAGTAGAGGTGGATATTGAGACAGGGGAGATCGAAATAATTAAGGTAGTGAACGTAAATGATGTGGGAAAAGTGATAAGCTGGGAAAGTTGTGAAGGGCAGCAATACGGTGGCACCTATATGGCAGTGGGTAGAGGGAGGAGCGAGGAAGTTATTCATGACCCTGTAACGGGTGTTATGCTTAATGGCAATCTTCTCGATTACAAAATATCTACTATCCTTGATATTGGATCCATCGAAACCATTCTTGTCGAAACGGGTATGGGTTATGGTCCTTATGGCGTAGTTGGAATTGGCGAAGATGTAGCCACGGTTGTTCCAGCACTCATCGGACCTGCGGTTTATAATGCAATAGGCGTTTGGATCCATGATTTCCCGATTACGCCTGATAAGGTCCTGAAAGCCCTCGGTAAAGCTTAGGGAGGACTAGAATGAGAAGGTTCACCCATATCAGTGCCCGGACAATTGAGGAAGCAGTTTTAGCCCTCAGAAGGTATGGGAATAGGGCGAATATCATCGCCGGCGGAACAGATCTCTTAGGCAAGATGAAAGATGAGATACTCCCCAGATATCCCGAGGCCATCATAGATATAAAGACTATTCCGGGTCTTGATTTTATTAAAAAGGAAAGGGGGATGTTGAGGATTGGAGCCTTGACCAGGCTCGAAGACATCGGAAGGGAGCCAATGATCAAAAGCAAGTATACGGCATTGGCACAAGCGGCCAATAGGACAGGATCTCCACATCTTAGGGAAATGGGTACCATTGGCGGCAATATCTGTCAGGATATAAGGTGCTGGTACTATAGAAATCCTCATAATAGGTTCCCTTGCCTCAGAAAAGGGGGCGGGAGATGCTACGCAATTGATGGGGACAACAGATACCATTCCATATTTGGGGGTAGTGTGGAAGGGGGCTGCTATGCAGTTCACCCAAGTGACACGGCACCAGCCTTGATAGCCCTGAATGCTAAAATAATAACCTCGCAGCGAATGATAAACACCGAGGATTTTTTCCAAGTGGATGTACTCAAGACAACTGTTTTGGATGCGGACGAGATTGTAACGGAGATTCATGTTCCAGAACCATCGAATGGCACAAGGAGTGCTTTCCTTAAATTTGCCATCAGAAAATCAATAGACTTTCCCATTGTCAATTGTGCGGCGGTGATAACAAATTCAGCGGGCAAGGTTAGTGCTGCTCGAATATGTCTCAATGCAGTTTTTGTCAAACCTTACCGAGCGGTTAGGGCTGAGGAGACTATAGTAGAAAAAGCAATAGATGAAACGACTGCTGAAGTCGTGGGCATTTCTGCAATGTCTGACGCGAAACCGTTGGAACATAACCGATACATAGTTCAAATCGGCAAGACTTTGGTGAAAAGAGCAATTTTGGCCTGTAAGTAATCACTTACGACCATTCGCTTAGCTTTTAGATCCGAAGTCAAAGTTGAAAATGATTATACGAGTGAAGACCTATGCCTACCTCCGTTATTACTTGCCTGCCCCTGATAAGTTCGCCCAAGATGAAGAATGGGATGTGCCGGAAAAAACAACTATAGGTCGGGTATTGGAGAAATTAAATCTACCAAAAGAAATACGCATAATAGTTCTTCTTAATGGCAGCACTGCGGATGGAGAGACAGCCTTGAATGAAGGTGATATTGTCCATATACTCCCATTAATGGCTGGAGGGTAATCTATAGGAGCACTTTGGGCCCTCCTCCTTTTGATTCCTCGTCATATGGAAAGCACGAAAAGGCTCATTTGGTCTATTCCCCCAAGAAATTCAAGGATATTTGACATAAACCACCTTGATACCTTGATAGTGCAGGGCAAGGACTGAAGAAATGGATAAGGATAGCGCTGTGCTTAGGTTGGAGAGGATTTGCAAAAGCTTTGGTGGGCTGCAGGTCCTGGTAGACGTAGACCTGAGCCTGGAGCAGGACGAAATCGTGGGGCTTATCGGCCCTAATGGTGCGGGCAAAACAACATTGTTCAATGTCATTACCTCGATCTGCAAACCAGATCGTGGTGATGTCTACCTGCGGGGGCAGAAAATTACCGGTTTCGCTCCCCACAAAATATGCCACATGGGAATCTCAAGGACCTTTCAGCTTGTGAAGGCCTTCCTGAAGATGACAGTATTGGAAAATGTAATGGTCGGTTCTGTATATGGTCGAAAGCGCCAGGGTACGGAGGCTCGGAAAAGGGCATTAGAAGCCCTGGATCTTGTTGAGTTGTCCCAAAAGAAAGATATATTGGCAGCGCATATAACCCTCTCAGACCGGCGTCTTCTGGAGGTGGCGATGGCCTTGGCTTCAGTGCCGGTGGTTACACTGCTGGATGAACCCATGGCCGGTCTTACTCCTTTTGAGATCCATAAATTACTTCAGGTGGTCAAGCGGGCAAGAGATGAGAGAGAGGTCTCTATCTTGTGGATCGAGCACAAGGTGGACGCCGTCCTTGATTTTTGTGATCGCGTAGTGGTACTGGATTACGGTCTGAAGATTGCCGATGGGGAACCGGAGGAGGTAGCGAATAACCCTAAAGTTATAGAGGCCTACCTTGGGGAATCACCTGCTTGAAGTTAAGGGAGTGGATGTCCTGTACGGTGATGTTCAGGTCATCTGGGATGTATCAATTCATGTGGAGGAGGGGACTATCGTTGCGCTTGTGGGAGCCAACGGTGCCGGAAAGACGACTCTCCTGAAGACGATTTCGGGAATAATCCATGCCAAAAGAGGGGAGATACTGTTTTCGGGAAAATCTCTGACTAGGCTTAAGCCCCAGGAGGTGGTGGACATAGGCATTTCCCATGTGCCCGAGGGGCGGCGCCTGTTTTCTAACCTTACGGTTCTGGAGAATCTGAAACTTGGCGCCTATCCCTCAAGGGCCCGTCCCCTTTTCGCTGAGTCCTTGGAACGCGCTTTTAGTCTTTTCCCTGTGCTGAAAGCTCGAAAAGGGCAGAAAGCCGGTTCATTGAGCGGAGGCGAACGGCAGATGCTGGCTATTGCCAGGGCCATAATGGCCCACCCGGACATTCTTATGCTTGATGAGCCTTCTCTCGGGCTTAGTCCCATTTTTGTGAAGACGATATTTGAACTCATTTATGCCCTGAACAAACAGAAGGTGACTATACTACTTGTGGAACAGAACATTCATCAGGCCTTAAAGATTGCCTACCAGGCCTATGTCCTGAAGACCGGGAAGATTGCCATAAGTGGCGGAGGGGATGAACTCCTGGCTGATCCGGAAGTTCAGAAGGCCTACATAGGGGAACGCTGGAGTAAACGCTAATGCTAGAATATCTCACTTTTGGACTCATTACTCAGCTCTTTGTCAACGGTATTCTTTTCGGAACCATGTACGGGATAGCCGCTATCGGCCTCAGCCTGATCTTCGGAACCATGCGGATCATTTTCCTCGCACAGGGAGCAATGATTGTTTTTTTCGCTTATATATCTTACTGGTTATTCACACTACTCGGCGTTGATCCGTATCTATCTCTCATCTTTGTCGTTCCACTATCCCTGCTGCTCGGGAGTGGTTTTTATTCTAGTCTTTTCAAAGAGGCTGCCGCTTTAGAGGATAAGAACATCTCCCTTTTGATCGCCATCGGACTGATGTTTCTTGTGGAGAATCTCATGACGGTTGTCTGGACGGCTAATCCCAGGTCAATATTGACAACATACTCTTCCTTTGTATTCAGGCCCATAGGGATAATTATTCCCTTTACCCGGCTTATAGCATTATTGATGGCCGTTCTCTCGGCTTCGGGCGTCCTCCTCTTTCTCAAGAAGACCCTTATTGGAATGGCCGTGAGGGCTGCCTCAGAGGATATGGAATCCGCCACCCTGATGGGGATCAATCCTCATTGGGTCAATGTTGTAGCATTCTCTATCGGCATCGGACTTGCGGGAATAGCAGGAGTCGGCCTGGCAACGATCTATTCCTTTGATCCTATGTATGGTTTTATCTTCGCCATAAAGGCCTTGATCGCGTTGGCCTTTGGGGGCATGGGCAACGTGTTTGGCGCCCTGTTAGGAGGGATTATCTTAGGGCTCCTTGAGAGCTGGGCGTCCTTTTTTATCGGCGCTGGATGGGCCGATGCCATATCATATGCGGTATTTCTGATAATGTTGATGTTAAAGCCCGAGGGCCTCTTTGTACGGTCAGTTCAAACGGCGTAAAACATGAGAGAGAGAAGATCTATCATTATTTCTGCTCTGGTTACAATAGCTTTTGCCGGAGTGCCGTTTTTTCTCAATGTCGACACTTCCTACTTTGCCTATTACCTGTTCCTTTCCTTTTGCCATATTGTCATCGCCCAGGGATGGAACTTTGTAGCGGGATATACCGGGCAGATCAGCCTTTGCCAGAACGCATTCTTTGGCCTTGGGGCTTACACAACCGCCCTGATCTGGCTCCATGATGTAACAAAAACAGGTTATTACTTCGATCCGGTTGTCATGGTCCTCAGCGGGCTCGTTCCAGTAATTTTGGCTGTCATAATTGGAATACCGCTGTTATCCAGGCTCCGGGGCGATTACTTTGCTCTCGGTACCCTCGGAGTGCAATTCATTATCCAAGTGCTGTTTTTAAAGGGAGGCGCCTTTACGAGAGGAGCAGATGGCCTGCATCTCCCCTCCACTGTCTTTGAATCCATGAAGCCCTACTACTGGACTGGCCTCTTTCTTGCCCTCTTTGCGACTGCCGTGGTATATTTCCTGATAAAGTCCAGGGCTGGTCTGGCCCTGAGGGCCATCAGAGAAGACGAAATCTCAGCCGCGGCACATGGAATCCATGTCCTGAAGTACAAGATCTTTGCTTTTGCCGTCGGGGCTTTTCTCGCGGGGATTTGCGGCAGCCTGTATGCCTGGTACCTTTTTCATATCAACCCTGATTCCGTATTGAACCTTAACTGGCTCTTCTATCCTATCCTCATATGCGTATTAGGGGGGAATGGGACGATTACAGGTCCTATCATAGGCGCTTTTTTCATAACTGCGCTTTTTTCCTTGGGAACTGTTTATATGGCGCAGACGCATCCGATATTGTCAGGAGCTCTTATCATCTTTGTGATGAAGTTCATGCCGACGGGCCTCGTCGGGCTGAAGGACAGGATACTATCTCGCGGATAGGAAATGGGCCGGACTTTGATATCGACGTCCATCGATGGTACTCTTATTGTGCTGTACGGGATCATATGCTGAAGACACGCGGGCTGGGTGGCAGCCGGGAGGGGGTGCTGGCTGCCGTAAAACATAAACCTAATTCAAAAAAGGAGGATTAAAATGGCGAAAAAACATTTTTTTCGATGGTTGGTGTTGTTTTCTCTTCTCCTGGCGGTATGCCTGATACCCTTGAGCGGGGTTTCCGCCGCGGAAAAGAAGGAGATCCGCGTGGGGGCGATCAATTCCATGACCGGCTATAATGTCATGACCGGTTCGGATCAGAAATGGGCATATGAGCAGGCGGTGGCCGATATCAACAAGAAAGGCGGTGTCTACGTCAAGGAGTTGGGCAAAAAGCTCCCCATAAAACTTATCTTCGCGGATGATAAGAGTATGCCTGCTGATGGGGCGGCAGCCATGGAAACCCTCATAAAGCTGCAGAAGATAGATTTGGCTCTCAGCTCCAACATTACTCCGATAAATATTGCGGCTGGAACCGTCTGCGAAAAGTACAAGGTGTTTTTCTCCATTGCCTGTAGCTGGCTGGATCAGATTGAGGAGCAGAATTTCAAGTGGGTTTCGGACTTTTTCTTCTCCACTGTCAGCGCGTCAAGGTCTGCATTTGACGTTTGGGAGTTGCAACCTCAAGCCGAGAGGCCGCAGAGAACCTGGCTCATGATGGAGGACAATCCTGATGGCCAGGGGTTTGCAGCCGGATTTAAGGCGCATGCAAAGAACATGGGTTACAACATTGCTGTAGATGAGGCATATATGCCTGGGACGAAGGATTTTTCGTCTTCTATTCTGAAAGCGAAGGCTAAGAACTGTGACGCCCTATTGTGGCTGGGTTTTCCAACTGACAGTATCACCCTGATACGCCAGATAAAACAGAATCAGTTGAATTTGAAGTATATGCATGGATGGAAGGGATTCTGGCCCGGCGAGTTTTACCAGGCCCTTGGCAAAGACGCCGATTATATTATACACGACGGATTCTGGGCAGAGACTTTACCCTATCCAGGGGCAGAGGAGATTGGACAGAGGTATAGAGACGACCATGAGGGCCGCGACTCTGTCAGCATAGGGCTCTATTACTCCAATCCCTGGGTCCTCGCCCAGGCAATCGAGAAGGCTGGATCCATTGACTCGGCAAAGGTCAGGGATGTCTTTTTCAGTGGTAAATTCATAGCGAAAGGGACGCCCATGGGCGATCTCAAATTCAACAAGAAGGGATTGTGCCTTACCCCGTGCCTTGCCCTCCAGTGGTGGGAAGGGAAACGGCTGCCGGTTTTGCCTAAGGTATATGAGCTCAAATGGATGCCGCCTTGGGATCAACGATAGAACATGGCACGCTAACCTTCATGCTCATTGAGTAAGATTAAGGTTACCCCTCACAGTCCTCCTAAGAAAATTAGGAGGACGGGGGGGTAATCTATTGCTTTGAATAGGTGACGCTTGTTTTCTGCCAACGAATTGCCCAAAAAGCGGCGGCAAAGATACTGCATATCCCCAAATTAATCCTTTCTGATCAGCTCCACCGAATCATTGCCCGTATACGGGAGGCACACAGAATTCGAGGTGTCGAGACCAACCGTCTATGGGGCGAGAAGCAACTGCTTCGGATCTACTGTTAAACTTACAGGCCACCGGAAATTTATCAAAAGGCTCAATCACTATTCAATTCTAAGAGAGGGAGGAACTTACATGCAAGATCATTATAGAATGAGGAGTACGAAATCATTGTGTGGTTTGGAAAATGCAGATATACGAAACGTTCTTAAGGCGATGGGATACTCGGATGATGATTTGACAACCCAAAGACCTGCCATCGGCATTGCGAACTCATGGAATACATTGATACCGGGCCATTTTAACTTTAATCAAATCAGTGAACAGGTCAAAAAGGGAATTCACCGTGCCGGAGGAACTGTATACGAATTTGGTGTCATTGGATTATGCGATGCCATTGCAAAAGAAGACTTTAATTATGTATTGCCTTCGAGAGAAGTCATATGCGATTCTGTTGAAATCATGGCAGAGGCTAACCCACTGGATGGGATTATATTATTGGCTTCCTGTGACAAAATCGTGCCCGGAATGTTAATGGCAGCGGCAAGACTCGATATACCGGCCATCCTGGTAAACGCCGGTCCGATGCTGGGGGGAGTTGCATTTGGTGGTCGTAAATCTGACGCAACATCTGTTTCAGAGGCATTGGGAATGTATAAAACCGGTAAGATTTCATTGGAAGAATATAAAACGGTTGAAGATCTCTCGTGTCCTACATGCGGTTCTTGTTCTTTTATGGGTACAGCCAACACAATGTGCTGTCTGACGGAGGCCATGGGCATGAGTCTTACAGGCGGTGCAGCCATACCTGCTGTTTATGCGGATAGGTTGAGATTAGCCGAACAATCAGGAGAAGCTGTATGCAGTCTGGTCAAACAGAGTATGACTGCCAGAGACATAATCAGTACGAAATCTTTAGAGAATGCAGTTAAAGTCTGCTTAGCCATTGGGGGTTCAACCAATGCCGTTCTTCATTTATGCGCATTAGCCTATGAAGCCGAAGCAGATATCAACATTATGGATGCTTTTGATGAATTCAGTAAAAACACGCCTACTATTGCAAAAGTCTATCCAGCGGCTCACTGGGACATGGAGGATCTTTGGAGGGCCGGTGGCATCCCCCGCGTAATGGAAAGGCTTCAAACGATACTTCATATGGATGTGATGACATGCACTGGAAAGACCATGAAGGAGAATATAGATGGCTATCGGTATCAATTTCCTGAAGATAATGAAGTCATCAAAACAATTGATCAACCTTTCGATTTTTCAGGGGGCTTGGCTGTGATCAGAGGGAATCTTGCACCGAATACGGGAATTAGCAAGCCCGCTGCCATCGATCCGAGTGTAAGACAGTTCACAGGAACCGCGGTGGTATTCGATTCCGAGGGGGAAGCGAACCAGGCAATTTTAGATGGAAGAATCAAGGCTGGAGATGTCGTTGTCATCAGGTATGAGGGACCTAAAGGTGGACCGGGAATGGTCGAAATGTACAGGGCGTTAAAATATTTGTATGGCATGGAGTTGCATACGTCAACTGCTGTCGTTACGGATGGGCGCTTCTCCGGGACGAATAACGGATGCTTTGTCGGCCATATTTCCCCGGAAGCTGCTGAAAGAGGTCCTATAGCGATTGTTGAAGATGGAGACAAAATTAGCATCGACGTAATAAAGGGTACCATTCACTTACATGTTTCAGATGATGAAATAGAAAGACGCTTGAAGAACTGGCAAAAGCCCGAGCCCAAGGTTAAGAAAGGGTATTTGAATCTCTACTCAAAATTGGCCTCCTCTGCAGATGAAGGCGCAATTATTAAACATCGATTTTAGCCCACGCACTATTTTTATTAAGGAGATTAAAGGATCCAATCTTATTTTAGAGAAAGGGGCACCTATTAAACGCCCTGGCCTATTTCCCCTTCACTTCTTGCCGCAGATAGCCCTCTTCCATGGCCTTGACCAAGTTTGTCATAGCGGTAAGAAAGGGGGTCGGCACGCCTTGTGCGCGCCCATATGCCACGACTTTCCCCCCGAGGAAATCGATCTCCGTGGGCACTCTGTTG
>Ga0209636_10000499_pt1 | contig 38509 bp, 37 predicted proteins | sample DeeMarSWOR152_54_FD_187464 | JGI IMG/M metagenome (GOLD analysis project Ga0209636, IMG submission 187464) | Marine sediment microbial communities from White Oak River estuary, North Carolina - WOR-1-52-54 (SPAdes) (version 2) | ecosystem: Environmental > Aquatic > Marine > Intertidal zone >... | reverse complement strand
ATCATCTTTGATGTGTTTTTCAAGTCCATTAGCCTCGATTTCCTTTATTTTTTTGCTATCTTTCTCGGTAAGCCCCCTGGCTTCCTTTGTCTCGATCAAGTCGCATCTTCCCAATTTGTTGATTTTCTCTAAATACGCTTCCTGAAGATTTTTCAGGTCTTTGTTTCGGGTCTTTCCAGGCCATACTATTTTCAACTTCATGTGTCTGCTATGCGTTCCTTTCGTCTCCTAAAATTGTCCATAAAAAATAATGATTAAACCACAAAATGTCAATGATTTTTTTAAAAAGACAAAAATAAAGGGAAGGAACCCATTTATTGAAAGAATCAGTAATACAACCGTGGGGCATCACCCCATAGCTTTTCCAAGGAATAATATTCTCTGGCTTCTTTTGAGAAAATATGAATAATGAAATTTCCGTAATCCATCAGGATCCATTCTGCATTTTCCCTGCCCTCAATGCTCGAAGGCCTCACCTCTGTTCTCTTTAACTCCTGCTCCACATGCTCACATATGGCTACATTCTGCCTTTTGGAGTTACCGTGCATGATAACGAAAAAGTCTGTGAAAGAGGATATGTCTCTCAAATCTAGGATCACAATATCCTCCCCTTTTTTGGACTGACTGACTTCTAGAGACACCTTGAGATCACTTGGAAGATTTTTCTTGTTCAGCTTTTTTAATATCTCTTTTCTCATCTCCCTCACTGATAAAGTTTGTTTTTATTTATATAGGCCTTCACAGGCTCAGCCACTTGACCTGCTATGGACTCTCTGTTTTTTATTCTTCTTCTCACCTCGCACGAAGACAGATCTAAGGTTGGAATGGACAAGAGAAAGATTCTGCAGCGCTCAAACACCTCTTCTTTTATTCTCTTTGAATCTGACACCCACTGCATCCTTGTCTTGTGCTTTCCCCCTAAGACATTTTTTGCATCCTCGAGGTGATATCCAGGGCGGCTGATGACGATAAAATGGCATTGTTCTAACACCTTTTTATAATCCCGCCAAGTATCTATCTCCAAAAAGGCATCGATACCCAATATGAAGAAAATCCAAGCATCAGGATAACGTTTTTTCAGCTTGGACAGGGTCAGGATGGAATAGGATTTTCCCTCGGCTTCGATCTCTATCGCGGAAGGAATAAACCGAGGATAGGATGCGATGGCCAATTTGACCATTTCTAACCTATGAAGAGGAGCAGCAATATCGGAGGAACCCTTATGGGGTGGAATGTGAGATGGAATGAATAAAACTTTATCCAAGGCAAAAATATTCTGAACCTCTACGGCTGCCTTCACATGCCCCAGGTGGATAGGATTGAATGTTCCTCCAAATATTCCAATTCTCTTCTTCATGTCTATTCTGTGTTTATGTCTAGGGAATTTAATTTTTTTGCCATGGCCAAAATCAAATCTTTAAGTCCCTTCTTTTTAAGGGCAGAGATGGCAAAAAAAGGCAGGCTTTCCTTGTGGGCCAGAGCCTTCAGTTTTTCGAGTCTCTGTCTTTCGTCTCCAAGAAGATCTATCTTGTTTGCCACCAAGAGTTGAGGCCTCTTGACCAACCGGTTATCAAAAGCCTCGAGTTCGTTCATCACTGCCCTAAAATCATGGACAGGGTCCCTTTGGGTGTAAGGGGATACATCCACAAGGTGGATCAGCATTTTTGTCCGTTCTATATGTTTCAGAAATTTAATCCCCAAACCGAGGCCCTGATGAGCTCCTTCGATTAATCCTGGGATGTCAGCCACAACAAGGCTCCGAAACTCGTCGATATCGACAACACCAAGATTGGGCACAAGGGTAGTAAAAGGGTAGTCAGCGATGACAGGCTTTGCAGCGGATATATTCGATATCAGCGTGGACTTGCCAACATTGGGAAACCCGATAAGCCCTACATCGGCAATGATTTTCAACTCCAGGGTAAGATCTCTTTCTTCACCTTGCCGGCCTTCCTCACGAAATCTGGGTGATCGATTGGTGGGCGAAGCAAAAGAGGCATTACCTCTCCCCCCTTTCCCTCCCCTGGCCGCAAGGAACTCCTGACCATCAGCGACAAAATCAAACAGAATTTCTTCCTTATCCTTTTCCTTGACAACGGTTCCTACAGGAACCCTTAGGTACAGGTCATCCCCCTTTCTCCCCCGACGGTTTCCTCCTTCTCCGTGGGCACCTCTTTTAGCCTTATTTATCGGATGAAAACGGAAATAGGCCAATGTGTTGAGATCTTTATCGGCAGTGAGAAGAATGCTCCCTCCATTTCCTCCATGGCCCCCGTCAGGACCTCCTTTGGGCACCCCCCTTTCCCTCCGGAAGCTCAAACAGCCATCGCCACCCTTTCCGGCCCGGAGGGTTACATTGATTTGGTCAACGAACATGTTTTGCGGAGTCTGAACCTCCTAGGCAGGTATGATAGAGACGAATTTATTCTTTCTTCCTCTGGTTTCAAAACACACATTTCCGGCTGTCTTGGCAAAAAGTGTATCATCCTTTCCTCTCCCTACATTCTTTCCAGGTTTGAAAGGCGTTCCTCTCTGCCGGACAAGGATAGACCCTGCCATGACAAACTGTCCCGCATGGCGTTTGACACCTAATCTTTTAGAATGGCTTTCTCTCCCATTCTTCGCGCTTCCCCCTGATTTTTTATGTGCCATCCTACTTCTCCTTTTTAGAGGTTATTTTCTTTGCTTTTGAAGAAGCCTTCTTCGTGGTTGACTTTTTTACTGGCGTTTTCTTCACCTGTGCGGCGGCCTTAGGGACTTTCGCTCTGGTCTTCTTGGGTTCGGATTTCTTTGCAGGCTTCTCTAGTTTCTTCTCTGGTTTCTTGGCCTTTGGCTTTTCTTCCTTTGCCACAGGCTTTTTCTCTGCTACTTTGGCCTTTGGCTTTTTTGGTGCTTCCTTGGGCTCTGCCTTCTTTTCAGGAGGCTTCTTCTTAAGCTCTTCAGTATCCGAGAAAATTTCCTCGATCTTTACTCGAGTCAGCTCTTGGCGGTGTCCTGTTTTCTTTCTATACTGTTTTCTTCTCTTCTTCTTAAAAACGATGACTTTCTTATCCTTGAAATTTTCGATGACCTTGCCGATCACCTGAGCTTTTTCAACAACAGGATTGCCAATCAGAGTGTTTTTGTCATCCGCGATCAGAAGCACTTGATCGAAAATAATTTTTTGTCCCTCTTGTGCTTCAATTTTTTCGACGGCTAGAATATCTCCGACTTTAATTCTATACTGCTTTCCTCCGGATCTAATCACAGCAAACATTTTTAACCCTTTGTTTCAATTAAATACATTTAAGTTTTGACAGAAAAAGATGTTTAACTTTAACATATGCCCATTCTTCTGTCAATATGGGGTCAGGCTATTTATGATAGCCTGATCCCGACTTTTTGCTTCTTGACAAAAGGGCGTTGTTTCTCTACTTTAAGTAAAGCCTAAGAAGGCTGTTATCCCATTGGGCGGTTAGCTCAGCGGTAGAGTACCGGTCTTACAAGCCGGGTGTCACTGGTTCGAATCCAGTACCGCCCACCAGAGAAATTCCCTTCAATATTCCTCAAAGCACGGTATCGATCCATCCTGGGATGAAGAATGAATGATTAAACAATTCCATGTATAATGATTAGTCTCTCTTTCTACCCTATCACCCCAAGGGGCTAGAAAAACAGAAAAAATATCACCTCATATTTCACCTGAAAAAGGGATTGTCTTATCTTTTCGGATTATTCAGAATAAACTCCCTGGAGAAAAATTTGAGGAATGACTCTATCCTCTATAGGCGTCCTGACTTAACCGAGCCATGAGAAAGACAAAAATCTTAGTCGTCGAAGACGAAAGCATCGTGGCCCGCGATATCAAGAACATGCTTTTGGGCCTCGGTTATGAAGTGACCGCAGTCGTCTCCGGCGCCAGGGCCGCAATCCAAAAATCCCAAGAGACAAATCCAGACCTTGTACTCATGGATGTCATGCTCCAGGGGGAGGTGACAGGAGTCGAGGCAGCAGAGCGTATCTATACTCAGTTCAGTATTCCTGTGGTCTACCTTACGGCCTATGCAGACTCCAATACTGTCCAGCAGGCAAAAAAAACCGAACCCTTCGGATACATCATCAAACCTTTTGAAGAAAGAGAACTCCAAACAACCATTGAAATCGCTCTTTACAAATATAAGATGCAGATGGAGCTAAAGGAAAGAGAGAGGTGGCTCTCGACCATACTCAAAAGCATCGGCGATGGAGTGATTGCCACAAACCAGGACGGAATGATCACATTCATGAATCCTCTGGCTGAAACTCTGACCGGATGGAACCAGAATGAAGCGTTGAACAAACCTCTCAGTGATGTGTTCAAGGTCATGAATGAATCGCCGGGAAAGATACAAAAAATTTATGTTAAGAAGATTCTCAAAGGCGAAGGACCAGCACTTTCCGATGGGAGGTACCTGCTCTCCAGAAGGGGAAGAAAGACACCTATCGATCCAAGGTTGGAACCCATTAAAAACGACGGAGGCAACATCTCCGGTATGGTACTTGCCTTTACCGACATCACTCCAAGAAAAAAGGCAGAAGACGAACTAAAAAAAAGTTGGGAGCAACAGAAGATTGCAATGGAGGGAACGGTTCAGGCAATCGCCTTCACCATTGAAACACGCGATCCTTATACGGCAGGTCACCAGAGACGCGTGACAAAGCTCGCCTGCCTGATAGGGGAAGAGATGGAGCTTCCTGTAGACAGGATAGAAGGGCTTCGCATGTCAGGAGAGCTTCATGATATCGGTAAAATACATGTGCCAGCAGAAATCCTCAGCAAACCAGGAAAGATATCTGAGGCAGAATTCACGATCATAAAAACCCATCCTCAGGTAGGACACGACATCCTAAAAACCATCGAATTTCCTTGGCCGGTGGCCAAAATCGTGCTCCAACATCACGAAAGAATGAACGGGAGTGGGTATCCCCAGGGACTTAAAGGGGAAGCGATTCTCTTGGAGGCAAGGATTCTGGCGGTAGCGGATGTCATCGAAGCAATGGCCACCCACAGGCCTTATCGTCCTGCCTTGAGTATCGATGAAGCCTTGAAGGAAATATCCAAGAATAAAGGGAAACTCTATGATGCCAAAGTGGCAGAGATCTGTCTTAAAGTTTTCAAGGAAAAAAATTTCAAATTTGAGTGAAATCCAATCCCTCTTGTTTTAAAATAATACCGGATCTTTTCAAAACCATCTGATCCTTGCGAGACAAATGAGATAAAAGTGAAAAACATCATCCCCGCTGTTTGGCTTGTGGCCTCAATCGTCGCTTTCCTAAGGAGGGCTGGCCGCATTCATCTTCCTGTTTGTCCTTGATTTCAATGTCTACTGGCTAATCCTTTCCCCCATCATCCTGGCCATCTACGAAAGCCCCGCCGCTTATTTTTTCTGGCTTTATAAAAAGACAAAAAAAACGCCCCCGACGGGATTTGAACCCGTGTTGCCGCCTTGAAAGGGCGATGTCCTAGACCAAGCTAGACGACAGGGGCGTAGAATTTTGGTGAGCCGTGCTGGACTCGAACCAGCGACACCCGGCTTAAAAGGCCGGTGCTCTCCCTCTGAGCTAACGGCCCCTCCTAGTGTGAATCAGTATTTATAAAGGAAAATGTGAAAAGAGTCAATATCAGCCGAGCGGCTCGATCTTGACGATGATCCATCTCCCTCGATGGGTTAGGTTCAAGGTTTCATCCGTAAGAACATATCGTCTCAAATAGAATTTGTAATTTTTCTCCCCAGCCTGTCCCACTGCCCTCACATCCACTTCAGAGTAATACACCTCTCCGGTCAGATCCCTAATATTTGGAAGTCTACCCATTCCGAGAGAGAAAGTAGCGATCTCCTCTTCTCTCTGCGCTGCATCTTCGGCTTCGTTAAAATCCTGTTGCAGTTGTCTATGAAGCTCACGTTCTTCGTCGAACGTAGCCTGTGCCTCCTCAACTTCCCTCTGTGCTGCCCTTCTTGCTGCTGCTGTTCTGGCGTTCTTCGCTTTCTCTTCGGCTTCATATTTAGCATCTTCTGCATCCATTACTGGCCCAACATGGTCTTGCAGCTTCTTTTGCAACTCTTTCTCTGTTTTATCAATCTCAGGCAACTTGGCAGGCTCTATTCTCTCCTCTGGCACATTGGTAATTTCCCATCCTTGTTGAGCATCGATAGAAATGGGTTCTAAAGCCATGGTCGACAAGGTCGTCCTATCATTTAGGGTAAGCGCGCTGAAATATCTCTTTAAGAGGCCTTCTTCCGGCTTACCGCCACAGCTGTTAAGAAGACTAAAGAGGATAAGTATTCCGAGAATTGAACAAATTTTTCTAGACATCCTTCCTCCTTCCTTCGCAAATATGATTTTGTTTTCTAAATTTTACTTTTTTTTCTAACAAAAAAGCAAGCCTAAAAAGTCGGGATTTATTAAAAAATTCTCTAGAATCTTTGAAACACAGGATGCACAGACATCATCATCTAAATTTTGGATGCTATTCAAACAGGCAAGAAAGACTTCTTCGACCTTTGCCACATCCCAAGCTAGATGCTCTCTGGACTCAGAGACGGTCAGCGCTTTAAACCTCGAATTTGTGTTTTTTATTTTTTCTATATTTTTCTATTGACAAAAGCGCGTTTTCCACATAGAATTTAACGTAATTATAAGGCCTTTCATACTTTACCTATAATTACAGTAGGTTTAATAGCCTATGCAGCGTTTCATCCATAAAAGAAAGATAGGCTAGCCCCTCCAATCGCAAGTCTTATAGTTACACTTATTTATTTCTTTTTAAATGAAGATATTCATGTTAAACGAAGATATTCATGCAAAAAAATAAGGTCGACTTCATCCCCCAATCTCATGAAAGATCACTTCTCAAAAAATATATCAATCCCCCTGACAGCAAAGATTCAAGCAAATCCAGAAAAAAACTCAGGTACGAAGAAGAATTAGATAAAAGTTTTTTGCATGATTTCTTATCATAAAATTTATATTCATCTTAGGAGGTGAAAGATGGCAGTCAGAGTAGCGGAAGAATGGTTTACCATCTGTGCAGGATGTGAAGTAACCATCCTTGACATTGGCGAGCCTCTTCTCGACATTTTACCCAAACTTGAGATTGTCCATATGCCAGTCTTAATGGATCATAAAATGTGGGGACAGAAAGGTGATCAGCCAGGCCCAGAAATCCCTGAAGCCGATGTGGGAATCATTTCTGGAGGAATCCGGACGGATGAGAACAAAGAGATAGCTGAGGAGATGAGGAAAAAGTGCAAGACGCTCATTGCTCTGGGATCTTGTGCCTGTTTTGGCGGTCTACCAGCTCTGGCCAATCAATTTATGGCGGATGAAGTTTATGAAAAGGTCTTTCGAGGTTGTGTTTCCACTGATTCGGCAGATACCCCCACTCAAGGAGTGTCACCCTTTACGGACAGAATTTATGCTTTGCATGAAGTGATAAATGTTGACCTCAAGCTGCCCGGATGTCCGACAACGCCTGAAATGGTCGCTGACGCGCTTACTGCACTTTTAGAAGGAAAAGAAATCAAGCTTCCTGAAAAGAGTGTGTGTGATGAATGTCCAACTATCAGAGAAAAGAAAGCTGTGGCAAATTTGAGAAGGCCCCTTGAATCCGTAGAATTTGAGCCTGGAAAACCTTTGGATACTGTTCGCTGTTTCATGGAACAGGGTTTCCTATGCAACGGCCCCGCAACGAGAGCAGGCTGCGGAGGAGCAGAAAAAACACCACGATGTATAAAAGCCTACATGCCCTGCCGGGGATGTTTCGGTCCCCTCTCAGATACAGCCAATCCGATGGTTGATATGATGGGGGCTCTCTCAACCATTGGTCTTGATGTCAAACAAATACCAGATCGCGCCGCGACCTTCAACAGATTTTGTGGGGCTGGTCGTTTGCGACCCCTTCCTAAAAGGAGTTAAATCATGGGAAAAACACTAACTATTCAACCCGTCACAAGAATCGAAGGGCACGCCAGGATCACTATCCAGCTCGATGACACTGGAAATGTAAGCGACACTCAATTCAATGTCCTTGAGTTAAGAGGCTTTGAGAAATTCTGTATCGGTAAACCCGTTGAAGAAATGCCCAGAATTACAACTCGGATATGCGGGGTTTGTCCATGGTCTCATCATAATGCTTCCGCCAAGACGACTGATGTAATTTTTGGTGTGGACCCACCTCCTGCTGGAAAAAAATTAAGAGAGCTGTGTAACAGCATTGCTTTCATGGAAGAACATATACTCCACTTCTATTTCTTAGCTGGAGCAGATTTTGTGCTCGGACCGGGTGCCGATTATTCAGTCAGGAACATCATCGGAATTCTGGCTGAAGCTCCCGATATCGCTAGAAAAGTGGTCAGAGTCAGGCACATGGCAGCCCATATGTTGGAGATGATTGCTGGAAAAGCCATCCATCCTGCTGCAGCCGTTCCAGGAGGATTCAGCCGTCCTTTACTAGAGGAAGAGAGACAAGAGCTGAGGAAGATGGCGGATGAATGCTTAGAACTAGCCAAATTCTCCATGTCCTTCGCCAAAGAGAAGCTCTTTCCTAAATATTTGGATATTGTGAATTCCTTGGGTGTCATTAAAACAGGGTTTTTAGGAACCGTGAAGGAAGATGGTTCACTCGATCTCTATGACGGAAAGCTGAGAATGATGAATGCTGACGGTTCTTATGAAGATTTCAAGTACGAGGAGTACACCGATTACATCCGTGAGCATGTTGAACCCTGGACCTATTTGAAGTTCCCTTATATGAAGAAAGCCGGTGAATTTTCTATGGATCTGGATAATCCAAAGGGAATCTATCGAACCAATACACTTGCCAGAATGAATGTCTGTGATAAAATCGACACGCCTTTAGCTCAAGCCGAGTTTGAAGAATTCAGAGAAAAATTCGGCCGTCCTGCCCAACAGACTCTGCTCTATCACTGGGCAAGGCTCATTGAGTTGCTCTATAATGCAGAAAACACGATCAGACTCCTTGACGATCCTGAGATCACCAGCACGGATACAAGAAAGAAAGTGGAGCCAAGAGCTGCCAGAGGAATTAGTAGTGTAGAAGCTCCCAGAGGAACACTGATTCATGACTATGAAACAGACGAGAATGGCCTTGTGACAAATGTCAACTTGATTGTCGGCACAACACACAACAATGCTGCCATGAATATGTCTGTGAAAAGTGCGGCCAAAGCTTTGATTAAAGACGGCAAATATGACGAGGAAATACTGAATACGATCGAGATGATGATCCGAGCTCACGACCCCTGTTTATCCTGCGCTACCCACAGATTAGATGGAAAACTCGGTGTGAAAATTGATATTGTTGATCCCCAAGGCAAAACATTGGCGACTTTTTCCAATATCGGAAGATAAACGAGCAATCTTCGAAACTTACTCAGAGATTGTTCTAAACTGAATTCCAATTAAGGGAAGGCGTCGTCCACTCCCAGAAGTGGAGCTGGATACTTCGAGTTAGAGATGGATCAACTCCCTGAATACTGTCGAAAAGAAATCCTCATAGCCGGATGCGGGAATAAGCTTTTCGGTGATGATGGATTCGGACCGGAAGTCGTTGAATATCTAACCGATCACTACAACATTCCAGAAAACATATGTTTAGTCGACGTGGGTACGGGCGTAAGAAAAATTCTGTTTACAATTTCTCTAAGTGATGTTCGACCGAAAATCATAGTGATCATTGATGCAGTGGATAAAGGAAGAAAACCAGGTGAAATTTTTGATATTTCCCTTGAGGAAATTCCGATAGAAAAAATCGACGATTTTTCAATGCATCAAGTCCCTTCATCAAATCTTTTAAAGGAATTACAGGATTTATGCTCGGTAAAGGTAAGAGTCAAAGCCTGCCAAATTCAAGCCATACCAGAAACTATTCAATCTGGATTATCTGAACCGGTAAAAAAAGCCGTTCCTTTGATGGCTCAAAAGATTGCAGAGGAATACTTTTAGCAGAATGAGTCACATTTGATTTGTTTGCCCTTTCTTTGCTTTTCGTAGTATTGACTCTGGACACCTGAATAGTTACTATATATCTTCTCAGAAGAAACGCTCATAGAGACCCAGAGGAGGGATATTTCCGTGCTTAAAAGAAAAGACTAGGAACACTCAAATGATTTTAAAAGATATTAAGGAACTCCTTCAAGCCGAAGTCATCAGTGGAGAGGATAGTCTTGACCTAGAAATCACGTTTGCAGGTGGATCTGACCTCATGAGTGATGTGCTGGCTTTTGGCAAACCCGGAATCCTCCTTCTGACAGGATTATCCAACGCTCAATCTGTCAGAACAGCAAATATCATCGATGCCAAAGCCATCGTGTATGTCCGGGGAAAAAAACCAGATGACGAGGGAATTGCGCTGGCCAAGGAAAAAGGAATTCCTCTGCTTTCTACCAACCTTATGATGTACACAGCCTGTGGACTTCTCTTCAGTCATGGCCTTCCTGGGGTGAGCGGCCTTTCGTTTAAAAAATAACAATGAGCGAGGAGTCTGTACTATCTCAAAACTTTGAAATCGTAGGTCGCGATTTCAGCAATGCAGGAAAGACATCCACCAGTATCAAAGAAATCCTCCAGGAGATCGGCATCGATCACTCGATCATCATACGGGCATCCATCGCACTGTATGAGGCAGAAATGAATGTAGTTATGTACGCTCACAGAGGGACACTCACTCTAAACATCACTCCTGAGAGACTCCATTTTAAACTCGAAGACAATGGTCCAGGGATTACGGATATAGATTTGGCCATGAAGGAAGGGTTCTCGACCGCCACCGATGAAATGCGCGAGATGGGATTCGGCGCAGGCATGGGACTTCCCAATATCAGAAAAAATGCCGATCGGTTCGAAATCACTTCTATCCCTGGCGAAGGAACGACATTGGACATGATATTCTGCCTGAATAAGACAGGAAAAAAATGAATCAATACTTTCATTCGATCCGGATTGAAACAGAAAAGTGCAGTGGCCGGATGAAATGTTTACGCGTATGCCCCACTCAAGCCATCAGAGTCAGAAACAGAAAGGCCACGATCATTGAAGAAAAATGTATCGATTGTGGAGAATGCATCACAGTTTGTCCTAATAATGCTATTGTCCCTTTGACAGACCCTTTTGGAGAACTGACCAAATTCCGCTACACGGTCGCCATTCCCTCTCCTGCTCTCTATGCTCAATTCGGAAGAGAAATTTTGCCAGAGAAAATCCTCTCCGGGATAAATAAACTGGGATTCGATAGCGCTTTTGACCTGGCCCTGACATGCGGAGAAGTCAGCTTCGCCATCCAGGAATATCTTCGGGACTATAAAGGCCCAAAGCCACTCATCTCCAATGCTTGTCCGACTATAGTGCGTTTGATCCAAGTTAAGTATCCTGAGTTCATCGACCAAATCATCCCTATCGAACTTCCAAGAGAATTGGCTGCCCGAGAAATCAAAAAGAAATTATCAAAACAACTCAAGATTAAAGAAGAAGAAATCGGCGCATTTTATCTCACTCCATGCCCTGTGAAAATGATTTCCATCAAACAGCCCGCAGAAAAAGGGAAATCTTTTTTAGACGGAGCCATTTCCATCTCAGATGCCTATGGCCCCCTTCTCTCCGCCATGGAAAGCATCGAAAAAGGCAGTTACAGGAAAGCGCTGGAAAACATCTGTATTCTTGGGGTGGGATGGGCCATGGTTGGCGGTATATGCCGAACCCTGAGGTTAAAAAACTCCATGGCTGTATCTGGACTAGCTGAAATCTTAAAAGTCTTTGACGACATTGAAAGGGGAAAACTCAGAAACATCGACTTTATCGAAGCCTATTCCTGTCTCCAGGGGTGTGTCGGAGGCTCTCTGACAGTGGAAAATCTTTATACGTCTTACAATAAAATTCTTAAATTGATCGAAACCTTAGAGTTCGAACAAATAAAGGCCTGTCCAGATATCAGGGAGGTTAGAAAGCTTTACAGCCAGAATTACTTTTTTATCAAAGGAAAATTTGAACCTCGGCCTCTCACACCTCTCGATAAAGACCTAGCCAAAGCCATTAAGAAGAGAAAAGTAAAAGAGAAGATATATGAATCCTTGCCCAAAATTGACTGTGGAGTATGCGGGGCTCCCACATGCCTGACTTTTGCTGAAGACATCGTTAAAGGAGAAGCGAAGCTAACAGACTGCATTTTTTATCTTCCCGATAAATTTGCAGCGCTCTCCAAGGAGCTATCAGAATTGTTGAATAAATCCGTCTCTTTAAATTCAATCAGGTCTAATCCCGACAAAGCACAAAATAATAAGGATTAATAAAGGATTAATAAATGAAAATCAAAGAAATCATTGAAAAATTACAGTTAAAAGCTCTCACAGGCCAAAAGAATCTGGATATCGAGGTCACGGGCGGATATACGAGTGATTTGCTCAGCGATGTGATTGCCAATAGTAAAGAAGGCAACCTCTGGATCACTCTGCAGACCCACCAAAATATCATCGCTGTGGCCAAATTGAAAGACCTGGCTGGGATAATCATCGTGAACAACCGTGAGCCTGACGAAGAGACTCTCAAGAAAGCAAATGAAGAAAACGTTCCCATCTTCTGTACCGAGGGAACGGCCTTTGAAATCTCGGGAAAACTGTATGAATTGATCAGTGACTAGGATTGATTCATGCTCAGACCGTTCAAAGCAGACTTACATGTTCACACATGCCTTTCTCCATGCACAGAACTGGATATGTCTCCGTCAAAGATACTCACCTCGGCAAAAAAAAAAGGAATAGATATTTTAGGCATCTGTGATCATAATTCGTCAGAAAATTCTCTGGCCATAATTCATGCCTCCAAGAAAACGAATATCGATGTTATCCCTGGCATGGAGGTGACATCGCGAGAAGAAGTCCATGTCTTGGCCCTTTTTGACGATATCGGAAACGCTCTTAAACTCCAGGAATATGTCTATAGAAATCTGCCCGGAGAGAACGATGAAGATGCCTTCGGCATGCAAGTCATCGTGAACGAAAAGGAGGAAGTGCTGGGCTTTAACGATAAGTTATTGATTGGAGCCACGACAATTCCCCTTGAAGAAGTCCTTCAACTGATTCACTCCTTCGATGGAGTAGCCATCGCATCGCATGTAGACAGAGAATCCTTCAGCATCATTGGCCAGTTGGGATTCATCCCCGAAAATTTGGAATTAGATGCGTTGGAAATATCTCCTAATATGACTTTTGCAGAGGCAAAAAAAAAATTTAAAAATAATTATCCGATTACCTGCTCTTCTGATGCCCACTACCCAGACGACATAGGAAGAGGTTTCACATCATTCCTGCTCGAAGAGGGGACCGTAGCTGAAATAAAAAAAGCACTGAAAAATGAAGAGGGGAGAAAATTGATTCCATGAGGTCTCGATGGAAGATCTTTCTTTACACATTCTAGACATCGTTGAAAATTCGGTAGCAGCCAGAGCAGATAAGATTGAAATACGAATATCGGAAGATAAAAAGAAGGATTTGCTATCTGTTGAAGTTATCGACAACGGAATAGGCATGGACAGAGAAACTGTAAAAAAAGCGTTTGATCCCTTCTACACATCTAAGAAGGTTCGCCGATTTGGTTTAGGATTGCCTCTTTTGTCTGAAGCTGCCAAAGCTGCGAATGGTCACCTTTCCATAAAATCTAAAAAGGGAGAAGGGACAAAGATTAAAGCCGATTTCCAATACAGCCATATCGATCGTCAGCCCTTGGGCGATATGGGCCAAACAATTATCACCCTTGTCGTAGGAAACCCAGAAATAGACTTAATCTATGTGCATAAAAAGAATAGTCACGAGTATCGTTTTGACACACGACAAATGAAAGCTCAACTCAACGAGACGCCGATAAACTCTCCTGCCGGGATAAGAATGATTAGGGAGAACTTGGACCAGCTTCGGGTTTTAAAAGATTCGGCCCTCTGATTCCTCTCAAAAACCACCAACTCATAAATAAATCTGGATTGCCTTTACTAAAGGATGAGTTTTCATATAATAATACCAGAGGGAGAATGTCCATTGACAAAAGATGACGAGATCACGAAAGAATTCTTAGCCAACATTTTGGAAAGCGTGGAAGGGGGAGTCCTGACTATAGATAGAAATGCCAGGATCACCTCATTTAATCATTCTGCGGAGGAGATTACGGGTTTTAAGAGAGAAGAAGTGCTGGATGAGAAATGTTGCGATATCCTTAAGAGTGAACTCTGTGAAGAATTATGCCCTTTAAAAGAAGTCTTAGAAACTGGAAAACCGGTTTTTAACTATGAGATTCTAATCACCAGTAAAACGGGAAATGAGGTTCCAGTAAATATTACGACTTCACCATTACGAAACAGCCATAATGAGATAATCGGTGCTGTAGAAAATTTCAGGGATCTAACCAAACATAAGGGATTATGGGGAAAGTTACGCGAGGAAAGAAACAAAGCCCAGCAGTACCTCAATATTGCGGGAGTCATAATCGTAGCTATTAATGAGACGGGAGTGGTCTCTCTAATCAATAAAAAAGGGTGCGATGTTTTGGGTTACAAAGAAGATGAAATCATAGGTAAAAACTGGTTTGATTTGTGCGTCCCTGAAAGAGATAGGAAAGAAAGAAAAGAGACTTTCCAAAAAGTGATGGCCGGAAATGAAGAGGAAGCTGAAGACTATGAAAACACGATATTGACCAAATCAGGTGAGGAAAGGATTATCGCATGGCACAATACTACCCTTACAGATGAAAGGGGTTCCATCATTGGTACGCTCAGCTCAGGAGAAGACATCACTCAGCGCAAGCAAACAGAGGAAGAGCTGTTAAGATCAGAAAAACTCGCCTCCTTGGGCCAGTTAGCCGCCAGCGTTGCTCATGAAGTGAATAATCCATTAGCCGGTATTTTGGTCTATATAAAACTTTTTCTTAAAAAGTACCAAGAAAGAAAATTACAGACTGAAAAATCAGAAATCCAGCTTTTAAAGATGGAAAAAGAATTGGAGAGAACGTGCCGAATAATCCGAAATCTACTTGACTTTGCACGACAATCAGAACCAACCATGAGACCCATCGAAATAAACAAAATCATAGAAGCATCTTTATTATTAGTGGGTAATCAGATAAACCTTGAAAATATACGCCTTGAGAAGAAACTGGCGCCAAATCTTCCTCCTGTTTTAGCAGATTTTGACAAAATCCAACAGGTGTTGATAAATATCATCCTGAATTCAATTCAGGCAATGCCTGAAGGAGGAACGTTAACCGTCACCACCTCGACTGCTGGGATCATTAAAATCGGTGATTCACAAAAAAATGCAGTCAGAATCGATATCGAGGATACAGGAATTGGTATTCCCAAAGAGAATCTGAGTAAGCTGTTCACGCCCTTCTTCACGACTAAGGAAAAGGGTAAGGGTGTCGGACTTGGACTTTCGGTTGTTCATGGAATCATAGGAAAACATAAAGGCAAGATAGATGTAGAAAGCGTGTCTGACCTAGGCACGACATTTACGATATATTTGGGGATTATGGATGAGAAAACGGACTAAAATTCTCATCGTTGACGATGAAAGCATCGTAAGAGAATCGCTCAGCGACTGGCTGGACGGTGTTGGTTATGATGTGGAAGTGGCCGAGTCTGGCGAGGAAGCACTCCGAATGATTAGGCAGAAAAAGATCAAAATAATGCTTGCTGATTTGGTCATGCCAGGTATGAACGGTATCGAACTGATGAAAAGGGCAAAACAAATAGTTCCTACAATTTCGACAGTCATCATCACCGCCCATGCGACAGTTCAAACCGCTATTACAGCTATAAGAGAGGGCGCTCATGACTACGTCGAAAAACCATTCTGCCCTGAGAAAGTCGAACTCCTGATAGATAAATTGGTGGAACATCAGGACCTGATTGAGGAAAACATTTCGCTGCGGCGCAAGATTAAAGATAGATTCCATTTCGAAGGGATCATCGCTAAAAGCCCCAGGATGCTAAAGATAATTGAACTCATCAAAACGGTTGCTCCAACGAATGCCACGGTATTGATTACTGGAGAAACCGGGACAGGTAAGGAAGTTGTTGCCCGAGCCTTTCATCATCAAAGTCAACGTCGAAACAAACCTTTCATAGCCACGAGTTGTGCAGCTCTTCCAGAAAGCCTACTTGAAAGTGAGCTTTTCGGCCATGAAAAAGGTTCTTTCACAGGAGCTGTGGGGAGGAAGAAGGGTAAGTTCGAGGCAGCAGACAAGGGCACTTTATTTCTTGATGAAATAGGTGAGATTAATGTCAACACACAGATCCATCTCTTAAGAGCACTGGAAGAAAAAAAGATTACCAGAATTGGCAGTAACGAAGAAATTGCGGTTAATGTGCGTGTCATCACAGCCACAAATAAGGATCTAAGAAACATGGTCATGCAAGGGCAATTCAGAGAGGATCTGTATTACCGTTTAAAAGTCGTGACTATTAACTTGCCCTCGCTCAAGGATAGAAAGGAGGATATCCTCCCCTTGGCTGAGCATTTCCTAAAAAAATATGCTGATGAAAATAAAAAAGAAATATTCAATTTTTCTCCTGGAGTCATCGAATTTATGCTGAATTACTCCTGGCCCGGTAATGTGAGGGAGTTAGAAAACATGATTGAACATGGTGTCATTCTTTCCAAGAGTCATGCCGTCACAATGGCTGAGCTTCCACAGGACATTATTCACCCGACTCCCACACAAGAGAAAACCATCGAGGCGGTGACGAGAAATCATATCTTAAATGTTCTCGAGGAGACAAAAGGCAATATTTCAAAGGCAGCCAATATACTTGGTATTCGGCGGATGACTTTATACAACAAGCTAAAAAAATACAATTATACTGTCAATAATTTAGACATCTAGTGTCCAATTTATTGACGCTTCTTTTGGTTTAGTCTTTTTTCAAAAAATCCTGTCTTTTTATCACAAATCTTTTATTTTTATTCATTTAGAACAAACATGGGGACTAGTTTTTTCACTGGATCTGTTCTGGCATGTTATTTGCTCTTATATGAATCTCCTGATTTTAGGAGGATATCCAACATCATAAAAATTGTCTTAAACGATAGAGACAAAACAACGGAGGTTAAAATGAAAAAAGAAAACATGCTGGTCGTAGAAGATGAGGAAATCATGAGAGAGGCATTGGTCGATTACTTTTCAGATGAGGGTCATAAGGTAGACACTGCCGGTGACGGCGATAAAGCATTGGAAAAATTTAATTTAGAAGATTACAACATCTTGATCATCGATCTAAGATTGCCAGGTAGAGATGGACTTTCAGTACTGGACGAAGTGAGATCAAAGAATCCAAAAGCCAAAGTCATCATCATCACGGCTTACCCCTCGATTGAAACTGAGAAGGAAGCATTGCGTAAGGGTGCTGTTGAATACTTACAAAAACCTTTTGAGATTAGCTATCTTGAAACATTAATAAGGCAATCTCTTGAAGTTGAAATCGTTCCTACTCCCCCTGTCGAAGAGCCCGTATTTGAAGAGAAAATTATCGCTCCATGTATCTGGATGCAGGCAGGCATAATCCCGAAACGCAGCTGTACACTCGGTTATCAATGTCAAAACGTATGTAATTTTCATGTCGCGATGATGAAAAAGGAAAAATTTAGCAATGATCCAAGGATTAAACCTTTCTTAGACAAACTCACCTCCCAATCGGGAAGATACCAGTGCAGGTACACAATGAGTGGAGAGATTTCTTCAAGGTCCTGTTCTCAACTTTACCGCTGCGAGAGCTGCGAGCTTCACCAAACAATTCAAGATGAGATAGATCGCCAAGCCGTCCTAAAGGTAGAAAACAGAAAACGTTTGCAGGAAAAACTGCACACCGAAATGACATTGAGACATAAACCCGTCCGTAGGGACCACTAAACCGATTTATTCCAGCCATAATACCTGTCCTGGGAATCATCCCAGGACAGGTTATTTCTAACGGAAGCCTACGAGTTCTCGCGCTAGAATAAGATGCTCAGGCAGGATTTGAAAAAGACTCAGCGAAAATAATCGAATCTATGCCGGTGGTTCGCCTTCTACCACAATTTCAGTTACAACTCTTCTTGTATAGAGAAGATACTGCTTCTCTTCTTCCACCAATTCGACTTCAAAATTATCGCTCTCATATTTTTGTTTCACGTCTTGGGCTTCTTGTTCAGATTCATACACAACACCATCCCACATGAATTTTTTCCCGTCTATCACTTTGGAAGTATCTGGCATAAGGAACTCCCTATATTTTACATTTTGTAGGGGCTTGGCCCCAACTTTTTGATCTGCTCTGTAAACTCTTTAGCCACCTTTGCGAATTTTGGGCCTTCGGATGCTGAAATCCATTCCAATCGGAATCTTTCCTGTTCCAGGCCAAAATCCTCTAACATGATAAATATGGCATCTGCTCTTTTCTCTGTTTTTAGATTTCCATCTTCATAATGGCAGTCACCGGGATGACAGCCGCAGATTATAACCCCATCAGCTCCTTTTGTTAACGCATCTATCACCAAATTGGGATGCACCATACTCGAGCACATCACTCTTATTATTCTGTAATTTGGAGGATATTGCAGCCTGGATACACCCGCTAGATCAGCTCCGGTATAAGAACACCAGTTGCAACAAAAACTTACTATCAAGGGTTCAAATTCATCTTCCATGATTATACTCCTAAGGCAGCATTGACCTGTGCGGCAAGCTGTTCCAACGTAAATCCTTTTACTAATATTCCTTTCTTGGGGCAGGTTGCCATGCAACACCCACATCCCTTACAGGCGGTTTCATTCACATCAACTGTCTTTTTTACTGAGCCTTCTCTCATGTATTCGATGAGAGTAATTGCCTGATAAGGACAAGGTTCAACACAGTAGGCACAGCCATCGCAGCTTTCATCTATGACATGAGATATGGTTGCTTCCAACTCTATTCTGTCTTTCGAAAGTACAGTTGCCGCTCTGGATGCTGCTGCTTGGGCCTGAATTATACTCTCATCGACTGCTTTTGATGAATGGGCTAAGCCACAGAGAAAGACCCCATCAGTAGCAAAGTCAACCGGACGAAGTTTCATATGCGCTTCAAGAAAGAATTTGTCACTGTTTAACGGAACTTTTAAAAATTTCGAGATCTCTTCATTTCCTTCATCGGCAACTATCCCAGCGGATAATACAACGAGATCCGCTGCTATCTCAATCGAAGCATTTAATGCCGGACTAAAAACTTCCACTTGCAGCCCGTCTCCGCTTTGAGTGACTTCTGGATTCCGGTTGTCTTCATATCTCATGAATATGACATTTTGTTGCCTTGCTTTTGTGTAGTAGCTTTCTCTAAATCCGTAGGTTCTCACATCTCGGTACAGCACATATACGTTTGTATCAGGTGAAAGTTCTTTTATTTTCAAGGCATTTTTTACAGCAACAGAACAACAAATCCTAGAGCAATAGGGTCTTTCCTCATCCCGAGAACCCACACATTGAATCATCACAACGTTCTTTGGAATTCCATTTTTTCCAGGCGTTGACCACTCACCGTTTGTCCTCAGGCATTCTTCTAATTCTACTTGGGTGATAACTTTTTCATTCTGCCCATAGAGATACTCTTTTGGCTCATATTCTTTTGCTCCGGTGGCTACGATCACAACTCCATGTTCAAGCTCTACTGTATTCCCGTTTGCAGATATTGTTGCCTTGAAATTTCCGATCGAACCCTCAATATTTTTAATTTTGGCTTCTTTATAGAGATGGATTTTCTCGTGTTCTTCAACCTGTTTAATCAGGTTCTTTAACTCCTCTTGGGGATTTACTCCGTCCAGCAAATAGTAAACATGTCTCAGGTTGCCGCCCAGCTCCTTTTCTCTTTCCACCAAATAGACATCATATCCTTGATTAGCCAGTTCTATGGCAGATGACATTCCAGAAACCCCGCCACCAATAACCAAGGCGGATTTGATGATAGGCACATACCTTGTCTTGAGGGGCTCCAATAATCGTGCTTTCGCCACAGCCATTCTGACTAAATCTTTTGATTTCACAGATGCCTTTTCCGGTTCCGACATATGTACCCATGAGCACTGATCCCTGATGTTTGCCATTTCAAAAAGATAAGGGTTCAATCCAGCTTCACGGATTGTGTTCCTAAAAAGAGGCTCATGAGTTCTCGGTGTACAGGAAGCAACGACGACGCGATTCAAATTATGTTCTTTTATTTTCTCTTTTATTACTTCTTGAGTATCATTTGAACAGGTATACAAATTGTTATCTGCATAAACCACATCAGGAAGTGTCTTTGCATATTCAACCACGTCTGGAACATTGACTACTCCGGCAATATTTGTACCGCAGTGGCATACAAACACTCCAATTCTGGGCTCCTGCCCTTCAACGTCTGTTTCCGGTGGAAATTCCTTTTTAGTGATTAAGCTGCCTTTCTCATCTTTGAGAAGGGATAAGACTTTTGACGACGCACCGGAAGCTTGCATTATGGTTTCAGGTATATCTTTAGGTTCCGTGAAGGGGCCGGCCACGTAAACTCCCTCGCGTGTCGATTCAACAGGTCTAAAGGGATCTGTCTTGCAGAAGTTAAATTCATTCAACTCGATCCCAAATTTTTGGGAAATTTCCTTTGCAGATTTGGGAGGGTCCATACCCACTGATAAAACGACCATGTCATATTCACGAGTGACTTTTTGATCCTTTTCATCTATATATTTAACGACCAGATTTTTCGTTTCAGGCATTTCTTCAATAGAAGGAGGGCGACATCTTATATATCCGATCCCAAGTTCCTTTCCCTTTTGATAATATTCATCAAATCCCTTGCTGTATGCGCGCAGGTCCATAAAAAATATATCACATTCTAAATCCTCGCCAACATGTTCTTTAGCGATAATAGCTTCTTTCGTGGCATACATACAGCATACTGCAGAGCAGTAATCTCTATCACAATCTCGTGAGCCGACACATTGGATAAATCCAATTTTCTTTGGCTCTTTTTCATCACTGGGTCTTACAACATGGCCGAGATGCGGTCCTGTGGTGGATAAAATTCTTTCAAATTCAATCGAAGTGACAACATTGGGATACTGTCCATAACCTAAGTCTTCTTTGGTCTGTGCATCAAATAAATCAAATCCTGGGGATAATACAACTGCACCGACATTCAGTTTAACTTGCTTTTCTTTTTGTTCAAAATCAATTGCCTCGGCCTCACAAACCACTTGGCAAATTTTACATTCTTCCTTAAGCAGATGAACACAATATCTTTCGTCTATTGCAGCTTTGTTGGGAACAGCTTGCGGATAGGAAATGTAAGCAGCTGCTCTTGTGTTTAGTTTTTCATTATATTCATTCAGTATAGGGACGGCTTCTCGTTTGCTGATTTCGTCAAGCTTGATTCTCTGTGTAGGACAAATAAAAGCGCATGTTCCGCAGACTTGGCATACATCAGAATGCGCATCAAAAGGCGGATTCACTTTGCGTTTGGAACCCCGATTGGCAAAGCTTATGGCATTGATGCCCATTCGTTCTGCACACATTCGCACGCACAGTCCGCACAGGAAACAATCCTCATTTTTCTTTCTGAGCCGTGTTTCTTTAACACCATACTCTTCTGCTATTTTTTGAATGACCTCCGAATCAGGACATAATGCCAACTGCAATTCAATCATCGCTTTTCGAGCCTTTATAACTCTCTCGGAATCAGTTTGAACGGTTAAATTATTAATGGCTGGATAAGTGCATGAAGCCTCAATCTTTGATCTGCCATTTTGAGAAATTTCTACCAAACATAATCGGCAAGCCCCATAGGGTGCTAAAGCTTTATGATGGCAGAGAGTCGGAATCTTTATCCCAGTACTCTCAATGCATTCCAATAGTGTTTTACCTTCGGGGAATTCTTGCGTATTACCATTTATAGTCAGCTTAATCACGCCGACCCTCCATTTATTATAAATTTTTTAAGATTTTCGACGCTTGGTCTTCCAAGTATCTTATTATCGCTATTCATCGCCATATCTGAACCTCCCCTATTCCTCTTTAACCTCCAAATCGCAACGCAGGCAGCGTTTTGCTTCAATCATTGCGTCAGCTTCACTAAATCCCAATTCCACCTCTTTAAAGCTCTCTATCCGTTGATCGACAGGTATGGATGGCATCTCAGGTCTTTTGAGGCTCTTGATTTCTTCATCCGAAAGATGTAGAGCCTCCACATGAACCGCGGGACGCGTAACCTTATATTCTACTTCTAGCTTCTCTCCCCGCACATATTTGTCGATCATCTGGGCTGCCCTTTTTCCGTGAGCCATGGCTCCAGTTACAGTATTCGGACCCGACACAACATCACCACCTGCAAATATCCCTTCCACATTCGTATGAAGAGTTTCCGGATCGACTTCCAGAGTACTCCAAGCGGAAACTTTCAATCCATTCTCACCGACGATTAAGGAAATATCTGGCTCCTGGCTTATGGCTAGGATTAAAGTATCGACATCGACTTTGAATTCAGATCCCTCAATCGGAACCGGCCTTCTTCTTCCGCTTTCATCCACATCTCCGAGCTTCATTCGAATACATTCTATTCCTTTAATTTTGTCATTGTTCGACTGGACTCCAATCGGAGTTACCAGATATTGGATGTCAATACCCTCAAGAATGGCTTCCTCGATTTCACTCGGAATAGCAGGCATCTCTGCCTTTGTCCTTCGGTAAAAAATCCTTGTATCTTTTCCTAAACGTTTGGCGACTCGGGCTGCATCAATCGCTGAATTTCCACCACCCACGACGATGACCTTATCACCGATTTCAACTTTACGGCCTAGGTTGAAATCCCGCAGGAATTCTACTGCATCTAAAACTCCTTCGGATTCTTCGTTGGGTATTTTCATTTTTAATCCCTTGTGAGCACCAATCGCAACGAAGACCGCTTTGTATTCTTCTTTGAGCTGATCGAGCTGAATATCTTTTCCAACCGTAGTATTGGTTCTGATTTCAACACCTAATTTCTTTATCCTGTTTATTTCATATTCCAACATATCCTTGGGCAATCTGAATTCCGGAATACCTAAGGCAAGCATACCGCCTGGTATGGAATGACTTTCAAACACAGTCACTTTATATCCCTCAAGGGCAAGATAATACGCACAAGTCAGCCCGCCAGGTCCGGAGCCGACCACCGCGATTCGTTCTTCTCTCTCAGTTTTTGGTTTCTGTTCAAGTCTAATATCATTCTTCACTTCATAATCAGCCAGAAAACGCTTGAGAGATCTAATGGCTATAGGATCGTCCCATTCACCAGCTACACATTTTCCCTCACAAGGAGCATCACACACACGGCCGCAGACTAGAGGGAGAGGGTTCTCTTTTAAGACGACTTCAACAGCTTCTTTAAATTTTCCCTGAGCAATCAGACCTATATAACTGGGAACATCCTGAGAGATAGGACATGTGTGTTGACAGGCAGATGAAATGATTCCTTTGCACACCAAAGCAGGGCATCTTTTGTATTTCGTGTGTTGGATATATTCATCCCTAAAATATTTTAACGTACTCAATACCGGATTGGGCAATGTTTGACCCAATCCACACATAGATGCATCTTTGATCGCATTGCTGAAATCTTCAAGGATCTCGAGGTCGCTATCTTCACCCTCACCTCTGCATATTTTTTGAAGCACTTCAAGCAATACAGCTGATCCTTCTCGACAGGAAGCACATTTTCCACAAGATTCATCATTCGTAAACTCAATGAAATATTTAGAGACATCCACTACACAAGTATCCTCATCCATAACGATCATTCCACCTGAACCCATTATTGAACCAGCTTCGGTCAGTTTTTCATAATCCACGGGCAAATTCATCAGACTCGCAGGAATACATCCTCCCGAAGGGCCTCCTGTTTGGACTGCTTTAAATTTCTTACCTTTTGGAATCCCCCCTCCAATATCATAGATGATTTCTTTCAAAGTGATTCCCATGGGGACTTCAACCAAACCCGTATTGTTAATCTTTCCAACGAGAGAAAAGACCTTTGTTCCTTTGCTGAGTGTAGTCCCAATGCTCGAAAACCATTTTGCTCCTCTATCAATTATGGGTGGAATAGTCGCCCAGGTTTCAACATTATTGATAGTCGTAGGTTTTCCCCATAATCCCGACTCCACTGGATAGGGTGGTCTTTGTCTAGGTTCAGGCGGACGACCTTCTATAGAAGCAATAAGTGACGTCTCTTCTCCACACACAAAGGCTCCTGATCCCTGTTTAATATGAATATCAAAACTAAAATCTGAATCGAAGATATTTTGACCGATAAGCCCATAATCTCTTGCCTGACCAATCGCAATTTTTAATCTGTTCATAGCAAGGGGATACTCATTTCTGATGTAGACATATCCTTCAGATGCACCTATAGCTCTTGCTCCAATCAACATACCTTCTAGAATTGAATGGGGGTCAGCCTCGACTAAACTTCTATCCATATAGGCCCCTGGATCCCCTTCATCGGCGTTGCATACTATGTATTTAACATTACCTGGCTGTCTCCTGCATAATTCCCATTTTAAACCAGTTGGGAACCCACCTCCGCCTCGACCCCGGAGACCAGATTCTTTTACTTCTTTTATAATATCTTCAGGTGTCATTTCTGTTAAAGCTTTAGCTAATGCTTTATATCCATCTCTGGCAATATATTCATCAATTTTTTCTGGATCAATCATTCCTCTATTTCTGAGCGCGATGAGTGTTTGGCGAGCAAAAAAGCCAATATCCATCATCTTTGGAATGACGATTTCTTCTTTTTCCGGAGTAAACATGAGATTCTTTACGGGCCTGCCCTTTAAAAAATGTTCTTCAACCAGATGAGGTATCACATCTTCCGTTACGCTGTGATAGAATATTCCATCTGGCATAACGACCATTACAGGGCCAACCGCACAAAACCCGTTACAACCTGTCATCACAACAAGAACTTCTTTTTCTAATTCCTGTTTTCTCAGCTCCTCTTCTAATACTTCTTTTACTTTGAAAGACTTATTAGAAACACAGGCTGTTCCTGCACATATCATTAAATGTAATCTGTATTTATCCGTGGTTTGTTCGTCCATAATCTTTCTACCTTTTTATGAAAACATCTTAAAGTATTTGGGAACCAAATTAATTCACATTTAACAATATAACTGTTCAGGACATCCTCTCGCTACCTTTGGCCAAGGCATATTCTTGGACAACTTTTCCGCCGATCACATGTTCTGTTAATATTCGAGTGATTTTCTCTGGAGTTAAATCCACATATTTAACCGGAGCTTCATCTTTCAACTCGACCGTAGCCATTGGCTCTCGGCTGCATAATCCTGCACAGCCTGAGTTTGTTAAAATGACGTCCTCGATTTTTCTCTTATCAATTTCATCCATTAACGTGCTCATGATCTTTCTAGCGCCAGCAGCTATTCCGCAGGTCCCCATATGAACCGTGATCTTTGCTCTACCAGCTCCTTCTCGCAGAAGGACTGACTTTTTTACCCTCTGACTAATTTTTTCTAGATCATCAATTTTCAATTTTGGCATCGTCCTCATCCATTAAAAGTGATTAGAGTCTATACCTGTCTTTTGATTCTCCCTAAGCACTTTGATAAAAATTTAGCAATTCTGACACCTTATTTTTTGTCATCTGACCATGTATCTCTTCACCAACTTTTAACACAGGAGCCAATCCACAACACCCAATACAACGAACAGCCTCCAGAGTAAAAAGCATGTCTTTTGTTGTTTTCCCTCTTTTTATCATGAGTTCGCCTTCAAATGTCTCAGCAATCCTTTCAGCACCCTTTACATGGCAGGCTGTTCCAAGACAAATAGTGATAATATGTTTACCTCTCGGCTCCAGGCTAAATGCATTGTAAAAAGTTGCGATTCTACACACCAAACTCAATGGCATATTCAACTTATCAGCAATGTATTTCAAGACAGGTTCAGGCAAATAATTATAGGTATCATTGGCTCTCTGCAGTATAGGGACTAAAGATTTTTCCGAGTTTTCAAAATCTTTAATGATATTGTCCATTATCTCCATATCTTTGACCGAGATATCAATTTTTTCTTTTTCCGGTGTAATATAGATGATGTTGTGGACAGGACAATTCGTCACGCATGTGCCACATCCTGTACATTTTTCCTCATCAACATACCGCGGACGTTTTCGGAGTTCCACTTCAAAATTCCCAGCATTCCCTCTAATTCTTTCTATATCTGCCAGTGTGATCACCTCAATATCTTTATGTCTGCCGATTTCAACCAATCTTGGAGCCATGGTACACATAGCACAATCGTTTGTGGGGAACGTTTTATCCAATTGGGCCATCACTCCACCGATAGCTGGTTTATTATCAACCAGATAAACCTTTATGCCAGACTCGGCTAAATCGAGTGCTGCTTGCATGCCCCCAATTCCACCACCCATAACCATGGCGGCACCTATCTTCTTGTTTTCTGTTTTGTTATTAAGCATTTTCTAATACCGCCTCTTCAGGCACCTGCTGCTGTACCTGTTGCAGGGCCCTTTCTCTGACCGCTTGAAAGTAAATAGCAAGTGGACGATACAACAGATGGGCCCACTTGCCAAAAGGCACCTCCACCACCAGCATGGCTACAGCTATGACTAGATGAACGGCATAGGTGTAGTAAGTGGCCAGAGGCAACCCCATATACCTAAAAATATGAACCAATATCCCTGACATGGTAGTCAGTAACAAAAGTATCGGGAACATCCAGTCGCTGAAGTCTGAGAATTTGTGGATTTGTTCCCGCTTTTTGATACGGCCTATTATAATTTCAACAGTGCAGAAGAGGAGAACAATAGTCGCATAATACCCCAGCCATCTTTGAGGATGATAAATTGGATAGATATTGTCCGTTTGAAACCACAGTAGCAAGGCGACAACCAGAAAAAGCATGAGCACATATCCTGATACGAGCAAGAAATGTTTGAGCCAGCGCCACGTATTTTTTTTACAGCTGAGAAATAGTTTCTGAGTTGAGAAATTCACTATTATAGTCATTACTTCAGCGAGAAATAGAGAAAGGGGAATCCTGACTTTCTCGCCATTGTGCTCGGTAAATCCAAAGCCATCCTCTTTGAAGCCGCGGATGACATCAAATATTCCCAGGTTTCTGCCTTGATGCATGGTGAACCAGTACATGCGAAACGAATTCGTGAATAGAAAAAAAGCAAGAACGCAAAATAAGATCAGGTCGAAAGCATGTACCATGTGGACAGGAGCAAAAGTGTTGAGTTCGACTCGTTCCGTTACAAGGGGGCCGTGGAACAGCCATATCAAAAGCGTCATGAAGGCGCCGACCGCAAACAACGCACCCAATTCCCAAGCCTTGGATTTATACAGTTTTGTTGAAAGACCTGTCCAGTCATACTGGGCAGTGAGCCAGCGTCGGAGTGTCATCATTGCCTCGCCGGGCTCTGTTTCTCTGGGGCAAGTCGTAGAACAATCTCCGCAGTAATAGCATATCCACGGCTCTATACTGCCTCTCAACAGTTTTTTCAAACCAAACAGACCATATTGAAGCATTTTGCGCGGAAAGGATGCCGAGTTTTTGGCTAAATCACATATGACGGTACAACTTCCGCATTGATAACAGCCGCTTGTATCAAAATGGCCATACTCCCGAATCTCAGCTAGCAAAGTGGGATCACTTTTATTTTTCATCATGTTTTCATCCTATCACCATAGAGGTCCTCTCATATTATTTTGTGGAATGTCCCCTGGTTATTTATTGATGATTTTTCTTGGGATTGAGGAATGACGTTGTTCTTGTTTTTTTGCATAAATATTTTCCTAGCAAAAAAGAATTAAACAGGTGTAATTATAAGACTTGGCTGGGGTGTTTAATCTGCTTTTCTTTTTTGAACGAAAAACTGCATCTTCTATTAAACCTACTGTAATTATAGGTAGAGTAAGGATTGCCTTATAATTACGTTAAATTCTATGAGGAAAACCTGTTTTTGTCAATAAAAAATGTAAAAAATGTAAAAAATATGAATAAAGTCTTTTAAGATCTAACTCAAGAGGTTATGGCCTTCCGAAGAGTTACAGCTCATCATTTAAAAATCTAATCGTAGTGGACAGGAGAATCTATTCATTTTATAATCTACCTTTCATAGAACTCGAGAAACATGAGAAAAAAAGAAATACTCGTTTTAGAGGACCTTCTGGGGTCAAACAAAAAAATTGCTGCAGATATACGATATAAACTGACACAAAGAGGAATTTTGACTATCAACCTGATGAGCTCCCCCGGAGCTGGGAAAACAACACTTCTCGAGCGCATCGCTGATTATCTGAAACCAGATTACAAAATGGCGGTTATCGAGGGAGACATCGAAACGGAACGAGATGCAGAGAGAATAAGGGCCAAGGGCATTCTTGCCTGGCAAATCATCACAGGAGGTGCCTGTCATCTGGAGGCCAAGATGATCGGGAAGGTCTTTCCAGAGATTACTCCTGATCTGGATTTTCTATTTATCGAAAACGTGGGCAACTTGGTGTGCCCCGCAAGTTATGATCTAGGAGAAAATATCAGATGTGTGCTCTTATCTGTTCCTGAAGGGGATGACAAGCCGAAAAAGTATCCAAAGGCTTTCACCACTTCCGACTGTCTGATCCTGACTAAAGCGGACCTACTCCCCATCATGCCCTTTGACAAAGAGCGGGCCCAAAAGGAGGCCCTGGAAATCAATCCCAAATTGAGAGTGTTTGAAACCTCTGCTCTTCAGGATATAGGAATCAAGGAATTGGTCGAGTTTTTTATATCAATCCGCCAAAATTTTCTTCACAAGAATGCATGAACTTTCTATTATTGCCGACCTCTTCGAAATCATGACGGAGAAGGCCAAAGAAAAAAAAGCGAAAAAGATCGTTTTTGTAAAGCTTCAGGTTGGCAAGCTCTCTGGCGTGGTTCCTGAATTATTATACACTGCGTTTGATATTTATAAAAAAGACACCATCGCGAATGAGTCAGAACTGGAGATTGAAGAGGTTCCCCTGAAAATCGAATGTAAAAAATGCGGAACAAACATGGTCAAAGATGATTTTGTCTTTATCTGTACACACTGCGGGTCGACAGACCTAAAGACCCTCTCCGGCACAGAGCTTGTTCTTGAAAAGATGGAACTCGAAGTTTAAAAAAAATAGGAGAGAAGGGCTGCAAAAATTTGAAGACATCAAGACATGCCCTGTGTGCTCCAGCTCATCTTTTTCTTCCTACAAGACGGAAACTTTTGACTCATCCCTACTGAGCAAAGATCAGATGAAGATCACAGACAGCGATTATGGTCAAATCTGGAACCTCAGCAGATGCGAGAACTGCACCTATATTTTTGCCAATCCTTGTCCAACTCAGGACTTCATACAATCTCTATACAGTAAGATCGAAGATCCTCTGTATCAAGAGGAAGCACGGGGTCGTTCAAAAAATTTCAAAAGAATCATCTCTACGCTAGAAAAAATCCATCCTGAAAAGGGAATCCTGTTCGATGTGGGAACGGCAACGGGCATTCTGCTTGATATCGCCCGAAAAAGAGGCTGGGAGGTCGATGGGATCGAACCCAGTACCTGGGCGGTTCATGTCGCCAAGGACAGATATGATCTAGCGATTCGAGAAGGGATTTTTGAGAAGGCTCCCCTGTCAGAAAATCACTACACGGCGATCACCATGGTGGATTTTATCGAACACATCCCCCATCCGGGCGAAGCCGTCTCGAAAGCAAATAAAATCATCTCAGCGGGTGGAACTCTTTGTCTTGTCACTCCAGACATCGACAGCCTAGCCGCCAAAATCATGGGAGGAAAGTGGTGGCACTTTCGTCCCGCGCACCTTGGATTTTTTACAAAAAAAAGCCTTGACTATCTACTTTGCCAAGCGGGTTTTCATATCGTCAAACAGAGGAAATATTCCTGGACTTTCAGTACATATTATCTTCTCTCCCGTAGGCCAAGATTAAAATTTCTGGTGAAAAATCCTCTTATGGCTTCTATCTGGAAGAAAATTTCGATAAAATTAGCCCTCTTAGATTCTTTCGAGATATACGCCAAAAAGGTCATGTAGAATGAGTCCTTACCTCGAAGCCATGCGACTGGGAAGATGGCCCCGCAGCCTGGCCATTTTTTCAGGGGTGGCGGCTTATTTCTTCCTGTACCGTGATTCTGCCTCCACTCTGCCTGTCCTCTGGGGGCTAGGGCAATCAATTTTTGCCTTCCTTCTCACATGGGGCATCTCAACAGCCAATTACATCATCAATGAGATCGCAGACGCACCCTTTGACATTCATCATCCAACAAAGCGAAACAGACCTCTTGCCAGAGGAGAAATCAAAAAAATCCCATTTCTTATCTACGGGATCTTCCTCAGTCTTCTCAGCCTTGTGTTGGCGTACATCTTTTTCTCCCGCCCCTTTTTCTTCTCGCTTCTTGCTCTCCTGTTCGCCGGATTTCTGTATAACATCAAACCTATCCGAACAAAAGACATCCCTTTTCTCGACTCCATATCTGAATCCGCAAACAATCCCATCCGCTTCCTTATCGGCTGGTTTGCCTTTTCCCCTGCTCACGTCCTTCCGCCTTTATCTCTTTTGGTGAGTTGGTGGTTTTTTGGGAATTTTTTGATGGTATCCAAGAGACTTTCTGAATTCCGGCTCCTGAAAGACAAAGCAGAAAACTACAGGTCTTCTCTTAGCAAGTATTCCATCCCCTCTTTAGTCCTTGGCATCGCACTAAGTGGGGCCCTTTTCTTCGCTAGCTATTTCATCTTTGCCTTTTCCTTTAAGCTTCAGTCTTTTATATACTTCTCCCCTTTTGTCTTCTTCTATCTCTTCTTGATTTTTTGGAAAACGCTCAAAGAAAAGGAGGCATTGGAAGAACCCGAGCGGTTACTCAAGCATCCCAAATTCGCTATCTATACTGTTATTCTCGTGTTGTTGTTCTCCCTTTCCTACTTCATCGATACAATAGGACAGTAAACGCTCGTCCTTCGCTCTTCTCTCCTTTGGAGAGAAACCATGCTCGCTCCTTCCTCGAGGGATTTTATCACCCAATAGCTTTCGCTAAATAGATACCCTTAATACATTGAATAGATCAGTTTCTTATAAAACACTTAGCCTGATTCAATTTTATGTGTGATCTTGTGTACAAATTGCAGTTATGATACATTAACAACATATTCTCACTCAGGAAAACGCCATGAGTATAGCGGAAGTCACTCTAAAGCTCATCTTGGCTGTCGCTCTTGGAGGTCTTATAGGATTTGAAAGGGAATCCAGCCAAAAGCCTGCAGGATTCAGAACAAATATCCTCATCTGTCTAGGAGCGACAATGATGATGATTTTATCCCAACTACTCCTTCAGGGAGAGGAAGGAAGCAGAAGTGATATGACCCGTATAGCCGCAGGTGTAATTACAGGTATCGGATTCATTGGAGCAGGAACAATCATTCAGGCCAAAGGAATCATTATCGGTCTTACCTCTGCAGCAACTTTGTGGGCAGTAGCTGGCTTGGGTTTGGTCATCGGGGCGGGTTATTACCTGATAGCTCTGATTTTCACCGGAATCATCATCCTCACCCTGATCACATTCAGACAAATCGAGTCACAATATCTGAAGCGAGCGCTTTATCATTACCACCTCAAAACCAAGTATTCTAAGGACATAATGCTGAACATCAAGAAATTGGCACTCCACGAGGGCATAAAATTTAAGGAGATCGCTCATAAGGAAGAAGGAAACATCTATACCATAGATTTTTCCTTTCCGGCGTCCGAGGAAAAGGAGCAAAAATTCAAGTGGAGTCTGCTTAATCTCGATGGAATCCTCGAGATAAAGATTGATTAACAAGCATCTTCTTCTGGCAACAACAAACCAGGGAAAAATCGAAGAACTCAAGATCCATTTAAAAATCCTTCCTCTTCAAATCTCGTCTCTCAGAGATCTTCATCTCAGAGTGTTTTTTCCAGAGACAGGACGCACCTTCCTGGAGAATGCTCGCGGTAAATCTCTTTTCTACAGCCAGAATTGGAAAGACCTGACGCTGGCCGAAGATTCTGGTCTAGAGATAGACTATCTCGATGGGGCTCCCGGAGTTTTCTCCTCCAGGTTTGCAGGACCTGAGGCAACCGACAAGGATAATCTCCAAAAGGTCCTCTCACTTCTTGAAGGCGTGCCCCAGGACCAGAGGGTGGCTAGATTTGTCTCCTGTATGGTGTTGTGTCAAAAAGGGAACATTGTCAAGGAAATCCAAGAGCATGCTCGAGGCTTCATCACCACAGATAAGAGAGGGAGGAATGGATTTGGCTATGATCCCATTTTCCTTTATCCTCCCTTGAATAAAACCTTTGCCGAACTCTCATCAGAAGAAAAAAATGCTGTGAGTCATAGAGGACGCGCTTTAACACAATTGAGTTCATTCCTTCAAGAGCACCTAAAGGAATAAGGTTCTACAGGAAGATTCTAGTCCAAAGAGAAGGGGATTATCTCCCCTTCTCTTCCTTTGTCTCGGATACCTCGCCTACAGTGATAAGTTCCTTTATCTTCAAGAATGTCCTCTCACCAATTCCTTTGACCTTCATGATCTCTTCAATTTTCTTAAACTTACCGTTTTTCTCTCTGTGATCGATGATCCTCTGGGCCACCACCGCTCCAATTTGTGGCAGCGTTTTCAGTTCTGAAACCGAAGCCGTGTTGATGTTGATCTTTTTGTCCGATGTGTTTTGGGCGTGCGACTGTACAGCAAGGAAGGACACAAAGGCAAAAATAAAGACAAGGTTGAAAACAGTGCCTCTCACCAAAAAGTTTTTCATGATAACCTCCTTTCGAGCCTTTCCATTGCAAAAATGAGGCCACCTCTTACATGTTTCTTTCTTATTTAATATCAATAACTTATAGATGGACACCCGCTAATCCTGTCAACTCAAGTTAACAGAATCCATCTCCAAGTGTTTACAAATGGGGTCAGGCCATCAAAACTTTCATAACATGTCCTTGCTCGTCCTTAATTGAGAAAAAGCAAATGATGCGATATAAAGAAAGGACAAGAATAAGAAATAATGTGAGTTATGAAAGTTATGATAGCCTGACCTCCTAAGAGCGGGGGTGGCTTTTTCTGTAGACTTCTAAGAGGCGTTTGAGGTCAATGTGGGTGTATTTCTGTGTGGTCGCCAAGCTCTCGTGACCAAGGAGCTCCTGAATGACTCTTAAATCCGCACCTCTGCTCAACAGGTGAGAAGCAAAGGAATGTCTGAGAGAATGAGGGCTTATTTTCCGCCGCAGCGCAGATCGGCGGATATGCTTATCCACAGTGCGTTCGACAGACCGAGAAGAAAGTTTTTCTCCTCGGTAATTGAGAAACAAAGGCTTTTCCTCGATTCGTCCCTTGTTTATCAACGGCCGAGAGTGCAAATAAGACTGAAGGCTCTCCTCAGCCTTTCTCCCAAACGGAACCAGCCGCTCCTTCTTCCCTTTTCCTCTAATCCGAATCAACCGTTCTGTAAATTTCACATCTTCAAGATTGACCCCCACAAGCTCGCTGACCCTAATTCCTGTGGCATACAGAAGCTCCATCATGGCCTTATCTCTTAAATCTAGAGGTTTGTCCGTCTGAGGAAGATCTAAAAATTCTTCCATCTCCTCTTCTGAAAGAAAGGAAGGAACCGGCTTTTCCTGTTTTGGCGTGGAGACCACTTTGGCAGGATTGTCTTCTATCCACCGCTTTCTGACGCAGTGCTGAAAAAACGAACGGATGGCTGCAAGTTTTCTGCTGACTGTAGATTTTTTTTCTCCTCTTCCATACAACATGGCCAAAAATCCTCGGAGTGCGATGTTGTCTACCTCTTTTAAACCTATTTTCCTTTGTTCCAAGTACTGGTTGAGTTGAAGGAGATCCCTCTTATAACAGGAAATTGTATGTGGGGATGCATTTTTTTCATGTTTCAAGAAAGCAGTAAAGCTTTCCAATTCCCTTGTGAGTCCCATGATATTAGCCTTGCCTCTCCTGTACGTCTTCCTTGTAAGAACACTTCTCATCGCTGCAATACAAATAAGGTTTACCCTTAAGAAGATCCTTTTTGAGCACAAACGGCCTGCCACATTCGGGGCAAGGTATCGGGACAGGCTCGTCCCAGGTAGCAAACTGACATTTGGGAAATGTGCTGCATCCATAAAATATCTTTCCCCTCCTGGTCTTTCTCCTCACCAGTGTACCACCACAATTGAAGGGACAAGAAATTCCTGTATCCTTTTTCTCCTTTTTGACGTATGTGCACTCGGGATAATTCGAACAGGCCACAAAGGTTCCGTATTTTCCCCGCCGCATAACCAGTTGAGACCCACATTCAGGACAGGTTTCCTCCAAAGGCTTGGCCTCTTTCTTGACCAGGCTCTCTTTAAAGTTGCACTCTGGAAATCCAGAACAGGCCCTGAATCTTCCGTACTTGCCTTCCTTGATTACAAGCTGCCGGCCGCATTCAGGACAGACGTCCTCGACAGGAATACCCTTTTTCTTTATGCCCTCCTCCTTCATTGCCTCTCTCAGGTCTTTTTCCAGAAGAACATAATAAGACCTTAGATAGTCGAGCCATTCTTGTTTCCCTTCACTTATGAGATCCAACTCGGCTTCCAGTCGGGCCGTAAATTCAAAGTCCATCAGGTCAGGAAAATTCTTTATCAGATAATCCGTCACAAACAGGCCGAGATCCGAAGGGATGAATCGTCCATTCTCTTTAAACACATAAACTCGATCCTGGAGGGTGGCAATGATCGGTGCATACGTGCTCGGTCGCCCGATTCCTTTTGCTTCCAACTCTTTGACCAAACTCCCTTCTGTGTAGCGGGGAGGAGGCTGAGTGAAATTCTGCTTGGAGTCAATATCCAGCACGGTTAGCTCTTCTCCTTCTTGGGCTTTAGGAAGGATATCCTCCTCCTTTTTCAACTGAGGATACAGGATCAGATACCCATCAAACTCAAGAACCTCTCCTTTGGCGATGAATTGATACCTTGATGCTTCAATCTCGAACGCTGTCTCTTCTACAAGGGCCGAAGACATCTGGGAAGCTAGGAACCGGTTCCAGATCAATTTATAAAGATTGTACTCCTCACTCTTCAGATAAGGCTTGACCGTTTCCGGAGGGAGGTCAAATGAAGTTGGGCGAATAGCCTCATGGGCGTCCTGTGCTTGTCTCTTGTTCTTGTAGATCCGTGCCTTCTTTGGTAAATATTCCAGAGGAAAATGACTGTGGATGAAGTTTCTCGCCGAAGCTATGGCCCCGTCGGATACCCGGACTGAGTCTGTGCGCATGTAGGTTACCAATCCCACCAGTCCCTTCTCCCCTATCTCCAATCCCTCATATAACTTCTGGGCCACGAACATGGTCCGCTTCACCGGAAACCGAAGAAGACGGAAACCATCCTGTTGCAAAGTGCTTGTGATGTATGGAGGGCTGGGATTTTTTTTCTTCTTTTTGACCTCAATCCTTTGGAGAACAAAGGGAATTTTCCAGAGTCCCGAAACGATAGCTACTGCGCTTTTCTCATTTTTTACCTTAGCCTTTTTCCCGTCGATCTTGGCTAAGCTGGCTTTGAATGACGGAGGATTTGAAGCCTCCAGGTGTGCAGTGATTGTCCAATACTCTTCCGGTACAAAATCTTTTATCTCCTTTTCCCTCTCACAGATCAAACGCAAGGCGATAGACTGCACTCGGCCCGCACTCAATCCTCGCCCGACCTTCTTCCAAAGAAGAGGACTGATAAGATATCCGACTAATCGATCCAGTATTCTGCGGGTCTGCTGAGCATTTATTTTATCTTTGTCGAGATGAACCAAATTTTGGAAGGCCTCCTTGACGGCATTCTTTGTGATCTCGTGCATGAGAACACGGAATATCTTCTTATTGGACCTCTCTAGGATCTCGGACAGATGCCAACAAATGGCTTCCCCCTCTCTATCCGGATCAGCCGCAAGGAGAACAGATTCAACCTCTCTGGCCAAATCTTGCAAATCGGTTACAATTTTCATTCTCTCCGGGATGATAACGTAATCGGGTTGAAAATCGTGATCGATATCCACACCTAACTTTTTTTTGGGCAAATCTCTTATGTGTCCTATCGAGGCCTTAACTAAATAATCTCTCCCAAGGTAACGGTTGATTGTCTTGGCTTTAGCCGGCGATTCCACGATAACCAATTGTTTAGCCATCACAGCTTCCTCTGAAAAAATTTTCCAGGTCTTTGTGCAATTAAATCCTCAAGCTCCAAACTCAGAAGAATGGAAAGAACCTCAGAGACAGAGAGATGGCATAGCTCGACAAGCTCATCAACAGAGGTCAGGGTATCAGTCCCAAGAAGATCATAGACCTTTCGTTCTTCCGGATTCAGTGAGGGAGTCTTTTTTCTTTCCTCCTTCTCCTTAGACAGAATGCTTTCTCTCAGCGGCAAAGGCAACTCCTCGATCACATCCTTCCAATCCTCCACGAGTTTGGCACCATTCTTAATCAACCAGTTCGTCCCCTGACTCAGCTCAGAAGTGATGCTCCCGGGAACAGCCATCACTTCCCTGTTTTGCTCTAAGGCCAAACGGCCTGTTATGAGCGACCCACTTTTTCTCGTCGCTTCGATCACAACCACCCCAAGAGAGAGTCCGCTGATAATCCTGTTCCTCAACGGGAAATGATATCCCAATGGAGGAGCCTCAAGAGGGTATTCGGAAAGGACAACTCCGTTCTCGGTTATTCTTCCGAACAGATTGCGGTTCTCCCTTGGATAGATCTTCTCCAGTCCAGAGCCAAGCACGGCGATAGTCCTTCCTCCTTTCAAAGCTCCCCAATGGGCGATGGAGTCGATTCCACGCGCTAAACCGCTGACGATAACCATTCCCCTGGAAGACAGATCGTGCGCCAACCTTTCGGCCACAGCCCTTCCATAAGGACTCGGCTTTCTTGCCCCAACGACAGCAAGAGCGGGTTCACTCAAAACTTCAGCCCTCCCCGCACAGTAGAGGACGAGCGGGGGATCGAAAATTTCTCTTAAATACCCAGGATATTGCTTATCCTCTATCGTCAGAACGAAATATCCTTTTTTTTCCAAACGCTCAATTTCATGATCGGCTCGCACCAAAAGATTTGACGAAGAAAGAACCTTTGCTCTTTCCTCCTCTAGTCCAACAGCAATCAGATCCCTTTTTGTGGCTCCAAAAACATCCACAACTTTGGGAAAATGCTGGGTGAGGAGCCTCGCTGATCTCGGGCTATCGGCAACGACAAGGTTTAAAGCAACCCAATATTTCAGATCTTCTTGCAATTTTATCGTGCACAGTGAGAGGGGGGAATGGCAAATACGGGAATATGACTATAGGATATAACTTTTTCCGTTGTGCTCCCCAAAAAGAACCGTTCCAGCTTGCTTTGAACACAGGTCGAAATCACGATCATATCGATCTTATGAGCATCCGCGTAGTCGACGATACCGATGGACGCGTTTATCGCCCGATGCACATCCTCTCTCACCTTTATATCTTCCTTTTCTCGCTTCTTCCTTTTTTTAAGTTTTTTCATCACTGTGTCAAACATTTCATCCAGGGCTTGAGGCGAGAATTCATACTCGTGCAGCTCGAAAACATGGAGAAGAGTGATTTCAGAATCGAATCCTTTGGCCAATCTCCAGGCATAATCTCTTTCTCTCTCCTCTTGTTCGGAAAAGTCTGTCGGAACCAGGATCTTCTTGAAACGCGGCTTGCCTCTTTTCTTCTTGGTCAGAAGAAGAGGAACAGGAGAATTTCGAAGAACCTGATTGGTCACGCTTCCGATAAAGAGTTTTTCGACAACTGACAATCCTCTTCTCCCTATCACAATCAAATCCACATTTTCTTTTACTGCGGTCTCTATGATTTTCTTCGCTGCATTGCCTTCCTTGACAAGAGTTTTGAACGTCAGGCCTTTGTCCTTTTTTATGGCATCAAGCTTCGCCTTGGCCCTCTTCTTCACATGATCCACTCGACGAACCAACTCACCCTTTATAGCGACACCAGCATCGTAAAGAACCGGAGAGATGTCTGGAACGACATGGAGAGCTACGATCTTGGCTTTGAATGTCTTGGCGAAAGCATCCGCATACAGGAGCGCCTCCTGTGCTTCATCAGAAAAATCTGTTGTCCAGAGAATTTTTTTTATGAATCCTGACATTTTCGTCTCCTCAAATACTATTCTTCTTTCGGAATGAGGATTATTTTATCAGGAAAAAATAAAAACTCAAGCAGTGATCTGGCAGTGCGTTTCTAAAACACAAAATTTTCTGTTACTTGCCGAGCAAGATCGAGCCATGCGTGTAGAAGAGTCCGGCCACAGCCCCGGTCATCAAGCAAGCCAAAGTCGCCGCCAAAAGCGCCTTGAAGGCCACCCGAGAGAGGTCTTTGTACCGTTGAGGAGCCAGGGCTCC
>Ga0209636_10000498_pt1 | contig 38510 bp, 37 predicted proteins | sample DeeMarSWOR152_54_FD_187464 | JGI IMG/M metagenome (GOLD analysis project Ga0209636, IMG submission 187464) | Marine sediment microbial communities from White Oak River estuary, North Carolina - WOR-1-52-54 (SPAdes) (version 2) | ecosystem: Environmental > Aquatic > Marine > Intertidal zone >... | reverse complement strand
GACACCCATCTCCAGTGAAAGGTGGTGAAAGACATGACCAGTTCTGAAAAAGGCAGAAAAGAGTACTGGAATATCTTTGAGTTATTGAATAGAGAACCTCGGATTTATATAAAAACAATTGCGTCAAAACTGAAAATTGATTCCAATACTGCCAGCAAATGGATGAAAGAAGCCTATGAAGAAGGGCGCATTTATGGGCCACACCTAAGAAAACGTTCTCATGAAAATTTTAAAGAATATATTTACTTTCTCAGTTGTAAAAACCAAAGGAAGTTGTTTTTAGAACTCATTGAAGACGAAAGAATTGTCTATCATGCAGTAATGACTGGGATTCCCAATTTATGGGTAATCTCAAAAGAAGAAATCGATTTTGAAGATGAGGTAGTGGTCAAAGGACGCCGTTCTGATTTCCATGTATCATTTCCCCCTAACCATTCATGGGATACAGCTATTAGAAAAATGAAAAAGCTAGTAGAAGATTTCAACCCTGAAGACTATCAACCAAAAGGAATTATTAAGAATCATTGGGGTGAAGTCATAGAATGGGATGCCCAGGATGAGACACTATTCAGAGTGTTCAAATATAATGCCCGACACAAGTTATCACCCATCATGAGAGAACACCATGTCCCTGGGAAAAAAATCTATGAGTTTTTGAAAAGGCTTCCTAAGTGCTGTTCTATCATAACGTACTATTTCCCTGAACCTATTAAAACCTTAGAACCCTATCTCTTCATCATGGAAACAGATTATGAGGATTTTATCATTGAGTTATTTTCTGAGTTACCTACGTCTTGTCTTTTCTTTAAAGTTGCAGATAAGTTGGTTCTTTACGTATTTTTGAAGAAAGAATTTCTAAAGTTCACTGGTACTGATACAAACGCCTTTGACAAATTGCATCTCAACATCTTAATAATGAATCTCCTTGAAAAAGAGATTTTGAAGAGCGAAGCATATGCCGCTGTTGAGTACTATTGGGGAAAGGATATTTAACCTGGAATAGGCCCTCCACCATCCCCACCATGTCCACTTCCACAAGGGGCGGGATCATAGATGTCTTGAGAGGGTTCATCTGTGAACTCCGTATGTTCTAAAGGTTCATCTAGTATTCCTTCCATAACACAGGTTCCTATCATCAAAATCCCGATCACCAAGAGAAGGATTAACACCTTTTTCATTTCTTTCACCTCCACCTACCTTCATCTTTTGATATATAAACCTTTGGCTTGGCAAGTTATCAGATCGTTCTTCTCTACGAAGTTTTCCATAGACTACAGAAGTTAGAAAGTGAAGAAAAAAAACTGAAATCGTTAGATTTTTGCTTAATATTCGTTATTCCTTTGTGAAAATATACTGAAGAATCTATGAAAAATTCATATAAAGAAGAATAGCTTCTACCTTTTCAAGGAAGGAGGACTGGAAAGCCTTTGACTCTTTGTAAAACCTTCCGTGAATGGAAAGGGAAAGAGCCGGAAGCACAAAAAAGGAAAGGTTCTCATCTCCCTTCGAGACCTTTTTCCAGTTCTCCTTCTACTAAACAAGTGAGACTGTGTCCAAATCTGCATTAAATCTCAGAAAGGATAAAATCTCTTGAGGATATACGTTCAATCCTCTCATTGCCATCCAAGCTGCAAGAAGGACATGGTTCTCACCCTCACTAAGCTGCCATGTGCAACACGGAAGCCCCCTTGGAGATTAGGTTCTCCTTTTCATCCTTTAAAGGATACAACACTTTGACGCATGGGGCAGTTTCCAGGGAGATGAAAGAATTGCGTGATGAAGGAGGAAGATTCCATGAAAGAGTGTACAGCGAAGGGTCAACCTTTCTGGGAGGCGCATCTGTGAAAGAGAACCAGAAAGATTTCTTTGCTGTTCTGGGCAGGAGTTCAACAAAGAAGATACTTGAATTCTTGGATAGTCATGACAATGTCCAACTAGACAATTTGACACAGTTTGCCACATCATTCGCATTAAAGAGATTGTTCCAAGAGCTCATGGAGTTCAACCTCATCAAGTGCTGTGTACAGATAAACGATGAAAAAAAGGTGTGGTATGAACTGACTGAGAAGGGTACAAAGATATTACACGCTTTGAGGGAACTGGAAAGAGTATTACGTTCATCACACACGGGGGTGTGACTCCTTGCTCTCACATTCAACTCCACTGTTACCCAAACACCCCAGAGAGGATGGGGGATATAACGGTCGTAAAGCTACACAGGTAACAAATCGCAGAGGGTTTGCAGGAATTTACTTCCATGGATTTCACCTCCTTCGTTTTTTTTGCAGACCCTCTGCACTCGCATAGTACACATGGAGGTGGGGGAGTACAAGAGGTTAGTTTTGATTAGACTGAATCCCAAGAAAGTATATGAAGTCTTTCAACTCTTGATCATCTCCTTTCCCCCCACCTTCACCTGTCGACCAAAACGAAGGAGAATTGAAGCACTTCGGAGGTGAAATGAAAATGCATCCTGTGAAAGGTAAAGACAGCTCAAACATAGGCCAAGGGAGAGAAGAAGGTAGAAATACAGATATTGAAACAGAAGACCAGGACCTCAAGGAGTTTTTCAGGGTGTTGGGTTTAACAGCCACCGTTGATATACTGAAAAGTATACAAAAAGGCGAGAACCAGTATGTGGATTTTTTTACAACTGCAAGTGTTTCAACTGTCAATGAAAGAATAAAGCAGCTCATAACCCTTGGAATTCTTAAACACCATCTCGGGAGAGCACCAAAAAGAAGAGAATGGTACACTCTCACAAGAAGGGGAGAGAGAGTTTTAAAGGCTATCGTTAGGTTGGAGAAAGCATTTCAGGGGAAATAGTTATGGATTTAGAAAGAGAGGAGGACTTACTGAAATTACTTGGATCAAGATGCACCATTACTATTCTTCGGTTCTTGAATGAACGGGGTTCAGCACAGTACAAACACCTCCACGAGTTCATGAATGAACACACCCTGAATGAACGGTTGAGAAAGCTTCTGGATTTTAACCTCATCAACCACCATGTGGATAAGAAAGGTATGAGAAAAGAATGGTATGAAATCACAGAGAAAGGCAAAAACGTTCTAAAGATCATGGAAGACATGATACGATTGATTGAGGATTAAACCTCTCTCTCTAGTTGGACAGCAAATACCTACTAGTGTTTACATATCTTTCCAGCATTTATGGAAGAATTTATAAAGGCAACCTTGAATGGCTTATAATATGGTACGAAAAGAGGGTCTCTGGAAAAAATTGAAGAAAGGAGGTTTGAGAGACACTGAAATTAATGAAAGGCTGCAACGGAAACTTGATGAATTTGGAGGACTCTTGTCTGAAGAAGGCGCACTCCTAATTATTGCATCTGAGCTAGGAATAGATTTCTCGCCTACAATCAGATGCCCAAAATGTGGAGAAGAAAATCCTTCTGATTCGAAATACTGCAGTAATTGTGGAACTATCCTGAGAGTTTCGAAACCAGAGGATGAAAGTAGAATGCATATCAAAAGACCATTAGGAATTACGATAGCCATAATACTACTTGCGGTGAATGGATTGATGGGGATTATTGCAGGACTTCCCCTCGTCTTGTTTTGGATTATTGAATTAGTATTGGCAATCACACTTCAGTTCCTCATAATTGAGGTTGTAGCTCATTTGCTATATGGGACATTCAATCTTTTAACAGCTATAGTGGGAATAAGTGTGATTTTCGGATTATTCAGGAGAAAGAAGTGGACCTATAGAGCATGCTTAATGGCTGGCCTACTGATAACGTTTCAAGGCGTCTTCCTAGTCATAGGTTATCATGCATATTATCAGGGTCTTGTGATCATTGTTTTAGCAATTCTTTTTCTTTATTACCTGTATCGGTCTCATGTAAGGGTTTATTTTAGAGAATTACTTGGGTCTTCTGCACTAGATGTGAACCCTTTGAAATCTGCAGCTTTCTTCATGAAATATTATTTATTATTTAATGGTGTTTTAATTGCCATAGCTATTGGGATTATCTTTCTCTACAGATAGGGAAGGTTATTCCTTACGATAAATGTTTACAAAAAAATGCAACCCTACTGCGGCAACAATCATAAGAGTTCCTGTACAGATGAAATAATCACCTGTATGAGTCCCTAGTCCCATCAATGCTCCAAATAGGATAAAAGCGATTCCAAATATTACACCTACTCCTATTTTTTGCCGGAGATCTTTCTTGTTTTCAGTCATTAAACCTCACCATGTTCCATTAAATCTGCAAACAATGAAAGACTTTCTCTTTTCTGAAGTGAAGTAGACAGTCTCAGATTGGTTCCCAAGGTGACATGTTCATGTATGAAATATGACACTCACTTATCTGGAATGCATACGACAAAAACCTCCAATTTTCGGACATTTTTATGACATTTTAGGTAGACAACTATTTAAGTGTATTGCTCTGAGACATAATTACCACGAAAAATGGTTCAGTTCTTTTCAATTTCAATAGTGCTGCCAACCATATATAAGTGGAATGTCACCGCACAATCGTGTTACGGAACTTATATCTCAGCATTACCATAAGATGATATAAAAGAAGGGTTTAATTTCTACAGAAGTTAAGGTTTATGAATGTTTCACCACATTGGCTTGGCAGTACTGTGACATTTTCCTCTCGCTTCAATCTTTGCGAGAACGTCACGCTTCATGTCCTTCACGAAATCTTGCATCTCTCTTGCATTTTTCAACAAGGTAGTATGGGGAAAAAGCGATATTCTTCAATTTTTTTATTGAAAGGAGGGAATTTTATAGTTCTTCTACTCTGAAATACTGCAAGTTTTTGCAAAAAAATCGGGTAGTAAATGCGTACATTAATATGACCCACTAATGTACAAGGGATGACGAGAATTCTGTGAGATTCCTACTTTTTTGTATTCCCTGTCCAATCAATCCTAAAGAGCTTTCTTGTGAAACAGGTTTGTGACCTTTTGCTCATAATTCTGCTATATATTCCTCATAGTGGCACACAACCTCAAACCCGAGGCTGCTGTAGCAATGGATAGCTGCCTCATTGCCAGCCTTAACGTTTAGACCCACATGGTCAACTGTTTCAAGCAGAGAGGTGCACAGCTTTGCTGTTACAGCTGTTGCGAATCCTTTTTCCCTGAAGTCTGGATGGGTAGCAATATTACCCAGTGCAGCCACCTTATATTTTTTTGAGTAGACATGAATTCCTGCAATACTTGCGAGACTTGAGGATGCTCTTATGCCATAGTAAGAGTTGGTCTCAAGCATTCTCGCATCGAAAAAATTGTTGGGATAACTTTTTTTGTAAAAGGTTTCTATCTCACCCAGATCCTTCTTTGAGAGTTGGATGACACAAGATGTATCTATGGCGCTGAGCAATTTTCTGTTTTTGAGAGCCATTTTGTAATGTTTTCCAAATGATTTCAATCTGTACTGTCCTCTCAATAGTTCTTCTAATCCAGGACTCAAGTGAGCATAGAATTTGGGAGGAAGAAGATGTACTATTGAGGAAATCAAATCTTTCATGTGGCTCAATTCATCCGTGAGTGCGAGGAGGACTGGAGTGTATGACCCCGAATAGACGAGAATGACAGCCTTGAGCTCACCCTCTTTTCTTGAACCATACCATGTGGTGTAATCCCAGAAGAAGTCATCGAGGTCTCCTATGCTGTATATGTGGAGATAGACATTCTTTTTGAGGAAAGAAAATATTTCTTCTTTATCATGCAGACATAGAGGTATCATGGGTCTCACTTTTCATTTTTACCTAACCACTTTAAAAGGTTCTCAACTCAAGAGGGTGCTATTTTCATTTTTTCTTCCTTATGATAATCCGTGTACTAAGGTACTATAAGAGGTTTTCTCTGTCCTGACGTTACATTGCCATTTTGGTGGTTCTCGGTTTGGAGAGATATACTAGAAACATTCAAGGACCTAGTAGATAAGGAAATCAGTCGCAATGAATGAGCCGAAAAAAATGAAATTCAAAGAAAAAACCGATATTATCAGGTACAATTACTGGGATTTTTGTTAGTTTTTATGCCTGTTCAATTTTGACGAGATTCTCTTTCACCTGTAATGCCATATCTGTATTTCATCTCTGCAAGAGCAACCTCGCCATCTGAAGCTTCATAAGTAATTTTTTTCTGTAAACCACGTCTTTTTTTCTCCTGCACCGTGGGAGGCTCTAACCTTTTCTCCTTCAAACTCCACTAACCGAGTATCAGATAAAGGTAATAATCGAACACAGCAGCACTCACCAATGCAAAGTAGGGTATAAGCAAACACGCTGCAGTCGGTGACACTTCGTAGAAATTCAGAATCGTCAGCAAAATGAAGATCCATAAGATGACCTCGATGATTTCATAAAGTAACGCTTCCCACCCACCCCAGCTCCTGACTCCAAAAAAAGCTGCTGACCACAGTATGCAGAGGACTAGCTGGGCCGCAAATATAGCTACACTCAGTCTCACTTGACTCTGAGTGAGCCCCTTGTGCCATACCAGGTATAAAGATATACCCATGAGTATAAGGAGCGTGATCCACAGGGGAGAAAGAACCCAATTTGGTGGGGCGCGCCATGGTATCACTGGTTTATAGGCAGACAAGGCAGAAATTTTGGGCGCTGTGAACAGAGCGCTTATAATACCTGCACCTAGGCACACGAGGATGGATAGCACCAGTTTGGGAACATCTGTTTCTTTTATTGACATTGTCTCCCTTCCTTCTGTAACCTCACAGAAGGGAACACCTTAGTCTACAGCGGGAGCATATATTAAGCTTATATTGCCTTCATTTTATCTGTATGGAATCTCCTTCCATTTGTATGAAACTTTCAAGAGATATTATTTTGTAATATTCTTTGCTATTCTCTTGAGTATTTTGCAATCCATCACATAGAAAAGCTTCAAAACCATGCACAAATAATTCTATACCACATAATGTGGGTTTCGAATCCTTTATACTGGAGCCGGGGGTGAGAATCGAACTCACGTAAGCGGATCTGCAGTCCGCGGCCATAGCCACTAGGCGACCCCGGCCTGTAATTATCACGGTGTTATACTTTATAAATCTTTCCATACTAGTTTCATCACAATTACCGCTAAAAGTAATAAAAAAGAGAAAATGACATCATTTTCTGGAAAACTTCCATCGCGTGCCCTGTTGCGTGTCCTCGAGAACAATTCCTCTTTCTTTCAACTGATCACGTATACTATCTGAGATGTCCCACAGTTTTTGAGCTCTCGCTTGTTCACGGACATTGATCAAAATAGCCAACAACTCCTCTGAGAGCCCTTCTATTCCTCTCTCAAAGAACAATCCCAGAACGCCTCCTAGCTCCAGAAACATGTTTAGTACTTCCTCTAAAGATTTTTTATTAATTCTTTTTTCCTCAATCCGTCTGTTAGTCTCTCTAACCAATTCAAATAACACTGAAAGTGCTTCTGGAGTGTTAAAATCATCATCCATCGCCTGTTCAAACTTCTTTTTGTACTCATCTGGAGAGAAATCCTCACCAGTAATATCCTCCTGGAGACATGTCTTAACCAGATCCACTGTATTCAACAGCCTCTTCACTGCTTTCCCTGCTTCCTCAATATTACCTTCAGAAAAATCGATAGGCTTCCTGTAGTGGGAAGACACCAGAAAATACCTCAACGTCTCAGGGGAGTACTTCTGCAGCAAATCCTCCACTGACACAATATTCCCCAACGACTTGGACATTTTCTCTTCTCTTATAGTGACAAACCCATTATGCAGCCAGTACCTCACGAAGGTCTTCCCCGTGTATGCTTCAGATTGCGCAATCTCGTTCTCATGGTGCGGGAATATTAAATCCTGTCCTCCTCCGTGGATGTCTAACGTTTCCCCCAAATGCTTCTGGGACATGGTAGAGCACTCAATGTGCCAGCCCGGCCTCCCTTCGCCCCAGGGGCTCTCCCACTTGGGCTCTCCCTCTTTCGCACGTTTCCACAAAGCAAAGTCTAAAGGATCTCTCTTCCTCTCATCTACTGCAATTCTCGCTCCCGCTTTCATTTGTTCCACATTCACTCCTGATAGTTTACCATAATTCTCTGATTTTTCCACCGAAAAGTAAACATCCCCCTCAACTACGTATGCGAACCCCTTTTCCACCAGTTCTTGTACAAAGTTAATCATATCTGTAATGTGATCTGTAGCTCTCGGATATATGTCTGCCCTCTTCACGTTTAATCGATCCATATCCCTGTAGTATTCGGCAATGCACTGTTCTGCAATTTCAAAGGGATCTCTCCCTGTTTCAAGAGATTTATTAATGATTTTATCATCTACATCAGTGAAATTCTCAACGTATTTCACCTCATATCCTGAGTACTCCAAATACCTGCAGATAACATCAAAAGCACAGTAACATCGTGCATGACCAATGTGACACTTATCGTATACAGTAGGACCGCACACATACATTCTTACCTTGTTGGGCTCAAGGGGGGTGAATTCCTCTTTTGTATTGGTCATGGTGTTGTAGACTTTCAGGCTCATGTGCTCACCTTTCTTGGAACAAAATTAAAGACATATAAATTTTGGCATCTCCAGGAGTTATCTTTTCGTTGGGTGTCAGTTCTGTTACACGTGTAACATTTCAATCTTAGTTATGAATTATTGGGTTCAAATAATTTATGAGGTTAGAGTTCCAATATGAACTGCCGCATCTATATATTAGTTGTGAATTTTATGCTTTATGCACGAGACATTCATTTTTTTTATTTCTTATTTTTTATTTAGCATTTTGCCTGCTTGCTGTATTTGTTGTCCTTTTCATAATTTACAAAATCATCATTAATTCCCTCAAAAAATTGCTTGGGTTTTGAAGTAACTATACAATGAGATATCTAGGAATATTATATGACAGAACCTCACTGCTTCACGGCCATTAGTGAACACCACAGAATCACACAGCCTCCATGGCAAAACTATATAAGTCAAAAAAATGAAACCTCACTGGAAGGGAGGTATCATGCCAAGCATTGGAGCAGTCACGGTCCTTATTATCCTTGCGGCAGGAACGATTATTGCGATAGCTGTAGCGTTTCTCTTCCTCTTGAGATATTCCAGAAGATTAGAAAGTGAGGAGTGGGAACTGGGAGTCTCCTACCTGGTAAAGGAAAAAGGATCTGATAGAGGATTTGCTCTCTTCCACAGACTCCTTGAAAGCAGAAACATGAATGGAATGGTGATTACAAGGACCTTTCCTGAAAAAATCCAAAAGAGTGAAAGATTTGAAAATTTGCCTATTTGGTGGCTTTCCAGAGAAGAAAATCCACAAAGCGTTGATCCATTAAGCTTGGCTAAAATTGCTCACGTTATCAAAGAATTTGTCCAGCATAAAGAAAAGGCAGTTGTCCTCCTGGATGGGCTGGAATATTTGATACTGCAGAATGGGTTTGAGACAGCCCTACGGTTTATACAGGCATTGAACGATCTGATAACGTTGAATAAGGCCACTTTAATTGTCCCTGTGAATCCTTCCTCTCTTTCTGTGAAAGAGCTGAGTTTATTAGAAAAAGAAATGGAAATTCACCGGTTATCCATAAATATACTTCGCCTCTTTGGCGAACAGGAGTAGAAATTAATCGTATTCTCTCCACGTGTACTTGCACTTGGTACACCGAAAGAATTTTGTGGCAGGTTCATCAGCGCCCCTGGTCTGCACCATCCAGTAGTATGCTTCTGTATTTCCGCATCTGCGGCAGTCTGACTTAACAGTAGGCATTTGCTGAATTTCTTCTTCTATAACGGGTATTTCCCTAGGACTTTCTGGTTCTTTTCCAAGGTCGTACCTTTCTTTTTCCTTTTCTCCGATCTTCTTGGTGTATCCACAGCGACATTGGAGCAGCCCTTCTTTTGGTAGTAAGAGGCTGCCGCATTCAGGACAAAATTCCACATTATCACCTAATCCATTGTGATCCAGGTGTGGGTTTTCTTGATTTCTTCAATAGTTCGCAACTTGTCTAGGATGAAATCCTCTAAATCTTCACATCGATCTACACTAATCTTGGCTATGAGATCGTACTCGCCGTAGATGAGGTGGGCTTCTTCTGCAATCTTTTGCACTCTCTTGAGTACAGCTCTCTCCGTGCCTGGAGAAACGGCGCACAATACGAATGCCGTTACCATGCAGTGTTGTGTCAAGGAAAGTATTTAAGGTTTGTGAAAGAGTAACGCAGATAGTGGGATACCAGTTAGTGCTCCATATACAGTCAGTACCTAATTGTACTGTGCACTTTTTCAGACGTTTTATGAGAGACATCATTTTCAAAAATTTCAAAGAGAGTATCTGATTATGCTGTTACACGTAACAAGATACACTGGAAAACACTGGAAGTGTACTGCGGTAACTTATATATTTAGGCTAACAAGACATTCGAGGTATCCATCTCTACAAGTAAGGCTCAAGTTCTTTGTGGAGCTTGTCTAGGAGAGCGACAATTATTTTCCCATTTTTGCTGCCGAAAAAGGTCTTCCATCCTTCTCGTAACTCTTGCAGCGTGTGATTGGTCAGGTTATCTGCATGACAGACGATTTTCTCTTCTGTAGTCACTGGCACAAAATCTCGAGGGGGTAACCCTATTTCCTCTGCCACAGCTTTAGGGATTCCTGCACAGACATGTCTTTCGCAGATTTTTTGGAGATCACCATTGATACCCTCTTCCTGTAATATGTGGGCACCTACAATTCCATGGTCTATTCTGTGGGTTACAGCTCTTCCAATATCGTGGAGTAACCCACCTATTTCCACTAATGTGTGGTCTATGCTGTAACTTTTTTTGGCTTTTCTAGCTATGGCTGCAGCTTTTTTGGAAACTGCTTCACAGTGGTCGATGACATTCTCAGGGCATCCCACCTCTTCAAGAAGGGTGAGAGCTTCTTCCCTCTTCATAAGGATCTGGCATTCTCTTTCAGCTTTTCAATGTATTCTGGAGTATATCCAGTTTTTTCTGCCAGTGCCTCTGTGTCAGCTTTGAGGAGGTCCTCCACAGTGGAAATACCTGCAGCCTCTAATGTTTCTGCTCTCTTTTTTCCCACTCCCTTAATTTCTGTGAGGCTTCTTTTCTCTATTTTTTCTTTTATTTCCTTTTTTTCTTTTATTTCTTTTTTCTTGACCTCTTTCTTCTTTTCCTTTTTTTCTTTCTTCTTTTTCTTCTTTTCTTCTTTTTCTTCTACTTCCTCTCTTTCCATTTTTCTTTGAGCCTCTTCCTCTAGCTGTCTTTGCCGTTCTTGCACGATGGTTTGTAAAGTGTGTACATTAAATTCATGGAGCGTCCTCCTGCGAGGGTCTACATATACTCCTAATTTTCTCACCTGGTATATACTTAGCCCTGCTTTTCGTACTTCAGATAAAGAGAATCCTTTTCCTGATTTAAGACCATCCATTTTCCTTACTTGAGCATCCATGATATCACCTTTTTCAAGAATTTAAATACTTATCCCAAGATACCCACACTCAAGGCAGTAACCACGACACCTGCCATGACAGCTCCTGAAGCTACAGAGACAAAGGCTTCCCTTTTCTTGAAATTCAGTAAGTATGAAACAAATGTTCCTGAGTAAACTCCTGTGAATGGTAATGGTATAGCAACGAACAGCGCTAACCCCAGTTCTTCCCATTTTTTGTATCGTTCATACCTTTTTAACGTTGAAACCACATTCCACTGGTAAAACCTGTTTATGAACTCAATTTTGAGAATAATAGGCATAATATATCTTAAAAACACCAGTAAAACGGGAATCAACACAATATCAGTTACAGTGCAAATCACAAATACGTGTACAGGGTTCAATCCCATGGAAACACCCAGAGGGATTCCACCACGTAATTCGATCCAGGGGAGTAGTGATACAAAGATGAGCTTTAGTAGGGTATCCATACACGTAGGACACCTGTACTCTTTATAATACTTTGGATGGAACATCTGTGGAAGGAAGCAAAATTCCTGAGATAGATTCAATAACTGTTCTCAAATATGAGTATCATTTTTAGGGTTCCTCTCTGAAGGAATACAGTAACCTACTGGAAAGTAGAAGGATGGGTATCATATATAGTTGAATTCCTGAGTAGGTGTCACCTTTGTTACACGTGTAACAATTTGTTGCCTTTTTGATTACAGTCTAGTCTTTGTTATTTTGGGAAATCTAAGATTCTTGCACCACAATTTTTGACGACCTTCACTGCATCAAATTCAGACCACAAATAATCAATATCTCACACAATTGCTAACCATTGCAGAGCTAAAAATCAACAAAAACCGAGGTATAAAATGGATTTCCGTATAAAAATCCTTGGTGAAATCCATATTCAAAAAAATATTTATTAATAAATCTTTCTCTGAAAAAATATCTTTGATCCAATTCCAATCTCTCGAATATCCATTTACTCACCCATATGCTCGTTCGACCCAATATCCTCATTATTTTGTATCTATCCTCTTTAACCTCCTCTCTCTGCATCAGATTCTGATCTTACTGAATCAACATTTGATACAAATAATCATCTGTTTTCGCCATTATGAGAAGTAATGCCGAGGTGATGCGACATGAAAAAGGTTTTCACGTTGACCCTCGGCACGAACCCAGTGCCTTGTGGTCCAATTCCCAGGGATCCGCCATCCCCTGCATAGGATGGGCACAGTGTGAGGACATGAACCCGGGTTTTTCCCTCACCTCTTTTTTGATTTATTCGTCTTTGTATTCATCATATTTAACCCTTTATACTGTATCAGATCCAGACCATAAAAGATCAGCACCCAACACGATTACCAGCCATTACGAACCTAGAAGAAGAACAAAGCAAATGTGCAAAACGAATTTCCACACAAACTTCCCCAGAGCAATACCAGCCTTTAAAAACGTATTTAACACCAAATTTATTCTTAAAAATATCTATGATTCATTTTTCACCTCTAAAAAATCCATTTTCTCACTATTTTATCATTCAACTAATATTCTCGTTATTTTACATCCATCCTCTTCAACCTCCCCTCATGTATCAGATTCTGATCTTATTGTATCAGTGTCTGGGTATTATAGAATGTACAAAGAATGAGAAATATAGATAATTATGTCAGAGGTGTTATGAATGAATGGATATGAACATGGATGGAACTCTGACATAAGGAAACGTGCATTCATCATCAGGGGAGGAATCTTTCCCTTTGGACCAATTCCTAGGGATCCTCCTTCACCAGCTGAAAGTGAGGACATGATGTGAGGCCATAAAGGTTCTCTCCTCACTCTTTTTCTTTTTCTTTTAATTTTTTTAATTCCTTTCTGAATGCAGAATAAGGAAAAATCCACCTTTGACTGTTCACATCAAAATAATCATCGTTAAAAGTTTGTATAGACAATTCAGTAGTTGGATATGTTTTAATTCCATAAATATTCGCATAAGTCACATTATTTTCAATTAGTCCTAGTATCTTCCCTTCAAAAAGAGGATGTGCTGTAAAATACGAAATCACCTCTCTGCCCACCACAATGAACTCCTTGGTGAGTCTCAACCCTTTTCCAAAATGTGCCATCATATTCAGGTGCGATCTAAAATTCCTCCCCCTTGATAAAAGAAAGAATCGAGAACACATGCCTGCTGGCAGCGGATATATCAAAAAATCTCTCCTTAAAAGAATGCCTGTGCGCTGTAATTTTTCATAACTTCTCTTGAGATCGTGATATTTCAGTTTCAGACCATAGTAGTGGTACTCAAGGTCTCGTATTTTTGTTAGATGGCATGTTTTCTTCGATAAGTGCTTTAACACGATTAAATCAGTTTTCGTCAATTCGAAATCAATCTCTAGGTCTTCATAACCATAGTGAGGAAGCTCCCCTTCTGGAATCTGGTAGTTCTGAAGAGGCAAAAAATCACCAAAAAAGTTGGGGTTTTGTGTAACCCACTTGTTTTCTGTTTTGTGAACAGAGTATCCCTTCAGCCAACCCCACTGTTTCATGAGGTTGAATAACCTGGCAATGTGGTTCCAGTTGTTGCACCGGTACACCCCCAGGTAGCTCTGCGCAGTTCTCACAGGGTAGATCATGGTCCAGCAGTTGATCTTTCTCATAGCCTCCAGAACACTATCTTTGTAGAGTGGATTATAATCTGCAAAAACAAAAATTGAATACAACTTGTTGGTACCGATGGCATTGTAGTTAACATCAAAAAAAGGGCCATAGAGATAGTTCTCTTCCCTAAGCTTTCTGATTCTATTATATACTGAGGATTTTCTTTTGTATTTTGTATCTAACAAGAGGTCTGAAATAGATGTATCTGCATTTTCTCCTAGCTTGTTTAGGATAATTTTATCATTTTCAGGGATATCTTTGTTGATGAGCATTCTTGATCAACTCTTCAGGGGCTGAACTCCTTTTGTCACCTCCAGTAGAATAATGTGCTGTCCATCTTTTTAAATTTTTGCCCCGAAAAACTACTTGTATCTGTTACTTCCCTTGATTATACAGAGGTTATGGAATGAATTCAAAAATGACAGTGGTGCTGATTGCACTTCTGGTGATCGGCACGATCGGGGGGTCAGTGTCCTTTTGGGATACACAAGAGAGCGGAGCACATAGTGATGGAATCATAGGCGTCGAGTTCGATGGTGATCCACCTTCTGACCCTGATGGCGGTATTCCAAGCGGTGACCCAGAGCATCCTCAGGGAGGAGGAGGGGGAGGCTAATCCCTCTTCTTTTCTCTTTTTATTTTTATTTTTTTTATTTACTTTTGGGTTAGAAGCTTTCCAACTAGTGAATTATCTCATCTGTTACATGTGTAACAATTTGGTTCTAGTCTTCACAAATTCCTTGCATCCAAAGATTGATTTGGTTCAAACAACCCCCTCTGCAATGAGCTCTTCAATTTCTTTTCTCATCTGCAAATAGGGAAATTCCCATTTCTGGTCATGTATATTAAACAATTCAAGGTCGAAGGATGATCCATACAAGTATTTCCCTGTGTGTGTTCTGAGGTAGTACACCCCCCTTGTGGTGACATCATCAACAGTATCGAAAAGTGCAATCAGTTCAGGCATGATCTCTGTGGCAGCCCAGCAAAAGAGAAATCCTATATCCCCTGCTGTGGTGTACGATTTGTGGATGCAGCACCCTCTGCCAAAATTGTGCAAAACTCGTAGGAGGGACTTCTTCCGTGATGCTTCCAAAAGAAGGATGAAGGTGCAGCACCTGTTCCGGGGGTAAGGCGCGATATGGTAATCTTTGGATTGAATTATGCCGCTTCCCTTTATTTTTCGTATGCTGTGCTGTATCTGGCTGTATGTCCAGAAATGGCCGTATATGTTGTACTCAATATCGCGGATTCTGCTTATCTTGTCTGTTTCAACTTGTAAATACTGCATGAACGTGATATCTGCGGTGTTCCACTTAATTTTGGGCTTTATACGTGAGTAAGAAAGATCAGGAAGGGTGCAGGAGGTAAAGAGTGTTCGTGCATCAGGGATAGGGGGACCAAAAAAGTCTGGGTTCATCTTTATCCATTTGTTTTGTGATGCTGCCATTTGATAGGTGATGAGCTTTTTCTTTTTTAAGATTTTGAGGAGTTTCCCAATGACACTGTAGTGGTTACACTGGAACTGGGTGAAAAATTTATCTTCTTGCTGAACAGGGAAGATCCACCTGATCCCTATGATATTCTGTAATATGGTGAACAAAAGGTCGCGATTCTCAGGAGAGTAAGTGATATCTGCATAGATGTTGTAGATCTGGTTTTTTCCTACTGCCCCTAAATTTATGTCGTAGTATGGGCCGCGCAATATGTCTAGTTCTCGCAGCTTTTTTATCTTTTTATAGATTATTTCTTCTCTCTTATAGTCTGTCATGGGAAGAATCTCCTTATATGACAAATGGGTGTTTTTGCCAACAGCATTGAGCAATTGTTTTTCTTTTTTACTGATTTTTTTTTCGTTGGTCATTTTTTTCCTCTCAGAGTTTTTTTTGAAGGGTAGAGAGCTATTTCAGGATTCTGTTTTCTCCAGATTCTGTCTTATATCCTTCTCAAAAAATAGATGAATTCCCTCTTTAAGTAATTTACCATGCAGTCAGTAAATGGCTGCATGACCTCGTTCAGGAGAAGAAGATGAGTCCAGGTGAGGGGATCAAAGGGGCTTTCTGAACTTCCTGAGAGGGAGGAGTAATCCTCCCTCTTCCTTCACTACACTGGTGCGGGGCTTGACTGCTTCCAGTTGAGGATTCGACTGAGCCCGGGGGGTCCACTGTTGCTCACGGGTTTACCTAGGGTTTTTGTCGCTCAGTTCCAATCCGGATGAGGAGCTGTATACAGCAACGCAAGTTGAGAATGCTTGAACCCTTATTGAATATCAGTAAATGAGCATGATAAAACCAATGATGTTACACGTGTAACAACTGAGAGAATTACTCATGATTTGACGATGATCAGCACAGATCTTTTTCAGGGCCCGTCTGTTTCTGTATGCCTATCCTCTGTGCAAAAAGTAAAAAGTGCAGAATGGACAATACAGGTGAGACTAAGTGCTGGGTACTATCTAAGTGCTGGGTACTATCTAAGTGCTGGGCACTACCTCTTACATCTTTCAATCTAAAGGTGAGGCAATGAACTGGAGAAAAAGAGTTATATCTGCCCCAAGAGTAGATAAATTTGAATTTCGCATCATATGTAGCCTCAAAGGAAATAACGTTTTCGATGAGTAGAAACATTTAAAAAGTAAATTATCCAATTCTACAAAGTAATATGGTTTGGTGTATCCATGTCCGAAAAAAATGAGGATCAATTAAGAGCAAATACTGAGACTCGCGAAGAATCATCAACTAATTTACCTATTGAAAAGATATATAAGATCATTGAGACTCGCGAAGAATCATCAACTAATTTACCTATTGAAAAGATATCTTATAAGAGTACTGAAATTCGCCCAAAATCATTGATTAATTTACCTCCCGAGAAGATACGCAAAGAATTCATAACACCATATAAAGTTCATTGGGTGGCTCTTCAAAATCTCAATGATATTATAGTGGGAAATTATTTTTCTATGATCCTTTTTGGGTTAAGCACGGCTTTTATTGGAGCATGGCTTACATCTTCTGATGAAACACAAAAATTCCTCTGTGGGCTTTTTGGTCTGATAATGTTTACTATTAGTGTAATTTTACACGTAGTTTTTGTATTCTTGAAAATTTACAAATTGAAAAAAGAAGCTATCAAGAGGAGTGATTTCGAGTGACAAATGCTAATGGGCTAACTATAAAGAAGAAGGTGGATGAAAAAGTAAAAAAAGGAATTCAGTTATACAAAAACGGGAAATTAGATGAAGCTATAGAAATTTTTGAAAAAATACTGAAAAATATTGAAGGAAAAAAAGAGAAATTTGAAAAAGTAAAGACTCCAGTTTATACCAACCTTGGGTTGATTTACCAGGAGAAATCTCAGTATCAGAAAGCTCTGAATTATTATCTGAAGAGTCTCGAATTATCTAGGAAAATTAATGATGTTATGGGATATACAAATGCAATGTATCAAATAGGAACTATTTACTATCTTAGGGGTAAATTTAGAGAAGCTATGGAAATGTTCCAAGAATATATAAAAACCAGGGAAAAAATTGGGGATGAATTTGGAGTTGCATCTGCTTTAGCCAACCTAGGACTTGTTTACTGGGATACGAAACAATTCTCTAGAGCAGAAAAAGCTTTTCATGAAGCTTTAGAAAAATACCGACTTCTTGTGAAGCAAAGTCCAGAAGCCTACACGTATCTTACTGAAACCTTAACTAACCTTGGAATTCTTTATTGCAGTACAGGACGATTTGACAAAGCAGAAAAAATGTATACTGAAGCGTTGGAGATAGTAAAAAGTTCAAAATCGTTGGAGCGCCCTAGTGCTGCTATCATCTTGATTAACCTTGGAAATGTATACAGAGAGACGCAACGGTTCACTGAAGCGCAAAAAACTTATCAAAAGGCTCTGGTGATTATGAGAGATTTAGCTGACCAGAATCCAGAGTACATTGGTGATGTTGCTCTCATTTTGATGAATTTAGGGCTCTTGCACTGGAGTACGCACCAGTTTGCTGAAGCAGAGAAGGCATACACGGAAGCTCTGGAGAAATACAGGAACCTTACAAAAGAAAGTCCAGCTTACACACTGAACCTTGCCACCACGTTAAACAATTTGGGGATTTTATACCAGAACACACGAAGACTTGAAAAAGCAGAAAAAGTGCACAAAGAAGCGTTGGATTTGTACCAAAGGCTTCCCAGACAGAATCTGGATGTTGATGTGGGTATTGCTGATGTACTGGCTAACCTGGGGAATCTCTACTGGACGACAAGACAATTTTCAAAAGCAGAAGAAGCCTTTCAGAAGTCTTTACAGACAAGGAAAGCACTTGCTGAGAAGAATCCAGGGTACACGCGTGATGTAATACTCGCGCTGACCAATTTAGGAAATGTATACAAGGACATGGGTATACTTGTGAAAGCAGAAAAGGTGTACGAAGAGGCTTTGCATAAGTGCAGAATGTTAGCAGAAAAGGCTCCAGAGGTCTATAACCCGTATATTGGGTTGGTTTTGAACAATGTAGGAATTTTATACAGGGATGTAAAGAGATTTGATGAAGCAGAAAAAGCTCTCAAAGAGGCGTTACAGATAAGGAGATATCTTGCTGAGAAGAACCCAAATGTGTATAATGTTGATGTGGCGATGACCTTGAATAATATGGGACTCTTTTACAGGAATGTGGGGAGGTTTTCTGATGCAAAAGAGGCGTATGAAGAGGCTTTAAGAATTTATTATAAGCTTGCAGAGGAGAATCCAGCGTTTGTACCTGATATTGCGAGAACAGAGAACAATGTGGGAATTTTGTATAGTGATACACAGGAGGTTACTAAAGCGGAAAATGCCTTTAAGAAAGCGTTAGAACTGTATAGAAAACTTGAAAAGGAGAATAAAGGAGTTTATTCACTGGATACTGCTGGAACATTAAGAAATCTGGGAAACCTCTACAGGGATGCAAAAAGATTTGATAAAGCAGAACACGTGTATAATGAAGCGTTAGAAATGTATGAGGAACTTGAAAGAGTAGATCCAGAGAGTTATAAGTCGTATGTTGCTTCCATTTTGAACGATATTGGTATTTTTTATCAGGATACGCGAAAATTCTATGAGGCAGAAAAGGCATACAAAGAGGCTTTAAAGAGGAGGAGAGATCTTTTCAGGAAGAATCCAGGAGTGTATGCGGATGATCTTGCGGGTACATTGAATAACCTGGGCATTTTGTACAATGATGCATATTTATATGGTGAGCAACGATTTTCAGATGCAGAGAATGTGTATAAAGAAGCTTTGGAAACCTTTGAGCGTCTGGCAAAAGAGTATCCAGCAGTTTTTACACCTCATGTGGCGGGAATGTTAAACAACTTGGGAGCCCTTTACAAGGATACGCGAAGGTTTTCAGAAGCAGAAAAAGCGCACAAGAGAGCGTTGAAGGTGAGAATGGATCTTGCACAAGAGAATCCAGATGTGTTTGCGCATGAGGTTGCTGACAGTTTAACCAGTTTGGGAATTGTGTACGAACGTGAAGGAAGGGTGGTTGAAGCAGGAAGAATGTATGAAGAAGCTTTTGAGAAGTATAAAAAACTGGGGTTGTGGTTTGATGCTGCAAATACGTGTTATAACTTGTCACAGGTGAAATCTGATAAGAAAATTCTTGATAAATCAAGAAAACTGATTGAAATGGCAATTTTGTTCTCGAAAGAAGAGAGGTATAGATATGCGCAAAAGGGAACGTACGAGGCAATATACTGGGGGCTGCTTGAAGAGGATGTGAGCAGTTTGAGCGTTTTAGAAACTTTGAGGGACCCTGAGTTGTTGTCACTGCCGTGGGGTTCTATTGTATCAGGTGAAGAGCTTGAGAGAGCGCAAAAAGATGTGGAATTTCAGAGAAGGATGGTGGAAAGTCTACTGGAAGAGTACGTTCCTTCTATTAAAATTCTTGAAAAGGTTCCAAAAAGTTCACTTTTTGTTTATGTGCAGAGACTTCGAGATTATGTGCTTTTCTTTGTAATGGGGAGCGATGGTGTACAACGATTTACATGTAAAAAGGAGTTTTTGACAATCGGTGATGAATTACTTCGTAATTTAAGAATACAGCAGGGAGCTGCAGGAAGAGCACAGGATATGTCTTTTGTCATTGAGAAGTTTAATGATTATTCCAGAAAATGGTCTGAGATACTGCCTAAAGAGATTAAAAGGTTAATTCAGGATTATGATCATATAATGTTCTCTCCAGATTCTTACTGTTCTTATTTTCCTTTGGAGGCATTACAGATTGATGGGGAACCTTTATGTATCGAGAAAACTGGGGTGCGGTTCACAAGTTTCCATCAATTTTTAACGCTTTTGGAAAGGAAGCCTTCACTTGATTCGAGTTTAATAGTGGGCAATCCATGGGTTGAGTGTAGTGAAGGAAAGCTGGTTTATGCTATACCATCAGCTTCTGAGCGATTTGAGATTTCTTTTCTTAAAGGTGCACAAGAGGAAGCAAAAGCGCTAGCAGAGAGGCTTCCCAATTCTACTTTACTCTTAGGACAACAAGCTACAGGTGAGGGATTCCTTTCAGAGATTTCTCGGCACTCTTTAATTCATTTTTCTGGCCATGGGAGTTTGGGACGTATTTTATTCTTGTCTGGACCTTTTCAGGGATTTCCACCGCTATTTGAGCCGGAAGAATTCTCTGATTTACGGAAGGCGGAACGGGTTAAAGGAGCCAAGAAAATCAACATGATGGAGGAATGGCATCCTGTGACGGATCTAGATTTGTTTGATGTCAAATTGACGGAGGGTGCTATCATGTTTTTAAATGCCTGTGAGACAGGACAGCACAAATACGCAGGAGGTGGGTACTATCAAGGACTGCCAGCAGTTTTCTTAAAGAATGGAGCCCATTCTGTTGTATCCTCCTTGGTTCCTATCTTTGATGAACACTCTAAAGAATTTGCAGTCAAGTTTTATGAAACCCTTTTACATACTCAATCTGTAACAAAAGCTTTGAAAAAAGCAAGAGTATGGATAAGAGACAAGTACGAAGCTCAAATCTACTGGATACCCTACATCCATTATGGGCCACCTCTATAAATAGTTTTAAAGGTGAGGCAGTGAACTGGAAAAAACCAATCATATCAGCTCTCAGAAAAGGAAACCTAGATGCAGCCTTAGAAATAGCATCAAAAGTAGAGCCTGAAGAAATATTTTCATTATTAAAAGATTTTCCAGAAGATAATTGCACACCATATATTGCAGCATTTTTAAACAAAATGGGCAATCTCTATTGGGATGCACAAATGTTCTTTTCAGCAGAAAACGCTTTCAGAAAAGCTTTAAAAAAGTACCAGAGCCTTGCCAAAGAAGATCCGGCTTACATACATGAAATTGCTGTAATATTGAATAATCTTGGAACACTCTATGGTCAAATAGGTAAGTTTTCTAAAGCAGAAACAGCTCTTCACAAAGCACTAAAGATAAGAAGAGATCTAGCAAAGGAAAGTCCAGAATTCTACGCTCCTGAACTTGCTTCGACCTTGAACAACTTGGGAGCTCTCTTCTTGGACAGGGGAAAGTTCTTTAAGGCAGAGAAATTTTTCGCTAAAGCACTAAAGATAAGAAGAGATCTAGCAAAGGAGAATCCAGATATCTACAACCCAGACGTGGCTATGACGTTAAACAATTTAGGAACTGTATACTGCCAAACAGGAAAATTCCAAAAAGCAGAAAAGGCTTACAATGAATCTCTGAAAATCAGAAGAACCCTTGCAGAAGAGAATCAAGACTACATATCCTATGTGGCTATGACGTTAAACAATTTAGGGCTCCTCTACAAAGACACGCAAGAATTCTCTGAAGCAGAAAACGTGTATAACGAAGCGCTCACAATACGAAGGAGTCTTGCCAAAGAAAATCCAGTATACATCCCTCAAGTGGCTATGACGTTGAACAATTTGGGAATTCTCTACAGAGACACGCAAAAATATTCTGAAGCAGAAAAAGCCTTTACTGAAGCTTTGGAAAAGTATAAAACCCTTGGAGAACGCCTAAAATATACTTTCCAGGTGGGGATGACTTTGAACAACTTAGGATCTCTCTACAGGACTATAGGAAGATTTTATGAAGCAGAAAAAGCCTTTACTGAAGCTTTAAAAGAATGTGAAGCACTGGCAAAGGAGAATCCAGATTATACACCTTTAGTGGCCATGAGTTTGAATAATTTGGGACTTCTCTACTGGGATACAAAAAGGCTCGATGAAGCAGAAAAAGTTCACAAAGAAGCTTTAAAAGAATACAGAACCCTTGAAAAGGAAAATCCTGATGCATACGCAGTTTATGTGGCTCTGGCTCTGAACAACATGGGAGCCATATATCTGGATAAAAAAGAATTTGATGAGGCAGAGGAGACCTATAAAGAAGCTTTAAAAAAGTACAGAGCTCTTGCTCACCAAAACCGAGCATACACGTTTCATGTTGCAGGAATTTTGAACAATTTGGGACTTCTCTACAAAGATACACAGAAATACTCTGAAGCAGAAAAAGCCTTTGCTGAAGCTTTGGATAGATACAAACAACTAGCTTCCTGGTTTTATGCAGCAAATACAGCCTACAATTTGTCACAAATCAAATTGGATGGAGAACATCTTGAAACTTCACGAAAACTATTAGAAATGGCAATCTTATTCTCAAGAGAAGAGTTATATGCATATGCTCAAAAAGGAGAGAGGGAGCATATATACTGGGGGTTACTTGAACAGGATGTGAGTTCTTTTAGTGTCTTAGAAGCGTTAAGAGATCCTGAACGATTATCACTTTCCTGGGAGCAGGTTTTATTACGAGAAGAACTTGAAAAAGCACAAAAAAATGTGGAATTCCAGAAATTTTTTGTAGATAAGGTATTAAAGAAGTCAATATCCCCTATTCAGATTCCTATAAAACTTCCAGGAGATGTACTCTTCGTATATATCCAAAAAATCAAGAATAGCCCTTTTTTCTTTGTAGTAACTAGAGAAGGTATAGAAAAATTTAAAGGTAAAAGAGAATTCTTCATAATAGGTATCAAATTGCTTTATCTTCTTAGATTCCAGCTAAGAGCTGCAGGAAAACCTCGGTTAATAACGTACGCGGAGAAGTTCGATGAATTGGCAAGAGAATGGTATGAAATACTGCCTCCACAACTCAAGAAGCTAATTCAGGAAAAAAGTCAAATAATCTTTTCTCCAGATTACTACTGTTCCTTTTTTCCGTTGGAAGCATTACAGATAAATGGACAGCCCTTATGTATGGAAAAAACTGTGGTACGTGCCACGAGTTTGCACCAGTTTCTCACACTTTCGAGAACGGACCTTTGTTTTGATTCAAGTCTTATTGTGGGAAATCCCTGGCCCAATTGCAGTAAAAAGGAGCTAATCTACTCTTCACCATCGGATTCCAAGCAATTTAGAATTCTGTTTCTTAATGGTGCTGAAGAAGAAGCAGAAGCGCTCGCAGAAAAGCTTCCTAATACTACAGTTCTCTTAAAACAACAAGCCACAGGTGAAAAATTCCTTTCAGACGTTTCAAAGCATTCTTTAATTCATTTCTGTGGCCATGGGAGGTTAGGGCGTATTTTGTTTTTGTGTGGCCCCTTACAGGGGTTTCCGCCCCAGTTTGAACCTAGAGAATTTTCAGATTTGCGAAAAGTAGAACGAAGTGAAGGAATTAGAAAAGTGAACATGATGGAAGAATGGCACCCCGTGACGGATTTAGACCTATTCAATGTCAAATTGACTGATGGTGCTGTCATCTTCTTGAATGCCTGTGAGACAGGATGGCACAAGTACGCGGGAGGAGGATACTACCAAGGGCTACCAACAGTTTTCTTAAAGAATGGAGCACATTCGGTTGTATCTTCATTGATTCCGATCTTTGATAATCCTTCAAAAGAGTTTGCAATCAAATTTTATGAAACCCTTTTACATACTCAATCTGTATCAGAATCACTAAAGAAAACACGGATTTGGTCCAAAAACAAATATAAAGCCCAGATTTACTGGATACCATACATTCACTACGGACCACCTGCATAGGATATTCATATTGGGTGTTCAGGCAAAGCCTACTGTACAAACCTCACTCCGTGAATTTCAGATTCAGGTAGAAAACCAGCAAGAATTTTCCCATCTAAAATGAATTATTTGACCAATTAGGGTCAATTTTTTCCTCTCAAAAAGAAATCCTCATCTATAACAAAATGATTGACAGTAGAGCTGTCAAAAACCTGCATTTTAGATTGAAATTTTATAGACTTTCGTTTAATAGAAATTATGCATTTACTAATGAGATAAAAAACTATCATTTCAATAGTATAAGACCAGTCTCCAAGAAAATGCTGTCTCCTAATTTTATAACAAGAATGTCCATTCTCTCCTTCACTCATTGAAATATATTCCCTTCACTCAACCCCTGCAGATTAGTGTTTCTCCTATTTAACCCCCCAGTCATGTATCTGATTCTGGCTCTATTGAATCGGGATTTGATACTAAAAAAAATATCAATAATGATACAAAAAGACACTATTCCAAAGAGGTGAAAAAAATGAATGACATGAATCCCTTTGGAATAGGAAAAAACACGTTTCTAATGGGAGAAATTCTTCCTGATGGAGGAATTCCGACAGATCCTCCTTCACCACTGTCCATCTCTCTCTAGAGGGATTATGAAGTGGAATTTTCCCTTTCTTTTTTTTCTTTCAGTTTTTTTAGTTCCTCCTTTATTATAGAATAGGGAAAAAACCACCTTTGACTATCTACATCAAAATAATCATCATCGATAGTCTTAGTAAATAACTCAGAAGTAGGGTATGTTCTGATTCCATAAATATTGGCATATTCTACATGATCTTCAATTATTCCCAGTATCTTTTCTTCAAATAAAGGGTGTGCTGTAAAATAGGAAATCACCGCTCTGCCCACCACAATGAACTCCTTGGTTAACCGTAACTTATTCCCAAAATGGGCAACCATGGAAAGATGCGATTCGAAAGTTCTCCCTCTTGAAAAAATAAAAAATCGAGAACACATATCTATTGGCAGTGGATATATCAAGAAATGTTTTCTCATGAGAAGTTTAGTATGTATCATCTTTTCATAACTCTTCTTGATGTCGCGATATCTCAGTTTCAAGCCAAAGTAGTGGTATTCAAGGTCTCGTATTTCCGATAGATGACAAGTCTTCCTCGACAAATGTTTTAACACAATCAAATCAGTTTTCGTCAATTCAACATCAGTCTTCAGGTCTTCATACCAGTAGTATGGAGGTTCTCCATGTGGAATCTGATAGTTCGGAGGGGGAAGAAAATCTCCAAAGAAATTGGGATATTGTCTGATCCATCGGTATTCAGATCTATGAACAGAGTAATCTTTTAACCACCCCCACTTTTTCATCAACTTGAAAAGCTGGGCGATATAGTTCCAGTTGTTGCACCGGTACACCCCCAGGTAAGCTTCTGCCGTTCTCACCGGGTAGATCATAGTGTAACAACTGATTTTTCTCATGGCCTCCAGAACGACATCCTTGTACAACGGGTGAAACCCTGCGAAAACGAAAACTGAGTACAACTTGTTTGTCCCAATAGTGTTGAAGTTTATATCATAATAAGGACCAAACAGATATTTTTCTCTTTCAAGATTTCGAATTCTGCTGTGAACTGAAGATTTTCTCCTGTATTTTGTGCATGCCATGAGCTCTGAAATAGGTGTATCTGCATTTTTTCCCAGTTTATTCAGGATGATCTTGGAATTTTCACTAATATCTTTGCTGATTAACATTTTTGGTCATCCTTCAGTCTTTTGAGTTTTTCACCCTTCTTAATGTGTTTTTGCTGTTCATCTTTTTAAATTTTGTTACCGAACCTACCTGTTTACTGCTGAGTGTAGAGGTTACCGCATGAACCAAAGAATAGCAGTAGGCCTTGGTGAAGGAATTGAGAGGCTTTCTGGATTTTGGGGGGGATGAGTAATTCTCTCTTCTTTCACCTCAGGGGAGTCCGGTTATTCTGAGTTTATGGCAGGCACCGGAGGACCAGTGTTGGGAAGTGATCTATTGAGTGTTTTAATTCCTTTTACGTACCCCCTTTGTAGCAATAACCTTAAAAAAGATACTTAAATAGATAAAAGACACCTATAAAGCCCACATCTACTGGATACCCTACATTTATTACAGATTACCCTTGTAGACGGAACATATATTCAGATATTGGTTATACAGATAAAGTATATACTACTCTTGATGAAAAACTTTCATTCTGCGAATCTTATGGTTCAAAAGATGATAAAACCAGAATGTACACCAACAAAATACCTCTACTCTCAAAATGAATCATTCGACTAATTTAAACAGATGGTGGTCTTTTCTTTCTCGAAAAAGAAAATTCTCACTCACATAACAAAAGGACTGGGGTGGTATGAACCTGTCAAAAATAGTATATGGATCTACAGCTTCAGTAAAAATCTTTACATCTTTAATTTCGATGGCGAAAGCCTTTTCTTTGTCTTCAAAATAGCAAAAATATTCTTCTTCTGTCATTCCGGAGTACGAAGAGCACTTTTCCCATATCTCTTCAGTAGAGCCTTCCAATACTCCTTTAATGGTTATCACTCCAATGATTTTGCTCACTGGTGAGGTGGAATAAATATAAATCTGTTCTATGTCTTTCTTAAATATCTTTTTACGGAACTCGTATTTTTTCTCTCCCTCCACTATTTTGGCCGCGTACTTTGGTTTAACTGAAAGTAAAACGTTCATGTATACCACCTCTCTTTTTTATATAATCATATTTTTTGTGGGAAATTTCAGTTATGGATTGGGGTGCAGAACCCAGTATGTTATCCTTGATCAATTCGTTTAAATGCAGTGGATTCTGAAAGTAAAAATGGTGTCTGAAGATAATGACCGTTACAGGAGCTTTCACCATCTCCTGAATCTCATCATAGGTAAAGACACTTCTTTTTCCTACAATTCTCAGAATCTCATTCTCGTCAGTCAAAGATACGTGTACCTCTTCCACTACTCCCAGAGATGTGATTCTCTGTTGATCTTTCGAACGGTAAAATAGTACTATATCGCCCGGGCGAATTCTTCTTATTCTCGAATGAGTAAGATACGCTTTTTTGATGGTATTACCTTGTGGATTAAAACCAATGTATTCAGTAATCCTCATTTGCCTTTTTTGGTAATCTTGGAACAAACGATCATGGAATTTTGGAATTATTGGAACAACGAATTTCCGTATATTCGTTCCATCTTTAAAGCTAGGGTAGAATTTTCTGCTCATTTTAACAGGATCAATAGTGTATTCCTCAGGATACAATTTCTTGAGATAGACAGTTTCTCCCCTTTTATTTTTTCCGCAAGAAATAAACCCAAACTCCAAAATCAAATCGACCAGGTAATCCTCTTTTTCTGTAAAATGTGTAAGGTAGGTCTCATCAATATTGTGATCTATACAGTACTTGAAAGCCAGTTTTAAGAGAAGTTCTCCTATCTTGTATCCTGTAAGGTCCACTTTAAGGGTAGCTATTTTGAATCGTCTTCGTTTGGGGAGAGGAGGGGTTGCATCGACAGATTCATCTTCTTCCTTGTATATGAGGATAGCTTTGATTTTCCCTTCCTCTGAGTACACCCAGCATTTTCTTCCTTCTCTTGATATTTTCGTGAACCACTCGTCAAATTCTGGGTACTCTTCTTTTAATGAATCAAATATGGGGTCATTGACATCTGTGTTGTAGACATATTCTTCTTTGAGCATGACATGTGAAAAGGTACTCTTGTGAAGACTTTCGAAATAAGCTACTGCAGAACCTGTGTCCATTACCCTGTCTTCAATTCCTACCTTTAGGGCTTTCCGTAAAATTCCTCTATCTTCTGTAATTAAAATATCTACAGCATTTTTGTAAACTGCATAGAGGATTGTATTGTCAGGTTCTTCATTAATACTTGAGTTGCCAATCAAATGTAAAAAGGCTTTATCAGGTACTGGGGGAGATTCCAAAGGAGGATAGGATTTTAATTTGGAAATCATGATTTCTCTCCGTTTTACATCTGGATCATTCTCAATGTCTTTCACTGATGCTGGATGTACTATAATTATATGCTTATTCTCTCTTGTAATTCTTAATAGTTTTTGAAGGTGTTCTGGGAGTACGGCTGGATCTTCGCGATAGATGAAAATATTGGTATCTATTAAAATCCTCATAGTTTCCCACCTCTATCTTTCACTACTAAGGATAAACCCCCCTGTTGGTATGCATCTACTCGAGACAATTCCTGAGTAGTATGAATAAGGAGGTTATTCATCCTTTTCATAATAGGAAGAAAAACTTACCCTATAAAAAGGCTTCGGTTTCACAGGGTTGTCGAATCATTGGGTGTTTCTCTCAATTTTGTTACAGGTGTAACAAGAAATTGGCTTTTATTTAATTATGTCCAGATTCTTGATATTTTGAGACATAAGATGTTGAGCATCACATTTTTTGACAACTCCGTTTCACGTGTACTCATCCTTGAGGGATTTGTCAAGTGACAACCTTCCCAATAAGTTCCACTTATCTGAAGAAAAGCAAGAGTTCATACATACCATGAAAGAGAAAAACGAATCTATGACAAAAGCAAAATCTGCATTCGCACATTTTAAAAAACTCCAAGAAAATGTACTGAAAAGCGAAAAGAATCAGAGAGAATCCACAATAGATTGGGAAGAAATCATACTGGAAGGGTTAAAAACTCATGAATATTTGCCTGATGTACTGGCAAAAGCTGCAAAAACTGCTCCTGAACAAATAAAGAAAATTCTCAAAAATTTTCCTGAAAGTATGGTCAATTTGAGTAACAAAGATATTGAACATTTCAAGCTGAGCAAACAAGGGGTAGTTCTTCTCCTTCTGCGGTGCCACCTGGTGTCATCAAGTGAAGAGCTTTTCAGAGATTCACCTGTAGAAAATCAGAAAGATTTTCTCGAAGGTTCAGCAGAGGCCTCTATTGAGGCAGCAGACTTTGCTTTTGCTCTGGGAGAAAAAGAATTTGAAGCAGATTATCTTTTGAAGGCAGGAAATATCCTTTACGATTTGAAAAGATTCGGGCAAGCTGAAAATAGATACAATGAGGCTCTCACCTATACAGAGCATGTGCACAAGAAAATTTTGATGTGTATAGTCCTCATGTAGCAAGAGTGTTAAATAATTTGGGAGCGTTATACTGCAGTACTGGCAGATTCTCCAAAGCAGAAAAAGTGTACCAAGAAGCTCTTGAAATATTGAAGAACTCCACAAAAAGAGACCCCTTTATCACTGGACGGAATGTCAAGTCTTCAATAGAGAACTTCAACCTCTATGATTGCTATCTTGTCAATTAATGTGAACAGAATTTTTCATGTTACACGTGTAACAAATGAAACAATCACCCAACAATTCTACCATTCCATGAGTCCTTTGTACTCCTTGTGACCGGTGTTAGGTTAGTCAGATTCTACCTCCTTTGCTAACCTTTTTATTAGGGTGTTACCAGTGAACTGTATGGACGAGCAGGTTATTCAACAGGCAAAGGTAATATCACGTAAAATCGTGGAGAAAGAGTTCCCTGAAGAGAAAGAATATTTTGATTTCCTCTTTAATTTGACCATACAGGAAATTGAAGAGCTGGAACCCGGGAAGGAAGAGGAATTCCTGAGACAAATGAGAGCGGTTCATCCAGAATTGGTTCTGGGATATACGCCCATTATCATCATTTTAACTATTCAGGTCCTAGGTGACTTTGCGTACCATACTGTAGCTACGAGAGACATAATTAAGAAAAGGATTGCAGCCATTCTGGGAGACAATAATAGCAGGGAGGCTTCAATAATTCTTAATAACTTAGACAAATATCTGGAACAATTAGAAGATTGAAAATTGAAAAACAAAAATAAAAGAAGCAGAAGCTAGATTGTTGGCAATCCAATTTTCTGGGTTAGAGTTTCTCTCTGGCTTCTATAGAAGGCTTCCTGCTTCTCATTTCCTAGAGCTCTGTAGCATTCCTCCAGCAATTGGAAAACCTCAATCAATTCATAGTTCAAGTTGTACTCTTTGAAAATTCCCTCGCTTTTCATCAATTGTTTTTTGGCTTTCTCACATTCATTCTGGCAGAGGAGTATCTTCCCTTGAATTCGGTAGGCTTCAGCTTCTGAATGGCGATTGTCAAGCCACCTTTCCAGGAGGACGGAATGAGCCAATTCCCAGCTTTTGTTAAGGTCTCCCATGTCAAAGTATAATTCTGCCAAGCTAATCTGTAAAGCCTGCAATAGTATCTTGGTTTCACTGGGTATCACTTTGAGAGCTTTTTTGAATGCAGCCATTGCTTCATCCATCTCTTTTAACTGCCGGAGAGTATCTCCCACATTGATGAGAATTGTACCACACTCTTGGGAATGTAAGTCTTTGTCTACCAAATTTAATGCATTTCTGTGGTATTCCAATGCTTTCTCCAACTTCCCTTTTCTCCCTAAAAGGACACCTAAATTTGTCTTAGCTAAACCTGTAACCACTGTCATCCTTTCTGTACACACCTCAATGATATCCCTTAATATTTTTTCTGCTTCCTCCCACGAACACTGATCGATTAAAACATTGGCCAACCCAATAAGGGATTTAACTTTGAATTCTCCCATCTCTGAAAATCGTGCAGCTGCTGCAATGTCTTCATATAACGTTTTGGCTTCCTCGAGGTTTCCGGTCAGCCGATACAAATTGGCCAGGTTATGGCTTATAATAATTTTTTGATCGAATGTACCTGTATTCAGACAGCGAGTCCATGCTTCTTCTGTTTTCTTAAAGTTTCCCCGTTGAAAGTGAGTTAATCCCTTGTAGAATAGAGCAACGATCTGTTCTCTTCCTTTAGCTTTTTTTTCCGCTTTTTCAAACGTTTTTAGAGCCTTTTGAAATTCACCTTTTCTCATCTCTATTTTTCCCCTTAAAACCAGAAATTCAAAGAATTGCCAGCCTACTTTTTTCAGGTCTTCAAACGAGCGAAACGCTTCCTCATCTTTCCTCATGGATAAGTAAGTCTCTGTGAGATTGAAATAGTATTCCCTTTCAATCCCGTCGTAGTAGTGGTACTGTTCTTTTGATTCAGGAGATGGTGGGGGGCATCCTGTGAGAATTCTCACAGAAACTTCTGGAGGTACTAACCGCGACAGAAGACACGCAGTAATACAACGAAACGCCCTCTTTTCCCATGTTTTTGCTGTGACACTCCGGAGGTAGTCTGAGAGGGTGACAATGTGGGTTATCCATTCTTCTGCTGATCGCTGTGACATATCTTGTCTGCATTGTTCAAAATCGTTTAATATCTGTTTTAGAGAAGATATTTTATCAATGTCGACGTTGGAAATCTTATACTTTCCTAGAAATTGCTCAACCGTTTTTTTGAAGTCTTGAGTACTATGAGTATCCATTACATCAACCTCCGGTATGGTGGGCAACGATTTAGCCGTTGAACCCGATTGGTATACATGTCCTTCTCTTTCATTAGTTGATCCTAACACTTTCAACAACCCTGCAAAGACCATGTTCTCCAAGGTATTTCTAATTGCCTTCCTTTTGTTTCCTCTCATTCCGTATTCTGACTGAAGGTAACGAGTAATCTTTCCAGAAGATATGCCAAACTCATTGTGGTCTCTTACCATATCTAAGATTACATGAGCTCGAAATTCAGTGGTAAATTCATCTTTCAGTTCTCTGAGATCGAAAAACTGTTCAAATGGGTTGTTTTTCAAGAGTTTTTTGCCACCGGATGCAAGGGTATACTTTCCCGATTCTAAAGTTATGTACTTTTCCCTCTCCTTTTCCTCTTCCTCTTTGTACGTGCTCTTTTTCAGGATTCTTAACGATGCATGAACCAATGGAGAGGGCCACCTCACGTGGGGGTACCTATCAGGAACTGCGGTTTCGATTTCTTCAGAGTTCATTGGGTTACCATCAAGAAGCTTTAAAATAGTTAATTTTCGATACCATGGGGGGAACTCACGCTCAAGCTCTTGAAGTCGAAAATCAATTCGTGAGGGGTAATCTCTCATCTGTTTTTCTGTTTTTGGCCTTAATTCGAGCACTGTTTCTAGTTTAATCTCTGATTTAGTATCTTTCACATTCTGGAGGAACCGAAAGAATACTAATGTATCAATATCGCTGAGAATCTCTATGATATCTGCAACCTTGGATATTTTATCGAGAATCTTCTTGTAGCTTAAAGGTCCTTCTTCATAAATAATACCCAGAATTTTTCTTCTTCTTTCTGAAACCTGCATAGTATCACCTTTTTCAAGTGGTAATAGTAGTTCTCGGAGTTGTATTTAACTCTTTTTATTTGGATCAAATTCTGACTCTCATGCCACCTTATCTATGTGCTAGTATTGATTTTTGCAATAATGGATCTTATCCTTATTCCTCAAATGTGATATCCGCAAATACGTGTGGGGCTGTCCAATAGTTAGTTCAACCTTGTTACACGTGTAACATTTTAGTGAATTTTATCTTTTTTCTCATCAATCGCCATAAAGAGATAATTCATAAAATCGATGGTTACAAGCTGTAACCCTCTCCACCCCGGAATGGAGTTTACCTCAATACATAACCATGAAGGGTTCATGCGTACAACGTTATGATTGCAGAATTTTCAAGAGAGCCATGAATTGCAGAATGAGACAATACATAATAGTCAAATGGTAGTGTCAAGCCAAAGAAAGAATATAGAAAGAGATTTGAAATAGTTCAACGAATAAAATTTCTAACTATTCTGGTTTTTGTCTTTTTTATCCGAAATTTATAAATTACCTAAACTTACCCCTATTTTTATGACAACATTTTGATGTGGATCCTTCTATGAGAGTGGGTTTTAATAGCATAATATAAATATAAATAAAGATTTAAAAACAGTTTATAAATGATTATTAAGATAATCGCAATAAATAGTGGAATGACCGAAAAGTTTATAAGTGTTGTCATAATATTATATGACAATGTCATTTGTAAAGAAGATAAAAACAAAGAGCGCCACCTACGCTATTGAAGTCCAGGGATACAGAGACAAGGATGGAAAGGTCAAACACAAGTATCTGAGATATTTAGGAAAATTCGATGAGAACGGGAATTTGATTCCTTCAATGAAAATAGAAAATACTGAAGTAGAGAAGGTGAAACTGCATGGACCTGTTCGTGCACTGCACAGTATTACAAAGGATATTGGCTTAGAGGATATCATTGGAAAGTATGCACCAGAAATACTCACGCTGGTGTATTCTCACATATTAAGACCTGAAAGTTTGAACAACATCAAAAGAGCTATACAATGGATTGACACTGATGAGATAAAATTAAGACTTCCTGTTTCACGGAAGAGACTTGAGAAAGCCATGGATTTATTGGAGAAAGAAATTCAAGCCATCGAACGGAAGTTGTATCCAAAAATTTCTGAACATTGCAGTCTGGACTCTATCTTCTACGATATTACTGGTGTCTACTTTCGTGGGAAGAATGTGAAAATGGCAAAGAGAGGACACGGATCAGATCTGCCCCGGATTGGTATTGGACTGGCTACAGAATCTCAGTACGGGTTACCATTATTCCACCACATTTTTGATGGAAATGTCTATGATTCTAAGACATTTCCTGTCATTTTAGCAAGATTACAGGAATTTGCACAAAAAAAGTGTACATTAATCTATGACAGGGGAGTTGCATCCAAGAAGAAGAACTTTTTAGATGCAGTAGAATCTGGATTTTCAGTGATTGCCTGCATCCCTTTGAAGGGAAAAGAATTAAAACAGATTGCTTTGAGAGAGATGCAAAAAATGACACCTGAAGATACTTGTGAGTTATCTTCAGTATTCGTCCACGCTCGAGAGATCAAGAGAGAATGGGCAGACCTCCCTGTCAGGATGATCATCTGCCAAGACAAGTCACTACGACAACAAATCCAGCAGAATAGATACTACGAACTAAAAGAAGCTTTAGAAAAATTAGAAAAGGGTGTAAAAATAAAGAAAGGCTTAAGAAAGTACATAAAAAAAGTGAATGGAACACCCCAAATAGATTATAAAGCAGTGGAAGAGAGTGAAACATTCGATGGAGTGTACATTGTAATCACCAATACAGATTACCCCAAAGAAAAAGTGATAAAAAAGTACTTTGACAAAGATATAATAGAAAAATCCTTCGAATCTTTAAAGAGCACACTTTCCATACAGCCTGTCAGGCACTGGTTATTGAGAAGAGTCAAAGCCCACGTCTTCATCTGCTATCTGGGATACCTCCACTTATCCTGGATGGGAATGCTCCTTGAAAAAGGCGGTATATCTATGAGCCCTGCCAAAGCACTCCAAGAGCTGGAAACAATCTACAGTATCAAACTCACTGACAAGAAAACCCACATGAGCACTGAACGAACAGTGCCCTTGACAGAAAAGCAGGAGGCAATCTACAAAGCACTCAATTTGTTGTCATAAAAACAGGGTGAAGTTCAGGTGAATGAGTGTCCTGGGCACCCGGGCTGGCATGATGTATCATCACATGTCCATCCATTACACGTCTCCTGGCATGTCCACGGACATGTGTCTGGGCATGTATTAACGCATGTAGTAGCGTGTAGCGTACATCCACCAACAGGTTCTGCGTTGCCACCATATCCCTTAGGAATATTGTAGTCCAGTGTATACCCTTTCTCAGTTTTGTAGGTAAAATTGTTCATTTCTGTGGGTAAAAAGTTCATTTTGCTGCTTGCCTGTTCCATTCTGTAGATGTATAATGGTGTATTCTGTGTTCTGAGACTGGCAGTTGCAGCAGCCATGGCGAAAGATGCAACTACTACACTAACTCCAATGACTATCTTTTGTGTTTTCTTCATTTTTATCACCTCCTTTCCATTTTTGTATTAATTATGCAACAATACTTATAAATTTTTCGGCTTTATTTCATTATTTGGAATTGATCACAAAATCTATCTCCTAATTGAGAAGGAAAGGGATTTACTATTGGCTTACAGAGTAACTTCAAGCTTTATGATTTTGAGGCCGATATTATGAAAAATTGCATTAGAAATATCCATAGAACATAGGATAAACTCTACAGAATTAATTACAAGGGAGTAAATCAATGAAATAACCATCTCATTCTATCTATCTTTTAAAACTCTGAATCTTTTACTCATTTCTAGTTGCATTTTCATTAATATAATATTTGCATCCAAAATTGCTTTGAGAAGAGGCATACAAATAATCCAGGAGCTAGGACAGTAATACTGCCATTAAAGGATCAAGATATCTCTCTTCAAAAGATCTCTTGTGGAAAGGGCAATCGAATGATGTATCAGTATCTTTGATGGGTTGTATACTTCCCAAAATCATATCAAAGAGGGCCATCTGTTTGATGAGCGCCTCTTTTTCATTTTCTTGAATTAATTCATTCTTCCGAATTTTTTCAAATCGAAATACAACTTTCTCAACTACAGGTATGACACCAAGACAGATGAGTGAAATATCCCTGACTTGTTGAAAAAATCTCCCTTTATTTTTCTTAGATGTTCGATACAAAGAGATTTTTTTGAATTCTCGTATATTCTTCGTGATATCCTGAATAGAATCTCTTACATCTTCAAAGAAGTCGATCCACATACTTTGAAGAGCATATTCAGAAGGATATTCGTCCTTTGCTTCTTCAAGACTCTTGATAATCTCTTCAGTGATTTCTCGCAATTCCACAGCACTGTTTGCTACTTCAGAGCAAAAGAGATTCCAGAATTGTAGCTCTGAAAGATTCTCCATTCTTGAGAGTTCTTCTTTAACAACGTCAAGTTCCTCATATTCTCCGAAAATCATGTCAAGAGTTGCCTTAATCTCTTGGGGCGAATTATAATCAACCTGGAACTTTCTTATGTGTTTTTTGATGATTGGTTCAAGATATTCTAGTATGATAAAAGTGTATGTTTCATTTTTGGCTGTCTTTCTTTTTCCAAAAATCCATGATTTTATCTCTTCGAGGTTTAAATCGAACCCAAATTGAGGAATGTCAATTCCTCTTTGTCCGAAGACATCTACTGATACAGTACTCATTCGGTAAACCTCCTGTACTTTTTAGTCTAATAAGACTTTACAAATATATCGACTAAACAGCGGTTAGTCTGTGTTTGCCCAAAGGAAATCATAATTTTAACCATGATTCTTGGAAGAACCTCATATTTTCCACTGGTTGACTGTAAACCTATTCCATCTATTTCTCACCTGAATTCTGGGAAAGACCAGCCTTTTCCAACCTCCCATAATATACATGAGATTGTTAAGTCTTTGAGTGTTTATCTCATTTTTGTTACACGTGTAACAAAAAATCGGCTTTTATTTAACTATGCCTAGTTTTCTGATATTTTAAGACATATAAAATTTTGGGCACCACACTTATTGACAATCTATGTATATACATCACATTCACCATCATCTGCAGCCTTTATTAAATCACTTTTCACAGGAAAAACTATTTAAATTCACATAGAAAACCTTATATACATAAGTAAAGAGGGTTGTCCATGCCGAGATGAGTCTCATGATTCCAAAAATATCTGAAGATACGACTCTCCTAGAGAAAGTAGAGGAGTTAAGCGGAGAAAAAATCTATTCATGCCACAAATGTGGTAAATGCTCCGCAGGCTGTCCTATTGGAGTAATTATGGATGTTCGCCCTCATCAGGTCATTGAGCGTATCCAAGCTGACGACTGGAGTGTACTGGAGTGTAAGAGTATATGGTTGTGTGCTTCCTGTTTCCAGTGTGCAGTGAGATGCCCCAAAGATGTAGATTTAACCAAGGTGATGGAAGCTTTACGGTTATTAATTCTGCGCACGAATGTGGATCAGGTTCAAATTTCCGAGATTAACAAAGAGGATCTGGAAGAACTTCCGCCTGTGGCATTGGTGTCCAATTTCAGAAAATCCACTGGGTGATACTGTGAAAATACCCTACTATCCTGGATGTACCTTGAAGAGCACTGCAAAAAACTTCGAAGATACCACAATTGAAGTCAGTAAAGCACTGGGCATTGAATTGCTGGAGTTACCGCGGTGGAACTGCTGTGGTACTGTGTACTCGTTGGCCAGCGATGATTTGATACACCAGTTAGCTCCTATCAGGAATTTGATTCGAGTACAGGAGATGGGCTATGACACAGTTACCACCTTGTGCTCCATGTGCTACAACACGCTGGAACAGGCAAATCAATTGGTAAAGAATGATCCTGAAAAACTGGAGAAAATGAATTCATTCATGGATTCAGAAGAAGATTACAAGGGAGATGTTACCGTTATTCATTATTTGACATTATTAAAAGAGGAAATTGGGTTTGAAAACCTCCCAGTGGAACATCCGTTAACGGGATTGACCGCAGTACCATACTACGGGTGTTTACTGTTAAGACCTGAGGAAGTATCCATTGATAACCCTGAAAACCCCACCATCATGGCAGAGCTGCTCGCCGCGTTAGGAGCACACGTGGTTGACCACCCATATAAACTGGAATGCTGTGGTTCGTACCACACAGTAGACTACAAAGAAGTGGTGTGCGAAAAGACCTACAGTATTTTGAGTTCCGCCCAGAACCGGGGGGCAGAAGTCGTGGTTTTGAGCTGTCCCTTGTGTGAATTTAATTTGGATGTGAGACAGAAAGATCTGGAAAAGGAATTGGCACCCATGCCAATCTTGTATTTTACCCAATTGCTGGCCTTATCGTTAGGGTTAGACGGGAATCTGGGATTTGATAGCCATTACGTGAATCCTGAACCGTTGTTAAGAAAAAAAGGATTGTTAAGGTGATTGTATGGCAGAAGAAGATGTACCTAAAACGAAAATGATCAAGGTTTACATCATGGGAAAGGAATACCATGTCCCACAAGGGCTGACTATCATGAAAGCCATGGAATACGCTGGGTATCGATTCATCAGAGGATCAGGGTGCAGGGCTGGATTTTGCGGTGCCTGCGGAACCATATTCAGGAAGAAAGGAGAGTACAAGTTCAGGACAGCCTTGGCCTGTCAGACCACAGTGGAAGATGGAATGTACTTAACTGAGTTACCTTTTGTTCCTGCTAACAAGGCAGTGTACGACATTGATGAATTGAAATCTGCACCAAGCACCATTGTTTCATTATATCCTGAGATTGCTCGATGTATGAGCTGCAACACGTGCACCAAGGCGTGCCCCCAGGATTTGGAGGTGATGGATTTCATACAGGCAGCCTTACGAGGAGATATCAAAAAAACAGCTGAACTCTCTTTTGATTGTCTGCAGTGCGGGTTGTGTGCGGCGAGATGTCCTGCTGACATTGTTCACTACCACGTGGGACAGTTAGCTCGACGGTTGTGTGGGAGATATGTATCACCGAAGTCACCTCATCTGGAAGAGCGGAACAAAC
>Ga0209636_10000497_pt1 | contig 38519 bp, 34 predicted proteins | sample DeeMarSWOR152_54_FD_187464 | JGI IMG/M metagenome (GOLD analysis project Ga0209636, IMG submission 187464) | Marine sediment microbial communities from White Oak River estuary, North Carolina - WOR-1-52-54 (SPAdes) (version 2) | ecosystem: Environmental > Aquatic > Marine > Intertidal zone >... | reverse complement strand
TGCTGGACCCAAACTCGCTACACCTGGGGCCCAATGCCCAGGACGCCATAAATTCCACTACTCCATAATCCCCCATCCAAACACCTGGCGTGAACCAAAAACACAACACCTCACTCGAGCCTTCATCACCCCCTTCAAAGCTCTCCAAATCAAAGAACAAGAAAAGAAAAACAAGGGGTTACCTACAACACACAGTTTCCTCTCATTTAACACAACTTCTCTCGTATTGAGTTGCTTAAAAAGAGCTGAAGATTCTGAAACAACAATACTACGATTCTTCGAAATCACAGGGTCAACAACCAAAGTGACTCTCCAAACATCTCTACCTTTCAAAAACATTGTATCAGTCAATCTCGCCGAACAACTCACTAACCAACAACAGATCACGCAAAAAAACACTCATACATTTACTACTGAAGTTACTCCTCACCAAATTCATTCACTCCAACTTGACCTTTCTGATTAATTCTAAGAGCACACAAGAAATTAATTTCTCCTCCTCCGAAAAAAGTAAATCCTGCCGTTCCCTATTATTCTGTGGAGTTGGGAAGACATTGACTCACCCCCACTCGTATAGAATCTATTTTCTATTTTGGAATCATGTTTCTACTTATCCTTGGACTCTCTCACGTCGGTGCTATTCAAAATCGCTCATAACGTCATGGTTTGAAGAACATTGATGACACAAACCCTACTGAATGGTTCACTAGCGAAAATCTCTTTTACAACAAGCTCCACCTACACTCGGAGGAAAGAGGAAATCACAGTTCAACCTAAACCCCAGACACGACCTATTCCGGGTACACCAATCAATCAATCCGATATTTCAAATCCTAAAATTATGTTTTCACTACTTATTTTCATTATCGTGGGGCTTTTCCTCTCTATGGCCGGAGCCGCAAATCTGGTTCTCTCTGGTGCTATGACAGTAAATTCTACCATTACTTGGACTGAATTGAACTTCTATTCACTCATCATGTGGGTAGGGCTTTTCTTGATTTTTGCTCCACTCATCACTGTCATAACAGTCGAAGGAGTAAACTATTATCGACGCAGACAACGGACACCAGTATTCTCTCCCACTCCTCGAGAACACCGCCGAGATCGTCCACGAAGTCTTCCAAGGCGTCCATATCGACCAACTTCGTCTCGCATGGAAATGCCTCCACTAGATCGATCACAATCATCTTCACAGGAGACGCCTTTATGGCCTCCCGAACTAACACCTCTACGACAGATTTCTCCCACAGCTCCAACACAAACTCCTCAACAAGTTCGCCCTGAAATACCAGAAACTCGTCCCACATCAACTCCGCCTACTCCACCTTCCATATCTGAAATGACTAAGGGAATTCGTCGACTCGAAGCGAAAGTTAAGCGACTTCAACAGCGAGTGACTAATCCCAAAGTTCCCAGGAAATACGTCGCAGTCCTCGGTGAGAAGGCATGTAAACAAGAAGTCAACGCCCAACTGCTCGAAGCTCTCGATTCACAACGAGCAGCAGGTCGAATAAGCGCCCGTTTCTATCGACGGAAACGTAAACAACTCACCAAACAATCATCCTGAATAGTGCGTCTCTTGGATTGTTCGCGTTCTCTTTCAGCGGTTGTCCATAACTTTTTATACTCAAAGTGTTAATTGTAATTAAATTACATATTACATATAATGGAATGGTGAAAAACAATAACCGAAACAATTGAAACACTATCAGATCTCATCGACACCTTCGAATCACTAGAACTTGGAGAAACCCAACCCATAGGCAACGCCCTTTTCATTCCAATTCTCCAGAATGAAAAGACTCAGCAACGAGAGTATATCACGGCACATGAGGCTTTACAAAAAGGCCTATTAGAGCTCGTGGATTCCGGACGAATTGACGCAGTCCTCGTCATTAACCGTGCAACGCAACCTGTACTCTTCATTGCAGGAATGGATGTCCATGCCAAAGGAACCCAGTCACGAATTATCATAGGTAGCCACTTGGTTCCACCGCAAACGAAAGTGGAACTCCCTTGTCGTTGTACTCATGATGTGCATCCGATTCGTAAATACCAATGTCTCATGACAGATGTTGAGCATTATTCTGTTGCGTCACCCGGTGTTCGGGGTCTTTCCATCGCTCAGAGTGAAGCGGGACAAGATCGTGTTTGGTCCAAGGTTCGGAAACACCGAGATAAGCTCAAGGCTAGTCGCATTGCCGGTAAACCCCTTTTGGACATAGATGAAAGTTCTTCACGTCTTAGTGATGTTCAAGAACAAGCTGCCAAAGCGATTCAAGGTGAATTGGATAAAGTTGTTCCTCAGGAACAACAGGTGGGGCTTGCAGTCATTAGTGAGGGGCAAGTGCAAACTATTGAGATTTTTGATAGTCCTGATACTTACCAACATTTTCACAGTCATTTGATGGGACGTTTCGCCTATGAAATTGCTGCTCCTAAAGCCACTCCGAAGAAGAAGGTGACTTCTCTTCGATCAAATATGATGAAGGAGCTGCGACGTCTCAGTCAGCGATTGGATATAGAGGATGGAAAAGGAACTACCCAGAGCAAGGGGAAAATTCTAGGCACACTTCAAAATAAGGACAAAAAATTGGTTCATCTGTGTCTCGAAAAATTGTAGAACCATAGCAAGGGTCGTGCTTTGGGTAGTTCCTCTTTTTTTTCTAAACCTTAGTTTCTCTGAACGATTTTGCCCCCAAAGGAAAATTAGAAGAGTAATCGTAAGCGAGTATTCTTCGTGACTGCTCTTCACGTCTCCCGGACTCAGTGTACGGTTATCTTTGTTATATTCCTTGGGTCATTATTGTGCTTTTCACAATTAGGTTTGCGAGGAACCATAACCGTTCAATCTCAACCAAATTTGCGTGAAGGTTGGGCCGTCCTGTTAGAGATGAATGATTATCCAGAACCAATTACAGACTTATCCACCGATTTCTCAGATTCAACAAAATGGAACGCTACTCTTCACTCCTTGGGCTGGCAAACCCATCATATTCAATTCTTTCATGGATTCCTCGATCAGTATGTAGGTGAGACAGCTCTCCAATTTCTAGCTCTCAATGCAGACGCCAATGATGTCGTGCTCTTCTTTATCTTTGCCCATGGAAATTGGATTCGTGACCACATGCAATGGCATTTGTGGTTTCCCACACGATGGGCAGGACTCCAGAGTCAGGAAAAGCTGCTTGTGGTTTCAGCATGTAATTCTGAAGAAATAATTGAACCACTAGCCAGTGATTCAGCTCCACATATTCACTTAGCTGCCGCACAAAAGGATGGAGGATATGCTTGGGCTGGGTTACCTGAGGAAGGTCTTCCAATTATTGGCGAAGTCTTCAACCACTTTTTCACGAATGCTTTGGTCAATGCTTCAGCGGATCAAGACAGCAACGGGGAGATTTGCGTGGAAGAAGCCTTTACCTTTGCCTCACCACTGAGTCAAGAATACATCACATCAGTGGTGTTTCCTGCCTTTCCGGATTATGCGGATTCATGTAACGATACTGCCCCACAACCAGTCATCGATGATGGCTATCCAGGAAACTTCTCGTTAGAGGTGGAACCAGGCGATCCGCCAATGATACCAAGTATGTTGTCACCGGCAGAAATTGGAGTAATCTTAGTAACCATCGTGACTTTAGTTGCAGTTGTTGCTCTTTGGTTGTCTATCAGACAAAGACGCCGTGCTATTCAGTTACCGCTATAACCGACTTTTGATTCGAGAAGGAATCGGATCAATTATTATGAGTCCCCTTTGACGGGCTTGTCGTATGAAATCGAGAGGCGACTCGCTTTGCAGAATAAATCGCAGTGTTTCATCATCGGTAAAAAAGCCAAGGGTGGGTGGGTTGATTTGTTGCGATACTGCCTGAAGGAGGTTCTTATAATCGGTTTGCCATTCACTGGTTTCAAAACTCTTTGGTGCTAGTTGTCGAGTCGTTGTAATCCGACGAATTTGTCCAGCTATTCGTTCGACGATAAGGCTGGTCCATATTTGTTTTCCTTCAAAGATGGCCAACACAAAGAGAAAATCAGGAGGTAACTCGTCTAGGAGTGTTCGGATGCGTTGGAATAGTGAGAACATGCCTTTCCCCCAGAACTCTTGGGGCCAAACATGGAATCGACGACCGAACTCTTCGTCGATACTATCTTGGGCGAGTTCAAGGTATTGTAGGATATCCATTTCGGGAGTAAAAGCGGCTTGAATTTTTGCTAACAGGTACACAGCTAATCCTTGTTCGAACATGATCACAGCGTCTACAGATTCGCTTTCTTGTAATTGTCGAATAGCAATGGCTGGCGAAGAAAAGGGTCCGGTTAAGTCTGGTCGAATCCCTTGCAACGAATGGAACGCTTGAGTGATTTCAGACCCTTGATATAACAAATAGAGAATTCCACGTTCGCTTGATAACTCGGGAAGCGTAGAAAGGAGGTTTAACCATTGGGAGACGTCCACATTGAAAAACTCATAGTTCTCATCGAGCCTTCTCATCGAATCACCTCAAAAATACGGACCTCATACGGGTTCAAAGCGATTTCTTGTGGACCTCGTTGGGCAAGTTGTTCACCTGTCCATAAATCACGAAGAAGGGCTCTTTGGGCAACCCTAATTCTCGCGGATTGGGGCTGGTTAGTCGGATTCGCTTGGAAAATGACACGTGGTGCCCGAGTCCCCCAATACACCTCATCAACTGCGAAGTTTTGAACATCACCCACCGGTTCCACCTTCAACTGCTGTAAAATTTGGGTGGCAACATTCTCGGCTTCGGTTGCCTCATCCCGGAAAGTGAATGGCGGAAGGGATATCCCCAAGTAGATAAACGTACCCTTACCATAGGACTTGATTGTCCCTGCAGGACGGGTACCCACTCGCACTTGCCCATTTTCTAAACTAAACGGCTCATGCAATCCAACTAAGGGACGTCGTGTACTTGGCGCTTGTAGACCCGCAGTGTCTCCCAGAATCGTGCACCCTCGCATATCGGTGCCAAGATAGGGAATCTCCGGACCCAGAACGACAGAACCACCTCGTTCGACATATTCCAAGATCTTTTCCTGCAATTCTACTGACATAAAGTCAAAACTTGGGAGAAAAATTGTCTGAAAGTGACTGAGGGCGGGACGATCCATATCCGTATCGCCAATTAGAAAAGGTGTCTTTGATCGGGATAAACCCCAGTAGAACGCCTCCCACATGGCAGGGTAGGCTTTTTGGATAGTTTCAGTGTAGCTAAAGGTTCGATTATTCAACAACAATTCGGTGGGAATTCCTAGAAGCTGAGTTAACCAATTCGAGCTAGTACAAAGCCCTGAAAGCCGCTCATATTCAAAATTACGGAAAAGTAGAACCGGCACATTTCGTTGCAATGTATGAAATTCCACTTCATGTAAAATCGTGAGTAGTCGCTTCAAAAAGGCAAATTGAGTTTCATCAACAGTCCCAGTGTTCGAGATTGGACTTCCAAGCCAGCGATTACGCTCAACCAACATATGGGCATTGAATCCTCGGACGCCATGCATAATCGCGACAAGTAACGCAAATTCCTGATCACTCCTGTCAAGCGGTGGACCCCAAGGCCAGGTCCCCAATCCTCCTTCAGATAAGAATGGTAGACGACTCACGGTATTGAGATAGAGGATTCCGCGTCGAATTTCATCATATCGGGCTTTACCCAAATATAGCCCTGCTCCCTGGATATCCAGTTCCCGTTCAGTTTTTCCAACATTAAGGGGGAGTATGGGCAGGATATTCCGAGAATTGTGAAACGAGATAACGCCTCGTACTCCTCGTGACCATAACAGGCTGGCAAGCACACTCAGTGCTAAGCCCACATAATATTCCTGAAACTCCATCCAATCCAAGTATCGAGGTAACGCCTCGCGCTCTGTGGTGGCTAAGGCTCGCGGGGGTTCAATATCTGTGAAGTTGCCATACCGTGTTCGATACGCCCTGTTAATCGCCCCAATCGAGGGATATTTACCTTCCAAGAATTCATGGTACCAGCGGATAGCATGAACTGAGTAATCCGCACTAAAAGGTCCATTCATAAATAACAGTGGCAATTCATTGTCAATCTGAACGCCAGCAATCGCACCACCAGGGGCTAGATGCCGGGCAAAAATAGGACAGATGGCATCAAAAAACTTCGTTACTTCATCATAGAATTTTTCACTTGCATAGCTAGGCATCGGAAACGGATTTGGAGTCGCAGGAATAATCACCCGAGTACCAAAAGCCGACACTGCCTGAATTTCTGGATCATAGAGGATACGTTTCGGATATCCATAATAATTCAGTTCAGCATTTACATTGGGACCAGGTCGAACGGTCACATACAGTCCTTTTTCTCGACAGAGGGTCAGGAACCCTTCGATATCTCGCTGTTTATCAGTTGTTCCAAAATCAAAAAGGTCACTCGCAACTTCATGGAGATTCCATGGAACAGCGGTGGAAATGAACCGGAATCCTAGGGCACTGATGCGTTCTAAGACACCTTCCCACTTATCTCGAGGAATTCGCCAATAATCAACGGACCCACTATACAAGGGAAGTTGTTGTCCCTCGACTTTGATACTATTCCCCTCAAGTTTTAGCAATGGCTGAGCAATACGAGTAGTTATCTCGGGTTCGCTTCTATTCTGTTCCATTGCTTAACTCACCGTACCCACACCGGTCCACCTTAGGATTAAGCTAACCTCGTATGGTCCCGAACAATCAGACTGTACCGACGCACATAGAAATAACTTACCCATCAAGACGAATTCTACCTGTTACTTTGTGAAATCAAGTTTTTCGACAGAATCCGGATACATTTGTCCCGGTTTCATATATTCAATTTTCACCGGGGCTAGATGCAACAACACGAAATTAGGATCATCTACTGACTTGAAATACGTTGAAAAAAATGAGGTTGCCTTCGCTAACCGCTCACGAATCTTGGGATTATCAATAATCTTTGCACTAGCACTGAAACGCACATACCCTCCATCTTCTTCAAATCGTAAGAGCCTGACAACTTCCACCTTCTCATTCTTTTTAATCTGAGCCACTTTTGCATCTTTCAACGCTGTTAAAACAAAGAGCTCTCCAGCATTTTCCACCAAGGTCACAGGACGAACGCGGGGTTGGTCCCCTTCAGCTGTCGCCAAGAATATGGTATTTTCTCCTCTCAATAATTCCTCGACTGTAGGAATTGACAATTACATCCCTCCTAAGGTTTCCAAGTTTGAGTGAAACCGTAAACCAGATCTATAGTAGCCATGATGTCACGTAACTGGAGCAGTGAAATGGCTGAATGAATGTACCGACATGGAACTGATACCACTCCTGTCGGCACACCATGACGGGTTTGAGAAATAGGTCCACCATCGGTACCGCCTCCCAGGGGTTGTTTGATTTGATAGGTAATGTTCTCTTTTTCCGCGACCTTCTCTAAAGTGGCTAGAACCTGCGGATGAACAATGAGGTTGCGATCCGCTACTGTAAGGGCAGGCCCTTGTCCCAATTGGGTCGGTGATTTCTCTTTTGGAATTCCGGGCATATCACCTGCTGATGTACACTCCAAAGCGATTGCAACATCAGGTTCAAGGGTGTAAGCGCCTGTCCGAGCTCCACGACCGCCCACCTCTTCCGCCACGGCAAAATTTGCCGCCACTGTTGATTTATGATCACCATTCTTCACTAGCCGTCGAAGCACTTCAATGATAACTAAACAGCCCACTCGGTCATCAAAGGCCTTTCCTGACACCGTGTCACCCGGCATTTCGATGTAAGGTTGCCACACCGTCATCTGTGTGCCGATTCGTATACCCATCTCTTCAACAGTTTCCTTTGAAAACACGCCAATATCAACATAAAGATCCTCAATAGAGATCACTTTCTCACGTTGGGCAGCTGTCGTTAGATGTGGGGGTGTGGCGCCAATAACTCCATAGACACGATTGGATGGGTCAGTACCAGCAGGGCGAAGTGCTACACGGTGTCCTGGTAAAATTCTGGGATCCCACCCTCCAATGGGGGTTAACCGGAGGAACCCATTATCGTGGACGTATCGGACGATAAATCCGATTTCATCGACATGAGCATCAAGGAGAATCCTGGGATGCTCCTGCTTACCCTTACGCACTGCTAACAAATTACCCAAGGCATCAACCCAAACCTCATCAACAAGGTCTTCCACTTCCTTACGAATGACATCACGGGCTTCAACCTCATATCCTGAGATTCCAATCGCTTCTGATAACTTTGGTAATAATTTCCGAAGTGAATCCTCAGACATCATAGTTCACCATGATCCGTATACGCATTCTAATTGGACCAATGACGCCTTTATTGGATAAAAGACTAATGGCACAACTACTAACAAAATCAGAAAAGAATTCCATGAAATTAAGGAAACCTTTAATTGTCCAGAAACAAAGCCTAAACACCAACATCACACCAGGGGTCATGGCAGAAGGGCGGTCACCCAATGACAATGCACTCAGTCTTCATTTTCCTCCAATCGGGCGAAACACTCCTTTCTCGTACCTCCCCTGTTGTGAGACTCGATCATACCCTCCTCACCGGACTCCTCACTGCTATCCGCGAATTCGGTCAAGAAGCCATCAAAGAAGAAATCGCCACCATTGGAGCCGGTGACTACCGCTTCCACTACGACGTTCTTGACCCCCTAATCACCGTCGGCCTCGCTGATGGGAATGCGGATGAACTCGAAGTGCAAGCGGTCCTTCACAGCCTTAACGTCCTTTTCTACAATCAGTACGAGTCCCATTTGAAAAACTGGAGCGGCGACATCAAACCTTTCCAGTCATTTATGCCGGTCATCAATGAAGCCCTCAAAGCCCACAATGAACGCTCACAAGTCGCCCGCCGCCGTATCACTTCAGCAGAATATATTCTCCAGACCTTTGACGTCACTCTCGATGTTCTTCTTCTGAATATCCTCGTGGGCAATGCTATCATCATCACTGGCGTGAAAACCAAAAAATTCGATGAACTCAGCCAAGCCATCGATCAAGTACTCCCCTTCACCGTCCCCAATATGCCAGGTATCTCCGATATCGAAACCGCCCAAGGCATCCTCGAGAGTCGAGAACAACAACAACTGAAACGTCCCACACTTCTTGGTGTCACTCAAGACGTTTACCGAACTCTAACTACTCCTGATAACCTAGAACACCACCTTTTCATCAATCTAAGTAATAAACCACCAGTCTACCTTGCCCCCCTGAGCCAGCCTAGCATGGATCTAGCTAAGCAAGCTCTCAACCTCACCGACGATCGAGCCCTCCAAGCGAAACTCTTAGAACTTCAACTCGACACTCTTCGTACACAACTCACAAGTTTTACTGAATTTAGGCGAAGTGCTCAACATTTTACTCTAGAACACCTTCGTAGCCTTCTCCACTATGAATCGGAACGCTTCCGACTACTCGCTTATCTCTCCCAGGAATCTGTACTCACACAAACTACTGAGGCTGAACTCGAAGTAGTTGAAGAACCTGAGGAAGACTAATCTACTACGAAACACCAACTCAAAAAGAGTGAAGACGGTCCCTCAAACTAACAACCTTTTTTTGCATTATTCTTTAGGCCTTTTCATTCTGAATATTGAGCATGGCGCGCGCATGTTTACTATTCCTCGTGACTTGGCTTTGATTGAAGCCTTTCGATGATTTTGAATTAGAGCATTTTAATGTTCATTTTGCATGAAAACATCCCGACAAAAATAGCAAATTCAAAAAATAACCATTATTCACCTTTTATCTGGGATTCCTTTCCATGACAATCCATTTCAAAACGTTTCGGCTACTCAATCCTTGAGAGTAATGAGCTTTTCTAAAGCTGTTAAACGCCCCTTCGAAGATAAGCGAAGCTTTATATGGCAAAAAATGAAGATGAATGAATGTCAATGAAACTCAATGAAGGTCAATGAGCAATGGCAATCGACAAAGCAACAGCGTCTGGGAGGGCTCGACCGGACGACATTGCTAACTTCCAGGCACCAAGCATTGAGGAGCAACTCAAAGAAGCAATGCCCCTGGTAACAGCGACACTTCGTGTCCGGATTGCCCGAACAATTGCACAACTTCGCGAGGAAACAGTCCTAACGAAGAAACGGAAAGGAGTGAGGAATACGTGAGTGATAAAGTCAAAACCCTTCTACCAAAATTCCGGCTTGAACAGGTCTTCTCCCAACTCGACGCCAATGCGGTACTCGAGTTGATTACACCCACAGCACGCACCTTCACCTGTCAACGCACAGGTCGACTCGTAGACGGTGGATACTGTGCATTCTTCTGTTCAATCGGAAAAGAACAAGTAGCGTTCGATCCGTCCGCTGGCATTGATGTCATCTGCCCCTTCGCCAATAACAACTTCCTAGGGCGAATGGGTGACGGAGTCACAACGGATTCATGAATCAGAACAGACTGGGAAGAAGTGGTTTACCAAAAATCGAAGTCAAGAATCAAGACACACCTAACAATGTGTGTGGTGGTGGCAGGGAATGTTCGCCTTTGATGAACGGCTAAAGAGCCTAGGTTGGTCAGATTTCCCCTTTCGAATTGACGTTATGCCGGAAATCTTTGCAGGTGAAAAACGCCTACTCAATCCCTTAACCGTTCAATTGCGAACTGGAAACATCGTTCTTATTGAGGGAGGGCGAGGAACTGGCAAATCCCATATCCTACGCTGGTTCAACGATTTTTTATCCACACCCAATAGACTGGTTCCCTGTTTGATTTCTGAACCCTTGGATTCAACGATTTTATCAGAAACATTGATGGACCTCTTATTGGAGCAGCTCATGGTTAAGACAAAAGTGATTCCCGATCGAGTGGATGAACTCGGTAAGAAAATACGGGCGTTCCACAAACAGACAAAACAACGAATAGTGCTGTTAATTGATGATGGCCAGTCACTTGCGTTAACACGAGACGATTCAGATAAAGAAGAAAAGGAAAAACGAAAGACCGTTCGATGGTTACGAGTATTAAGCGACCTTCCTGCCGTCGTGGTTTATATCGCTGGTTTAACTGGATTTTCGAAGGCGCTAACAACCATTTTTCCACCAATTGCTGAACGAGTCACACTTCAATTTTCATTGGAACAAGAAGGGTATCATGGAATTGAAGTGCTAAATGAAAGCGAAACAGCACAACTCATTCGTCGACGCATTGAATATTTTGGTGGAAAAGGCATTACACCCTTCACCGAAAAAGCTCTTGAGGAGATTCATGTTCACACTCGGGGCTATCCTCGAAGCGTCCTTAGATTTTGTGAAAATATTCTCACCCTCGCTTTTCAGGATGACACACCTGCCGGGGATCGCATTACTCAAGATTTTGTTCGCTATGCAATGAAACATCGACCGAGTCCTCCGCCCACCACTTCGTTAATTCCTAGTGCGATGGATGAAACACGGTTTATTGAAACAGGTCTTGCTGACGAGGGTGATGAGTGGTTTGAAGAATTCGATGAACTGACCGCCACTCAGCGAGAGATTCTGGGGCTAGCCAAGGATTTGAAATGTATCACCTCCGCGATCGTCGCTGAGGAAGTAGGTATTACCAAAGGAACGGCATCGAACGAATTGAAGAAGCTTCATGATCGGGAAAAGCTTCAGCGTCGGAAGGGCTATCGCGGGTTTGAATACCTCCCACGATGAAATAATAACGCCCATTTCAAAGATTTTTCAAGATTAACCGTGTGAGGTTTTTAGACACTAAGCTTTAAGTGACACTTCTACTGCATTTAACATAGAAAACTCTTAGACACGGGGCCCACGCATGTCACACGACGCCTTCGATTATCTTTTCAAAGTAGTGCTAGTGGGTGATGCTGAAGTTGGGAAAACCAGTCTTACAACGCGTTTTGCTTATGGTACATTTACTGATGGTTACATCTCAACCTTGGGCGTTGACTTCATCGTCAAATCCATCCCCGTAAATAATTATGTAGTGAAACTACAGGCCTGGGATACTGCTGGACAGGAACGGTACTCTGGCGTTCGTCCAATCTATTATCGCGGAGCGAAGGGCGCATTATTGGTGTTTGATATCACCGTGCGCCAAAGTTTTGTCAATGTTGAAAAATGGTTCAATCAAATTCGGAAATATTCAGGCACCGAAGTTCCAATCGTCATCGTAGGGAACAAACTCGATCTAGCCGACTCACGGACAGTTAGTACCGATGAGGTGCGGGTCTATTCAGCTGACCGAAATGCCCTTTATTTTGAGACCAGTGCTAAAACCGATTATGCCGTGAGTGATGTTTTCAAAAAATTGGCAGAACTCATCTTATCGTCAGAGCTTGGTAAGAAACCCGCTATTGAGTAGTGAACATTCTGTTTTGTGCAAAGCTTTTTAGCTCCTGATTCGTCTCTCCTGTTTACCACCTTGTCAAAGGTAGTGTGGGTGAGGTGTTACAACGAATCCAAGGCAGCCGGTGGTTCAACAGCTACGCCCAAAAATTCACCGTCATTGCCTTTCCAGTCGCCATTGTCCTTTCCATTATTCCCATGATTATTGGATTGTTTGCACCCCAAATTGCATCAGTTTATCTAATTAGCGCCTACGTTCTGGTTTTCCTAACAATTTTTGGTGTATGTATCATTCTGTTAGGATTTCATAACCAAGTCGCTCGTCGGCTTGCCATTATTGTAGCCGTCACCAGTTTCTTTGGAGCGCTTGGGTACTTTTGGCTCCTCATCGAAGTGTTCTTTTTAGGACTCCCCTTCACATTTCCAAATATCTCCGTGTATCTTCTCGCCATCGCCAACATTGTACTCCTTGTGGGCTTTGCCCTCATATCTGTGGGACAACGCCGCCGATCATGGCGACAATTTGCCGGTTACTTTCTCATCACCGTTTTCTTTGTTGCCTGTATTTATTCAACCTACCAGCTGGTTTTGGTTTACATACCGCCCCCTATTCCTGCCATTGGGCTAGGCCTACGAATCCTCGCAGGCTTTTTCACCGCTGTCTTTGCCTGGGCGTTTTATTTCAATCAGAATCCCCCAAAGGAAATCATTAGCCAGCTGAGCCGGTCACTCTTTGTAGCTGCAAGTCTCCTACTGCTCTTAGGCTACACTCTCTTCTCTTTTCAGTACGCAATGGGCTGGTTCGATTTTGCCAGCTTCTACTATACAGGCTCACTCGGCGACTCGGTGATATTACTCGCCATTTTCACTTTCTTAATCGCAGTCTTTGCTATCTTCAGTGAAAGTCTAGAAAATATGGCTACCATTCGCCCCGTCTCCATCAAATACGAAATCGTTTCCCGTGTTCTGATCATCATCTCCTTCCTCATTGTCACAACACTTACTGCAACAATAGCCATTACCCTCACCGGTCGAGTATTACTCGTCTATCTCACGCCCCCCCATTCTACCGTCGCCCTCCAAACAATCGGATCCGGGTTGCTTATGGGCTTGGGCATAATCCTAATCGTTGGGGGCGGTATTGCCTACTACCTTTCCCGCATACTCTATCGACCGCTAGAACGCCTCGACGAGGAAACGAGCCTTGTAAGTGAACCAGGAAAAATTGCCTATACCGAACCACCGGGTCTACTGTTTACTGAACTCCAAGACGTGTCGGATAACTTTGCCTCCCTCGTTGATGGACTAGGTCGTGTCCGTGACGAATTACGACGATTCACAATAAGTGAAAGACGTCTCCGAACACCATCCACATCCCAACTAAGCCGCCTCGATTATTATCTCGCCATACTCAGCAACACAGTAACAAATCGCATCCAATCGATCTTGAGTCTAACCGAACTGGGTTGCGGGAAAGAAACCGTTGAAGAGCAAAAACAAATTCTCGAAATGATACAAACGGAAGTCGCTGAAATCGAATACATCATGAAAAGCATTCAATTGCTTCGACTTATTGACTCTGAGGCCCTCCCTGACTTTACACGAATCGATGTATGTGAGGTCATTCCACAGTTAATGGCAGATCTACAGGAACTAATCCCAGAGTCTCAAAGCCAAATCTCACTCGCACTTCCCGAACACAAGTGCCAGGTCATGGCCAACGAGTATGTCAACCAAATCTTCAAACCCTTACTTCGATTGGCAATCGAACAAGATGTGGGAGGACCTGCTACAATTGAGGTGACTTTTTCAAATACAACCGAATTCGGTGTTGATTACTGGCAGATTGATATAGTTCATCCAAAATGGGTGCTACCCGATATTGAAAAGGTCCTCCTCTTTCGTTCAGATCCTGAGCAACCCCAGAAAGCGAATCCAGGCCTTCTGTTGGTTCCTGCTTTGGTCGAATACTTCCGCGGGAAATTCCGAGTAACCAATGTCGTTACCGATGATCCACGTTATGGTACGGTGTTTCACGTCCTTCTCCCTATGTTCAAACGCAAACGGGAAAAAAGCATTCCAAAGAGTACTGTGGAGGAATGATAACCGAATGACCACTGCGATAATGGTGATTTCTCCTGATGATTCTCTACGTGCTAGTCTCGAATCGATTTTGCATCAGAATGGTTTTACCGTGTGTCTAGGAGTTCGCGAAACTGGCGCTTTTCGCCATGCCCTAGATGCTAGTGAAACATCACCCAATGTCATTCTGTTTGACTACTGGCTTAGTCGATCACTGTCCATTGATTTCATCACTAGCTTGAAGCGGCAGGGATTTGGTGTCATCCTCATGGGCACCCACCTCTTAGGAAAAGATGTCGCTGCCCTCGAACAAGTGTTCTTCTTAGAAAAGCCATTCACTCAAATTGAGCTCCGTGATGCAATCAAAGCAGTCCGACCAGAATCAGATCTTAATGGGGATTAGTTCCCGGTTTCCTGTCGCACCAACATAAAACGCTTTTCCGTCAATCGGACCACGATAATTGCAACAAGAAAAGAGACTCAACACTCGTCCGTCAAAGAATTCATGAAAGCCATGAGGAAAGACTTCGTGCGCCCGGATAATTAAATCCAAATTATTCCGTGCCATAAAATCATTAGTAACATCCTGACCAAAGTTCCGAGCTCGTCCACCACGAAATGACGGAGCAAAGCCTTTCAAGGCTTCTTGCGGGTCATTCCATAAAAGCTGAAACGCAACTGGATGTTCTATTTCCACTTCACGCGGCAGCTCATTGATTTCATCAATGGATTTCAACTGCTCTGGAATTCCTCCATGCACTGCAAAGATCCTCAAATGTGGGCTTACCGAAGCTAAAGGTAAATGGGCGAAGGTTGCCCAATACTGTTCACTCAGTTCACCAAATGTGCGTTGAACTGCATCATAGAATCCGTACTGACGGTTGACCGTAGGTGATTCATGATTCCCCCGCAACAGAACCAATCGTTTTGGGTATCTCCTCTTTAGTTCATACAATAGGTTCAGGTTCTCAATTTGATAGGATCCACGGTCAACATAGTCACCCAAAAAAACAAAGACCGTTGTTGAATGCCAGAATTGATCTAAAATGCCCTGTGTTGCCTCCCAGTCACCATGAGTATCCCCAACGAACACTAGTGGTGAGGTAGGTAATTTGATCAGGCGTGACTCGTTTTTCAGAATTGGTAGCACACGATCCAAGAGCTGGATAACGTCCTCACTAGAATAAGTTTCGACCGATTGAGCAATCTTCCTTATCATAGTGAACGTCCATTTCACGTCCTAATCTGGTGTGATATGTGTCCCTGCTTCACCTTTGAGGGCTCGTGCTAGGTTTTCAGGAGAGGTGATGATGGCGAGCTCACCTCCTTCCTCGATAAAGGTGATGACAGATTCGATTTTCGGAGCCATTGACCCAGGAGCGAAGTGCCCTTCTTTGAGGTACCGTTTGGCTTCACTCACTGTCATTTTGTCAATTGGCGTTTGGTCCGGTTTCCCAAAATTCAGATACACCCGGTCAACCGAAGTTGACACGATGAACCGCTTCGCATCGATGGCTTTACAGAGTAGCGCTGACGCTCGATCCTTATCAATAACCGCAGCAACCCCAGTTAATTTCCCGTTTTCTTCAATGACGGGGATGCCTCCCCCACCCACAGTAATGACGACGAAACCATCCTCTAAGAGGTTGATAACTGCACGGGCTTCAATCACTTTCCTTGGAATCGGTGACGGGACCACTCGACGCCATCCTCGTCCCGCATCCTCAACTACATGCCATCCCTCAGCGGTTCGGGTGTCAGCGGTTTCCTGATCCATAAATGAACCAATAGGCTTGTTGGGCTTTGCAAAGGCGGGATCATCACGGTCAACGAGGACCTGCGTCACCACGGTGACCGCTTGTTTCTGCATCTTACGGCGCTGAAATTCGGCAAATAGGGTTTGTTGGAGCATATAGCCAATTGCTCCTTGTGTATCCGCACCACAGAAGTCAAGAGGCACTTCATGAAGTTCATGCCTCGCTAATTCAGACCGACGCAGAATAAACCCGACTTGGGGACCATTGCCATGCGTGATTGCCACATCCCAGCCCTGCTCAACAAGATCAACGATATGGGGTACAGTTTCTTCGGTTGCCGCGTATTGGTCGGGCACCGTTTTGTGCGCCTTATCCTTGATGAGCGAATTACCACCAATTGCCACAACAATTCGTTTTGACATACTCCAACCATCCTCGTACAAATAGCCGAAGAGAGCTAAGTTCAGCGTTTGCAGCGTTATAAAGGCTTCCCCGCCTACCATCCGCACTATAAATCAAGAAAAAGAATACTTATGCCATACAAGCACGAAATACTACACCATGGTGTCCCTCGGTAACATCAAAGCCGCCTACAACCGTATCCGAAAAGTCATCATCCAAACCCCCGTCATGACGTCACTCACCGCAGACCGGCTCACCAGCTGCAAAATCTTCTTCAAATGTGAAAATTTCCAACGCATCGGCGCCTTCAAATTCCGAGGGGCCTACAATGCCATCTCCCAGTTGACTCCCAAAGAAAGGAAACGTGGTGTCATCGCCCACTCCTCCGGAAATCATGCTCAAGCCGTAGCCCTCGCGAGCCAGATGCTAGGGGTTGCAGCCACAATTGTCATGCCAGAAAATTCAACGCATGTAAAGATTGCTGCCACCAAAGGCTACGGCGCAAAAATCATTTTCTGCAAACCCGAGGTTGACGCCAGAGCCCAGGAAGTTCAGAAATTAATCAAGAAACATAAATACGTGCTCATCCATCCCTATGATGATCCACGCATCATTGCAGGGGCTGGAACCGCGGCTCTTGAATTAATCAAAGAGACGGGACGAATCGATGCCGTATTTGGTCCGGTCGGAGGTGGAGGACTCATTAGTGGCACTGCTATTGCCACCAAAGGTCTATGCCCCAACGCTAAAGTCTTTGCAGTAGAACCTGAACAAGCCGATGATGCCTATCGGTCCTTCACAACGGGAAAACTCCATTCTAGTGTGAACCCAAACACCATCGCTGACGGACTTCGTACCTCACTCAGCGATCGCACCTTCTCCATCATCCGCCAACACGTTGACGAAATCATCACCGTAGGCGAAACCGAAATCGTCGATGCCATGAAATTCCTCTGGGAACGCATGAAACTCGTCATCGAACCCTCCGGCGCTGTCCCCTTTGCTGGACTCATCAAAATCAAAGACCAACTCGTCAACCAACACATCGGCATTATCCTTAGTGGAGGCAATGTTGATTTAACCCAATTTTTTGAACAATTCAGAACCCAAATCAAACGTTGATTGGATTTCAATCTGCTCGTAAAATTCTTTGATCCTTTGGAAACCCGATTAGAAGAATTGCTTATTGAAGCCAGACTGTAATTTCGATTTCACACAAATCTCTGACAAAATACGTATACTACTTTTGAAATAACTGTTAGATGTGAACTAGAGTCCGGCTTCTTTGAATATTTCTTCTAACCGAGTCTGGCTTGGTCCACGATAATGGGACGGGGCATAAAAAGCCGAAGTGACAACGCTATCCTCAACGGACTCAGCAAATCCAGCAGCTTTGACCTTACGGGTAATTTCAGCAACCTTAGAGAGATCCGCGACATTCAATGAAGCGATTACTGTTGGCTCATCCAACCAGACAACCATTCCCCAAAATTCAAGGGAAAACTGCTCTTGAAACCAACTAACGATATCAGAAACTGTCACTTTCTTTTCATTAAAACGAATCAGAAAACCCAAAATAACTATATTAACGGATAACCAGTTCATTCGGATAGTAAAGTGAACTCCTCCCCCATCATGCAATTCACGCAGGATACTTCTCACACGTCGAGTGGTCAACCCGGTCTGTTTGGCTAGTTTTGAGACAGGCATTCGAACATCTTTAGATAAACACTGGAGAACACGTAACTGGTTCAGAGTGAATTCCACTTTCTTTCCGCGAGAACGTACTTTACTTTGAGGAGGTGCGTCTGGTAGAATCCACATGAAAGGATGAATTTCTACATGTTTAATTGAAGGTAAACTCTCAAGAAACTGTTTCAATTCGAAAAACTCTATTGAACCTCGAACAACCGCCTGAGCGTCATACGCTTGATAACCATACCGACCAGTGTGTCGGATTAACCGATGATTCCCAATTGTTTCAATCAAGGCTTGGATATCTTCTGTGCCATCCGTTCTAATAACGGCATAAAGGTAATCGGCACCCACCATATTCAAGCTTAATTCGACAGTATATTCCTGGATGACTCCACCCTTCTCGAGCTTCTTCACTCGGTTCTTGATGGTATTAAAGGACTGATCAAATTTTTTGGCAAGGTCTTGAAAGGAGATACGGGCGTTACCATATAGCTCCAATACAATGGCCTTGTCCAGCCAGTCCACATCTAGCACCCCAAACGATGAAGGGAAAGACATCATAAGACGCAAAGGGATAATTAGAGTGCTTACTCTTGAACCTCTTTCCCTTTAACGGCTGCAAATATGCACTCTCATTATAATAAAGAATTCCTTTTCGTAGAGAGCATATTTTTGCAGTGTACACTTCAATTTTGCATTAATTTCTGACGGTTTCCTCGTAATTTTGTTTTCATTCCAACACAATCATTTTTATGCGATAACTTGACTTTTTTGCATCAAGGGAGATGATTCATTGGTTTCTATTAATTTTCAGAGGATAAAGGAATTGAGTTTGAAATCTAAAGGTCTGATTTTACTAGCAATCATTTTAATTCCAACCACCGTAGTTTTTGCCATTTTTTTAGGGATGAATGTGGGACAACCGAAACTCCCCACAAAGCTCCTGTTCATTGGCAACAGCCTTTCATACCACAATGAAGGAGTTGATTTCCAAATTGTGCAATTAGGAAACTGTACTACTCCTCCAAGAGTGATAGAGATAGATTCAGTTTACATAGAGGCGGGCCAATTAGCGCAACTCTATCCTGCGTCTTCATACAAAATTGCCACTGGCAACTATGATTACATCATTGTGCAGGGAACTCCCGAATTTGGATTTGAAAGCTTCAAAGATAATGCGCGTCTGATACTCGAAGCAATCAATGAAACAAACTCTCAACCAGTATTGTTCATGGCATGGAACCATTTGGGAAAACCGCCCTGGTCTGGAGACTATCCTTGGAACGAGACATTTGAACTACTATCCATGTCTGAGATTGCCCAAGCCCATTATGATCTCGCAACAGACTTTGATGCGTTGGTCGCGCCCGTGGGTCTTGCTTTTGAGAAGGTGAATGAAACGCGTCCCGGTTTTCAGTTGTACACTGATGTGGAGCATTCCAGTATGAACGGAACTTATCTAGCAACCCTCGTCATCTACGTAACTATTTTTGAAGAAAGTCCAGTTGGGTTCTCCTATCGTCCCACATCACCTCCACTACCTTCTTACTGCGTGAATGTAACCGAAGCAGATGCTACCTTCTTACAAGAGATGGCTTGGCAGACAGTTCAGGAGAATCTGCCTCTTTTCCTCAATAAAATCGACGTTATCTTCATAGTAATATTTCACCAAAAATCATCAGAGCGACGGATAAATTCTGTACTTCGAGCTAAAGCCCCGCTTCTTTGAACAGTTCATCCAAATGGTGCTGACTGGGATCACGGTAATGCATTTTCACATAGGTTTGTGAAGTAATCACATAGTCATCAACGGATTCAGCAAATGTGGCCTCGCGCACTATGTTGATAATTTCTCCAACCTTTGTAGGATCCTCAACGAGAAGCGATATTCCGATAATGGGCTCGTCTAACACTTGAGAAACGGTCCAGAGTTCACGGGGATAGTGTTCTTGAAACCATTTTCCAATCTCATTGAGCCCCGTTTTTGCCTCATCATATTGAATGTTCAATTCAAGATTGATATCACCGAGAGCTAAATAATCCATTCGGATAGTAAAATGCACACCGCCTCCCTCTTGTAGCTCTCGGAGGATTTTACTTATACGTCGAGGTGTTAGGCTGGTCTTTTTCGCGATTTCCCCAACAGGCATACGGACATCCTCTGTTAAGCACCTCAATACCCGCAACTGGTTTTGAGTAAAGTCAATTTTCTGACCTCGACTCCGAGCTTTACTTTTAGGTGGAGCATAAGGAGAAGTGCTTAAGATCGGATGGATTGTCACCTTGGTAACTGCTTTAAGTGATTCAAGATTCATTTTTAATTCAAAAAAGTCGGTTGCCCCGGCTACGAAAGCAAAAGCAGCATATTCTCTATTTCTAATACGAGTAACCATTCGGATCGGCTTCTGTTTACCAATCTGGTTGATAAGCGATTTGATATTTTCTGAACCATCCGTTTCGATGGTGACAATAATAGATTCCAAGCCCAACATTGCTAAGCTTAATTCTACCGTGTATTCGTGAATGGCTCCTACTTTCTCGAGTTTTTTCACTCGGTTCTTAATAGCATTGAACGAAAGCTCATATTTTCTGGCAAGGTCTTGGTATGAGGCTCGGGCATTCCCAAACAGCTCCCACAGCAAAGCTTTGTCTAGCCAGTCCAGGTCCAACACTCCCTACCAAGCGCCTGAAGGAAATCATTGGTTTCTATTGCATCTTTGATTCTTGAATTGCGTTACCTCTTTCCCTACAATGTCTGCAATTAAGCCTCGTCTGTTATTAAAAAATAACTCTTCTAAGCACGATTTTGCAGTTCGGACTGCAAAATTTGGCGGAAATCTGTGCAGAACGGTGAAATTTTGCAGATACCGCTTGCCATTCACAAATAAATCTCGCATCCATAAAGCAAGCTGCAAACAACCGTTGCGCTTTGCAGCTCGTTGGGTTGCATCTTTGGAGAACGAGTAGTTCTCTGAGGTCATTGGTTTCTAGTCAGTGATTGGGAGGTGACTCAGCTGAAAAAATGGAGCGTTGTCTTACTAGTTGTGGCCTTTGCACTAGCATGTGTTGCTGTTGCACCAGTACAAGCGAAAAAACACGTATACGGTGATATGAACTTAGAATTTAATCTAGCGTGGCCAGGATACAACACCGAAGTGCCAGATTGGGTTGGATCAATTAACATCGACGGTAATGAATATGGGATGCTATACTTTGCATTTTGGACAGGCAAACCGTTTGATGACCCAGCACATGGAAAGGCATTCTTCTTCGGCGAAATATGGGCCATCTATGACATGGATCCAGCAGAATTCCCAGCAATTCCTGAAGATGATCCTGCGGCTTGGGAACACTGGTTGCCAGTAAATAATCCTCCTGAATTAGTGATGTGGGGATATGACGAAGGTATAACCAACAATGCGAACACGAAATATCATATGAACGGGAACATCGAAGCAGCCTTTGGAGCTTTCGCTAAGTATGAAGGTCGCAATGTGCATATGAGTGGTATAATTATCTGGTACGATTTTGGTGCACCTCAATATGCTCCTGGTACATTCCGAATCAACTAAGGACGACAAGCAGCAAGGCGAAGGGAACTCTTTACCCTACAGAGACTTCCCTTCTCCTCCTTTTTTCTAACTAGACGAAACACCGCGTTCCTACACAATTGGAGGGGACCATTAACAACATTCATTAACGTGTGAATTGGTGAGAGCGAAACTTTAAGGTTGAACTATCATCGAGTAATATTGATTGGCGAAAATGATGTCATCACAAAAATCAGATTTGGACATTCTAAGACTGAAGGTGGCGTTGCTCACACGGGGAATCCATTTTCCATCCGATGAAATGAGTGGACGAACGGGTGGAGCCGGGCCGACCCTTGGCAGCTATTTTCTACTCAACGATGACATCTTGGCTAATGCTCCAGTTCGTACAAGACAGCAAGTTGAACAATTTCACGCAATCGAACTGCAACCTTTAGAAGAAAATCAGTTCGAAATCTGCTTTGAAGGAAACACCTTTCCCATCCAGCTTGTGGCTGCTCCCAAGTTTTATCAGGAAAAGTTGTCGGATGGGACGCCCATGACTCATATCGCTTTGGTACATGGCACGGACTGTCTTGCTACCACCATTGTCCAACACTGTGACTATTTCGATCAGGGGCTAGAGTGCCAGTTCTGCAGCATTCCTGTGAGCCTTGAACAAGGAAACACGGTACTCCGGAAATCCCCTGAACAATTTCTCAAAGTCCTCAAGGCTGCCAAACAAGAGAAACGCGCCAGTCATCTTACCCTTACGATGGGAACGCCCGATCGACCGGATCGTGGTGTCCAAGATTATATCGAGTTCGTTTCTGTCATTCGAAAACAGAGTGATGTGCCCATTCATGCTCAATTGGAACCCCCAGAATCTGCGGACCAGCTACGGGCTCTAAAAGACGCAGGCGTGGATACGGTAGGCATCCACTTGGAAATCTACGATGATGATCTTCGAAAGCAATACTGCCCCGGGAAATTCCATAACGCTAGTTTCTTCGACTATTATAGTGCCTGGCGACAAGCGGTCCGAATCTTTGGCAGAGGACAAGTAAGCACCTTCATCCTGTTAGGTCTGGGCGAAACCCCCGAACAACTCCACCAGGGTTTCAAAACGACCATTGAACTCGAGGTCATTCCCGTCCCCGTCCCTTGCCGACCCAACCCTGGTTCGCACCTTGAAGGGTATATTCCACCCTATGTGGAAAACTTGGATCAAATCGTCAATGTCTACCTGGACTGTGCCCAACTCCTCTACGACCATAACCTCGATCCTCGGACGCATCGAGCTGGATGTGTCCGCTGCTGCGGTTGCACCGCTCTCACCGAAGCTTATCAAGTGATTGAAGCGACGCAAGAAAAGAAGCGTTAAATGTACTAACATCAAATTGATGTGCATTATGTCCTTGCCACCCAGCACCAAGGATTTTCCCGCCGAAGATCCTGAAATTTCCATCGTCGAGTTGACCGAAGACGACGCACCGGAAATTGCAAAACTCCTCGCCATGGTGTGGCCTCAGGCAAAACATATACCAGAGGCATGGCGGGAAAAACGCGTTCTTAATCCTGATCAAATCATTGCCGAGATGCGCAGTGGTTTTCATTACTTTGGAGCTCGGTTGGAAGGGCACCTCGCGGGGTTTTACAAGACGATTCTCAAACCGGAAGGGGTCTTCGGTGAACATCAAACCGTACATCCAGACTACCGGCACCGGGGGCTAGTTCGCGCCATGTATCGGCAGTTCATCACCTACGCCAGGGAGCTGAATGCCCCGGCCAACCTGTGCAACATTCTCTACGACCATACCACCATGCGGCAACTGGTGGAAAGTTTTGATTTTCGTCCGGAAGGTCCGCCTTACGAGCAAGCGCCGGGTATGCTTGTCCAGTTTTACAAGCGTCCCACCGGAATTACTCAAGATTGAAAATGGGCTTCGCCAAGATCGTACTCTTCGAAGTGCATATGGATTATTCTGTAATTTCTCTCCCTCTTTCTAATCAAGTTTCATTAGTTTTTAAGAAATAGGGAAGGGCGGTTTCCCGCCCTTCTGTTCCGGTTTCGCATTGGAGGTATCTTCCCTCTGGTGGTTTTATGGACGGATTGATATCAATAGAAGCATTCGAGGGGTTTACGCGATGAAGCATTAGTGCGAAACAGCTGAGGAGGCTTCAACAGTTTCAAGGGTACGAAGGAGTGCGGAGGCACATTATTCTATGGCTTTGAACAGGACGTTCTAGGGTTTAGAACGCTTTTTGTGCGACTCAGAGTTTGGCTAATTAGGTGTGTGTTGATTTGTCTAGGCGGGGCTTGTCCAAACAATAATGCTTAAATACTACTTTAGTTAAAGAATTAACACGGTTAAGATTATGTTGTCAAACACCGAAGCACTCCAACACAGTACCCGGAAGAGGATCATGCACAAATTATCGAAAGATAAGGCCTTCCTCCGTGAAATCGCCAAAGACCTTAACATTCCCACTTCTACTGCTGCATATCACTTGAAACGACTCACTCAAAACGGTCTCATTAACGAACGACGCGGTGTGTATCACGTCTGGTTCGACCTCACTGATAAGGGTCGGCAGCTGCTCTCAACCGAAGCAGCATAAACGGGGTTTTAAGGCGAGGCATGGTCCTCCACCCCACTATTTTCTTGTTTATTATTGAATGAGAGTACATGCTTTTAGCACTCTCTATTCTAAACCATCCTATGATCAATAAGGGGAGGGCTAGTATTTCCTCTTCTTTTTCTTCCGTCTGGGCTGTTTACCCTTAACGCGTTTACGACGAGGCAGCTCTTTTGTGGGAATACGTTCTGGTCCTGGTGGAAGGCCCAGGTCATCGGGAATACCCCCATATGCGATGTCGGCAAAAAGGGTACCGAGTTGTCCTCCCACGCCAGTGAGTGCACCGCCAATGATTGAGACGAAAACCTGTGGTGCTGGGATTAGGGATGATAGCACAATCCAGGCGTTTCGGGAGGCGTCAGGGTTTAGTAGGTACATGTAGCCGAAGATGACGAGCCAGGCTGCGAAGCCGGCTAAGAAGGTCGTGATAAGGGTTCTCCAGGTTTTTTTCATCAGGAAGCCAGCTAGGATGCCGGCAATCACGATGCCAATTCCAAAACCGATGAGTTGAATGAAAAGGGCGAGGATGAAACAGACGAAAAATCCGATGATCGGCGAGTAGGTTTCCCGAAGGATTCGGCGGATGTTTGAACCTGAAAATGGGCTTGCCATGATTTTTCACCTCAACTCCCGTCAGCAGGTACCAGATGCGTGATGGATTCGAATTCCGTCATTGCAATGAGATTTGAGGGGAATGGAAGCGGGTGGTATTCCCCGACAAGCCATAACCCGAGTTGGTCGAGGTAATGGTTGCTGTACACGTTAGCTCGCTGACCTCCGGGCAGGACGCTAAGCGAGTTTTGAAAATTGTCCAGATCAATAATCATGCGGTAGCTGGAGCCTACTGCCACGATGAATCCGGGTGCATAATTCACTGTGTATTCGCTGCCGTTGATGGCTATAGCTGGGGAATTCATGTAAGGGTATGTTTCGCCCAGGGGATGAGGTGCCCAGAGGGCATGAATGCGGAAGTAGTACCATATACTGATGTCTTCTCCTAAGCTTGAAGCCAAGGATTCGATGGTTGCTTCAAAACTGGAGAGAATAATGTCATCACGGGTTTCAGTACTCGGTGTGAGGATGTCGTCGAACCAGAGGGGATAGTTGGTTTGCGTGAAGTTTTCCAGAACTGTGACGGAGGGGTAGGGTCCGTCAGGGCTTCCTGCGGCGGAGTATTCATCAAAGAACGTGGCGTTGAGGAATGTGAGTGAGAAGTATGCCCAGATTGTGGCTCCAATACTCTCAATTTCCATGATGCCATCCCAGTTTTGGAGGATTGTAGCGGCTTCATGAATTAAGGGGTCTTCGGAAGCAGATACTTCGGCAAGCACTACGCTGGCAATGATGTCTTTTATGGCGAGAGCGTGCAGGGATAAGGAATCGAGTTGGATGTGTTGCATATCCGTCAGTGTGTAGCTGGTTGAGGTGTTCAATAGATCGGTGATGCGATTAGCACGGTGGGCAGGGGCAAAATCATAGCCCAGATAATAGGGATAGCTTCCGTTCACTGGTCGATTGTTTGCAGCCACAAGAAAACCAGAATCTGGGTTCAAGCTATGGGGAAGCTCATTAAAGGGAATGAAGCCAGCCCACTCTTCGGTTCCAGAGGAGCCATTTAGTGGGCTTGGACCAAGTCCTGGGGCACGAATGGGTTGTGCGGCAGCTGCATGATAGGCGATATTCCCGCTAGTATCAGCATAAATGAAATTGAGGTTAGGGCATTCAATTTGTTCAATGGCCGACACAAAGCTAGAGTAGTCGGCCGCCTGAGCAATGTCGAAGAGGGCTTCAAGGGCTAGCGATCCGTTGGCCCCAGTCCATTTGAGGGCAAAACGCCCGGTTGGTTGTTCGAAGAGCGGTCCATGAACTGTTGAGTTCAAGGTGACTACGGTTGGGGTGAATATTCCTCCAGCCATTGACCAAATGGTTGTGTTTTCTTGGACAATTGTGTGCCAATCGTTGTGATACCAATATTGGTTGGGTTGTCCCGGACGCCAGATGTAATAGTAGAAATCAGAAACATCGGAAACCATACCGGACCATCCCCAACTAATACCAGGGTTATGTCCCTGATAAACAAAGGGAATCCCTGGGTACGTAATGCCTTGGACATTATGTCCAGGTCCAATCAAATGAACTTCATACCATTGGGCAGGTGTTGTGAGCGTCATATGGGGATCGTTACAAAGGATGGGTGCACCGGTTGCGGTATGAGACCCATTAATGACCCAACTATTGCTCCCGCCATTAGGTGCAATGGGAATTGGATTAAGCGCCTGTATTCGCTGGTAGTTCTGGGCTAGCGCGTAGGCTGCTTCAAGTAGATTCTCTGTGAGTGGTTGAGGTTGGGAACCTGGGGGTACGATGGGAATGTCATTGTAGTGGGTTTCGGGGAAGAGATCGGTAAAAACTGCGGAGGCTCCGTATTCATTGATGAGACTGGCCATGTTGAGGTCCTGGAATGTGTTACTTGCTGAGATTTGCCAAGCGAGGTAGCGTTCAATGGCTAAGGTATTGGTAACATTCCAGGGACCGGGGAAATAGTTCAGGACACGGAATTCCATAGGAATTTTCGTTCCAATGGTATGCATGTAAAGGTTAATGCCCTCAGCATAACTTTCGAGTAATTCGAGGATTTGAGGGGCGAGAATAGCCAATGAAGCATTCGCTGCTTGACCAAGACCTAGTTGCCGGTTAGTTAGGTCAAGTTCGATGTATTCATCCCCAAACACTTCAGCGAGTTTTCCTTCAGCAATACGTCGAAACAAATCGAGCTGAAATAGTCGGTCTTGAGCATGGGCATATCCACAGCCCAGATACAAGTCGTTGAGACTACTCGCGAAAATGTGGGGAACTCCCCAATAATCACGGACAATGTGGATTTCACCATCGAGTCCAGGGAGTTCGTTGGTAGCATAAGGTGGTAAATTCGCCCAATGGATATCTTGCCAAAGACCACCGTTCGGTTGGAGCCAAGGAGCTATCGAAACCATCATACCAAGGATGAGAGAAGCAACAAGAATAATTGTGACATTTTTACAGCTGAAGACTTTACGTTGGGATGACACTCAGAAACCCCCTGGAGGCCAGGAGCATTGGGACTTGAGTCGTAAGGGTGCGGCGAACATCGGTGTTTCAGTTCTTATAAATCGCTTGGTTCCTGAAAAGACGAAAACATTACTTCACCTTGTCTTTCGCTTTCTTCTTCGCTTCTTCATTTTCCTTTTCTTCTTTCTTCCTTCGACGTATACGTATTCGTCTTACTCGTGCCCCAGCCGCTTCTATGCTTTTACGCACGGAACGTCGCTCACGTTCTTTCACTGGGACCTCGAGGTGAGCAATACCCTCTTCGCCCTCCACTGAGGCGATGACGTGACCAGTGGCATATTCAGGTAATGGACGGAATTTGTACGCATATCGGAGAACTCCTGTTCGTCCAGCGTCTCCAATACGCCGAAACACGACTTGCACGCTCATGCCAATTCTTAGGTCATCGCTGTTTTCGTCCACAATCTGTGAAAGAACGAGGGGACCTTCATCTAAGCGAATCAAGGCGAGTACATAGGGAGCCAAATCTTTGAAACCGGAGGGTGGATCGTGGATAACAGTATAAGAATACACTTTTCCTAATCCTGAGAGCTGAAAATCAATAAAATCAGTTTTTCGTCGACACTTCGGACATAGAGGAATTGGAGGAAAATATTTTGTCCCGCAGGTTCGGCAATGTCGACCTTGAAGATTGTACACGGCTTTAATGCGCCGCCATAACATGGGAACACTTTGATCAGACATACAGTTTCACCTTCTATGTTTACTCTCGATTCAATATGTGAACCACAGCAGTAGACCCTGTTCCACCTAGGTTGAGCGTAAGTCCACGTTTAACGCCTTTCACTTGACGTTTTCCAGCTCTCCCTCGGAGCTGTTCAGCAATTTCTGCAACTTGGGCAATGCCTGTTGCACCCACTGGATGGCCTTTCGCCTTAAGTCCACCACTCGCATTCACCGGAATCGTGCCCTTCTTATCAAAATAGCCATCTACGAGGGTAGGACCGCCTTTGCCTTTTTCAACAAAACCCAAGTCTTCCACGGAGATGATTTCACTAATACTGAATGAGTCGTGGATTTCAGCAATGTCCACTTCTGCAGGCTTCATTTTGAGCTTGTTAAAGGCTTGTTTTGCAGCACTGGTCACGGCCCGGAATTGTGTGATGTGTGGGCGATCATGAAGGGCAAGCGTATCCGAGGCCTGCGTGGACGCATCAATCCAAATTGGGTCTCCTTCAAATTGATCTACAAGATCACCCCGGCAAAGGAGAAGTGCTGCTGCGCCATCAGAAATCGGGGCACAATTTAACATCCGTAATGGATCAGCCACCATGGCGCTCTGAAGAACCTGTTCTATTGAAACCTTGAACCGGAACTGTGCATAGGGATTATCCACAGCATTGGCGTGCGCCTTCACAGAGGGATAGGCTAGTTGCTCTACGGTGGTTCCATAACGATGCATATGTCGGCGGGCTAGCAAGGCGAAGAGGGCTGGAAAGGTTGCTCCAATCTGCCCTTCCCACTCGCGGTCAGCTGCACCCATAAGAGTATCAGCGATCGCGGGTTCCGAGATATCGCTCATCTTTTCACAGCCTACTGCCATTACCATCTTGTGTTCTTTGGATTTGACTGCCATATACGCATGACGAACAGCAACGCCACCACTGGCACAGGCGGCTTCTACTTCCGTGGAAGCAATCGGGAGCAAACCACCTGAATCCGCTGCCATCGCTGCTTGATGTTCTTGTTTGATGAACGAACTGGTTGAAGTGTTACTGACGTATAGACCATCGATGTCATCACCAGACACACCTGCGTCAGCAATGCATGCAGTTGCCGCCGTTAAGGTGATTCGGCGAATGCTCCGATCCCACTGTTCACCGAATTTTGTTTGACCAATGCCAATAATGGCAACGCGGTCTTTTGCAGGAATTTCTTCAGTCATTTTTTCTCACTCCACTTTAATGGTGCGTCGGTGCTTTGCGTATTGAGCATAATCGATGTAGACTTTATCATCAATGTAATCTTGCACCATGGGCATCCGTTTCCGTTTCTCTTTGAGGGGTTTTAGGACTTCTAAGTGAAAAGCATCGCTTCCCGCACCGGACCCATATGAGACCATCAAAATTTTTTGTCCTGATTTAGCTACATCGAGGGTAGCGGCTAAACCTAAGGGTGAGCTTCCAGCATAGGTGTTGCCCACATAATCAACAACTAAGCCTGGTTTGATTTGGTCATCTTTGAAGCCAAGGCTTGCTGCTGCACGGCGGGGAAATTTACCATTCGGTGAGTGGAAGACGCCCCAATCATAATCGCTTGCCTTCGTACCCATTTTCGCAAATAAGCCCATGGCAGCTTGTTGCACGTGACGGAAATAGGCTGGTTTCCCGGTGAATCGGGAGCCATGTTCTGGAAAGTCTGTTCCTTCACGTCGCCAGAAGTCAGGCGTATCACTAGTATACGAATAGGTGCCATCAAAGGTGGCGAGTATGTTATCGTCACTACCAATAAGAAACGCAGCTCCACCTGCAGCAGCAGCGTATTCCAGAGCATCACCGGGTTTTGATTGGGCAGTATCTGAACCAATAGCCAGACCAACATCCACTTCCTTGGATTTCACCAAACCGATACAAACCTGAATTGCGGCTGTACCCGCTTTACAGGCAAACGAAAAGTCAGCACATTGGAGGCTATTCGGCGCATTAATCGCCTCAGCGACAACAGTCCCTGTCGGCTTCGTGGCATACACATGGGATTCCGAGCCCACATAGATGGCTCCAATGCGTGTCGGATCGATCTGGGCACACTTCAACGCATTACGTGCCGCTTCAACAGAAATTGTAGTTGTGTCTTCATCGAGTCCAGGGACGCTCTTTTCAATCAGACCCAAACCTTTTCCAATGGCTTTTCCGTCCTTACCCCAGACACGGGCGATTTCTTCAACTTTGATCCGATACTTAGGAATGTATCCGCCATAACCTAATATACCAACTTCGGGCATGTCTTATTGCGCCTCCTGGTGTTCAAGGGTCGGAAATTCTCGACTCCCGCTTCGTTGAAGCTTTTCAATGTTTTGCTTCCCAAGAATTGGAGTTCGGTAATCCGTTAACACCCTTGCTTTGATAAGTTCTCGAACGAACCTCCTTTGGAGCCTCTGATACGATTTTCTAACGGTTGATATTAATTCAAAACAGATGCAATTGTTGAAATCATGAAAAGGCTGCTTTTACTTTTCGACCGATTTCTTGTCCATACTCAAAGCAGCGCTTTAAATCTTCCTCGGTGGGACGAAACTGGACATCCAATGGCTCTAGGACTTCACTAAATTTAAAGTCCTTCAATTGCTGCGTCAGAACCTTGGTGGCACCACCACCCCACCCATAAGATCCAAAAGCTGCTCCAATTTTGCTAGTAGGTCGAAGATGCTTCAGGTATGGCATAAACGCCGCGGTAGGATAATAGGGGTCAATGTTATAGGTCATGGCTCCCACGACCACTGCTTTTGCCTCCATCGCCGCACCCTGAGCTCGGCTCAGATATTCTTCTTCAAGATTGTAAATATCCGCCGGCACACCCACACTCGCAATCCCTTCACGAATTGCATAGGCCATCTGTTTCGTACTCTTCCAAATCGTCGAATACACCACAACCGCCTGTTCTTTTTCGGGGCTACTGGACCAGCGATGATAAATCTCAGTGATTTGGTCGATGTTCTTGCGCCAAATCGGACCATGAGAGGGACAAATAATCTTCAATGGAACACCCTCAATTTTCTTGAAGGCTTTGAGCACCGCAGCAGCATTCCAGCGGACAATGTAACTGTAATACGCTCGAAGAGGCTCATACCAATCATCAATTTGATCTGCATACCGATACGGGGAAGCAATCTGCATACCAAAAGCATCATTACTGAATACCAGTTGTTCCTCAGGCATGTAACTAATCATGGTTTCGGGCCAATGCACCATGGGAATCTGCACAAAGGTCAAGGACCGCTTACCAAGACCGAGAGAACTACCGTCCTCCACAATCTTGATAGGAAACTTGACACCCGGATAGCTCTTCTCTAGAAACTCCGCACCCCGCATCGAGGTGATAATTTTCGCCTTAGGAGCTACCTTCAACATATCCGCATACGACGTAGAATGATCTGGTTCCACATGCTGACAAATCAAATAATCAATTTTTGCCGGATCAATAATCGTACTAATCCGATCGATAAGCTCCTTGGAGAAGTTTGGAGCCACCGTATCAATTAACGTAATTTTTTCATCAATAATCAAGTAGGCATTATAGGTGCCACCGCGAGGGGTCCAGAGCCCGTGGAAATCACGCAACGTCCAATCAATGGCACCAACCCAATAAACGCCTTTGACAATCTCTACTTTTTCTGAGGTCATCGAAAACCCTCCATAAAACATGAGAATTAGTAGCAGCTACTCGGATAAGGTTCTATAATTGTTTTTCATCTACAGGCAGAAGGCTTATCCGACCCTTCCACCTCATCACAGATACCTTTGGAGACTTCGCCATGGAACGCCTACTCAACCCCCGGTCCATCGCCATCGTCGGCGCCTCCACCAACATCACCAAAATGGGTTCCCTCATCACCTTCAACGTCCAAACCGGAGGGTTCCAAGGGGAGGTCTATCCTATCAATCCCAAGGCAAAGAAAGTCCACGGCTACAAGGCCTACCCTAGCGTTCTAGCCTGCCCCACACCCGACCTCGCTGCTATTATTGTTCCCAAACCCGCTGTTCCTGAAGTCTTAGACCAATGTGCCCACGCTGATATCCGCAACGTCATCCTCGTCACTGGTGGCTATCGGGAAATGGGACCCGAGGGCAAAGCCGCTGAAGACGAAGTTAAAGCTATCGCCCAAAAACATCGCTTCAATATGGTTGGTCCTAACTGCGTCGGCATGAGCCGCCCCTCCTTGCGCCTCAACCTCACAACTATGCCCTATGCGCCTCCCGCTGGACCCGTCGCCTTCGTCTCCCAAAGCGGTGCCTTCATGGCCCAAAACTTCATCGCCCTCCAACGCTGGGGACTCGGCGTCAGCACCACTATCAGCACCGGCAACGAAGCCATCCTCACCTGCACCGACTACATCAAACTCCTCAGCACAGATCCCGAGACTCGCGTCATCATCCTGTATATCGAGGGATTCCGCGATGGACCCCAATTCCTCAACACCGCTAAACAGATTGTCCCACACAAACCGATTCTGTTGATGAAAGTCGGACGAACCAGTGCCGGACAACGCGCCGCCGCCTCCCATACTGGTGCCATGGCAGGCGACAACACCGTCTTTCAAGGTGCCATGCAACAAGCCGGCGTCATCCTTGGAAAAAGTCTGGAAGATTTATTCGACTGGTCCATGGCCCTCGCCCACCAATCCCTCCCCAAGGGTCCACGCGTGGCTATCCTCACCAATTCCGGTGGTCCTGGCGTCTCCTTTACCGATGTATGTGCTGAAGAAGGACTCACCATACCCCCTCTCTCAGACAACGTACAACAACAGCTACGCGCCTTCCTACCCCCCACTGCCATCACGGACAATCCCGTGGATAGCACCTTCACCGTGAACATGCGACTATTTGCACAATGTGCCGAAGTACTTCTAACCCAACCAAATATCGATGCCCTTCTCATCCACGGCTTTTTTGGACCAGACCTAATGGAACAATTCCGACACAGTCCCAACATCCCCCAAGACGTCGTAAAAACTATGCAAGACGAATTCGGGGGCGCGGCAAATCGGCTCATCAACGTCCTACAACGTCATCGAAAGCCTGTGCTCATCTCATCAACACAGGACCGAAGTGACTCTGGCATCCGGGCACTCCAAGATGCCGGGATTCCCGTATACCCCATGCCTGAACGAGCAGCCCGCACATTAGGCGTCATGACTCGATACACTCAGCGACAGCATCGCGCATAAGGGCTAGTCTTCGCTCGCATTCTGTTTCAGAGAGAAGTACGTGGCTTGACGCTCCTCTTTCGATAAGTACTTCAGATGGTCAACAAGTGCTTGCTTCTCTTCCTCCGTAAGCCCTGGAATCTTATCCAGCTCACGCCGAATCTCAATCTCAACACCAGAGGGCACCTTTATTGGTTCCACTTCAGTCGGTAAGACCGTGGGCGCTGTGCGATCTTCAGTCAACAGCTTGTCTGGTTCAGGTGGTTCCTCCGGCTTCACCTCTTCCAAAGGCACCGCTGGCTCTTCAGCTGGCTCAACCTTTTCCGGAGCCTTAGGCTTTGGCTTCCGTTTAGGCTTCGGTTCAGGTTCAACCTTCGGTTCTGGTGTAGGTTCGGGTGGAGGTGTGGGTTCAACTGGTCGTTCCCGCTGCGTCAGAAAGTCCATCCGACGCATCCCCATCTGCCGCTTCAGATCATCGAGGAACCAGATTCGATCCTTTCGAGGAATCTTGCGCATCTCTTCTGCCAACACTGCCTTCTCTTCCGGACCGAGACCCGGAATCTTATCCAGCTCACCCATAATATCTTCCTCGGTCGCAGTAACCTCCTCGACCTCTTCTACAGCTGGAATCATCGCAGGCGTCGCCGCTACTCCAATCGTCGACATCGCATCATCGATCTTACCTTCGAGGATAATACCCTTTTGTTGGAATTTCTTGTAGTCTTTCTTGCTCAAAGTGAAGCCTTCGTCTTTTTCGATTGTCTTGGCGAGTTTTCGCATCCGACGCACTTCCCACGGAATCGAGAACACACGAGCCCATAAAATCCAACCAAGTAGTACAAAGATTAGTGTAATGGCTGCACCAATACCTCCATAGACACCGAGAAGAAGAGCCTGGGAAGGGGCAAATTGAATCACCCATCCTTCTAATGAAGAAGAATCATGTCTTAGTGGAACAGTTTTTTCAGCAGTCACAGTAAGCCCTATTCCAACGGTTGAAAATGAAAAAGCATCCCAGATTCCCTGAATTTCATAAACGCCATTACCTAAGTGAACTAATTCGAAGCCCTCCTGAACCAATTGTGAGGGGATGGTAATATTCGCACCATCAATAGGATCGTTGTGCCAAGTGTCGTTAAAGTAAAGGCGAATTGAAACTGCTTGACCAATAAAGAATGTTGCTTCAGTAAGGGGTTCTACTTCTACTCCGTTAATATGTGTAACAATAAGTTCGGTAGGTATGCTAATAACTTCGAATGTCGTTTCATATACTTTTGGATTGAAGTTGTCTTTACTGATTGTGACAAAAAGGCGATAATTACCTCTACCGAAGTAACTTGCATCTAACATCACTATGTACAGTCCAGTTGAATTATTGTATTCAAATGCTTCATAGGGGACGCCAGAGTCACCAACGCGGACTAAACCACCAGCGTCCTCAATCGGCTGACCGTCAATATCGGTGTAATTGAGGTAAATGTAAAGCCAGTCACCAAGGGGAACTTGAAGTATTTCTAGGGATTTGCTTTCTTCATCGCGAACTGATGCAATAGCCATTTCGTCGATCGGACTAGTTTCTCGAGCCTGAATTTGAATAGTTAAAGTAACACGAGGACAAGAGAATAGAGTAGCGCCCACACCAACAAGGTCTAGGTGAAGATCATAGGAAAATCCTGCCGCCTGTTCCGCTGGGAAATCGTAATAATACCATCCCAAGGTTCCATTAGGGAGCATAGTCGCCTCTCCACCCAGTAGATTAGGCCAAGACGCCCGAATATCCAATCCACCAATAGGATTGTTATCCGTTGTATCATTCAAGTAAACCAAAATGGTAAAGGTATCGAAATATTCAACTCCGATGAAGTAGATGCTATCCTCTGGAACGATTTCTGCAGGTCTCAGGCGGACATCAATTTGGAAGGATAAGGTCTGAGATTGTGTGTTGGGGAAGGTTGCTTTCACACTTACTGTATAGATAATGGTAAGGTGTGCAGGTGCTGTTGATGAGAAGTTGGCATAATAGATTCCTGGATAAATGATACTTTCTGTTAGTACTCCGTCTGCAATTCCGGAGTGTGAGTGGCTGAATGTTACTGTTGCACCAGTGATTGGTGTGCCTGCTCCAGTTGAATAGTTGACAACTATATCATATGTGTCTGGGGGGTTGAGGATGAATGAGGTGGGACCCTGATAAGAACTTAGGCTGCTAGGTCCTGCGGTGATTGTGTATACGACATATATTGTATCATTTGAGAAGTACCCAGTCTTAAATGCAGTAATTTCAATAGGGTATCGGTCCTTATCATACAAAGAGCTGATTTCCCACCAATATGTGCCATTATTCTCATTAATGAAGCTCAGTGTAGGGTGATCCCAGTATCCTTCAACATCTGCATCCGTTACGAAAGTTCCTGCAAGTGAACCTGCACCAACACGAACTGAAACACGAATTATTTGGTAGGGTTCTTCTCCATAGTATCTTTCAAAAACACCGGGAGATTCAAGTGTAATTTCAAGTGGAACTTCGTAGATGTAAATCGGCACTGAAATGTTCTTCCAGTAGTAATAGCTTTGGTTGGCAAATATCCATAAAATGACTTCTTGCCCTGCTGGTATCCCTGCCGTAGTTAGTTCAATTTGCCACCAGTTTTGGTATGGTCCAGATGGAATCTGAGTAACTGTAGGCGACGGACCACCGGTTACTTGGATATCCACTGTTGATGGAATATTTGGTACATGTTGATCATTATCTGTATCGTAATACTTCACTAGGATGGTCATGTTATCTCCATAGTAGAGGTTACCAGGAGGTTCATAGTCAAGTAAAGTGGTGATGAATCGGACGGCCTTTGATACTGGTTCATTATATTGTGATTCGAAGAAGGGAATTTCACCCTCGGGGTAGGTCACATTGATAGTGAATAAATAGCTTCCAATTCCTTCTAATTGTGTTGTATCAATTGTGATGTCATAGAAACCATTACCTAACTCGGTATACCACCAATCAACTCCATATGTTCCAAAGCTAGGTATTGCAGGACAGAGTAGTGTTATATCAAGTAGGGGCCAATCGGTTTCATTGATACTGGCTCCTTGTTCAGTTTGAAACCTGAAGATTAAGCTGATGACATCGCCATAGGGAAACGAAGCATCAGTTGGTTGGAGGATGAATGATGTGCGTTGTCCAACGACATAGGCTCGGAATTCAAATTCTTGTGTCTCGTAATAGGGAATAGTGCCTGCTTGCCAGGTGACCTCGAGTTTGAAATCGAAGAAGGTGTTTACTCGTCCAAAGTAGTCTGCGTCAATCCTGAGTTGGAATGCGTCGGTTCCACCTAATGGGACAATATACCATGCGGAAGTAGGAATGAGGACGGGAGTTTCGGTTGTGTTATAAAGATTGCATAAGACATTGTTACCACCAAAGGATGCGTTCGTGATCCAAGTTGTCCGAAGTTGATCTGAGAAGGTGAAATCAACTAAGATCTCATCAACATAACCGGTTTCTCCAGGCACTGTGTTACGGATTTCGGTTGGACGTTCGGTCACAATTAGTGTTACGGATTTCGTCTGAACTGCATACTGTGGTGGTGATACAGTCCAAGTAATTGTTACGGTTTCGATATGTGCGCCAGGTGCGCCAACAAAGGTTGAATTCAGGATAATATCATAAATGCCAGTAAGTCCTCCAATGGGATTGACGCTATATTGTCCGCTGTATCCAACTAAGGTAATATTTTCGGCATAGCCATCAATGCCTTGACCGTTAAGAGTGCTGTCAGGATCATTGACGGTGTAAGTGACTCGTATGGTGAAGTTTTCAGCATAGGCTTGAGCATCAACAGGTACAATAGTCATTGCTGTGAATACGGTTCGGACGCTGAAGGGGAGTTGAGTAATGGTATAGGGTTCATATTGGCTTCCTGCCCCTGAAACACTAACCATAATTTTGTATTGACCTATTGCCGTGATAGCAGATGCATCAATTGTGATACGGTATTCTGATCGGGCTCCTACCCAGATAGCAGTGTAGGGAGTTGGATCGAAGCCATCAAGCCCGGTTACCGTGATAGTTCCAGTTGAGATATCCTGTCCAGTAAGGGAGCTTTCTGGATCAAGAACTTCATAGGCTATGTAAATAATTACATCATCACCAAATGGTGTGAGGGGAACTTCAGTGGGATATAGCCAAGTATTCAATGCTCTTACACGCAATGGGACATCATCCAATTGACCGGTGGTGTAATCGGGTGGTAGGGTAATCGTGATGTCAAATTGATAAGTTTGTATTAGTGTGAGATAGGTGTCATAGAATGTAATATTGTATTTGCCATTTATCCAATAAGCATAATCGAAATGAGTATACCTTGTTAATCCAGCAATTGTAATAGTGGCGCCAGAAATCGGATTCGTGATTGGGGCACCAGTAATGGGGTTTGTGTCACTAACATTATAAGTGACGATGAGTTTGCCATCCTCACCCCATGGCACGACGGGTGGACTTTGGTAAGTGAAACTGGTTGCTAATCGTCGAATAATAAGCTGAGCATAAGCAACCCCATCACCATATTCGACAGAGGTGTAAACGTCGAGTTGGAGATTATATACCGCTCGTGGCCAACTCGAGATGTCGAGTGTAATTACATAGATGCCATCACCAGCGGTTCCATTGCTTACCCAGGTTGCCCAATTAGAACTGTCAAGAGTGATGGTGGCAAATCCTCCGGTTATTTCGATGGAGATAATGTGGTTTTCTGGTAGACCAGCTGGTGGAACAAGGTCGCTATCATTTACAAATAGAGTAATCCTAGTATCGTAGCCGACGGGTACTTGGGGGATTGATTGAACATCTGCGCTGATTGAGTGGACGCGGATGACAATATTTACGGTTCCGTATCCATCCTGGAATCGGGGGTCATTCGAATAGACGGTGACGCTAAGACGGTGGGTTCCTCGGCCCCAACCGGTGGCATCAATAGTGAAATCGAGGTCATTCAATTCTGTCCATGGGAGTGTGGGTGCTGATGGACCTGAAATTTGGGTTACACGGATTTGGGAAAGGTAAGTTGTACTGATGGGGGATCCGGTGTCAAGGTCAGTCCAGCTAACG
>Ga0209636_10000496_pt1 | contig 38538 bp, 38 predicted proteins | sample DeeMarSWOR152_54_FD_187464 | JGI IMG/M metagenome (GOLD analysis project Ga0209636, IMG submission 187464) | Marine sediment microbial communities from White Oak River estuary, North Carolina - WOR-1-52-54 (SPAdes) (version 2) | ecosystem: Environmental > Aquatic > Marine > Intertidal zone >... | reverse complement strand
CAAACATTGACATAACGTACTGGAACCAAGGCATATACCTCGACAACTCCAGCGATTGTCAGATTTACAATAACGTAATGTACCTCATGGGCGACAGCGGGGTCGTGGTTGACGGGGAGAACGCCGCCAACAACCAGATCTACAACAACGTATTCCAAGACAACAACATCGCCATCGACGTAGCCGAGTCTTCCACCGGCAACATCATCTACGGAAACACCATATCCCAAAACAGCATCGGAATCAATGTATTAGATTCAGGCGACAACACCATCTACTGCAACAGCTTCATAAACAACGGACAGCAAGTCAACATCTCCAGCCAGCCGAATGCTTGGGATTATGGTAGTCTCGGGAACTATTGGAGCGATTACACTGGCACAGACGCGGATGGTGATGGAATAGGCGATACCCCATACCTCATTGATTCGAATAATCAAGACAACTTTCCCTTGATGAGCCCCTACGACTATTGGAACAATCCAATGCTGGGCGACGTGAATATGGACGCGATGGTGAATGCCGAAGACCTGTCCCAGCTAGCAGCAGCCTACGGCGCCACCCCAGAGAAGCCAAACTGGAATCCCTACTGCGACCTCAACAACGACTACAAGATCGCGGTCCTAGACCTCTTTAACCTAAGCAAAAAGTACGGCGAAGCCGCTCCATAGCGTCTAACAACCAAACACAGCGGACAACTTCATCGCTTCCGAAGCTCTTCCAAATGCTCCTCTATCTTCTTATCCATGAGATCATAACATTCTTGCGTGATTTTGCCATCAGCCAAATCCTTTGAGATTGCGTTTCTTAGTCTGTGAAGTTCTTCTTCGCACTTTGGAGGAGTCATCTTGAACTTTGAGTAGACGTCATCAATCTTACTCAGCAAGGCCAAGGTGACAGTTCGCCTCTTACGAGTTCTAATCCATGCAACTCCAAGTAAGGCGACAGTGATCACTAGGCCTAAGAGTGCTATGATTAGGTTCAGCGACTCAAGGCTCAGCAAGATTTCCCACCACGAAAGCTCACGTACATAATGAGCGGTCGCCTCACAGGGCTCATCCATGGTGACCGTTATTGTGTCAACACCGGGATCCCATCTTGCTCCGTCAACGGTCCAATATTCAAATACGCGTCCTGCTATTCTCTGGGCAGTACAGTTCACTAATGTTCCGTTGTCGTACCACGGTCCCTGTGGAGAGACGCTTGGCAAGGGACTTAGCCCGGTAGGGTCTAGGCGCACCGTTAAGAGATACTGGGTTTGCCAATTCCACGATATGCTTGACGGCGCGTCTATTGTGAAGGCTACTGACGTAGCGGTTCCAGACGAGGAAACACTTCCAGTTCCAGTCCATCCACTGCATGCATACCGAGTGCCAGTTGCTCCAGAGGACCAAGGTGAAGTAACCGATGCGGTAATCGGGGTTTCAGAGTCAAACCATCCGCTCGTAGGAGAGGGTGAACCGTACAGAGAGTTCACGTTGAGGTAATACTGAGTTACGTAGTTCGCGGTCACCATCGTTGCCTCATCCATTCTGACAGTGGTGGACGGCGAGCCTGCGTCAGATATCTCGGTCATATTGATTGTTGTCCAAGCGTTGAATCGGTGGCGTGAAGCTCCAGGTGTGATGTCCACGAATTCGTCGACGGATATGGGCGCGTCTGTTCCGTTGTAACGCCATCCTTCACCAGATGGAGTCGTTACGCCAGGAGGGCTGGTGGCTAGGGCCAAATAGAATTGGGTTTTGTAGTTCCCGATTATGTTTCCAGACGTTGACACGGTTAGAGAGTCGCCTTGTAGAGGTGATAAGCCGATTGTAGAGTTCCAAATATACCGCGTAGCGTTAGCAGCGACTTCTAAGGTTGGTTGGAAAGCAAAATCGTGAGTGAAACCATCGGCCCACCAGAAGGAAACTGGAAGACTGGTGATATTATATTCGTCGCCGTCTATTGTTAGAACAGCCTCTGGAAAATCTGCACCAACACCAAGCTGACTGAAAGTCACTTCGTACCGGGTCTCGTAGTAGGCCATATAAGTAATTTGACTAGAAACAGTTATCGTCCTCGACGGGGTCATCACATAATCATTCCATCGCAAGAAGATTCCACGTGAACCGGGGCCTGCTACATCATAAATAGGGGTCGGGACAGTAACGGAATACGAATCAGGTAACACAAACACTCGGAGCTTTCCCGCAGCATCGGTCTTGTACGACTCGTCGTCAAACTCTATCGTGATGCCAGAGTAAAGTATCTGAATCGTTAAAACATATCCAGATGATTTGAGATCCAAGTGGTGTATCACGAATTCGTCCCACAGAGTATCGTCAGCAACGCTTGTCTCTTCATACAAGTTTTTGTATTCATCGTACTTCGCCTTTTCATCAGGGAAAAATATCGACAAACCATGAGAGTTGGGGCATTCCTTGGCCTCTTCTATGATTATTATGCTTTCAAGCGTCGTCATCAGCTGATCGGCAGAACTCCGAATTTCCTCGTCACGCATTCGCGCATCATCCAAAACGTTGGAGTAGATTTGCTCAGCAAAATGGTAGAGATCAATGTAGTAGCCAGATTGGTCTCCATAAGGTCCCATGTATCCCTCAGTCAGACTTCTGGCTAAGCTTATTTGTTCATGGTAGAGGATTTCATTTGCCTTCAACTTTATGGCAAAGTCGTCGATTGCTGCCATCAAACCCGTAATCTTAGCTACGTCGGTCGCCGACATCGTTGCGTTTTGAATGCGCGCATCGGAGTTACACCATTCCATGTATTTAGTGACTACGTCTCTAGCAAACTCACTTGGCAACATCGATGGGTTGCTGGTTAAGCTTGAAAGGTAATCGTCATAGGGCGCTGGGGCCCAACCCAGCCCCTCCGGGGCGACTAGCACGTTCGCACAATCTTTGATCTGGTAAGCCACCTCTATCATGCCCATACTGCATGCATCAAAGAGCACCACGTCCATTATTGCTGGGAGCCCGCTTAGAGCTTGGCTGATTTCCGGAAGCGATAAAGCGTCTGGATAGGGTAAAGGACCGGTCTCATTGAAAAAATCGAAACAAACACCCATACAGCCAATTCCATGATCCCAGAGAACTAAGAAGTAATAATTCGCTGGGTAATTGTTTATGGTCCAATTGACAAAGTCTTTTAACGTGTCAGGGTGCCCCATGTTCACTTCAGTCAGGTTCATGACCGCATTCTCCTGCGTGGGAGTCATACCTTTAGTTACGTTGAAGCGTTTACAATCCGTCCAATTACCATATCTATCATCATACCCCAATGTACTATTGTGACCAGGATTTCTATCCATCTGTACGACGATGTTCACCCTTGATGAGGAATCAACACTGGCCGTTTTATTGAAAATTTCAATGCCTGCTCTTTCTAAATTGTTGTCTGCGTCTAGATAGACCATGAACGTCCAATCTGCTACTGTTTCGTTTCCAACGATAAAGGGGGTCGTTGCGACTGGGCCATAGCTCACCCATGTATCATCAGAATAGTAACTGTCGAGGTAAACTTCAACCTTCCAGTTTCCAACAGGTGTGCTTGAATTGATGGTAATGTAATCGTCTAGGGTGTGTACATATTCCCAATAGTTCCAAGTAACATCAACATCCTTGTAATCAGAGAAGCTGCCTGAGTACGTTTTATAAGCACTGCCGTTTGGTTGAATCCAGACCGTTGTGAAGTTATGACTGTATCCCGACTCCTCGTTGAAGTAGGCGATCTTGTCAAACCTCAAGTAATGGTGTGCTATCGTATCACTACCATTTGTGAACCTTGAGGTCATATTTATTGGGTGCCCATTTACGCCAACATCTTTGTACATGCGAGGGCTGTTCAATCCACCGTTGGTCACCTCAAAGAATTCTGAAAACGAATGAGAGCCGTCCAAGTAAGCATCAACCTTATATGCCCGAGGATAATGATACCCAGGCCACCATCCAGATATGTTAAGCCAGACTGGGTAATGCACAGACTTGGTGAAGTTGCCGCTCCAGTCTTCCTGATGTGGAATGCGAACCCAATCGGTCTTAGACGAGTCACTCCTGTAATACCATCTAAACTCAAACTCTGTTCTGTTACTTACTGATGCGGTTGTCAAACATACTGCCATGGCGTCGCTTGGTCCAAAAACCGTTGTAGGATCAACTGGATTCACCACGACTACACCTCCAACAACATCAAGATCCCAATCTTTGCACATTATGTAGCGAGTAAAGGAGGCAGAACCAGAAAGAGGAGTAGAAACAGAAGAGGATTGCAACATTTGCCCTCCTCCTTGGGTCGTCTTGGTCGAATTCTCTTGAAGCGACGTAGGAACTTCTTGGTCAATGTTAACGCTCCCTGAACTCGCGGCATTAGCAGTCTCCTTAACCGCCGAATATTTCTCCTCAACCCAAACAACATCTGAAAACGCTGCCAAGGGCGCGTTGATCTGTACGCTGAATGTACTTGACAAAAGGAGAAACAAGGTGAGAATTAGTAAGAGAAATCCTTTGTTCTTTCTCAATCCAATCACTAGGGGTCACGTACAATATTAATCTCGTATATGTGGAATATTAAAAATTCGGAAGCATGGACTGTCGGATTGGATTTGAGTAAGATTTCTCTTTCACATTCTGGAGTCATCAGACCTAAATGCAATGGGGATATCTCCCGCAGACTCCCCCATTTCTTCTCTAACATCAGAACAGTAACGTTTTGTTTGACAGCCAAAACTCTTTTGTGGGTTAACGAGATTCTGTAAGGTAGGCCAAGATTGTGAAGAAACGCGCTTTCTTTGTAATAGTCTCCGTTGCAGCAGTTGCAGTCGTTCTTGTTTTGTGTGGATTCTATCTCCTACATGACCTGTATGAACCACGAACCTTCTATGATACGGGGATTAGCGATGAAGAATATATAGAGATAACGAGTCAAACGGTGGAAGCTCAGAAGTTTCTGGAAAAGTATCCTAACGCAACTATTTATGTGGATAGGAGCGGGGCCTTAGCAGTTGACTACAGAGTGACCAACAATATCACAAACAGGTATTTGAGACTACGAATTTTCATAGACTGGAGAACCAATCAGCCTTCAGATAAGTTCATTGACTGTTCGGGAACCTACATCAGAAAGAATCTACTAGAATATTTAGAAACGGAAGAATGTCTTGACTAAATCCGGACGGCACTCCAAAATCTCAGAAAGCCACACAGCATTTTGGTTTGGTAATTAGTATTCTGGTTTCATCAAACCTAAATAGTCTTCAAACATGAGTTAGCATTAGAAAAGTACTGATGAGATGACATTGCCAGCTAAACTTACAAACCTCATCTGTCCCAATCCGAAATGCAAAGAAGAGTTCAGTAAGCCTATTCTCTTGACCGACTTCTCTAATAAGCCGGCTGTACGCTACCAAGCTTGTCCCCGGTGCTTGACAAGGCTAGACGTTGCCCTAGAAGCCGAAAGGGGTCCAGAGATGATTCCAATCACAGGACAGGAGATACCAGAAGAAGAGGAAAAGGAGGCTTCAGAAGAAGTCGAACCTGAGAGACTTGAGGAGCCTGAGATGCTGGAGGAACCCGAGAAAGAGCCAGCCAAACCTTCAGAATCAGAGGAAGAAGCTCCGCCAGGATGCCCTCACTACGTTGGATACCTAAGCAAACGCCCGAAAGGTACACCAATCCCCGAAGAATGTCTAACCTGCCCAAAAATGATAGATTGTACGCTCAGACGGTGAAAGGGAACCCTCAAGCTCCGTAGACCCGTTTTAACTCACTGAGGCGCTGCGGAAAAGTCTTCTCTTCAACTCTTTTCAATCTGACTCCCGAGTTCGAATACAAATTCTCCAAGATTATCCTCTCTATCACCGTAGCCCCCGAGTCAAGATAACTTTCTAACGCTTTCGAAAAGACTTCTGGCTTATTCGGAATCTCATCCAGTTTCAGGCGATAATTCTTTTCCAAATAGTCACATATGCTGGCAGTCGCCTCTTCTCCAAAAACCTGCTTCAGAACCTTCTCCGTAATACTGACGAGTTTCCTATCGAATTGTGTCCCTCTCTTAACGGCGGCTCTTTTCCTCCATTTTGAGGCGACATCGCGTCTGCGCTTGGCCGCATTTCTTGATGTCATTATGAACCAACAGGGCCCTCAAGCTATTCAATACTAGTCTCCAGATTCAGAAAAGTCTTATGGACTGATAATGCAGATTCTGGCTAATCGCGATTCAGCCAATTTCTGAAGAGACCCCAAACACGGTTGTTAATTGCGCGGAACGGACTCTAATTCCACTTTGGCGAGCCATTTCGTACCGCTCAGGACCTTCTAAAGTATTCAATATGAGTCATCAGCCACCCGATCGGCAAGAGTGCCCCATGCTTCAGTTTTGTTGTAGCGGGGCTGAGATGCCTGGAAATGCACGAAAACGGGAGCATCATCTAATCTTGGATTAGCAGCAAACAGCGCTCTATCCCCATACCGAATGGCCTCCAACACCAACGGCATCTCGCTCCGAAAGATAGCGTCTCGCCAGCCAGCTCTGCCAAACACCAGCCCTCCACTCACGTGACAATAGACGTGTAACGATGGCCTATCTTGATTGTCTTTCCACTCAGCAAGCACTTCATCCCGCATCAATCGGGTGTACCATCCCGAAATCTGATTAAGATTGTAGTCTGGACCTATTGTCAAGTGTAGATCCCCTGTGAGATCAGAGTGTGTTAGCGTGTACCGACGCGGGGCGATTGGAGTCTCTGGCTCGACCCCGGGTAAGTACGTGACCCGCAATTTCTGAGGATTCAGACGGCTCATATACCCACCTCGATGCTAGGCGATTGCGCGTGCGCCGTTCAGTACTACATATAGCATGTCAATCTCACCTTGCACATGCTTTCCTGCGTGTCCCAACGATAGGCACAAGGATTCTAGAAGGATAAGATTCCATCAGCATCCAATATCCGATCGTTAAGTGTAGGTGCTCCGACAATCTTGACCTGATCTATCAAATCCTGCTTTTTCAACCCGAAGAACATGCAGGATTGTTCGCAGACTTCAAGCGTCACTCCAGAGCGAACTGCTTGGTCTACAATTCGGTCAAGAGGAGGGTAACCTTCGAGTTTTGTTTTTTCTGGTTCCCCCCTTTTCATGATTGTCACTCCTTTAAGGAAGAAATATATCGTGGCGTGTTTTCCCGCCGCGACCGCCTCAATCGCCAAGATGAAGGGAGCGTACACTCGATCTGGAGCGTCGAGACCACTCGTTTGCACGTATAATACTCTTTTTTCACTCAATTCTTCACTCTCAATTGCTATCGCATTTGGGGTTACGATGAACTATTAAAGAATGCCTTGGCTCTTAATAGCCTGAGAGGTACACAGGGCGTGAATACGTGAAAGTCTTGTTCGTAGAGCCTCCAAAAGACTCTTGGTTTGTTATGGGCGAATACATTCCTCCTCCTTTCGGCATTCTAGTCTTGGCTAGCTACCTCGAGACTGTTAACAGAGATGTCGAGATTGATGTGATTGATTGCCAAGCTGAAAAACTCGACTGGAAATCCCTGGAAAAACGCATCGCATCTTCAGACCCAGATATCGTTGCCCCGAGTGGCTTGGGCACGTGTAATGCGTATACTGTGCTTGAAACAGCGAAACTCGTGAAAAAGGTGAATTCGTCTGTAACGACTGTCGTGGGCGGTCAACACTTCACAGCGCTAGCCAAAGAAAGTCTGACTGCGTACCAAGATATTGACATCGTGGTTCGTGGCGAAGGAGAACAGACACTCGCTGACCTTTTAGGGACTCTAGAAAAACAGAAACCGCTCTCAACCGTAAAAGGAATATCGTTTCGACATGAAGGAGAAGTTGTACACACGCCGGATAGACCCCTCTTGAGCGATCTCGACTCACTACCCTTACCAGGCTATCATTTTGTCAAAGAACACATGCAAACCTATTACTTCACACTGATGACGGGAAAGGACACCCCTTTCGCAATTGTCGAAGGATCACGCGGGTGTCATCACAACTGCACATACTGCTCGCAATGGCATTTTTGGAGGCAAAGACACCGAAAGAAATCACCCAAACGTATTGCAGACGAGTTCGAATACCTGAACCAGGAGTATGGCAGCAAATTCATCTGGTTGACTGATGACAATTTCGGTCTGGGCCAAAGAATCCGCGAACTGTGCAATGAACTGGGTAGTAGAGGGTTAAGCGATGATATGGCTTGGTTCATCCAAGCGAGGTGCGATGACATAGTCCGAAACAGGGATCTTCTACCGAAAATGCGAAGAGCTGGAAACATTTGGATGCTTGTGGGCTTCGAGAGCCCAAACCCGGCAACTCTGGAGAAACTTCGCAGAAAAGGAGTTACCAGAACACAGGCAAAGGAAGCTGTTGATTTGCTCAAAGAGAACGAAATACTTTGTCAGGGTACGTTTATCATTGGAGAGCGAGGAGACTCACATGAATCTATTGAGAAGCTTCGGGACTACGTGGACTGGCTAAACCCCGATTTGGCCACATTCATGGCTTTGACGCCTTTCCCAGGCACAGAAGTCTACGAGACTGCGAAACGTAATGGTTGGATCGAGGATGCAAATTGGAGTAACTACGACATGATCCACGCAATTATGCCCACAGAGCACTTGACCCGCGAAGAGGTTCAGGAGGAGCTCATCGAATGTTATCGCAACTTTTTTGGTTCGTGGAACAGGCGATACACTGGGCTGTTTTCAAAGAGTGTAATTATGAAGAGAACTTACCGGTACCTCGCGCGTCAGGCTATTTTGGCTAGCCTGCGAAGTCTAGTATAAAGCTGAAGTGGGTGGAAAACCAATCTTGAGGAATAATATGAGCCAAGCTGCCGATAGATTTCCTCGTCTTGGTTGGCGAGCGGTTGTAGCATACGCTCTCATTTTCGTGGTAGTTCCCATCCTCACGTATTTCATTGGGCATTTCTTGGACAGAACATTCCTGCTTCCCGAGTTCCCCCCTTTTCCAGTTAATCTAGCTGTAGGATTTGGCGTCTTCATGTTCGGGTTGGCGATCGGGATCAAGTCGACCCGCTTGTTGTACCTTAAAGGGCGAGGTCTTCCTTGGGGTGAAGTTAAACAAAAAGTCCAATCCACCAGACTCGTTTCTACAGGTCTTTACGCTTGCTGCCGAAATCCGATGACTCTTGGGTATGCATTACTTCCCTGCGGAATGGGAATCTTGTTCAGGTCGCTTGCCATGACTTTTCTCATTCCCGCCGTTATCTTCCTTGTCATGATTATTTGGTTAAAATTATGGGAAGAGCCGAGACTGGAACGGAGATTCGGGCAGGTCTATCGAGACTATAAGCGTCAGACACCTTTTCTAGTTCCTCGTTTCAGACCTCTAATGAGCGATCTTGCCCACCCGGTTCTAGGTTTGCTTCACCGTCAGAAAACTGAGTTTGCCAAAGTGGAAAGGTCAGATTGTGCACGCGCACGACATAGCGCCCACAATTCAATGGAAAATGCTCACCGACAGAAAGCCAAGGGTGAGACAGACCGTCCTGACACCTCAGAGATTCTCGACGAAAAACGGATTCGCGTCTTCCAACGCAGGTTGCTTCGATGGTACACCCGACACGGAAGGGATTTACCATGGCGACATACTCGCGATCCCTATCGCATTCTCGTCTCAGAAATGATGCTCCATCAAACACAGGTTGACCGTGTCATACCGAAGTACAATGAGTGGTTGGCGGTGTACCCAACGTTCGACGCACTAGCCGCAGCTCCTCTGGAAGAGATAAAGAAACTCTGGCGACCTCTAGGTTATAATTTCCGACCTGAAAGGGTGCATAGAATTGCCAGATATGTTGTCAACGAGCTTGATGGAAAACTACCGAGCACATTTGAGAAGCTCATCGCGCTTCCTGGAATCGGTCGGTACACCGCGGGCGCCATTCTCAGCTTCGCCTTCCACCAAGACGCTCCAATTGTGGACACCAATGTTCGCCGTCTGATCCAACGCATTTTCGGTGTCCACGGCAACCCTAAACGTACTACTGTGAACAAGGAGATCTGGCATCTAGCAGAAACCTTGATTCCACACGGCAAAGCTTTCATCTTCAATCAAGCGCTCATCGACTTCGGAGCCCTCATATGTACCGCCCGGAATCCCGCATGTCCCATTTGTTCTTTCAAGGACCTTTGCAAAGAAAAGAGCTCACGCTCGCATATCTGAAAACTGGTTTGTTTCCACTGGAAAGCACGCTAACGACTGAAAGTAAATAAGAATACTATACTGTCTATCAATCGCTTGTTTACGGTTCTCGGCAAAGTTAGCGAAACCGCTTCAAAAGAGGCAATAAGACGACTTCAAACACCGGGGAAGCAAACAGAAGCTAATGCAGATAGATTGATATGCAAAGCACGTCCTGTTGAGCCAAGTGTAGCGGGCCCGCGGGGATTTGAACCCCGGATCTCCGGCTCCGGAGGCTTACGCACTGATTCTGCAACACAGTTCAGCGCCTTGATCCAGGCTGGGCTACGGGCCCACTCGATAAAGTTACGGCACTTCTCGCCTAAGATCGTCTTTGCGTTGTCAAAACTTAAGGCTACTGGTATGCTAATTCGACGCTGAAGGGCGTTTCTGGGAGGTTGAAGAATCTGGCGAAGGAAACTAACCTTGAAGATTCTGATCCTGAGTATAGATAATTGCTTCTGATCGTTGTTTCATAAATTATTTCTCTCTAGTAGGTGCGCCTCATACGACTGGAAGAAAATGCAAACACGCAAGAGCTTGCCGATTCCAGCGAAAATGATTCTGGATGTTGGTTGTGGACTACACCCTAAGGGCCATATCAATGTTGATCTTTACTTCAGAGAATCATCCCCTGATTTGAAGAATAGAGATGTTATTCTCAGTAGGAACGTTCGTAATCCGGTGAAAGCAACAGTGTACACGTTGCCTTTCAAAGATGATTCTTTTGCTAAAGTATATTCGAGGGCTTTGATAGAACATCTGCATTTTCCGAGAAAGGCAATAGAAGAAATGATGCGGGTTGCAAAAGATGAAATTGAGATTATTGTGCCCCATCGATTTGTGAGGTGGGGAGTATTCGCTAAGCCTGATTGTCATGTTCAGCAGTTTGGGTTATCTAACTTCAGGAAGTTGGTTACGTCCTTCACGTTGCCTCATGAGATCGAGATTATATGGAGATATCTTCCGCATAACCTCATTCCTCTTGTTCGGTTGCCAAGAGATTTAAAAGCAAAGATCTATCTTGCTTGAATGTTTGCGCAAGGGCAAAACGGGCTTGGCTGGGGGCCCTTCTTCTACGAATCGAAACAGCCACGTTACATCAAAGTTTTTCTCCTAGGATTCGACAAGTTCTTCACTTATCCACCAAGCCTTTCTCTTTCCAGATTTCTCGCCGGAAGAGTATTTCACAATAGATTTTCCAAGTTGCTTCTTAGAGCGGCTTCTGATCTTTCGGAGTCTATTCAGAATCAACCACCTATTGGTTTCTAGAAACTCGGCAAGCTCGGAGGTTGTTGCTCCCCTGTAGTGAAGGAGATAATCAATGATCTTGTGATCGATATCGTCAATGCCAAAGGAGTGGGGATTCACTTTGCCCTTTTCGTAGGTTAGGAGCTCGAGCTCTGCTAGATACGTTTTGATCTCAGAAAGATCTTTTTCAAGTATGCTGATCTTCTGCTCTAGCTCAAAGATCTTGTTAGGCCTTGGGACCTCCTGTAATTTCTCAACGATTGCCTCCCGAATGAAGTTACTTCTTTCTCCCTCTGGAACACGAAGGGTAAGCTCCTCATAGACTTCTTCGGGTATCTTAGCTGATATAACCGTCAGTTTGCTCATGGCTCTTCTCCTCCAGTTGATATCAACAACGAAAACATTTAACCCTTCACACCTTTGGAGAAATTGTCAAGGAACAGAGAACACATGTCATCAGAAAGAATGCGAATCGTGCTTAAGGAACTAAACGAGATCGCAAAGACCGACAAGAAACGAGTCAAAATAGCCAGAGCTCCCGGAAGAGCCAATCTCATCGGCGAACACACAGACTACAATGAAGGGTATGTGCTTCCTTGCACAGTTGACAGAGACATCATCATGGCTGCTGCACCTGTACACGATGAGGTGGTGCTCCACTCCATCAACTTCAACTCGACGAGAAGATTCTCCCTAACAGACATCAAATTTGACCCCCAAGACCATTGGGGAAACTATCCAAAGGGCGTCACGGATCATCTGCTGCTGTCAGGTCACGAAATAGATGGCATGACAGGCGTGATTCACAGCACGATACCGATCGGGGCTGGATTAGGCTCTTCCGCGGCTCTGGAGGTTGTGACAGGCCTAATGTTCAAGCTTCTTTACGACGTTGAGATCAGTCCAGTAGATTTGGCTTTGACCTGTTTCAAAGCTGAAAACGAATTTGTCGGAGTAAGCTGCGGAATCATGGATCAATTCGCTTCCGTACTGGGTAGACAAGATGCGTTTTTATTTCTTGACTGTAGGACACTTGGCAATGAGCTCGTTAGCCTTCCGTCACAGAAGATGCGCGTAGTGCTTCTAAACACCATGGTCGACAGGACCGCTGCAGCAATTCTAAACAAGCGCGAACTTGAGTGTCGAAAAGCTATCAAGATCATTAGGCGGTTTAGACCGAAAATTAAGGCTCTCCGAGACCTCTCGAGTGATGACTTTCAAGAACTGAAGAATCGTCTGCCTCCCACACTGAGAAAGAGGTGTCAGCATGTTGTCTACGAGAATGAACGAGTCTTAGAAATGGTAGAAGCGCTGAAGAAAGACGATCAAAGCCTAGTAGGCAAGTTGATGGGCGCATCCCATACCAGTTGCAGGGACCTCTACGAAGTCAGCTGCAGAGAACTTGACATAATGGTTGAGATGGCTGAAAAGATCAGCGGTGTAATAGGCTGCAGGATGACTGGAGCTGGCTTCGGCGGCTGTGCAGTATGCCTTGTCTGGGAGTGGGCTCTGGAAGAATTGACAAAGAGCGTTTGTGTAGAATATCCGAAGAGAACAGGGATCAAGCCTGAGATATACGTGTGCACGATTCCTCCAGGCGCGGAAGATATGTTGAACCGAAATGAGAGGATTGAGGAAGTCTTTTAAGAAGAAAGTAGAGAAACTACATCGGAATTGATTTCAGAGGTAGAAAGAATGCCTAGAAAAACGACCATATCAGTCATAAAGTGTGACGTAGGGTCCTTAGCTGGACACCATATTGTACCTAAGCCTCTATTGGACCTAAGTGAAAAACGCTTAAGGGAAGCGCAAGAAAGTGACCTTATCAACAGTCATTATGTATTTCACGCCGGAGATGACCTTGAGCTTCTTATGGTTCACGACAGGGGAGAAAGTAACCCTGAAATCCATAAACTAGCTTGGGACACCTTTCAAGAAGCCGCTAGAAAGGCCAAGAACTTGAAACTCTATGGGGCCGGACAAGACCTTCTGAAAACAGCCTTCAGTGGCAACGTTCGCGGAATGGGTCCAGGCGTAGCTGAGATGGAAATTGAGGAACGTGGCTCCGACCCAATGGTAGTCTTTGCCGCGGACAAGGCTTCAGGGGGAGCTTTCAATTATCCTCTCTTTCGAATATTCGCTGATCCTACAAGTACTGCGGGACTGGTTATTGACCCGAATATGGTTGGAGGGTTCAAATTCGAGGTTCTTGACGTGATAGAAAACAAGAAAGTAATTTTGAAGTGCCCTGAGGAGATGTATGAATTGATCGCCTTGATCGGATCACCTGAGCGCTATACAGTCTCACATGTATGGAGAGCTAAGGATAATCTCATATGTGCGGCGTCCAGCACGGCCAGACTGTCATTGATCGCGGGTAAGTACGTGGGAAAAGACGACCCGGCCATGATCGTCAGAGCTCAGCATGGTTTACCAGCAGTTGGAGAGATTCTAGTTCCCTTCATGCATTCCTACTTCGTTGATGGCTGGATGCGAGGTAGCCACTGGGGTCCACTGATGCCTGTGGGGTTGAAAGATAGCAAATGCACTGTTTTTGACGGGCCTCCGAGGATAGTGGCTCTTGGTCTTCAGGTTGCAGATGGAAAAATCGCCAGTGATGATGATGGCAATCCGTTGATAGGTGATCTCTTTGATGATCCAGCCTTCGACCTGGCCCGTCGAGAAGCCATTGAATACGCATCTGCGCTACGCCGAATGGGAGAGTTTGAGCCGGCCCGTCTGAGCATGCATGTTATGGAATACACTACATTGCCCCAGGTCTTAGAGAAGCTGAAGAAACGGTTTAAGCCGATTTAGTCTGTTAGCTTTCATCGCCGGGAATCGTCAGAGTCCTCCATGAGGATTAGGTAGTCGAAGTTCCGCTAGGCTTAGCGAGGTTAGTGTAGCGAACGGGACAAGTCTGCCAATTCGTCACGCCGAGACTTGACAGTATCGTACAATTCTTTCCGAAGAGCCTCTCCGAAGAGATCTCTTCCACGTATTACGCTCATCTTCTTTGCCAATTCAGTGTCTCCTAGATAGTTGACCCAGGACTCGAAGTCTCTGCGAGGCAAATGAAATTCAATAGCGTCCAAATCCACTGTTAGAATCTTCCTGCAAAAATCATCTAGGCTATCTGCATGAATTCCTGCATATTGATTAGGTCCCGTGTAAAAGTGGAATGCTTTCTCCAAAGGCAGGTGGCTTAAGATGTTCAAGGCTTGTTTTCTATCCAGTTTCGGAAAGCCCAACGCTTCTTTGCCAAGATCTGTTATGGCGTAGTGATTCTTTTCGGCTACAGAAACGTATTCTGCTTTTATTAGCCCAAGCAAGTGTCCCATTGTAGAATTAGTAGGTAATCCAATTCTCTCTGATATATTCTCCCGACGGAGGGGGTTCCCGACTTCCCACAATATTTCCAGAATCCTTTTCTTAACGGGACTAACATTCATCTGATAAAACACCTCTGCAATGAAAAGTAGTTAGTCTTTTTAGATTATTATACTTTAAGGAAAGTTTTAAAATCTAAGCATATCTTTTGGTTCAAACGTAAGGCGCGCGCATATGGAAGAGCAGCTAATCGAGATACACCCCTCTTCGCAGAAAAAGGCTATGAACCCTGGCGCAGGAGGGTGTTGACGAAGATGAGCTTGGTACGGGAATTGAAGGTCACAACCCTCGCGGAGAACTTCGCTGCGATGGGAGGTCTTGGCCAAGGAGGCCTCTCACTCCTCATTGAACTTTTGGACGCGAAAGGCAACGAGAGGAAGGTTGTCCTTGATACCAGTGACCACAAGGAGGCTTTGATTTACAACATAAAGCGTCTGGAGATAGACTTGAGCGACGTTGACTGTGTTGTGCTGAGCCACGGGCACCATGACCACACAGCAGCCACGGTCGAGGTAGTGAAGGCTACAGGAGGCGTTAAGGTTTACGCGCACCCTTACACGTTTCTTCCCCGTCTCTATGAGAACAAAACAGGAAAAAGGAGACGCGTAGGGGTTCCTAGGGGAGAGGGTTTGGAAGAGATCGAGAGGGCTGGAGGAGAGGTCTTGCTTACCACAGAGCCCACGGAAGTGGTGCCTGGAGTCTGGACCACGGGCCAAGTCGAGAGAGTTACAGCTTTCGAGCGGGTTCTACAGCTTTCTGAAGGGGAAAGGTTGATCATAGTCGTCGATGGGGAGGAGACTGACGATCAGATACTCGATGACCAGGCGCTTTGGATGAATGTAGACGAGGTTGGACCCTTTGTATGCACCGGCTGCGCCCATGCAGGGCCTGTAAATACCCTCTTGCAGGTCCAAAGGACTGGCAACTTCAAACACATGAATGGACTGGTAGGTGGTACCCACCTTGTTGGGCGTTCAGAGGAATACCTTCAGCAAACGGTTAGAGGGTTGAAACGATTCGGATTAGGTTTGATTTCACCATGTCACTGTACAGGATTCAAAGCGATGACGAGGCTCTGGCAGGCTTTTCCGGAAGCGTTCGTCCTAAACTTCTGTTTCAGAGTCATTGAAGCAGGAAAAATGCCAGACAGACGCGTGATCTAATTGTCAAAGCATGCTGCATGCGCGAGCCAACATAGAACGCGATCATGAGGAACGTTACAAAGACATGTTGATAAGTATGTCAGAATTTTGCTTCCTTTTTCTGCGACGATTCCTTCACTGAGAGGCGCGCGCAGTTAGGTGAATTCCAGAGTCAGGCTTTGAATACATGTCAAAAAGATGGGCTGGTGTTTCTTAGGAAACGTAAATAAGTAGCGTGCCTTAACAAAGTAGATATCTTCCGAAAACCAATCACAAAAAGTAAGCGAAGAGGGGAAACTTACATGAAGATTGCGGTGCTTGTTTACGAATATCCGCCAAAGATTGTCGGAGGTTTGGGAACTTACGCAGCTGAAATAACACGCAAGTTCGTCTTGCTAGGTCACGACGTGACAGTCTTCACTATGAACGACGAGGAGGCGAGCCTCCCAACAAGGGAGCTGTGGCGCGGCATAGAGATCCATCGACCAATGGATATTGATGTGTCAGATTCCTTGCCAGACGTAATTGCCGAGGACGTGCGAAAGTGGGGTAGAGGCATAAGGCTGTTCTCTAAAATCCTCGTATACAACTACTTGAGCGCGGCAAAAATGATCAATGAACTTGTTCGAAAGGATGAATTCAAATTTGATGTGGTGGTAGCTCACGACTGGCTCTCGGCAATGGGCGGGATTGCAATCAAAAGAGAACTGAGTTTGCCCCTCGCTTTTCACATGCACTCCAACGAGAGTGGACGGACCTTAGGTAACGGATCTGAAGTCATAAGCAATATCGAAAACCGTGGCGGGAAAATGGCAGATCTGGTTGTAACTGTCTCTTATGCAATGCAAGACGAACTAATAAGAGAAGGTTTTCCTGCAGAGAACATCCAAGTGTGCTACAACGGAGTTGACCCTGATAAATACAGCCCAGAGAGAATAGATGAGGCGGCCGTTAAGAAGTTGAGACAAAGATACGGCATCGAAGACAACGATTTGATGGCCCTTTTCATTGGGAGACTCGTATGGGTCAAGGGAGTGGATAAATTGATCAGAGCTATGCCTCAGGTTCTGGAGAAAGTTCCAAACGTTAAACTTGTGATCCTTGGTCTCGGCGAAATGGGGGAATACCTGGAGAAGCTGGTTCGTAGTTTAAACCTTCAGGATGTTGTGAAATTCCGCTTCGAATTTGTACCAGAAGAAGAACGAATCGTCCATTATGCAGCGTGCGATGTTGCAGTATATCCAAGTTTGTACGAACCCTTTGGAATTGTCGCGCTAGAAGCAATGAGCATGGAAAAACCAGTAGTGGTCGGAGCGGCAGGTGTGAGCGGAATGAGAGAGGTTGTTGTCCCAAGTGGACCAGACCAATGTGGTTTCCACATCAACCCAAACGACCCGGCAGATATTGCTTGGGGAATTGTCAACGCAGTGCAAGATCCCCACAAGAAAGCGGAACTTGGCAAAAATGGTAGAAAGAGGGTTCTTCAGAAGTTCAGTTGGGACTCCGCCGCTGAGAGGACTGTCCAAGTCTACAAGAACCTCTTAGAATCTAAGAATCCTGAAGAATCCACTGGAATGACGTTCTTGTGAATGCCATCAGCTAACTGTACATACTTAATACTTTTCGCATCCCGTCGAGTGTAACGTGATATTTGTCTGTATCGTCGGCTTTCATGAATTGCACGTAGCCCGTCGCAACCAACTTTTCGAGGTGAAGGCTCACGGCTGAAGATTCCATCTCAGTCCACTCGCAAATCTGCTGCAGAGACAACGACTTTTCCAATGATGTTGCCCCAACATTGTGTAACATACGGAGAAGTCGGAGCTCCTCTGATAGTTGAGGAGATGATGAGAAGCCAGTCTCTGCGTGCATCTTTCTATCCAACCACTTCTTTGTAGACTTCTACGGTTCTTTTAGCGATAGCTTCCCAACTATAAGCTTTTTGGACCCCTTCTTTTGCGTTTCTGGTTAACCATTCCGCATGACCTGGGTCTGACAAGACTCGGTTGACTCCCCAAGCGATTGATTGAGGGTTTCTTGCATACACGAAGATGCCGGTTCGGTCATGTTCCACGACTTCTGCCAACCCACCTACTTGACTTGCCACCACCGGGACACCTGCAGCCATACCTTCAAGAGCAACTATACCGAAAGGTTCGTAGATAGACGGAACAACCAAAACATCGGCGCTCTTCATTAGAGCTACTAGATCTGAGTCTGGAATGAAACCAGTGAACCTTATTTTCCATTGATGCCCTGTGAATCGTGCGATACGCTCCAAGTAGTCTCTCAGCCACCCCTCCCCTACAATAACGCATTTTGCTTCAGCGAAACGCCCAACGATCATAGGAACTGCTCGAACTAGATGCTCTATTCCCTTTTGAGGGACCAAACGACCTACACATAAAACGAGCTTCTCGTTTGGACCAACTCCGTACCGCCCCCTAATCGATTGCTTGTCAATGGAGGATTCTTGAAATTTTTCCAAGCTAATGCCATTTGCGATTATCTCTAATTTCTCCCATGGCACGTGGAAATGATCGCCAAGCTCTCCCTTCATGGAACCACTAGTAACAATAACTTTGTTCGCTTCGTAAGCTGCCCACCATTCGATCCCATCTATGGCAAGGGAGTCGGGATTATGTAGTCCCTGTGCCCTACCGATTTCCGTGCTGTGTATCGTAGCCACGAGCGGTTTTTCCGTATGATGCTTGAATGAGATGCCAGCGGTGGCTGTCAACCAATCATGGGCATGAAGAACGTCAAACCTAACCTCACGATCAACATCACCCATTCGCTTCTCTAAGAAGTGGTTAAACAAAAGAGCCCAAGTGAGAAAGTTCGGATGCCCCAACTCGGTTACTGTACGATACACCTTAACTCCCTCCACTTCCTCATATCCGGGAGCCCCCGGAAAATCAAGTGTAAACACATGTACGTCATGACCAAGACTGGCAAGGGCTTTAGCTAATCCATTGCAGTGACGAGCAATCCCACCGACTATACGCGGCGGGAACTCCCAAGTCAGCATACAAATCTTCATTTGTACGCCCCGAGTAGTTCATTCTTGGTCAAGTGATTCACGCATCTTTTCGTCGTAATCTTAGTGTTACATTCTTTTTAATCTGGACTTAAAACCTTCCCGATTTCGCAAGATTTCCAATGTTTGGATCGACCTGTTATGGATCAATCATCTTTTCCAGTTCTTTTATTCTCTGATCGACTGTCCGAAGGACTTTCTTTCGGAGTCTTTCACCCTTCAATTCCTCAGTGGATATTTCTGCAAGTTCATCTGCTAGCTTCTCGTCGACAACAACTTGACGAAGCCATCTTTCAAAGTCTGCTCGTTCCGTGTGAAACCTAATGGACTTGATATCAACGATTCTTAGGGTGGAGTGGAATTCGGTTAGGCTGTGAACGGTCAATCCTGTTGGTCGTGCGAATTCGTAGAAGAATGTAAAGCCTCTGCCTGCTGGAAGTTTTCTTAAAATCCTTCTCGCTAGGTGCTCGGGCTTTTCTAGTTCCTGTAGAATTCGCGCTTCGAGATCGGAGATGACTTTTGAATATGCTGCAAAAGCTTCGACCGGGCTGCTGTGAGGGTTGAAGTAGCAGTGTACGTCGCCAGGACCTCCACCCTTGATGCTCATGTAGTAGAGGTGGTCACTCATCTGGAGATAACGCCACAACTTGACTAGATCTGCGTCTCCTATCGCCTTAACAGGCTGTTCCAAGCCTTTCAAAGACTCGTAGCAAATTATTTGCATGGGATTGTCGAGCCAAGCACTGGGGTCTCGCTCAAGGTCAGCCCACGAAACCGTATCGTGATCATGAACATCGATTTCTCCGACTGGACTGTGTCGGCGGATGACCTCGGAAGGAGTGGACCAGTGCAGATTATCCCAGTTAATCACTTCACCTGGAAGCCATCTCAGGAACCCATGAATCCCACTTTCTGGCCAGTGATGCTCACCAAAGGTTTCGTAGTCAACGAAGAGAACAATGACCTGTCCAGAAGTTGCAGCCAACCAACTAGCGTATTTTTCCGCTGTCAGCGGCCACTCTTCCCACCAAGTTGAGGAGAAACGAAAACCTATGTCGTCGGAGAGGTGGTAGTTGCGAAGCAAGACGCGAAGAGAAGAACCCTTAGCCTGATAGACATAATTCGGACTCCTCCAACCGAGAATGCGTTCAACGCCCTCTGTGACTGCAGCTTCATAACCCAGCCCCTCAACCGTCTTTGCAATTGCATTGTTGTACAGGCACTCGGTGTTTTCGACGACTTTGGGCTCGTAGTTGAAAAGGTCTTTCATAAGCTGTTGGTGCATTTTGATCTGCTCAACAAACTCAGATCGATCAATTCCATAGAGGCTTGCCAGCGAATGATAGTATGGTTGATCAAGGAACTCCACGCAGCCAGATTCGGCTAGTTGTTTAAAGGAATCGAGAAGATCAGGATTCCAGCGCTCGCACTGCTCGATGAAGACGCCGGATATTCCATAGGCCACTTTGAACTGTTTGCGTTCCCGTTTAAATCTGGCAATCTGTTCCAGAATGGCTTCATTCGAGGGGAAATAGCATTTTCTAGCAGCTCTCTCAAAGATGACGCGATTTAGCCTGTGATCAAAATAGAGGTCAAAGAGGGCTTCTTTGTTTACTGCTCCACGAGCCAAAAGGTCTGAGTGAAAGTTACGGTTCAACCTAAAGGGTTGGTGGACCTCAAACAGAAGGCAGACATCTGTCATGTGTGAAGACCTCTATGTCATATCATTTCAGGGTTTGGCAGACAAGCGTTGTACTTTCTACTTTTATCTTTTTCTTATTAATACTCCCTATTTAACGAGCTGAGAACTCTAAGATCTCTCGTTCATGTACCGGCCTTCTCAACAAAACATCCTCTACGAATGTTCTCAACGGTTCTGCAACGCTCCAAGCTTGTGCAATACACCCTCTAGGCGTATGGGGTGCATCTCCGTCGAATATTTCGCTGATCGTTCCAATCCCAGCTTGGAAGACCGCTCTATTGAAGAGCGGCTTCAGAAAGCTTTCAAAAGCAAACCTTCGCCACCGTTCATCGTAATTCTTGACTTTCAGAAAAGCGGTCGTGAAGGGACCTACAAGCCAAGCCCAAACAGTTCCGTTATGATAAGCATTGTCACGCCGGATTCGGTCTCCAGAGTATTTTCCGACGTAACGCACGTCGTCTTTGGGCAAGGTTCTTAATCCATACGTGCCCCAGAGCTGCCTCCAAATAGTCTCAACTACTATCTCTTGCCTGATTTTGTCGAGGACAGAAAAGTCCAGCGAAACTGCTATAATCTGATTGGGCCTCAACGAAGCGTCTCCCACATCGTCGCAGACATAATCGTACAAAAAGCGCTTCTCAGAGTTCCAGAATTTCCTTGCGAAGTTGTCCCTCGCCCTTCTAGCCATAACGGAATATCTCTCAGACTCTTCTTGTTGATTGAAACGCCTTGCGAGTAGTTCCATGGTTTTTAAGGCATTATACCATAAAGCTTGGATTTCCACAGCTTTTCCATCTCTAGGTGTGACGACCAGATCGTTTGCTTTTGCGTCCATCCATGTTAGTTGGGAACCGTGTTTAAGTAAACCATCGTCGTCCACGCGTATGGCGTATAAAGTTCCCTGAACGTGATATTCAATAATGGACTTTAACGTGTCCCACAATTCTTCCTTAACAAACTCAAAGTCCTTGGTGTACTTGAGATATTGGAGAATTCCATTAAAGAACCATAGGGTGGCATCTACAGTGTTGTAAGCCGGCTTATCTCCAGCTTGATCTGGGAATCTGTTAGGAATTATGCCTTCATGGCAGTATTGCTTAAACGTTAGCAGAATTTCTCGTGCTTCCCCAAATCTTGCAGTGACAAGCGTTAATCCTGGCAGAGAAATCAGCGAGTCTCTCCCCCAGTCCCCGAACCAATGGTAACCTGCGATTACCGATTTCCTTTTAGTTGACTTCCGATTTGCGATGAAGGAGTCGGCTGCCAAAATGAGCCACTTCAACCAATTTTTGATTTCAATATCAGAGTGCTGATGCTGAAACGCTGTTAGCAGGCTTTCCAGACGTTCCAGTTCTTGGCTATATAAAGCCTCAATGTCTTCGAGTCCTTTTGGGATAGATGATATGACTTCTTTGGCTTCCTCTTCACTTTTGCCAGCCACCGTAAGTACATAGAATTTCTTCGTGTCCTTAGAATCGACGTGGAGCTCGAACGATCCGGGTTGAAAGCCATCGTCTAGGCAGCTTTCTCCCCGAGAAGCCTCCACGCGATAGTATATGTTTCCAACCCATTCGCCCTTATCAGCGAGATATTGCCCCTTGTCTGAAAAGAATATTAGAGCCGACATTGGAAACGATTGTTGTATGGTTACACCTTGTTCGAATTGTCTTTGGGTGAAGTTCCAGTCTATGCTGTCTTTGTCCGTAACTGCGTGAAAATGTCTGGAATTGATAAGTGGCGATACACGGATTTCCGCCTCTTTATCGTGGGAGTTGACGACATCATAAACGACTATGGTTACGTTCTTTCCATGCGGCATGAAAATCGTTTTCTGAAGTTCGACACCATCTGCTACATATTTATAGATTGGGAGTGGGACAAGCGAGAAGTCGCGGAGTAGGCGGTAGCCTTTAGGGCTGATGGTGTTTCTGAACTCGTTGGATCCGATCTGGTATGTTCTATCCTCGATACGTATTTCCTCGTCAAGTTTAGAGAGAAGGACCCAGCGGTCTACAGGAGGGTTAAACGCAGCGACCAAAAGACCGTGATACTTCCGAGTGTTAATCCCCAACACTGTTGAAGAGGCGTACCCGCCCAGACCATTTGTTATAATCCATTCATTTCCGATAGCTTTGTCAAAATCTGAGATGATTTCGCGTTTCAGTCTGATCTTTGGCAGTTTGATCTTCATCTTCTGCCAGCCAGCGTTTAAGGCATCAACGTCGCAACGTTTTTCGCCCTTTTAACTTTGAAAAAGTTGGCCACTGGTCTACATTTCGTTCGTAACAGCAAGGCGTGAGGAGACTCTAAATGAAGTTCAGAAAGGGTCTCTGCGTGTCCCATGCCCTTGGCAACAACCAAGTCTGCAGAATTATAGGAGTCAAGGAATTTGTCCGAACATTCTTCTGGCATTAATCCAACGGCGTCGGTGCCAGTTGTTATCACGTCGTCAGCGACTTCATGGATGCCTACGTATTTGGCGTCTTCCATGGTGGCGTCGTTGTATATGGGTGCCCCTTTAACTGCGACTAAGACGTAGTTGCCCAAGTTCTTCAGTTCATGAACTAGCAGAGTGTCGAAAGCGATCTCTCCAGCGTTGTCGGTTAAGTATAGAACGTCTGTTGCATCTTTGGCCTGTTTGAAAATCTTCGAGATTTCGTCTATGGCTAACTCCTGCTCCGCCTTTTGTATTAACCTTCGGAGTTCTCCAAATCTGAATTTGTGGTCAGGAATGCCAAATTCTATTATGTTGCCAACTATTGAAGACAGACAAGCTTTTCTAAGTCTAGACTTAGCTGTCGTTTCATTGGAGACTATGCTTTCGGCAAAAGGAAGAATTTCCAAGGCTTTTTGGTTGCTTATTCTCTTCTTTTCAGCGTATGGGTCTAGGTTGCCAGTTATCTTCTTTATCATTCGGTCTCTGTCTGTCCCGAGGCGTGCTGGCACCGCTGTTAGCTTGAAATCTTTAGCCAGAAGTTGGAAGAGGGCAGAGATCGCCTTGAACTGAATATTGGGATCATTACTTGCCTCTTTGATCTCTTCATAGCCACGATGAAAGATGCAAGTGGCACATTCCAACTCAACCTTCAACCGCTGTCCCCCTTAGGCCTTCGTTACTGCTTGAGCAAACTCCCGCAACGCTTTGTGTGGATTCTTGGCCCTTACGATACCACTCGCAACTAAAACTCCTTTGGTGCCCAGTCTTAGAGCAGCAGCCACATCATCGCCTTTTGTTATTCCAGCTCCGCAGAGGATGATCACATCTCTGTTTACTCGCTTGACGAGTTCAACCGTGTTTGTGACTACTTCGGGTTTTGCCTTTGAAACTGGAATTCCGGTTCCTATGAGTTCAGGTGGCTCTATGGCGATCATCTCTGGTCTTAAAGCGGCTGCAGCCATACTTACGGCGACGTTGTTGGTGCAAATTACTGATATGAGGTTAGATTCTTTTGCTAACTTGGTGGTTGCGTCTATGTCTGCAAGTTTTAGCCTTCTTTCTGAATGGTTTATTAGTGTTCCTACAGCTCCAGCCTCCTTTATCGAGTCTGCTAGGACGTGACCTGTGAAGCTGCCTGGCTTTATTGGATCGATATGTTGCGCAAAGACGGGGACAGATACCTGTTGTGCGATGGTGGTGATGTCTGCGAATTGGGGAGCTACGCCCATGCAGGTTTCAGTTTCTAGGCTTACCTTTTCTGCCATCTTTGCGAGTCTGACTGCCTTCTTTCCTGTCGCTTCTTGGTAGGTCTTGAAGTTGATTAGAATGATAGGCGTCCGAACTTTTCTCAAGGTGTTTTCTCCTCTTGTGGAGATAGATTCTGATGTGTTAGTTAGCGGTTTTTAGTGTTTTGCGTGAGAAATATGCGGGCAAGACTACTTCTCTCCTGCTGGTACGTAATAGTATTCTCCAATCTTCTTCTGATGCCTATCAAGCTTAGAGCCTTCCTTATTTACCCTCGGTCTCTTAGTTGCAGGATCCCGCCTAAAAGTGATCTCCATATCCTTCAAAAACTCATTCATACCCCTTCTAAGACTCGTGGGCGGATCTGCAACGCCGAAAACTCCCGGCTCACCACTAAAAATCATGAGTCTATCAGCCAAGAAGTCCTGCGCTACCACGTCATGCTCAACAACAAAGGCAGTCACATTCCGACTCTCAATTAATCGCCGAATGGTACGCGCCATTGACAACCTCTCTTCAACGTCCAAGTACGCACTAGGCTCATCCAAAAGATACAAATCAGCCTTGCGAGAGAGACAGGCGGCAATGGCGACCTTCTGGAGTTCCCCCCCACTGAGCTCAGCTACATCACGGTCAAGAAGTGGCAGCACGTTAAGGGGCTGAAGAATCTGACTTCTATACCAGCTGGAGTCAAACTCCTCCCCAGCTACATCCTTCAATAACTCTTCCGCTGCTCCCTTGTACTCGGCTGAAATGTACTGCGGCTTATAACTGACAGTCAACATCTCTTGGGTTGACGGCGCTCCCACATCAGGTTTCTCAACCCCAGCAAGAAGCCTCACAAAGGTTGTTTTCCCGATTCCATTAGGGCCCAATACTCCAACAACTTCTCCCTGTTTAGCCTCACCAGGTACAGCAGAAAGCACAAACCCCTCGAAAGCCTTCTGCATGCTATCCCACCTTATCAGCGTCTCTCCAGCTGCCAGACCCGCTGCAGGAGGCTTAACGTGAAAAATTATCGGCTCTTTCCTAAAACGAACATTCTCGTCTGCAATGAAACCTTGGAGATAGATGTTTATTCCAACCCTAACTCCGTGGACGTGGGAAACAATGCCATATACTCCAGGTGTTCCGTAGAAGATACAGATCTGATCCGAGAGATAGTCGAGAATCGCAAGGTCATGCTCGGCAACGATCACGGTCTTTCCGTCGTCCCTAAGAGTCCTTATGGCTCTAGCGACCTGAAGCCGCTGCTTCACATCTAAATAACTAGATGGCTCATCGAAGAGATAGACATCAGCCTGCCGACAGATCGTTGCTGCGATGGCAACGGTCTGGAGTTCCCCTCCACTCAAAACGTCTAAAGTGCGGTCCCAAACAGCGTGAAGCTGGAGCTCCTTACTCAGTGACTTCAATTTTCCTCGATCATCAACCTTCTCGAGGAGTTCTTTGACTTTGCCGGAAACCACGCGGGGGATCTTATCTACGTACTGCGGTTTATGTACAACCTTCAGCTTGCCTTCGCCCAGCTTTTGAAGGTATTCTTGAAGGGTCGATCCTCTAAAATGGTGTATGATGCCTTGCCAATCGGGAGGCTCCTTGTAGGCTCCGAGGTTCGGTTTGATTTCCCCTGAAAGAATGTTTAGGGCTGTGGTTTTTCCGATTCCATTTTGACCCAAAAGCCCTAGAACCACTCCTGAAGAAGGGATTGGAAGACGGAAAAGCTTGAAGGCGTTTGGACCAAACCTGTAACTGCATTCCTCCTCCAGTTCATCTGGCAGATTAACGATGGCGAGGGCTTTAAAAGGGCATTTCTTGACACAGATACCGCATCCAACGCAGAGTGATTCCACTATTAGCGGCATTTCCTTCTCAAACCGTATGGCCTCTATGTTACTTCTCACTGGCGGGCAAAAGCGGTAGCACATTCGGCCGCAACGCTTAGGCTTGCATAGATCCTCGTCGAGCACAGCAACGCGAACCATGGTTTCTCTCCGCTAATCCTGTCAGCAGTCTAACAAAAGACAATGTAGGATAATAAGCTTAGGTTCTGTAATCGTCAGAAATCAGATTATCGCAAAAACAAAGGCTAAAAGAAAGTTTTCTGGGGATGTGTTCGTGAATTACCATTCCTCTTCTTCTTCCTCTTCTTCCCAGTCTTCCTCTTCTTCCCAGTCTTCCTCTTCATTCACTGGTTTTCACCTCCTTTGATGCGCTTTCTATTTCTGGTAACCTTAAGTCAAGCCCCTTCACCGTTTTTTAAGCATTTCCATACGTCAATTGACGAAGCATTTGTTTCGAAAGAGCCAGAAACAAAGCTTAGCCAGCGTCTTTTACGATTTTAGCTGTCATTGCAGCCCTAGGTTGACGCGTCCTCTTTGTCATGTATGCCCAACAAAGATCCGGAGAATTGTGCGCGGCGCCCATTCTGCCAAACCTGTCTACAACGATCAAGCCCATAAATGCGCCGTTCATCCTTCGGTTGACAAGTTGAATAGCGCCCTCGGCAGCCTTCTGCGCGGATCGTTCTTTCCGTGCGAAGTCGCAAGCAGTCTTCGCCAAAACGAGCTTGATTGCGATTTCTCCTATGCCCGTCGTTGAGGAGGCGCCTGTCTCGTTGTCTGCGTAGGTTCCGCATCCGATGAGAGGAGAGTCTCCGATCCTTCCAGGGAACTTGAGGGAAAAGCCTCCTGTTGAGGTTGCTGCGGCTACGTTTCCTTCTTTGTCAAGTGCTACAGCGCCGACAGTGCCTAGTTCAAAAAGTTGGCGGTGCGAGGTCAGAAGCTTCTGCAACTTGGGAAGATAGTTCCATCCACCCTGGACTAATTTGTCTTTGAATTCGTGCCAATATGACACTCTGAGGTCTGTTACTGGATCGACTCTTTCCAAACCGAATAGCTCGGCCAGCTTTTCAGCTCCATCCCCAGCAACGAAGACGTGATCAGTGGATTCCATTACGATCCTTGCCAAGCGAACTGGATTTTTGATATCTTTCAGTAGGCTTACGGCTCCAGCGCTTAGTGTCATTCCATCCATGATCGAGGCTTCCATTTCTATGCGCTTCTCAATGGTTAGAGCTGAACCAACTCCAGCATTGAAAACACCATTGTCTTCCATGCACATTACTGAGGCTTCAACGGCATCAAGTGCTGTTCCATCCTTTTTCAGAGTCTCGTAGCCAATTATTGCAGCTTCTCTGACTCCTTCGAGTCCAAGGCTTCTTCTTTCCTGTCTCCAAGTCCCAGCCCCACCATGAACAATAATTACCGGTTTTTGCATTGTATCACCGCTGGATTTGAACTGGGATTGTTACAGTGCTTGGCTTATGGATTTAAAGGCTACGTAGAAGTATCGCAAGGAATAAATATCGTAAGTTCACATTGTGACGTTGGGATGATGTGCGGCGACGGTTGGAGCGTATGCTGTGACTTCCACTAACCTGCGCTGACCCCTATAAAAGAACCTTGAAATCCATTAGTTTTTGCAGATTCGTTCGTGATCCTCAGTTGTGCCCTTCCGCTTGCCTCGCTTAGAAATCCCCATTCATCTAAGCGAGAACCTGAACTCAGGTATATAAACACCCGAACGAGACGCGAAGAGAACAGCGCGGATGTAAGCTTTTGCGAAGAAAATTGAATAGCGCCGAGTGCAGTCTTACTTAGTAGATCCGCATCCTTAGCAATGGTTACTAAGCATGGAGGCTGAAAATCTTTGAAGCAGATAGAATTTCGAACCTTGACGATTAAAGACTATGAGTCTATGATTAAGCTTTGGAAACGTGCGGGTTTGCCTTCCAAACCTCGAGGCAGAGATGGCAAACTCATGATTGATATGCAGATGAAAGCTTTTCCAGAGTTTTTCATCGGCGCCTTTCATCAAGACAAACTCGTAGGTGTAGTGATTGACAGTTACGATGGTAGAATGAAAGGGTGGATAAATCGTTTAGCAGTAGACCCTTCTTATAGACGGCGAGGAATCGCTGAACACCTGATTAGTCGCGCTGAGAAAGCCCTAAAAGGACATGGGGCTGCGATTTTTTGCGCGCTCATCGAAACTCCGAATGAAGAGGCCATCAAGCTTTTCCAAAAAATGGGATATGTAACCCACAAAGACGTTCTGTATGTTACCAAACGGGGAAGCCAAGAGCTATAATTTTGAAATGCCGATTATAGAAACCGTTTCCCGCTGTTGAGGCTCTTCAGAAACAGAAGGGGAAAGAGGCTTGAAAGCATCTTTTAGAGGGAAGATTCGCTGCCTCAACAGTCTCGGGCTTACTGCAATAAGTATCTTCCAGATGGTGTATGACATGCGTCATATTTAAACCTTGCCATACGGAAAACGCGGACAGGAATTTTGTGTAGTTATCGATTTCAGAAGACTTCTTTCACTGCTTTCCAAGGTGCACTCAATCCTGCTCGTGCCGAGGTCTAGTTGAGCCACTTTTTTTGGTTCTCTAAGGAAGCCGTTTTGAAACGAATTTGTTTCTTTCAATGAAGAACCGCAGGTCCTTCTGTAGATCTTTCCTCACACCGATCCTGCCAGAACTCCCGATTCTAAACTGCATTTCATTGTTTGCTACAACTATTTCGCTTTCCCCTGAAAAGACGGAGATCCTGTTGAGGCTTTTGTTGATCTTCAGGGCTTTTGTAAGTTTTCCAGGCCCGTTCGTCAAATGAAATATGTTCCCAACTGGCCTATTTCTCCTCATAATCTCTACTCCCTTCGTCGGCTCTACGGCCCTTATTAAAACGGCGCCTATCTGATCTGGCTCGTGGGCAACTATGTTAAACATCCAGTTGTTGTGAACGTTGTATATGAAGGCTCTTCCTGGCTCCTCCCACATAGCTTTGTTGTAGTTTTTCATGCCATGATAAGCACGAGAGGCTGGGTCATCTAAGCCATAGTAGGCTTCAGTCTCGACTATCATCCCTTCTAAGAAATTCTCCTCCGATTTTCTGAGTAGCCGTTTACCTAATAGCTCCTCCGCAACGATCACGGGGGCTCTCTCGTAAAATTCTCTTGGCAGGACTTCCAAAGGCAACAAGCATCACATCCTAGCTTTCAGCGTCTTATCCGCGCATTTTTCAAAAAAAGAGGAGATGTGGATTTTATTTCTTCTTCATGGTAGCAATGAATTCATCAATTGGGATTGCTGGAAGGCTTCTGATTTGGATCGTGCCGCGTGAGCCGAGTTCTACAGAAACCCGAGCAATGGTCTTGTTGTCTGGGGCCTCCACTATGTTGACGAAATCGTAGGGTCCCAGAACGGCGTATTGGTTAATTACTTTTGCTCCGAAGGCTTCGATCTCTTTGTTGACTTCTTTGATTCTTCCCGGTTTTGCTTTGACCGTCTTCCATCCTTCATCTGTCAGAGTCGAGAGTAGAATGTAGATAGGCATCTGCCTTCTCCTCACAACAATTACTGCAATTTTGATTTGTGTTTCTTTGTTTTTATGTTTTTGTGTAGCAGTATTTTCTGCCCAGTCTGTTAGATCATGTGTGCGCGCGTGGGGAGAAACCGCAACTTTAGCTAACTTGCGCGTGCACGTGTCTCCAGATATTTGTCCAAGCTCAAACCAGTCTTCTTAAAGCTGCGAATCCTTTAACAGCATCGTCAGGGTCATCCAGATTTGAATTGTTGCTAAAATGCTTCAAAGCATAGCTAAAACCATACACAGTTAATTCTTTGTAACGTCGTTCCTCAACTTTATCAATAGGTCAACGATAGTGTCATAGGGGCAGATAATCCATGAACGAAGGTGGGTGGTGCGTTTGGATCACAGGCCTTCCGGGAAGCGGAAAATCCCTGATAGCCCGAGTTTTACTTGAAAAACTAGAAAGTCGACAAATTCGCGCTCAGATCGTTTCTTCAGACATACTCAGAAAAGTGATAACCCCTGTCCCGAAGTATACAGAGGAGGAGCGGGATATGGTCTACAATGCCATTCTGTTTGTAGCCAAGCTTCTAACCCAAAACGGGGTAAACGTCATCATCGATGCCACAGCTAACCGCAGACGATACAGAGACCAAGCCAGAAAGGCGATTCCAAGATTCGTGGAAGCGTACATCCAGTGCCGGCTGGAAGTCTGTGTCAGGAGAGAAGCAGAGCGAAAGGCAGGTGCCTACTATGCGCCCAGAGATATATATGCGAAAGCTTTCACGGGCACAAGCAAGACAGTACCAGGAGTAGGCGTCTCCTATGAGAAACCCCTACACCCCGAAGTAACTGTTAACTCAGATAAGCTAGACCCCAGCCAATGCGCTCAAGAAATCCTTGAAGTCATAATCAGACTTGAAGAAACATAGACGTCTTGATACTAGCCGCGCGCTGCCATCTTTCCTAAAGAACCAAGAATAGATGGAAACGATGGGGAAGCGAGAAGGATTCTTGAGCTGTCACAGTCGCGTTCGCAATCAGTAGGCTTCTGATTCGGGATACTGTCGGCGCCGAAAAATGCCACCTTCGAGATCTTTGGGGCGCTGCGCCAAGACGGAGTTTTGTACACATTTACGTGATTGCTTATGCTGTTATGGCGCTTTCCACGATCTTATAGACACTCGATTCCATGAGAAGATGTAATAAAGCCAGAGGCGTAGGATTACTGCAAAAGGTTAGTTTGCTGCATGTATGTTTTAGCAATTCGAACTCCAATCTTCAGACAAGGGGACGATGCAATAGCTATTATTCTGAAATCCTTAAGAGAGCACAAAGTAGAGCTGGAAGATGGTGATATCTTAGCTATATCCTCGAAGATGCTGGCAACTACAGAAATGCGCATCACTCCATTAAAGGGAGTCATTCCTTCCGAACAGGCAAAGGAGCTGGCTGATAAGTATTTGCTGGAACCTGAATTCGCGGAAGTAGTACTAAGGGAGTCAGAGAAAATTTATGGCGGGGTTTACAAATCAGTCCTTACGTTGAAGAATGGCATCCTCACGGTCAACGCTGGTGTTGATAATAAGAATGCCCCAAAAGATTCTGTTGCCTTGTGGCCTTCAAATCTTCAAGGACTAGCAGATCGGATTCGTAGAGAGATTAAGCGGCGCAGTGGAACAAGCGTGGGCATAGTAATTGTCGACAGTCAAGTGGCGCCTCTTAGAATGGGCACGCGAGGTCTAGCATTAGCGGTGTCCGGTTTCAAGCCCACAGAAGACTGCAGAGGCAAAAGAGACCTTTTCCAGAAACCTTTAGTGATTACTCACCACTCAATTGCGGATGACTTAGCCTCAGCAGCTCATTTATTAATGGGTGAGACTAGTGAGCAAACTCCCGTCGTTATCTTCAAAAACGCACCAATTACTTTCACCGAAAGTGTTGATGAGGGAGAAATGAAGATTTCTCCGGAAGAATGCGTATTCATGAATACCCTTCTGTTTAGCAACCAAACTTAAGAATCAATTCTAACAAAACCTGTTTTGAGTCCACACTTTTCCAGAGCTTTCAACATCGGAGTTCCAACGGCAACTGCAACTAGAGTGATCAATCCTCTTTCGATAGGATATACAAATGTAACGCCTTGCCATGTGGTTCTCCAGAAATCTACATTCGAATTCCAATAGATCGCTTCGAATAGAATGATTCCAGCGACATGCCCAAAAAGCGTTGCCGTAAAACAAGTCGTTGCGAGGCCAAAGACAAGTCTCCAAGAATCAGGTGTCTCATTTATGGCTTTCGTGGCTTTGGATTGCGCGGGAGAGGCTAAAACAACCAGGCCGATTAAGTCAAGCCATATCATAGAGGGCCATAGCCAGACAGGTCCAACTACGGGGAAAAACGTAAGAAGAAACAGAAAGAGCGCATAGGTGACTACGCAAATATGCTGTTTCTCACTTGTTGTCATGCCTGAACAAAATGCTGCAGCCGCATGAGGAACAAAACTTAACGCCCCAAACGGGCCAATGGGTTGAAAAAGTGATCCTGCTAGACCACCTATTGTTATCGCTAAGACTCCGAGATGTGACCCAAGAATTACACCGAAGAGAGGTGCCATTACAACTGCAGCATTGAGCCACTTTCCCTCCGCACCAATAATGGGGAATAGGGTCCAAAAGGACAGGATCACATATAAAGCTGCAAAACAGACTGTCGAAGCTATTTCTCTAGTTGATAAGGAGAAGTTCATAGCAAACTCCTTTTGTTTACGTTAAACCATTGCACTGCACTACATTGTTCCTTTGAACAAGTCTTCTTCCTTTGAGATGTTCAGACTCTCAGCGGAAAAAGTCCCATCGAGTTCTGCCCGTCTGACGTTCTTAACTATAGCGACGGGAATTCCTTCGGCACCCTGCCCCATGACGAGTTCTGCGGCCGACGCAATCTCATCTGCTAAGGCAACATTCTTCACCCTCAATATATAGTTGAACAAGTCTCTTTGACCACGATAATCCTTGAAAGGGTGAATGCCTGCTAATCCTATTGCGAACCCAACTTGTCCTTTCCGAAAAGGGCGACTGTATGTGTCGGATATTATCACAGCAACCTTCTTTCCCGTAAGTTTCATGATTTGTGCTCTTATTTTCCGAGCTGATTCATCGGAGTCTTCCGGTAAAAGCGTAAAGGAGTCTTCTCCAGAGACGTTTGATTTGTCGATTCCCGAGTTTATGCAGATGAGACCGCTCTTGTTTTCAACAATGAGTATCTCTTGGGATGCTTTCACAATTCTCTTTGCTTCTTTCAACACGAGCTCTACAAATCGCGCGTCTTTCGAAGTGATTTCAGCCACCTTTTCTGCTCTGTCCGAAGGCTTTGCAGTTTTTGGTTGCACCACTCTGCCATTTGCCTTTGAAACGACCTTTTGGGCAATGACTATGATGTCTCCATTGTTTATGCTTATGTTCTCTTTGTCTGTGGTTTCAACAATCAGTATTGCCAAGTTGTCTCCGGTCTTCACGAAGGGGAAGCCCTCCAAGCCTATAATGCTGATTTCTTGCACAGTCCGATCGCGTCCTTTCATTCTTTATATCTAACAGAGATCGTTGCTTTTAAGATGCAGATATCGCGCGCTCTTCATCAGTCTGGCGTGCAAGTCTTCAGTCCTTTTCTGGCAAGCTTTCCTGCATTTGATGCAGAATGTAGCATCCTTGCGTTATTCATACTGCAGACATGGTATTCAGCATATTTCGAAGGTTTGTCTGAAATCCGACATTGCTGGAGCTGAGTAACCCAGACCCAAGGAGAGTGCAATCCCGATGAGATAAGGGTTCCAAAGTCTTCATAATCGAAGATTACAACACAAACTATTATGCCAGCTACTCCTAGAGCCAACTGGAGGCGAAGTAATTGAGCCAATTAGTCCCTAGATGTATTAGGAAGAAACTTTGCGACTGACGACTTCGTAACCCTGTTGCATCCTGTAATCTTCATAGATTCTAACAAAATGCACCTCGTCTGTCGTCTGTAGATATGTTTTTGTTCCGTTTTAGAGTCATGCAGCACAATATCCTATGGAACATTGCTACATCAAATTTTTATATTCATATGAGAGATTTTGAATCGGTGCGGGCAGAGAACTTACTGCTAACAAGAAGCTTTCCTCTCACTCTCTCACCTCTGAACCCCGCGCCACTTCAAGAACCGATGTCCAATTCTGCTAGTTCTTTGAATATCTCGATGTTATCATTTCTCATAATCCGCAGTCGCTACAGACAAGTTGAAAACAGGTTATCGACTTTTACACCACATGGAAACCAAACAGAGCCCCAAATGCTGTCTGCGTCAGAATCAGAGTAGTAAACGCAGAGATTTTCTCCACAATTGATGAAAGACCACCAGATTTTTTGACGTTTTCGACAGCGATGGGCGCTTTGAAACGACAACCCTAAACTCAACTCTACCTCGTTTTCTTCCACAGAAACACTGCAACGGACGCGTGTAAGTAAATAACAAAACATATAAACAACCATTCTCCAGTTGAATCAGCACAAATAATGGACGGATAAAAATGCCAAAATGGGGATACTCAACGACGCCAACTAACCCAGACATAACGGTAAAAGCCAGTGCAAGAGAGGCCAGAGTATCCCCAAAACATGCCACAGAAGTATGCAAAACAATAAAAGGAATGAAACTCCAACAAGCAAAGACCTATCTTCAACAAGTAATCACAAAAGAGCAACCAGTACCTATCCGTAGACACAAGAAGAAAATCCCTCATAGAAAGGGAATACAAAAAGCCTATGCAGGAAGATACCCCGTCAAAGCCACGCAGAAAATACTCCAGGTACTAGAAAACGCCGAAGCCAACGCAGAATACAAGGGACTCGACACGGAAAGATTGAAAATAATTTACGCATCAGCCCATCCAGGAATGAAGATTGAGCGCTACATCCCCCGAGCCTTCGGAAGGTCAACACCACGCTTCAAGACCCTGTGCCACATAGAGCTAATCCTAGAACAAATTGAGGAGAAATAAGTGTCAGCAGTCAAACACTTCATAGAAGAGTCGGTCAAAAAAGCCGAAATCGACGAATTCTTGAGCAACGAGTTTGAAAGGGCGGGATACGGCGGAGTAACTGTCACAAAAACGCCGTTGGGCGCCCACATAGTAATCTATGTAATGCGTCCAGGAATAGTCATCGGGCGAGGCGGAGAGACCATAAGAGAACTCGCAACGATCCTAGAGGAGAAATTCGGGCTGCCAAACCCACAGATTTCTGTGGCTGAAATCGAGATTCCAGAATTAAACGCGCATGTCGTAGCCTCTCGTGTCACCTCAGCCCTGAAAAGAGGCGTACACTTCCGGAGAGCGGGTTACTGGGCGTTGAACCAAGTCATGGAGGCGGGAGCATTAGGCGCAGAAGTCATCATAAGTGGTAAGTTGAGGACAGATCGAGCTCGATACGAGAAGTTTCGAGCGGGGTATATACCGAAAAGCGGTGACCCAGCAAGGAGATACATCAGAAGAGCAGAGTTACATGCTCAGCTAAAACCCGGCATCCTTGGAGTGAAGGTAAGGATAATACCCCCAGACGCGAAGTTTCCAGATCAGATGCCTATAATGAAAGAGTCTCTAGAAGCACTAGAAACCGAAGAGGCGGAAGCTGCAAAAACCGAAGAACCAGAAGAAGCAGAGGTTGCTGAAACCGGAACTGTGGAGGCCAAAGAATAGCATGCCTATCCTACGGAAAAAGGACATCCGCGACATGTCTTCTGAAGACCGGAGAAAAAAGGTTGTCGAACTACGGACCGAACTTGTAAGATTGAAAACAATGGTCAAAGCAGGAGGAGCTATCGACAATCCTTCTCGTATTCGAGAGCTCCGCAAGACGATTGCGCGCATCCTAACAATGGACAACGAAGAAAGACTAGTGAAGGAGAAGAAAGGATGAAAGGCATGTTAGCCATACTTCAGCACGACCTTATAGGGCTCAACGCAAAAGTTGCGAGAAGCTCAAATTCCGAGTACGTAAACATCACCGGCAGGGTGCTTGAAGAAACGCGCAGCACCATCACTATAATACATAGAAACAAGAAAAAGATCGTCGTCAAAAACACAACCGTTTTCCACTTTACACTGTCTGATGGAACGATAGTGGAGGTTGACGGAGAAGTAATCGTCGGTCGACCTGAAGATAGAATCAAAAGACACATTAAGAGGCGGTGGTGATGGCCCTATCCTTTAAGAAGCCGAAGAAAACTTGCAGCGACCGCAACTGTCCATTCCACGGAACACTTTCAATCAGGGGGCACACGTTAGATGGCGTGGTGGTCAGCGCCAAAATGGATAAGACTGTTGTTGTGCGGCGTGATTACTTGAGATACGTTCCAAAGTTCAAGCGATACGAGAGGAGGCATGGTCACATTTCTGCTCATAACCCTCCATGCATAAACGCGGAAGAGGGTGACCAGGTAAAGGTGGCAGAATGCCGCCCACTCAGCAAAACGGTCTCCTCCGTGGTTGTTGAGAAACTAGAGGGTCCGTGAAATGGCCGCTAGAGCGAAGGCCCGCGCCTTGATGGCCAGAGGAATCATGGGTCAAAGACCTAAGATTTCTAGGGGTTTGCCAACAGGTTCCACTGTCAAATGCACCGACAACACAGGTGCAAAGGAACTTAGAATGATCCAAGTAATGGGATATAAGGGACGACTAGGACGACTTCCTTCAGCCGCAGTCGGGGACATGATCGTTGTTTCAGTAAGGAAGGGAACCCCCGACATGAGAAAGAAGATCTTTCGAGCAGTTGTTGTTCGACAAAGGAAGCCATACCGACGTGCAGAGGGAGACTGGGTTCAGTTTGAAGACAACGCGGGAGTTATAATGACTCCTGAAGGGGAAATGAGAGGTTCTGAAATCAGGGGGCCAGTGGCCAAAGAGGCGGCTGAGCGTTGGCCCAGGATAGCGAGTGCTGCAAGCATAATTGTGTAGGAGAAGGATGCTACGAAGACGATCAAACCTCGGAAACAGCGGAAAAGATTGTTCCAAGCCCCTCATCACCAGAGATACAAAGGATTCTCTGCCCCTCTCTCGACTGAGCTAAAGAAAGCTCATAACACTAACTCTCTTCCTGTAAGGGCAGGTGATTCTGTCCGGATTATGAGAGGCGACCGCAAAGGATTCGAAGGTAAAGTTACCAGTGCTGACCGCGCCAAATACAGATTATTCGTCGAGGGCGTCACCCGTGAGAAGGTAGACGGAACCACGATACAAGTTCCAATTCATCCCTCAAAGGTCATGATTACTCGCCTCAACCTTGAAGACAAATGGCGCAGAGAAATGCTAAAACGAAAGAGCAAGGAAGCCAAGCAGCCTAAAGGAAAAGTCACCAAAGAAAAGAAGATAAAACCTCCGAAAAAGGAAGTGAAAAAGAAGAAGACAAAGCGAGAAGTCGCTGAGAAATCTGGAGAGTCCTAAATTTGGGAAAAAAAGGTGGAAAAAAACACTTAAAGCGGAGTCCAGCGCCGAGACTCTGGCCTATTCATCGAAAAGAAGCTGTTTGGACGGTTAGACCCAAGCCTGGGGCTCATCCGATTTCGTCATGTATCCCGCTAACCCTCGTTGTGCGTGACATGTTAGGATTTGCAAAGACGCGGAAGGAAGCTAAAACGATAGTTTCCAAAGAAAGAGTGAAGGTTGATGGCAAAGTTCAGCGGGAGGAGCTATTTCCCATAGGCTTAATGGATATTGTCTCTATACCGGATATTAAAGAAGACTATCGCGTCTTGCCTTCTGGAAAAGGACTAACTCTACATTCGATAGAGGAAGATGAAGCAAAGTTCAAACTTTGTCGAATCGAGAATAAAACCGTTGTCAAAGGCGGACACACACAACTGAATCTTCACGATGGAACGAATATACTGATTCCCGTAAAGGATCCCAAAAAACCTGAAGAAGACATCTACCGGACTCTAGATGTCTTAACGTTAGGCGTTCCCAATCGAGAGCTTCTGGACCACATAAGGTTAAACGTAGGCAACGCAGCGATGATCATCGGAGGAAAAAACGTAGGGAAGCATGGCAAAATTACTGAGATTGAGGAAAAACTAGGGCAGAAGCGTAGAGAATTGCTTGTCACGATAAAGGATAAGGACGGCAACATCTTCAAGACAATTCTCAATTATGTTTTCATTGTTGGCAAGGCTGAACCTCGTATATCTTTGCCGGAGGTTGATTGAATTGTCTGAGGAAGAAATCCAAAAGAAGTGGCTTGAGAATTCTATGCTCAAACCCAGAATAGAAAAGGTGACCGTCAACATTTCTGTAGGGAAATCTGGGGAGCCACTTGAAAAGGCTGCAAAGGTTCTTGAGCAGCTAACAGATCAGCAACCCTGTAAGCGAAAAGCCAGAAAGACGATTCGAGATTTCGGCATCAGGAAGGGAGAACCCATCGCTTGTGTCGTGACTCTACGGAAGGAAAAGGCAAGAGCTTTCCTTGAGAAAAGCCTTCAAGCAGTAGGCAATAAGCTGTCGAAGAACTGTTTTGACCGCTATGGAAACTTCTCTTTCGGCATAAAAGAGCATATAGAAATCCCTGGCACCAAGTATAGGCCAGAGCTTGGAATATATGGTATGGATGTATCCGTTGTTCTAAGCAGACTTGGAAGTCGTGTTAAACATAGACACCGAGCTAAGTCAAAGATAGGGACGAGTCACCTGCTGACGATTGAC
>Ga0209636_10000494_pt1 | contig 38559 bp, 43 predicted proteins | sample DeeMarSWOR152_54_FD_187464 | JGI IMG/M metagenome (GOLD analysis project Ga0209636, IMG submission 187464) | Marine sediment microbial communities from White Oak River estuary, North Carolina - WOR-1-52-54 (SPAdes) (version 2) | ecosystem: Environmental > Aquatic > Marine > Intertidal zone >... | reverse complement strand
CTTCAAGGGGAAGTTTGGGCGTAACACTGTTGAGCGGTTAATCAAGAGGTATGCTGAGGAGTTCGTTACTTGTCCAGTTTGTAAGCGACCAGATACGAAAATCGTGAAAGAGAAGCGCTTATACTTCCTAAAATGTGAGGCGTGTGGAGCTCGATCATCAATAAGACCGCTTTAAAGCGTGCTCAACTTGGAAGCCTACGTAAATGTGCGGAGAATGGGTCGGCGCGTGCTCCTAGCCGTCTGCGACGCCGAACTTTTAGGAAAGGTTTTGAGGAACGGGAAAATAGTCTTTGAGGTGCGTAAGGACTTCTACGACGGGCTGAAAATGAGTGTGGAAGAGGCTGTTGACCTGATGGAACAATGTACTATTGTGAACATGGTTGGAAGAAACATCGTTGAGAAAGCCAGAGAGAGAGGACTGATTCATCCAGATGCGGTCTTAGATATTTCGGGTGTGCCACACGCACAGATTGTGAGATTTTAAGAATCATTCTCTTAATATATTTAAGTAACATTCTGCTCTCTCTTAGAAGAAGCTTTGAGGTGACTCTTTGGGAAAAAAGAAAGTGCTCAGCGAGGAAGAGATGCGCGAGCGCATGGTCCTTCCAGTCGCAAACGATGTGTTAGGCGTAGCCACAAAAATGCTGGGCTTCGACAGGATTATGGTGAAGTGTCAGGACGGCCATGAGCGCCTCTGTCGAATCCGAGGGAAGATGAAAAGACGAACGTGGATAAGGCAGGGAGACATAGTCCTTGTATCCCCGTGGGATTTTCAGTCCGACAAACGCGGCGACATCATCTGGCGGTACACGAGAGCGCAAGCAGCGTGGCTTCAGGACAAGGGATACCTCACGATTTCATGAGAGAGACTGTACAGTGTCTTTTCGGAAGAAGGTGGACAGGAAGCTACGGCGAAAGGAGAAGAAGTACGAAACCGAACAGTTGATGAAGGAGAAGAGAAGCGAAGAATATGAGGTTTTGGAGGAAGTTTTTGACCGCTCCACGCTCATGACAATATACAATTTCCTGAACAAAGGAACTATTGACGAGATACACGGCGTTGTCAAAGCAGGTAAAGAAGCGAGAATCTATTGGGGAAAAGACTCTCAGGGAAGAGAACTCGCCATCAAAATCTATCTAACGGTCTCAGCCGAGTTTAAGAAGGGAATGCTTCCATACATAGAGGGTGATCCGAGATTCGCCCATGTTCGTCGAGACACGCGATCTCTCGTCTATGCTTGGGCCCAGAAGGAGTTCAAGAACTTGCGAAGGGCACACGAGGCGGGAATAAGGGTTCCGAAGGCGATGGACGCTAAGAATAACGTGTTGATTATGGAGTTTATCGGAGAGAACGGGGTTAGTGCGCCTCTTCTGAAGGAGGCTGCTCTCCAGAATCCCAAGATGGTTTACAGGCAGTTGCTGACCTATGTGGAGAAGCTCTATCAGAGAGCAGAGCTTGTTCACGCTGACTTAAGCGAGTACAACATCATGATATGGGAGGGCGCACCCGTGCTTTTCGACGTATCACAGGCGGTTCTATTTAAGCATCCTATGGCCGGTAAATTCTTGATAAGAGACCTAGAAAACTTACACCGATATTTCAAGAAACTGGGAGTGGATGTGTTATCTGTGGAGGAGACGTATAGGAGGGTTACTGGTGGCAAGCGCTAGGGCCTTCGTCAAGATTCCACGAGAACGTATAGGAGCTCTCATAGGTCCTGATGGTCGCGTGAAAGAAAGAATAGAGAAGAAGCTCTCCGTAGAATTAAGCATAAGCAGCAATACGGGTGACGTAACAATATCCTTGAATCCGACAGCACAAGATCCTTCAGTTTTGTTCAGAGCCAAAGAGGTGATCATGGCTATCGGTAGGGGTTTTTCGCCAGAGCATGCGTTTAGATTGCTGGATGAAGAAGACACCGTATTAGAAGTTATAGACCTGCGGGATATTGTGGGAAAATCCCAGTCTGACCAGAAGCGGCTGAAGGGAAGGGTCATCGGAAAGGAAGGGAAAACCAGAAGGATAATAGAAGAATTGACTGAAGCCAATGTATCAGTCTATGGGCACACCATCTCTATTATAGGAGACATGGACCAAGCTGAAGTAGCTAGGGAGGCTATCTGGAAGCTGATCAAGGGGGGCCTACACCGCACTGTGTATAGATTCCTCCACAAGAAGAGAAGGGAACTGAAGAAAAAGAAGATGCAACTGTGGGAAACGCCTCCAGAAAAGTTAAGGGCATAACACGATACCTAATCACATAAATCATATAATTGGAGGGTAGATTGTGGTAGAGACCTTTGAGCAGATAAGTCCCGCCGACTTCTTCTACCGTAACAGAGACATAGCCGGCTTCACAAATCCTTCAAGGGCTATTTTCTCATCGGTGAGGGAGCTGGTGGAGAATGCTCTCGACGCCTCAGACCTTCACGGAGTTCCCCCAGAGGTTTACATTCGACTATCCCAGGAAGATGAAGGGGGAGAAGTTTTTGTGCTTAGAGTTGAGGATAACGGGTCTGGTGTTCCAGCCCGCCACATACCCTCAGCGTTTGGTCAGGTTTTGTTCGGTTCAAAGTATAAACTCAGACAGGCTCGGGGCACGTTTGGGCTTGGTGGCACCATGGCAATACTTTATGGGCAAATCACCACCCACAAACCTGTCTATATTGCCTCTAGCACGGGTACATCCAGGACTTATGAGTATAGGCTGATGATAGACATTCAAAGGAATCGCCCCATAATTCTTGATCGTAAGGCTCACAGGAACAAGACGGAGTGGCACGGAAGTGCCGTTGAATACTCTTTAGAGGGCGACTATTTCAGAGCAATGCCTAAGATTCTGGAGTACCTGAAGCAGACCGCCATGGTGACCCCTTATGCAAACATCACCTTCGTCGATCCTAAAGGCCGCCTCTACAGGTTCACACGTGTCACCACCGAAATGCCGCCACCACCCGAGGAAACCCTTCCCCATCCCTACGGAGTTGACGTGGAAACCATCCAGCGCCTAGCGAAAATTACGAACTGTAAAAACATGCTTGACTTCATGCAGAAGCACTTTCACAGGGTCGGTGAACGCACAGCCCAACAATTTTTGAAGTTCGCAGAAATAAGCGAGAAGAACAATCCGAGAAAATTGAAGCCTCATCAAGTTGTCAAGCTTGTACGGATGATGAAAAAATTTGACGGTTTCATGCGCCCTGACGCTAGCTGCCTTTCCCCCTTGGGGGAGGAGCTGTTGAAGGCGGGAATTCTTAAGGAGCTGAAGCCAGATTTCATAGCGGTCTGTCAACGTTCGCCCTCCGCCTATGCTGGGCATCCCTTCATTGTGGAGACGGCAATAGCATACGGCGGGGAGATACCGAAGGAAGATGACATTCTCGTTTACCGATTTGCCAACAGAATACCGTTGCTGTATGATGAGGCTAGCGATGTGACGGTTAGGGTGATCAAGTCGATGAATTGGCGCACATATAAGGTTTCAGCTGATATGCCAATTGCCATCGTGGTTCATCTCTGCAGCACAAAGGTTCCATACAAAACTGTTGGCAAGGAGTTTATCGCAGACAGGCCAGAGGTCAGAAGGGAAATTCTTAACGGTATCCGAGAGGCGGCTCGTAAATTACGACGTTTTCTGACCAGAAAGGAGCACGTTGCAAGAGAGAGAAGGAGGCTTTCTGTTTTCTCGAAGTATCTACCTAAGATCGCTCAGTTTTCCACGGAATTGGCTGGAAAGAAAGAGACACCAGATATCGAAACGCTGTTGAGGAGTGTGAGGAAATTTGAAGAAGAAAGTTAAGAGTTCAGCAGCAGAGAAGAGAAAGGAAGTCTTAAAAGGATTAAGGAAAATGGGGAGGAAACTTTATGGGCAGATGGATAAAGGCAAATTCCCATGGATCAAGATGCCGAGCCGATCGACGCAGAATATCTTCTACAGCCCGGAAGTTCGGCAATATATTCTCGGTGACAAGAGGGTTCGCAGAAGCTCCCGAAACATCCGCCACATTCGACCCCTTACGCAACTGGTGTGGGCAGCTTACTTCGCCCGTGAATTGGCCGAGCAACGGAAGACATCGACTCTCCGTGATGTGTATTACTCGGCGCAGGCCTATGAGGTGCCCTTCAAAGATCAGCCGGAATCGAACAGCATCATAACAGATCTTGAGACCGTGATGGGACTCTCTCGGGAGGACTTCAAAGTGTTTCCAGAGGAACGTTCGGCCATATTTGGGGATCTAACCATAGAATACACGGTTCCCGGATATGAGGGCAAACGCCTTAATCTGATGTCCCATCCCGACGGTGTGATGATCGGGCCTGCCCTAACCTCCGCAGAGTTTGTCAAAACCAGCGCCGACATGGTTATAGCCATCGAGAAGGGCGGTCTGTTTACGCGTTTTATCGAGGAGATGGTTCACAAGAAGTTCAATGCGCTCCTCGTGCTGACGGCCGGTCAAGCTCCGCGTGCAACCAGGCACTTCATCCACAGGCTCAACAAGGAGCTGGATCTGCCGGTGCACATCTTCACCGATGGCGATCCGTGGGGTATGCACATTGCGATGGTGATCATCTCGGGCTCGGCAAACGCCGCTCACCTCAGAGAGTTAACAACTCCAGACGCTACATGGAATGGTGTTTGGGCAACTGATATTGTGGATTATAAGCTGCCGAGTGATGCTTTGACTGATGTGGATGTCAAACGTCTTCGTGATCTCAGGAAGGACCCGCGTTATGAGGGGGAACTGTGGCGGAGGGAGATCAAGAAGTTTTTGGAGATTAGGAAGAAGGCTGAGCAAGAGGCCTTCAGTAGGTATGGCTTGACTTACATCGTTGATGAGTATTTGCCAGCGAAGCTTGAAATGGCGGATTGACTTATGGTCAGTTAATAAACTTAAAATATGCTTGGGGCGTGTAAGAGTAGGCTCAGAATAGGAGTGGATGAGATGAGTGAGGCTCCGGTGGGACTAACAATTGCAGAGAAGTTCTTTGGTTTGATAGCCATCATCATAGGCGCCTTGACAGCCTATTACACATATATCAGTCCGCCTAAGTCCCCGCCTGCGGTTCCCTCCGGCTGGCTTCCCAGCATTTTCATTACTGCTGGATTTGTGCTGATAGGTATCGGTGTCTTCTTGATACTGGCCAAGGTTGAGTAGGGCTTGGCGCCGCCGGACGGATTCGGACCGTCGACCAACTGGTTAACAGCCTCAACCTTGATAGGATAGCTATTCAAGTCAGTTGCTCTACCAGACTGAGCTACGGCGGCACCGTCTAATCTCAGATTTCCCAGACATATTTAAAGTTTGATTGATTTCGATCTCTCAGCCTACTGCGAAGGCTTCCCGGAAACACACGCACAAAGCGCGCGAGTATGAATTTTACTCAGAAACTGCAAAAGAGAAAACAGCATTAAACTGCGCCTGGCGAAATCTGATACTAACTACGAACTGCTGATAGTCTGTAAGTAAGGTTTATCCCAGAGATCTTCGAGTGTCCAACAAAGACATTGGACTGGAGAAGACAGGCCCCGCGATATTTCAGATGCTGGGTCTAATTCGAATCTATACACCCAAAAAAGACAACGCGAAATTTCCTCAAGGAAACGCTTCACCATCGAAAAAGGCTCTACTATTCCAGATTTGGCAAAGCAGATTCACGCGACTTCCACAAACAGTCTCTTCACGCAAAGGTATGTCGAAGCGGCTACGCTTCAATCCTCAGAGAGTTGGAGGCGCTTTCGCCCTTAAAGATAAAGGCACTGTCGAAATTCGCATGAAGTTGGCGCTTGTACGGGGGAAAGACATTGCACGTATGTCAAACAACGTTATGCCTTCACCGCTCGTAGTCTTCTTAGTATAGGAAGGGCTGGTTGCGCCTTCTTCCACAAAGCTTCAAAATGCTCGTACAAGATAGCAGCTAGCCAAGGCAAACTTATCCAAACTGCAAACTGGGTATCCCTCTTCGGCGGCAGAACCAAAACTACATCCCTTTTATCAGCAACAGCAAATCTGAGTCCATCGTACTTTAGATACCTCACTTGATCACCGAGCCTGATTAAATTCTCGTACTCGTCCAGATCATCGGGCGTCCAGTGAGATGTAATCTGCCTTATGACTCTCACAGACTTTTTCTTTTTCAGCACGTTCTCTACAGCCTCAAGAATCTCCTTTTCTGGAGGTTTAATATTGGGGGTCGCTAACACAAGTTCCCTTTCTATGTTTCTGATTGCTTCGCAATATCTGGCCATGAAGGCGCTGTCCTTTCGGGTTACCCATACTGTTTCCTCCCTTATGGCCATCTCTCGACTCTTGTCGTGAAGTCTGGACAATGCTGAACTCAACCTTTCAGCGGTTCTTCTCTGCACTTCCAGTTGTCTGAACATTTTCCGTTCAAGATCTGCCATCATTCTATCCAGCCCCAATGGAGGATTTACGGCAGCGTACATTCTTGGTCTTCCCGGCTGCTCCATCAGTAAACCTTTCCCGACAAGGCTGTTCAGAACGTCGTAGGTTCTTGGTCGGGGGATTCCAGATTTCTGATTTACTCCTCTGGGCGATAGAGGGCCATGCAGGAGAACAGCTATGTAAGCTTTAGATTCATAAGGAGTTAGACTTAGCTGTTTGTTTAAGAGTTCTATTAGTTTCTCCTTATCGTCAGTTGTGCCCATTTCACTCTTCATGAAAATAGTTATGCGGCGTAGCGCTTTATAAAGTTCGTTACACCCTTATAGTGTAACGGTATCCGAAGAGATGCATATGAAACGGAACGCTTCTGGAATGAGAAGGAAACTGGTTTTGGCGCACAATTACACTATAATCTGGCTCCAGTCGATGCGTGGGCAACTCTATTCATCTTTGCATGTGGGTTATCTAAGTTGGCGTTGCGTAAGCGTTTCTTATGTTATTATGCCTATAATTTTCATGACTAGTGGGAGAATAGTGCCTTGAAAAGGAAAGTATCGTCAGAGATAGTTCTAACTCTAGTTCTGATATGCGTGTTAACATTAGAATTTAACATTCAACAGGCAGAAGCTGAAGGAACATACAATGTAGCAGCCCATGTCCATCCATTGCTTGGAGAAACATTAGCAGAAAACAATCAAAAAACCCAATCTATAACACCTGCGGCCCCTTCCGAAGCGCAAGTAGGGGTTAGAAGTGGCCACTGGATAAAAGTTAATTACACAGTTACTGGTGCCCCTTCTGGGACAACCGTGCCAACATGGATGAAGGTGAAATTTTTAAGCGTTGAAGGAACAAACGTCACTGCCCGAGTGACGATGCATATGCCTGATGGAACAGAGCAAGGTGAGACAAAGACTGTGAGCGTTGTGGGTGGCGGAACTTTGGGCTCTTTCTCGGGATTCGTTATTCCCGCCAACGTGGCAACCGGAGATTCTGTTTACATAAGGGAGTATGGGAACATAACGATTGCTGGCGAGACTACGAGAATTTACGCTGGAGAAAGGAGAACTGTGGTTTATGCAAGTTTTCTACATGCGCGTGCTCGCTATTATTGGGATAAGCAAACCGGCGTCTTGGTGGAAGCATCTGTGTCTTCAGGTGGCATGACTGTAGCTGTAGAGGCAACCCATACCAATTTGTGGGGGGCTGCTCCGTTTTGGATGCAGTGGTGGTTCTGGGCAACAATAGCTGCGGGAAGCATAGTGTTGATCGGAGCGGTCTACTTGAAGAAGAGAAAGCCTCGAACAACCACTTCACTTCCACTAGAAGCCACTGATGCGATAACCTCCGCAAGAGTGTAAAACCTTAGAATTGACATTGTGGTTTGGATTTGTCTAAGTATTGGCATGATGCCGCGAAAAAAGTTGTTACACAATTAGAATGTAACAAACGATAGCTTTAAATGAAGTAAAGACAACATAGATCATGGGGTAGAAAGTTGAAGAACAGAAAGAGTTTGCTGGCTATTTGGATGCTCTTGCTTTTGACAATCTTTACAACTGCATTGGTAGGTAGCGTAACATGCAGCGAATCACCAACAGTCTCCATAGAACCACAGGTGATATCGGACCCATCCATGGGACCTGGCACACAGTTTGAAGTTGATGTCGTTGTGGATTATGTTGAAAAGCTCTGGGCTTATCAGATTGCACTCGGAGACACACTCTTTGAGATACAAGGATTCAACCCCGCCGTGCTGAACCTCGTTGCCATCGAGAATGGTCCATTCCTAGGAAGCGCCGGAGGACAAGTTGAGTGGTTCCCTGGTGAAATCGAAAATTCAATAGGTACATTAGAGCTTTCTGGCGCCGCCTTAAACCCAAAAACAAAATTTCCAACAGGAGGTGGCGTTCTAGCAACTCTAACCTTTGAAGTAGTGGGATACGGGCAGTCACCAATACACTTTGACCTAGAGACTGGGCTCCTAGACTCCAATAACGAGTGGATTGTCCGTGGAACTATTGACTCACAAGCCTTGAAGGACGGGTTCTTCGCCAACGTTGCTGACGCAGATCCAGAGCCACCACCGGAGAAGTCGCACGATATCCACGATGTAGCTGTCCTTGCTATCAGAGCCTACCCGACCTCAGGATATCCTGGTGTACCGATAGATATAGACGTCACTATTGAAAATCAAGGTGGTTTTGAAGAGGCCTTCGATGTCCTCGTCTATGCAGTCAAGCTTGGGGATGACTTGCACATTGACGTTGGAAGCGAGATGGTATCCCTAGATGTGGGAGCTTCAGACACTCTCCTTTTCATATGGGATACAACAGATGTACCACCAGGCTCGTACTGGGTGATAGCGGAAGCAGTCTTACCAGAGGATTCAGATTTGGGGGACAACACCCGAAGAGCCTTAGTCGGTGGCCTCTATCCGCGTAATACTCCCAATAAGGCAAGCATATTCGACTTGCTGGCTTCGTTTGGAGTATTAGTCTTGATAGTTGGACTTGGAGCGGTTCCGATTGTCTTCTTCGAACTATTGATGTCACCAAAGCTACGATGGTCACGGCTGCTATCAAAACAGCGTGCGCACAACACGACGAAATAAGCCAATACTTCCACTTCCCCTTTTTCTTTTTGATCAGGCTTCACGAGTTTGTGTAAGACGGAATGCTACGACGACACGCATAGAAAGAGGGGGAACTCACCATGAATATTCTCCGTTCGTTCTCCGTTCGTTGCTAATTCGAGTTTGACTGGCCTACTACCAACTGGCCTCTTCTCCGCGTTGAATCAGACATCAAGAATTATGCCGATCATGAATCATTAAACGGATACTTTGATTTAGGGAAATACATGATTAAACTGCGCGCGTGAATAGAAAAAACAACCTAAATCCTTCTTTTTCCTCGTTTCCTTAGCTGAATACTCATTGAAAGCAATGAGATACAGTTTAATAAGAGAGACCTTGAAAATTAAAATGTGGGGCCCGTAGCTCAGCTTGGTTAGAGCGCCAGGCTCATAACCTGGTGGTCGCCAGTTCAAATCCGGCCGGGCCCACCAAACCTGTTCAGCTTTTCAGACTAGATTAACAGCTATATGCCATCATAAACATATGCCATTGGAAGGAAGAAAATGCAGCAAAGTACAATGAAAGTTCTGTTCATCGATTTGGACGGAACTTTAACAGATATTCTGAAGAGAGAGGTTGAGGCGATTTATGATACAGCGCATCATTTTGGCTCAGTTGTTTCTAAGGCTGAGATTAAGCGACTTTGCCTTGAGAACGCCTCTTACTCCGATGTAATCCGTGAATTGGGATTGGAATTGACCGATGAACTAGTTGACTATTGGTCGTCAGCCTTCGTCAAGAGATATAGACGTTCCATCCTCAGAAAAGACACAAAATCAACTCTCAACGCTCTATCTCAAGAATATAGGTTGTTCTGCGTCACCTCAAGAGAAACCCTTGCCGAGGTTGTCTCGGAGTTAAACTTCCTTGGCTTGGAGGGCTTATTCAGACGGGTTGTCACGAGAGAAGTAGCAGCTAAACACTTTGGACTCTTATCTCTTCCCTTCCTGCCGTTTGCGAAACAGAGAAAGAAATTGTACGAGTGCGCACTTGTCTTAGCAAACTGTAACTCAGAGGACGCCATCGTGGTGGGAGATATGGCTAGCGAGCTGAAGCCCGCGAAGGAACTGGGCATTCCAGCAGTCGGTCTTCTAACTGAAGAAGCGAAGGAAAGCGGACTAAGGGAAGTGGCAGATTACCTGATTCCCAACATAACGGATCTTCAGAATATTCTTCATGAATCGCGAGAATAGAAAGGGCTCAGGAGGTGGCTATATGAAAGAAGAGAGCGCGAATCACGTCATTGGAGCCTTCTCTGCGGCGTCATTTCTGAATGATCTCGGTTCGGACATGATCTTCCCAATCTGGCCGTTATTTGTGACTGCACTTCCCGGTGCGAATATGGCTATCCTCGGGTTGATTGACGGATTGGGAGATGCGATTGTTTCTCTGTCGCAAGCGGGATCAGGCTATCTCTCAGATAGGGTTGGAAAGAGAAAGGTCTTCATCTGGACAGGCTACTTGTTTGGATCTCTATCTAGAGTGGGATATGCCCTTTCTGGAGTTTGGCAGCAGCTGATACCGTTCAGGATTCTGGACAGGTCAGGGAAGGTCAGAGGTGCACCGAGGGATGCGATAGTCGCCGATGTGTCCACGGAGCAGAACCGGGGAAGGAACTTTGGCCTACTGAGAGCCATGGACAATCTAGGTGCGGTCTGCGGTGTTATGACCTGTATTGTTCTGTTTAATCATTTGGGCTGGGGCTACACCAGCATATTTCTTCTCGCTTCTATTCCATCTCTGATCAGCGCTCTATTGGTTTTACTGCTCATAAAAGAAAGGAAGACCAAAGGCATCCACAAAGGGCTCGCCCTGAAGGATTTGCGCGGTAACCTCAAGTTGTTCTTGTTCTTGAGCGCCGTTTTTGCCTTAGGGAGCTTCAGCTATTCTTTCCTGCTAGTTTATGCCCAGGACCTCGGCTTTGAAACAGGGTCTATTCCTATGCTGTATTTGCTGTTTACTGCCGTCGCCTCGGTGATGTCGTTGCCTTTTGGAAAGCTTGCGGACAAGGCAGGAAGGAGAGCCGTTCTGGTTCTGTCCTACACCCTATTCGGGTTGATGTGTCTGGGCTTCGTCTATGTGGGATCATTTGAGGGCGTTATAGGGCTATTCATCCTGTATGGTCTTCACAGAGCAGCGGCGGAGCCCGTGCAGAGAGCGTTCGTGTCTGAATTGTCCCCGCCTAGGTACAGAGCAAGCATACTGGGCGTGTTCCAACTTATCGTCGGCCTATTTGCGCTGCCAGCTTCTCTGATTGCTGGAGTGCTCTGGGAAACCTTCGCAAAGTTTGCGCCCTTTATATTCTCTCTGTCGTTGACGCTTCTGGCGATCGTCTTGATGGGCTTTGTGAAGGAATCGTGAACCCACTTTGGGATACGAGAAAGTTTAAGAACTCGCGCTTGTTTTTTCAGGGAGTTGCTGGATCCCATGACGAATGAATCTGAAAGAGAACCTTCAGTGAAGGCTGTCCTCTTGGATCTAGGAGGAACCCTAGTCTCCACGACCGAGATTCCAGAGGTTTATCGAAGGATACTGGGAGCCCACGGAATCAAGCGTTCTGTAGAGGAGATATCTCAGGCACAAAAGGAGGTAGAAAAGCAACTCGATATCCAAGAACTGGCGGTGTTGTTTGAGGAATACTGGATCCGGTGGAATCTACTGATCTTGAGGCGGCTTGGAATCGAAGAGAATGCGGAAGCCTTGGCGCAGAAGATCGCTGATCGGTGGTGGGACTACGCAGACGTGATGCTCTACCCTGATGTTGAGGAAACTTTGCAGAAGCTGAGGGTCATGGGCGTGAAGATGGGAATCGTGACGAATGGGTTGAAGAGCGACTACAGACAAATTCTGGAGAAGGTTGGGTTGCTCGACTTCTTTGATGTGAAGGTCGGCATCGACAACGTTGGCAAGATGAAGCCTCACAGAGACATCTTTCTCTATGCCCTTAACAAACTGGAAGCCTCGCCGAGTGAAACGCTTTTCGTTGGAGATCAGCTGATAGAGGACTATAAGGGCGCGAAAGAGGCTGGATTGACACCACTACTGATTGATCGAGATGACGTGATAGGTAGCAACGTGGAGAAGATACGAAGTCTAAAGGAGATTATGAATTATCTCAGGTGACCCCGAAGGCTTCCCTGTTGACTTCACCGTTTGATTTTTATATGAGAAGCCTCATTTGGGGGTAGCTATGTTCCCAGAAAACTCAGTCATCAAAAAGACTGCGCTAAATATCGGTGGTGAGGCTGTTAGCCATGAACACGAAACTAGACAAGCCCTTGTTCGGCTTCATGACGCGCAATTATCTAGTGCTAACGCTCACCTCATCGCTCTGGGGACTCGCCGCAAGCATAACTAACACCTACTTCTCGCTCTACGTCCTCGAACTGAGCGGAACAGAAACCATCATCGGCTTAATCTCAGCCCTGGGAAGCGCCAGCTTCGTAATCTTTGCGATAATCGGCGGACACATCGCCGACCTATACGGCCGGAAGAAACTGCTGGGATTGATGACGCTTGCCGCTGGACTGAGTGAGCTAATGGTGGCGGCTGCTCCAAACTGGCAATTCTTGGCACTAGCCATCATGATAGTGAACATCTGCTGGATCATGGAACCGGCCTTCTGGGCCATGCTCGCAGATTCGATAGGAGAGGAGAAAAGAGGAGTAGCCTACGCCATATTCAGCTGCATAAACTTCCTGCCATGGACCGTAATGCCGTTCATCGGAGGCTACCTGATCGACATCTACGGCGTAGTTCCGACCATGCGAACAACATACATTTTGCTTGCCATCTTTGGAGCGATTTCAGGCATCCTTCGCCTATCCATGCTAAAAGAGACAATCACAAACTCAAACAGAAAAAACCAAAAGATAACCTTCAAGAACCTAGGAAAACTGGCAAAGGAATCCTTCAAAGAACATTATAGAACGTGGGTTTCGATGCCGCACGCAACCTTGGCTCTGGCAATCACGTATATTCTGTGGTCTTTGGAGTATGGCCTGGTTGAACCGTACTGGATCGTCTATGCAGAGGAGACAATCGGCCTGACTTCCACTGAGTGGGGAGTTGTTACAGTAGTCGGAAGCATAATCGCGTTGGTGACGAAACTATTGATCGTTGGCAAGACCCTTGACAGACTAGGCAGACGAAAGGTTCTGCTGGCGATCATAGCTCTCGACACATTCACATACGTGCTGTTCATCCGGTGTGTAGACTTCACCCAAGTACTCCTGCTCTTGGCGGCAGGCCATGTGATATGGGCCTTCTATGAGGCGACATATACCTCACTTGAGGCAGACCTCGTCCCCCAAGAAAGGAGAGGAAGAGTCTACGCAGCCTTCAGTGTCGGCTGGACAGGGTTCAGCATACCCGCCAGTCTAGTGGGCGGCATTATATACGAGAAAATTAGCCCCCAACTGTCCTTCATACTAGCCGCAGTCGTCGTTATACTGTGCCTCATCGCAACCGCCAAATTCATCCACATTCCAAACAAGCAGCAAAAGCCATCGCACAACCAAGTTGAGGAAACTTCCACCTAGACAAAGCCATACCTCTCTCAGTCTCTACCCCCTGCAACAGAACTCTACAAAAATCAGCATGCTTAGATTCAATCCACTGGCTCCATAACATGAAAAATTATAACGCTTGAATACGTAAATACGATATTCTTCAGGATTGTGAACAAATGCACGGGTGGAACGGTAAGCTATTACGAGTAGACTTAGCCAAGGGAAAAGCAGTTGCTCAAGAGTATGATGCGAGCTTAGCGAAGAATTTCCTCGGCGGAAGAGGCTTCGCCATTAAGATTCTGTGGGACGAACTAAAAAGAGATATAGACGCTTTCTCGCCTGAGAACAAGCTCGTGTTCGCAGCGGGACCCCTAACGGGATTCCCCTTACCTAGCAGCGGGAAGCTGGTCGTGGCAGCGAAGAGTCCCCTCACGGGCGGATACGGCGACGGAAACCTCGGCACGATGGCAACCGTTCAGATGAGGAAGGCAGGGTATGACCTGATAGTTGTGGAGGGAAGATCTCCAGAACCAGCTATCTTGAGGATCGATGATGATGAGGCGGAACTACTCGATGGTAAGGATTACTGGGGACTTGGAGCCTTCGAGACAGAGAGCCGACTCAAGGAAGAGTATGGAAGAGCCTCGGGAGTGCTCGCGATAGGTCCTGCGGGAGAGAACTTGGTCAAGTTTGCAAACGTAGTCAGTCAAGAAGGTCGCGCAGGGGGCAGACCGGGAATGGGAGCTGTGATGGGTTCGAAAAAGTTGAAAGCCGTCGTCATTAAGGGCTCTAAAGAAATACCGGCAGTTGACTCTGAGAAACTGAGGGCTCTGGGAAAAGAGGCGTATAAAGAGGTCCTGAAGAAGCCCAACTACGACTTTTGGAAGCGCCAAGGAACGATGGCTACCATTGAGTGGAGCCAGGAGAGCAGCGTTCTGCCAACCCATAACTTCAGTGAAGGAGTCTTCGATGAGGCGGAGGCCATAGGCGGCTTTACCATGGAGAAACTCAAGGTCTCCCAGAGGGGATGCCCACAGTGCAACATGACTTGCGGAATCGTCATTGAAGACGCGAACGAGCAAGAGTCGGAACTCGATTACGAGAACGTGGCGATGCTGGGCTCAAACATAGGCTTGGGCAACCTCAGGCAAGTCGCAACCCTCAATAGGCTGGCTGATGACTATGGAATAGATACGATCTCTTTGGGGAATATGATCGGCTTCGCAATGGAGGCATCAGAGAAGAAACTCATTGACCACAAGATTGAGTGGGGAGACTTCAACGAAGCCAAGGCCCTCGCTGAGGATATAGGCCACAGACGGGGAACAGGGGCTTTTCTCTCCGATGGAACACGAGCCGCAGCTCAGAAGCTAGGCGGTGACGCTTCGAACTGGGCGATGAACATAAAAGGCTTGGAAATTACGGGCTATGACTGTCACGCGGCGCCTGGAATGGCGCTGTCCTATGGAACGTCTCCGATCGGGGCGCATCACAAGGATGCGTGGGTTATTTCTTGGGAGATGAGAGTTGGGCGGGAGAGTTATAGTGAAGAGAAGGTTGACAAGGTTATCGAGTTCCAGCGGATCAGGGGAGGAATGTTCGAGTGCCTGACGACCTGTCGCCTCCCGTGGATAGAAGTAGGCTTCGAACTGGACTGGTATCCGAGGTTCCTCAAGGCCGCAACCGGTGCAACCATGACGATGGAAGACCTGTTCACAATTGCAGACAGAGTTTACGCTCTGATGAGAGCTTTCTGGGTTAGGGAGTACAAGAACCAGTGGAGCAGCACGCTAGACTATCCCCCCAAAAGATGGTTCGACGAACCCATAGCAAAAGGACCCTTCGAGGGAGCAACTTTAGACAGAGCAAAGTACGAGGCTATGCTTCGGTTGTACTACCAGAAGCGAGGCTGGGATAGTCGAGGAATACCAAAAACGAAGACGCTGACCAACCTAGGACTGAGAAACGTAGCTCAAGAACTCAGTCAATACGTGAAACTGACGGCATGAGGCTGCATCTCATGCATGCATATTTATTGTCCTCTAAGGGAAAGGTCGAGGCGATGGGGTGTGCACGTAAAAAGGAGGGAGGGTGTTGTTTCTATCATATGAATTATTGTCTTTGCATCTGCGTTATTGCCTTGGCTCTCTGGTGCTCCGCCTCCAAGAGAGCGACTTCAATAGGTTTCCAATCACTGTAATCTAGAGGAAGGTTAACGCGCACTATGTCTTCTTCTTGTGAGCCTATGGATCGAACGTAAGCTCTCGTAATTCCCAAATATTCAAGCATTCGTCTTGCCAAAGAACCTGCTGCTTGTGGCTCTTTCTTTCTCAAGGTGCTTTTCACTTTCACCATCTTTCACGTGTATGCGCGCGCACTTCTGATTGGTTATTTTGGCAAATCATTGAACACTTGTTTTAGATTTTGCTGGTATTCCTTGAAAGCACTGCGACCTTTTCTTGTGAGTTTAAGTGCTGTGTGCGGTTTTCGTTCAATGAATTCTTTGACTATTTCCACATAGCCTGCTGTTTCGAGTTTACTCAAATGGGATGACAGATTACCAGGGGTCATCTGAAGTTGATGTTGGAGGAAGAGGAAGTCTGCGCTTTCTACGACGTAGAGTTGGGTCATAATCATCAATCTACTTGGTTCGTGGATCAATCGATCGATGGTCTTCAGGTCAGAGGGATTTTTCGACATGGGTCTCGTCACCTTGTAGAAGTGGGTGTTTTCGTATGAATTGCATCAAAAGAACAAAGCCATTGATGATAATCACAAGCCCAATTGTTAGAAGGAAATACCCGAATGGAATAGTTATGAAGTGACCCGTCAAAAACAGCACTAGTGTTAATATTCCATATGCGTAGAGCCGATTGAGACCCATGGTGTATGCGAAGAGGCTTGATATTGCAGCCGCTGAAATACCGATGATGATCATACCGTTTGGAATGATCAGATTCCTCAGCGTTAATGCCCAAGCTTGACTTTTTGATGCGAAAGTAAAAGCCATGAATACTCCCAAACCTGCTACCATTAGTCCGATGAAGATCGCCAGTAACTTGTTCGCTCCTCTGCTTCCAAATTTCACATAACCAATCCTCGGCATTGTTATTTGCTTCTTCGCCGAGACCCAAATTGGAACCATAATCGCAGGAAAAATTGCTGGAATTACAAACCACGTGCTGAACTCTGTTACAGTCATAAGTAAGATGCCGAAGCCAAACGACAGAACATAAACGCCGACAAATATGTCAAGCAACCCGTCTTGATGATAGGACATGTACGTCCGTTTCTCAACTTCCCTCAAACTCGTTCTTGTATTCATCCTTATCACCAGATACTATAAACTACATTCTGATATAAAAAGCTTTGCGTTGTAAAGTAGTTTGCTTAGAACTTGGGTTGAGAGAAGCCTGAAAGGAACCAGATCAACGTGCAGAGACCTTAGACCTAGTCAGGCAGGTGTTATGAGACTCATTTCTTCTTTCTCTTCTTGCTAGCGAAGAAGGTGAGTATGCCTAGGATCAAGCCGCCTACGGCGATTAGTACTTCTATCATTGTCCAGAGATGTATCTGCCACCATGGCGATTCGACGTTTTTCACGGTTACTGTGGTCTCGCGGGATGTGCTATGTCCGATTAGGTCGTAGGCATTCACGGTTATGGTGTATGCTCCGTTTGGATATTGAGTGGTGTCCCATAACCATTCATAGGGGGTATCATGGTCCGTGTGTACCAGCACATCCTGCAGGTAGAATTCGATTCGGGATATGCCTGAGGCGTCGCTGGCTTGGAGTTCAACACTCAGCGTCATGCCTACTGTTGCTCCGCTTTGGGGAGTCTGAATTGTTAATGTTGGTGGCGTGTTGTCAGTAGAGAGGGTGGTGGAGGTGGTGGCCGGGTTGCTAGCTTTGTCCAATGCCAGAATCATCAGTGTATGCTGTCCGTCAGAGAAGGTTGTTGTGTTCAAGTTGTACTTCCATAGTAGGTCTGTTGAGTTGTAGGTCATGACCAGCCATTCAGTGTTATCGACCTTTACGTGAACATTCGTTAGTTCTCGGTTATCTGTTGCGTTCACACTTATTCTCACTGTTCCAGAGTATGTGCTTTCTGGCGCGGGTTCTTTGATTGAAACTGCAGGGGCTGTGTTGTCAACGAAGACTGTTATAGATGTAGAGGTTCTGAGTCCAAGCACGTCGTATGCCTTTGCTGTCATCCTGTGTTCGGTCTCCGTGTATTTTGTGGTATCCCAATTCCATTCGTATGACGCGTCGTAATCGGTATATTCCAGTTCGTCATCTATGTAGAATTCTACCTTGTGAACACCGCTTCGAGCATCAACTTCGGTTGAAATAGGGACCGTTGACGAAACTGTTTCGCCAGAGAGTGGACTGGTAATTTCTACGTGGAATATTGATTCTGTCAACCAAGGGGTAGCAAGAACTTCTCCACCAATGCTTGGTCCATCTCCCCAATAGTTGTGAGTTGCGTTGACAGTCACAGACGAATCATCGTTTCCTACCCCGACGCCATTGTCATAGATGTCATTCCAGTGAACCTCAGGGAGAGAGTTGTCTGCACAATGAATGCCAGCATCCCAATTTGACGTTATGATGTTCCCTTGAATAAGCGGATTAGAGTGGAGACCGTTGCCGATACCCTGCATGGAGTTGTTTGATATCATGTTTCCTTGTATTATTCCTGTGCAATGCAAGTTGAGCGCTATGCCATCCCCTTGGGGGGTGTTCTTTATCGTGTTGCCTTGGATTATAACGTGAGAATGATTATAGCAGGATATACCGGGTCCGGGTCCAATCTTTGAGGTTACCGTATTGTTGGCAATGGTTGAGCTAGAATAACTATAGCAACCGATGCCTACTCCGAGATTCTCCGCTATCAGATTACCAGAAATTATGGAACTAGAATTCCCACAGCTTATGCCCCCTCCATTCTTCGTTATGATGTTGTCTTGGATCGTGACGTTAGCCGCATTCTCAAAGGTTATTGCCGGTTCCAAATTTGACGCTATAAGGTTTCCTTGTATTACACCGGTAGACTGTCGTATGAATTCAATGCCTCCGCCGTTTGAACTTATATTATTGCCTTGTATGATTGGGCTACAATTTTGATCACAGAATATCCCTGAATATCCATTCATTGTTATGATGTTGTCTTGGATGAGGGGACTGGACTCGGTCCAATGGATGTTTATCCCTGATCCAAAATTTGATGTTATCGTATTGTTGTAGATGGTTGGACTGGAGAAGTGCACTGATAAGCCGCAGTCGTCGTTCAGCGAGAAGTTGTTGTTCCGGACCACGACGCCATCATTAGATATAGCAATGCCACCTCGGTTACGAGATATTAGACTGTTTTCCACGACGGCGTCTGCGGATAGAATAGTAAGCTGATCAGACCCGAAGAGGCTGCTATTGTTCATCCTGAAAGTTGAACCACCATGGGCGTAGAAAGAACCGATTCTTCTGTCTAGATTTGCTGAAGTTATCACTGATCCGTCCAACACATGGAATTCTCCTTCATTTACCGTAATATTATATTGCCCGTCATAGGTGCAGTTCATTATCAGAGTAACCTTCCTAAAAGTCAGGTTTCCGCCAGGTGTGACAAACAGGTTTCCGTTCAACACAATGACTTCGTCATAATAGCTTTCAGTCCCCGTAACAATCCAGTCACCGCTTACTGGGGGACTGGAAAACGCCAAAGAGCTTTTGTCAGAGGCAGAAACCACTACAAAAACTATCATAACATAAATGGCGACCGGAAACTTCAAGGGGTGTCTAAAGAGTCTCTTCACCGTGATCTGTCTCCACAAAGATTGTCCAAGAGCATTTTGGGCTTTTATAATTATAAGATTGTGTGCAGGTGTATTTGCAGACTACTTGCTTGCTCTTAAGAATCCGCGCATCTCCCAAAGCCATTTCATTTCTCTCTTGTCTTGGGCTCTTTGACTGCTATTAATATGATCAGACTCACGACAATCCCTGAAAATATTATGAAAGCGAATGGATATGCCGGATTAACGCTGTAGAGAACACCTGCTAAAGCTGATGCTGGAATCGTCGCCATAACATTCAAAGTTCCAATAGTTCCCATGATTCTTCCTCTCTTTTCCCGCGGAATCATATCCGCTTGCAAAGCTTGATACGCCGGTCCTATTAGACACCATCCTGCAGCATACATTACAAAAACCATAAGCAACTGCGCGAAATTGCCACTAATTATGAAGAGAATATTTGCGGGTATGAAGATGAAGTATGATGAGATTATGGCCTTTTTCCTCGGAATTTTGTCTACAAGTTTCCCAAGTGGAAGACCAAGTATGATGAAGACCGCAGTGGAAACCGTGTTCACAAGGCCCCAATCAAAATTACCTAGTTTAACTACATCATGCACGTAAAGTGCTAAGAACCAGCGAAACATCGGTTCCTCAAAAGCACTAACAAGAAATGCTGCGGTCAGAAATTTCAGACTTGTCGACATGGACCTCCAAGCCTCTACAATGGCTCCCAAAGACTCAGTAAACGCGCCTTTCATCTCGCCAAAACTAATTTTCTTGGGTTCAAGAATCGTTTCTTTTAGGAAGAAAAGTCGCACGATTGCTGCAGCCATACAACAGAAGAAGACTATCGTGAAAACGATGCGCATACCGGGAACTAATCCCAGAGTTTCCACCAGAAACCCTGCCACCATGGGAGCAAATATCGTCGGTATATTGGGCACTACCTCTGAGGCGGCAAATCCCATCCCACGCCTTTCAGGAGAGATAGAATCAGCATGTATCGCCTGAAGAGCTGGTTGATAGATCAAACTCAAATTGGAAATGATCATCCCCACAAGCACAAACCTCCAGTCAGGCGCAAAAACATACAAAAGATATGAAAACGCAATTGAAAACGTCATGGTTACAATTATCTGTTTTCTGCCATACTTGTCGGCAATATAGGCTCCGGGAATCCTGACCAAACTCAACATGGCAGCTCCAATGGAACCCATCAAACCAATGATAACCGGAGGCGCCCCAAGCTCTTCAATAAAGGGCGATTGAAAGGGGGACACCAAGGCAAACGTGAAGTATAGAAACAGCCAACTAACGATTAACGTAAGCAGATTGCCATGTATGAACGAAAATTCGCTTCTTAACCAGGAAGTAACGTTCTCTATCATTTTTGACTCCTACCCAAAACCCGTTCCATGTATTTATGGATACCGAAAAATTCAACCCGCGTATGGGGGATTGGACCCAATGCATGCGTTGACCTGTATCAGAAAGAAGGGTTAAGCTCTGACGTCTTCTGCAGTCACGTCATATGTCAGCGTGTCATGCATGCAGTGGAGATTTCAGTAGTTCTCGCACCAAACTTCGAAGTAGCTTCTTGTGTGGTCACAGACAGGGCATCTCTCAGGTGCATCTTTGCCTTTATGGACGTAGCCACAGTTTCTGCACTTCCATTGGATCGGTGCAGCTTTTTGAAAGACCTTCCCTTGCTCCACGTTTGCTAGCAATTTCCGATACCGTCGCTCGTGATACTTCTCGACCTTGGCGACCATACGGAACGTTCCAGCTACATCTCTGAAGCCCTCTTCCTCTGCCACTTGAGCAAAGTTAGGATATAGTGTCCCCCATTCCAGTTTCTCGCCTTCTGCTGCTTCTCTCAGGTTTTCCGCGATTGTTCCAATCACTCCTGCAGGGTAGGAGGCCGTGATCTCCACCATTCCGCCTTTGAGGAGCTTGAAGAACAGTGCTGCGTGTTCTTTTTCGTTGTCCGCTGTTTCTTGGAAAATCGCTGATATTTGCTCATATCCTTCCTTCTTCGCTACGCTCGCAAAGAACGTATATCGGGTTCTCGCTTGAGATTCACCGGCGAATGCTGCCAACAGGTTTTTCTCAGTTTGACTTCCCTTCAATTCCATTCTTAGACATCCCGTGACGTGCATTCCTTCAACCAGCCTCTTAAGTATATCTCTAGCGTCGGGTCAAAACATTGAGAGAAACTCAGGAGCCTTCTTGCATGTATTAGATGGTCAAAGCACATTCTATTTCTGCACGAAATCTAACTACTAGAAGTTAGAACATCCTTAAGTCTAGAACCAACGATATATGCCGCTGCGTTACCATGTTTGTCTTGGGTGGTGAAGACTATGACAGAAGACGATAAGGAACTACCGCAATTGAAGGCGCTGTACGATGAGCTGTGGAGTGACGCGCGAACCATGATTAAAGATATGAAAAGGAGCATCTTTGTCTATCTCTTCGCGGGCTTCATAACGTTGGTGTTCTCGACCATAATGATTGGAACCGCGATCTCGGACTGGAGCAAAATCCTCGCAGGCGGCGCAAGCACTCTCACATATTTCTACGCCATGGTTGAGACACCGGGCGCTGTGGTTTATGTCGCCTTCGGGGTTGTCTTGCTCTACTGGTACAATAAGCTCAGGAACCGATACTCAAGACTGATGAAGATCGAGAAAGAGCTTGAGGATTGAGCAGTGCGTAGATACCGGCGCCCTCCGCCGTCACGAGCGGCGGAACGACTGAGAGAGTACTTGGACATCATCGAGTCTGGGCAAGTGAAACGTGGCTATGCGCTGTGGTACGATATCTACCGAAGAGCTGGAAACGCGTATCAAACGGACAGCACAATCAAATATCTTGAAGAAAACGGGCTCATTGAAGGCAACAAAACCGACGGCTATCAAAAAACAAAGAAGGGCGACTTTTGGCACGACATATTGCGGAAGCACCGGGATCTCGTCGGCGTATTAACCAGAGAATTGAGCGGTGACCGACGGAGGCGCTGGTAAAACAGCGACCGCATGCATAAGCCGAGTTTGTGTTTGATATGCTTCTTACCTAGATTGAGTAGCGTCTCTCGAATCTTACGGAACTCATCCAGCAACGCCAAAATCAATTCGTCACAGATCTGCTGAGCCTCGGGCAGCTCCTCGGTGTACACACCCCCCCTCCCCCCTATATATAGATCCTCACGTTCCTCACGTTTCAGCCTCACCGCATGCATGGGAATGCCTACAAGGCTAGATGGAATCATAGATTTCTGGTCTCCGATCGATGAGGAAATGCCTTTTAGCAGAGCATTCCTGGAGTTCATCAAAGTCTATCTCCGCGTAGAGAATGTGATCTTTGCCCTTGGGAGCTTGAGCCATGATTTGTCCTTGAGGATCGGTGACAAATGATTCTCCGGAAAACGTGAGCACGTCTTCCTTGCCAACCCGATTGATTAACGCAGTGAAGTACCCGTTTTGAAAGGCCGCAATCTGAAGCTCCGCTTCAAATATGCCCGGTGGCCATTCGTCCACAGCTCCTGCTTGAGGAACCACGACTAATTCAGCCCCTTTCAGCGCCAACGCTCTCATGTATTCGGGAAAGTGACGATCATAACAAATCGCTATTCCAATTCGCCCTGCTGCAGTACTAAATACTCCTGCTCCAAGGTTTCCCGGTGAGTAGTAGCCCTTTTCATGGAACCCGGGGGCCTCGACTATGTGCACCATTCGGGTCTTTCCAACAATCTCGCCGTTAGCATCTATCACTGGAGAGGAGTCGTATGTTTGGTCGCCGTCGCTTTCGAAGATGTTAAGCACGATTACGATGTTGAATTGTTTGGCCTTCTGAGAAAAGATTTCAGTGGTCGGACCGGGTATGGGTTCAGCCAACTCAAGAGATTCTGAAGAGACGGGATATTGTGGCAGGAAACGATGAAAGGCCAATTCGGGGAAGGCGGCTAACTGAGCCCCCTGAGCGGCGGCCTCCTCCAAGGCTCTTATGCTCCGGGCAATGTTGTCTTCTCGGTCTCTTGTGGCATGTAACTGGATGAGTGCTATCTTCATTGAGGCTTCTCCCTCCTGAGATGCTAAATCTTCTGCCTAGTCTTTATGACTTATGGAAGAAACATAGCTTCAGAAATTGCATTGTGTTATTTCTTCTTGGCAATGTAGTCGATATATGCTTGCAGCACCTTCTTCCCCTTTATTATTCGTTCTATTATTCTCCTCTCTTTATGAACAACCTTGAAATTGCTGAAATAAACGTCTGGTTCATCATCTTCGAAATAGGAATCTATGTTGGGACATTTCACTCCTTGCCAAGGTATATCTTTCTTGAAAAACTCTCCTTTGTTTATCTCTACAGCACCAGCATGTGGCGGTTCATCTGCTGATACGAAATTCACAAAGCACAGTCCATTCGTCTTCAACACTCTCTGTATTTCGCTCATTGCCACTGCAACATTTTTCTTGGACATCATATGTATCGCATTGTAACTATATACAAAGCTGAATGTTTCATTCTTGAAGGGAAGCTTCCTCATATCTCCTTTGAACATGTTCAACCTTAAACCGAACTCTTTGCAGAACTTTCTTGTCTCATTCAAACATATTTCAGAGATTTCAATTCCAACCGTTTTGTATCCCGATTCAAGAAATATCCTTAGTGGGGGATCATCGCCACCAGCGCCACAGTCCAGAACTGTCTTATCAAGTGGGCTGTTGTTACAATATCTCAGGAATTTGTAAAGAGGAGTTGCCCGAATCACCTTTCTCATTCTCTATCCTGGATTCTCGATAAGCTCTACGTTGGTGTTTATGACTTATGGAAGAATCTGACATACATGCATATGCTTAACTCAAGTTCTGGTATAAGTGCCCTGCTTTCACCGTCTATCTGTTAGCTTTTGCTTCTCGCGTTCTACGTTGCAGGAGCCGTATGACCCCGAGCACAACATTGATTCTCGGCACCTTCCGCATATAGCGTTTGTAGTCATCGCCAAACTTTGCGACAAGATGCCCTTCTGCTTCTTGAATCCATTTAGCCATCGACGCAATGAGAGGAGCACCTATTAATACAAATACCCAATGTTGGGAAACTAACATAGCGCCACAGATCATTAGTACAGCACCAAGAAATTGCGGATGGCGCACAATTCCATATGTTCCACTCTCTACGAGCACCGTGGTACACATAATACCTCTTCCCTCCGCTGGCTTACCTCTTTTGCTGAAGTATATTAACGATGAGAGAAGGAATACACCACCAAGCGCTAAGACACCCCATCCCACATAGAAGAGTGCCTGCAGACCGAACGACGGTCCAAACCAGACCCCATAAATAATGCCTCCAATCAGTTGCGCAAAAAGTGAAAGAAACGTCAACCAGGCCAGCAAGTTCACCCAGCCAGTTAGCTCCGGATAAATGATTCTTATCGCTTGCACAGGACACTGCGTTTCACACTTATAGCATTGTCCGCAATCTGATTCTCGGGCAGGAAACGCCTTTTTCTCCGAAGTTGGGTGACCAGAAGTTTCCCTCCACTCGTACAACTGCTGTGGACAAACCTTCAGACATACACCACACCCTGTGCAGATGTCCCAGTCAACCGCCACATAGGTTCCTCGTATGCCCAGTTTCTCAGGGGGATCCACAGGTCCCCAAACAGCTACGCCTTCCTCGTTTTCGACCTTCTTCCTTTTCTTCTGGAACTTAGGATCGATGGGCAAAGAAGTCTTCCTTCTGAAAATGGCAACTAACTACCTAGTGGAAGAAAGTGTATATAATTTTCCTACATGCATCCCGGTTTGTCCTATTTTCTTCCTTTTCTCTTCTGACAATAGCTTCGTGCGGGACATCTTCTGCAGGTTTTTTGGCCTGTTCTGAGTTCACACATTTCTCAGTTACTCCTTATGCCACGCATGTGGAAAACCCGTCTACTCCTAAAATGTATGACCCGCTTTTCTAGATGTAATATCGTTTGTCCGCTGTCTTCCTTATTTCGCTGAAGAACCCTCCAACAAAATAATTTAACCATTGTTGTTCTTGCAGGTCCAACTCAGCCTCTTCAATTGTCACAGCGTTCTCTTTTGAGGTGGCTCCCGCCTTCTCAAGTCTATAAGTAATCCTGTAACGCATTTTGAATTGAAGCCCGGAAAGAGACAAATCATAACGCCCCCTATGCACCTGCAACTAGCCTAGGCCGCGTCGAGATCCTTCAGAAGCGTCAGGAACTGATCCTTCTTCTTGAAGTCGTTGTTCTTCTCTGCTTCCACGATGACATGTTGCACCCAATCTCTCAATTCAGAATGATAGTCCACTTTAGGCTGATGTTCTCTCTCCACTCTTTTGATCCACGATTGTGCTGATCTGATTAACGGCTTATTTCCCAATTTCATAGTTTTCACCTCGAGTTTGTATGCATGAAGACATACAGGGGGATGGAGGGCGGAGCCCTCCTTTTGGAGTTATGCTTTTTAGAACTCTTCTTCAACGTTCTATTCCGAGACGGGTTTGACCTTTACGGCTCTCGGGCCTTTGTATGTGCTTTCTACCTCAAACTCTACTTCGTCTCCCTCGGTGAGGGAGCTGTTGCCCAGGATGTCTGAGGAGTGGACGAAGACGTCTTTGTCGAGGTCTTCGGCGCCTATGAAGCCGTATCCTCTGAGGCCAAGCCATCTCTTCACGGTACCTTTCACGATCTTTTCACCTCACTCGTTGCAATAGAAGCAAAATGTAAAGACAGAAAAAAACCAAAAAAGAAGCGCTACCAACCTTCTGAATTCTTCGTACTCTAGATCCTACTTCGTCTTTTAATAGACTCGTCCGTCCATATTAAGGTATCTCCCAAGATAAGATATGCAGGCATGCGTTAGATAGGGAAGCGATCGATATGCCCAAGTTGAAGTTGATGGTGGAATCTGCGTTACACCAGTATCTGACTGATCAATTGACGAATGAGGGGTTCAAAGCAAGTATTCAAGCAATCTTAAATGAATTTGAGGGAAAGAACCTGCTTCATCAAAACATAGGGCAACTAACGTGGAGAATGGAAAGAGAAAATCCAAGCAATGAGAGCAAGTTTCAGAAGATTTGGATCTTACTTGATCAGGTCAGTCCAAGAATTCGAGCGGATTTCAATCGTCGGATGCAAAAAGGTGTAGGTCAAAGGACTTAACGGCGTCTTGGAGTGTAGGAATTCTTATAACCTGAATCTGTGAAACAGCTTGTTGGCGGGTGAGTGGGTCCTCCCACCCGTTCCGCCGTATAAACCCCGGAGTAGGGAGGTGAGAAGTTGAAGTTTGATAGTCGAGATGTGAGTTTGACGGCGCTTTTTGCGGCATTGTATGTGGTGGTTAATGTGGTTCAGATGTTTTCGGTGGGTAATCCGCTGGTTTCGGGACCGGTGCAGCTGCGGATTGCGGATTGTTTGATTGCGTTGGCGGCGTTGTTTGGATGGCCGGTGGTGTTTGGGGTGACTGTGGGCTGTGTGGTGAGCAATGTGTTGAGTAATATGATGTATTTTTTGGGACCCGTGGATATCGTGCTGGGACCGATTGCGAATTTTGTTGCTGCTGGTCTAGTGTTTCTGCTTTGGAAGCGTCGGTTGTTGGCATGTGTGGTTGGTGCGCTGCCAGTTGGCTTCATTGTCGGGGGATATCTGTGGTGGTTCTTTGAGGCGCCCGAGGTCTTGGCGTTTCTGCCTCTGTGGTTGGGGATGATTGTCAGCATTACGATTAGCAGTCTGATCGCCATCGCAGTCATAGGCTATAGCTTGCTCCTTATCCTGAGCCGGCCAGAGGTCATCGGACCCTTGAAGTCTCACGGATTGAAGGTGCTCACGGAACGCTGGTGACCGATCAGTCCTCTTCAGTCTCTTTAAGCGCTGAGGAAATGCTTTAACGTCTTGAGCCTAGCTTTAGCTAGGATTTGCAACCGTAAGGGATGCGACAAGGAATGAAGGCGCCTCATCTAAGCCCAGCTACGAAGGATTTGGCTTTGGTGTGCTGTTTTGCACCTTTGTACACGCTTTTCTCGTTCTGGCCGTTGGCTCCGATCATTGGGGTTGTTGGAAAATCTATTACTATGGCGGCGGTGATGGCGCCTCTGGTGGGGGTGTTGCTTGGTCCATATCTGGGAGCGTTCACGGCAAGTCTAGGCGGCATTGTTGGCGCTTCACTTGCGCAGGGCGGCGCATTCAATCCCATTAGCTTTTTGCCGGGAACGGCGGCGGCGTTCTGTGCGGGGCTGTTGTATAATCAGAAAGAGAAGGGATGCGTTCTGCTGTATGCCGTGTTTCTGGTGGCTTTGATCTTCTATCCGCCGATAGGGCCAATTTGGCTATATCCGTATTTTGCTTGGTTCCAATTTGCCGGACTTTTTATTCTGGTGTCGCCTCTAAGGTCAAGGGCCATAGATTTTGCGAAAAATCAACAAAGGACAACAAGGCTGATTCTCGGGATTTCTGTAATCTGTTTTATAGCAACCATGTTTGCCCATGTCGTTGGCTGCTTGGTGTTCGAAATTACGGGTTGGCCGCTGGTTTTTCCGCAGCTGGATTTTTGGCAGTCAACGTGGCGAGTTCTTACGGTTGTGTATCCGGTTGAGAGGATTGTAATTACGGCGTTGGCTACGCTTATAGGAGTGCCTTTGATTAAGACGTTTCAGGCGATCAGATTTAAGCCGAAGTGAGTTGAGGTAGAATGCAGCTTTTCGGAGTACGCACCAGACTGGTTAAGCCTAAAGATGATTTAGTTGGCATAATTCTGGAGGCTCTAAGTAGAGAGAGGTTGACGATTGATGATGGGGATGTGCTGGTACTTGCGAGTAAGGTTGTGTCTATGGCTCAGAGGCGTCTCACAAGGCTTGACACGATAGATCCCTCAGAGGAGGCGAAGAAGCTGGCTGAGAAGTATGAGCTAGATTCACGTTTTGCAGAGGTTGTCTTGTCGGAGGCAGACGAGATCTATGGCGGGGTTCCTGAAGCACTGCTTACCTTGAAAGACGGCGTTTTGATAGCCAATGCGGGTGTCGATCGCAAGAATGCTCCAGTGGGGTCTGTTGTGCTGTGGCCTGAGCAGCCTCATGCAAGCGCGGAGAAGATCCGGGCAGAAATTCTTAAGAGAGCGGGTAGAAGGATTGGCGTTTTGATTGTTGACAGTCGAGTTACGCCTCTTCGCATGGGAACAACGGGCGTAGCCATCGGGATCGCAGGCTTCAGTCCGATACGGGATTGTAGGGCTGAAAAAGATCTTTACGGTAAGAGAGTGCTGATAACGCGGCATGCGTTGGCTGACGATCTTGCAGGTGCCGCGCATCTGGTGATGGGTGAAACTGAGGCGCACATGCCTGCGGTTCTTGCCAAGCAGGTGCCTATCTCGTTAACTGAAGAAGCTGATCCGGAGTTGTTGTTGATCGCTGCGAGCGAGTGTCTCTTTATGAGCAGCCTCGCATAGAGTTTTTAGAGCTTCTACGTGTGATAGTCGGGTACTTTCACGGCTTTCGGCACGTAGATGTTGCCGCTGCCGCATGTTGGGCAGTATCTTGGCTCCACATCTCCCTCTTCAACCCATTTTTTGCCACACTTCAGGCATATCCATTCGGGCAATGGCTCTCACCTACATTAATCATCTTAAGCAGTTTTCGCTATTAAGTCTTGAACCACTTAAACCTTTACCCAATCAACCTGAAGGAAACGACCAGCCAACGGAGTTGAGAGTTAAAATTTAACCCCCCCACACAAACCCAAACCCTCTTATGTGATTCTGTAGATGTCATCACGATTTACATTCAGGCATCCGGAGGCTACTAAATGTGGATTGGGAAGAAGCGTTTTCAAAAGCAAATCCTGTGAAAATAAAAGATACTGATGTATTTCTTCATGGGACCAGCTCAAAAAAGTATCTAGACATCAAATCCACAGGGTTCTTGAAAAGAAAAGCCTCAGCAACAAACTGGGGTATTTCCAAAAATGGAATTTGTTTTGAAAAATATGATGAACACGGAACGTACGGTGGAGGTAGAGCAGCCGACTTCACTGAAATGACTATTCGACGTTATTGTGAAGCCACCTGTAGAAATGACCATAGTTCAGAGGGCGTGATATTGCGAATAAGAGGCGGAGAATTAAGAAAATTAGGGTGCCCGATATATGCTGATTGGAACAAACCTTACCCAAAAATTAGAAATTCCGAGGGAATACCAATCGACGTGGATTCAAATGCACCAGTTCTTTCAATAATAATTTTGGACAAAGACATTCCTCTTGGATATTTGGAAGTAGCTGGACGAATACCCTTTAGAACCTGAAGCGAACACCAGCAAAATGCGCGCGTGAAGAATGCTTATCTCACACTTGTTTCCGAAGCCTCTTCAATTCATATATCAATGTGTCACTAGGTAGCTTGAAAAAATCAAACGCCTCGTACAATGGTTTTAGAATATCACTCACGATTTCTGGAAAATTGCTTTCTATCATATCACTATTGTACGTTACTTTTGAGTTTATCGAGTTCGTATGACATCTATAGTCACCTCGGAATAGAGCATATCGTGGACTAGCCCAGGAAATCAAAGCTCTATTCTCCAACCCATTCCAATAGGCACCCAGTGGAAATCATACTAGGCTTATCTCATTCTAGAGAGAATCTCCAGAAAAAACCATTGTTTTGGGTAAATCTAATCTACATAGAGGAAAGGTGGCAATCTGTTTGAGCTTCTGATTCTCTTTGCTTTATTACTGGCTCTTTGCATGCATAGATACTATAAATCAGAATCAACAACAAATACTGTCGGAGACGAGTAGACGGCTATAACTGGCAAAAGAGCCACGAGCTCTGGGAATTAAACAGAAATGAGTAGCCCTTGGCAATCTGGGTCACGTGAGCAAGCACTTGAAGCTCTACCTGAAATAGACAGCTTGGCGAAAGAAGTGCTTACCACAGAGAAATACGAAGAGACCAACAAAGTCGTGAGTATGCTTCTGAAGCCGTTGAAAAAGAGAAAGTGGGCGCATGCAAAATTAATCATGGAGATAGGCTACAGACCAACCCGACCACTATTCTATCTTATGCCATTACTTCAAGGTCTACCGAGAAACACCCGAGATTGCATAAGATACTTAGGAGATTATCTTGACTTACTCACAAAGGAACTCGCCTTTGAATATCTGGGCGGCAACTCTCGACAAAGCTCACTTGGAAAAAACGCCTTCCGATTATTGAAGTCAAATCTTTCGCCAGAAATCCAAGATATTGCCAAAACTCTCATCAGGTACAACTCGTTTCTTTATACCCCAGGCAAACATGATTTCACTTTGCCACCAGGACGAAAACACAGGTTCACAGCTAGAGAAGTTGTCTTAACCACTTATGTGACGGCGGTTATGGCTAAGAGGATAAAAGCAGTTTCAAAGAAAGCCCGCACAGCTGTGGAGAAAGACAATTTGTACATCATCGGGGGACGCTGGGGAAGCAAAAGAAGAGTCAGATTTGCTGGGGACGAGTAATTAGACGTATTTGTCTATTATTGTGTCTACTTCAAACGAGTGGGTTTATTTTCTCAAAGTTTGTTCACATAATGCGCGCGCTTGGATGAAAATTATATACAGTTTCGTCTGATAGGTAGTTAGTGACGATTTCAGAGAGGAGAAGACTTGTTTGCCTATTGATCCTAAGTTCCAGAAGAACAGGAAGAAGGTTGGAAAAGAGAAGGGAGTAACTGTTTGGGGTCCAGTGAATCCACCGGAGACATTAGGGATTCGGGGAAGTAATGTCGCGGTGGACTGGGATATCTGTACGGGATGTGGTGTTTGTCTTGAGATTTGTCCAAAGCATCTGTACGAGTGGGTGGAAGCGTCTGACCACCCCGTCTCAGAGAAGAAGGCGTTTCCTGCTAGGGAATCGGATTGCGTCCAATGCTATGAGTGTGAAACTAAGTGTCCTGTGCAAGCGATAAGAATCGTTTATGGGCCAACTGGCCGGCTGACCTATCTCGTCGCTTATCTGTTTTTTGTGCAAACAATTGGAGGCATTATCTACGGGGTCGTGTTTGGGCCTTCTTTAGGCCTCCAGTCCCTCTTCTACGTGGGATGGGTCACCTTGGTCGTTGCCTTGTTCTTCTTTTGCTCCCTAATAGTATACTTTAGAAAAGAGGGTAAGCCAGGAGAGGGAAAAAGTCTTATGAATACTACGGTTCTCGTGGAGAGCGGAACCTATGGCATTGTCCGGCATCCCTATATTCTGGGTAGCATATTAATGATGTGCGCTGCCATTCTGATTTCTCAACATTGGCTAGCTGCAATCGTTGGTGTTCCAGTATCAGCGTGTTTTTACTCAGGAGCGGTAGAGGAGGAAGAGGGTCTCATGGTGAAGTTTGGCGACGACTACAAACGCTACATGGAAAAGGTGCCGAGAATGAATTTCGTACTGGGGATCGTAAGATTCCTACGGCGTAGAAAGAGTTGAGATCAACATTGATGGGAAGTAGTGCAACCAAGAGGAACGCTTCAATAAGTATTGCCACGCTGTTTTTCGGCGTTTTCAGCGTTCTTGCGATGCTGGTGGGCGTTGTCGACTTGGTGAATCCAATCTATCCTTGGGGGCTGCGGCTTCCCGTCCTGGGTCAAGTTGCGTTGGTTGGTTGGTGGTTGGTTGGGTTAAATTTTAACCCCCCCTTGGAATAATCAACAGTTGGTTGAACGTAGCAACTCAGTAGAAGACACCTACACCCCTACCCTGAGACTGCGTCTCAGCCCTTCCCCTCAAGGGGAAGGGCAAAAGGCTGGGCAAACTTTCTATGAGTCAGGTTCTTTCTTTAGCAATTCATTTAGCTTTTGTCCATCATAGAGTTGCAGGTCGAACTTTTCAGCAACCTCTTTGGCAGTTCTGGTGAAGTTTGCATTTGTTATCAACCATCCCTCAACACTTTTCTCAGGGAATTCCTTCTGACACAAATCGACATACGCCCTCAGTTGATACACCGAATTAACTCCCACATCGCCTCTTGTTCTTATTTTAAATTCAACTACTAGCACGTCAAGCCCTTTGCGAGCAAGCAAATCCACGCGAGCTCCATCAATTTGATTCTCAAGAACAATGTCGAATCCCTCACTAATCAGATATTTAGAGACTCCGCGCATTAGTGACAGTTCAGTCATGTGCGGTTGAAATCCAAGAGCATCAGAAACCGCATCAATCGACCTTCCAGTGGGCAGTTCGATTCGAGCTTCAGCAAACTTAGACTCTGGATGTAGCTCGTTGAATAGTGTCTTTGCAAAGTCTACGATGGATTTAACGTCCTTCCTCATTGGCACTAATGTTCCAATATGATAGACGGCATTTCTCATATCATGAAAAGCGAGGAAGAAACTCTTGGATGAGTCTACCAGAGAAACATCCTTGCATGAGCTGAGCAGCTTATAGAAATTCAGGCGCTCAATCTCTTCCCAACTCTTCTCCTGATTATACCTCAAATACTCTTTTAGCAGGATTTCTATCGAATTATCAGCATGAATAAGAGAGACTTTCAAATCCCGTTCAGAACCTGATTGGAGATGCTCCTCTGCATGTTGTATCAGCTCCTTAACGTGGCGAGTCGTAGGTAACATACTATGTGGCATGGATAGATAGTCGCCGAATGCATTTAAAAAACGCTCGATTCATGCACTCGATCGATCATGCATGCGATGTATGCCTTGAGGGGAAGGGCAAGAGAAAGAGCAGAATGCATGCACGCGATCGTATGGATTCACTCTTAATCAAGATGAATCGTTGTCTCTGCGTGCGCAGAGATGTCGTTGGGAGTTTAATCTATAAATCTTGGCAAATACAAAAGGAATTCGGTGAACCACCATTGGCCATGAAGATACCCCGCTGCAAAATAACTGTGCTCAAAAGGACCTTCCATCAAGATCTAGTTAATACTTATTTGAAAGAAGGCTGCAAACCGCAAGGACCTTGTGAATGTTTCCAAGAAGGACAAGAATTCATCGTCGATTCTTCGAAAGCGCCTGGGGAATTCTACAACCGTTGTCCGTGGGCGTGGGCTGACATCTATAAAACCATTCTCAGCGTTGCTTCCGGAGCGAATACGATTGGAGCAAAACAGCCAGGGATCGTACTTGCAGGTTGCAATGATTGGTTTCGACCGGTCATATTCAAAATCGAGAGACTAGGCTAGCGCGGACATGCATGCATGCTAATTTCTATCACAGTTGTGGTGGAGGCAATTTTCTGATTTGCCACCACAACTCCACGCAGCGTCTGAGTGTCAATGCCGTTTCCGGTATGTTCGACAGGACCAACTAACAGTGACAGCGTTCGAGTAGAAAAAGGAATGCGGATAATGCGTATCAGGAAGGCGACAGTGCGAGACATTCAAGATTGTATAGAGTGTCAGACCAGTATGGGGAGGGCTTAGCTCTTTCCCTGCTGTAGCTGAACCAGATTTGTGATCAGCTGTCGTATTGCGAGGTGAATAAAGAAGGGAAGGGGCCTATTCCTTTTTGTTCTTGGCTTTCTCCACATACTTCACCATAGAGCGAAGCTTCTCCTCCGCCTCGGTCTGCGTCTCATGCAATCGCCACATGTACCAGGACCGATCCATAGCATAATGGACGGCCATGATAAGTCCAAAGACGAGCAGGATATACGCCAGAACCGTAAAAATCAATCCCATGAGACTATACGGATGATACGACAACTTATACGGAATGAACAGGAACCAGTCGGGGTCCTTGACTGCGGAAACCGTTACGACGGTTCCGCCCATCAGAAAAATCACCCCAGTGACGGTTATTAGATGCCCAACAATCTCGCTATGCCTAGACTCCTCCGCCTTCTCATGCAAATACTCCGTAAGCGACATTTCAATCCATCTCCAGCTTCATGAAACTCACGCAAGCTTACGCCTGCGACTATGCATCGGACGTGATCTGCTCTTTGTAACATCTCGCCCTTAAGCATTGTTTCGTCAAAATATGAATTCGCAGTAACTACATGACCCGAGCCAACCTGTTCCGTCTCGTTAGCTTCAGAACTCCCTTTGTCCCTTGTTCTCTCACATGAACCGTTCAAGCCTAGCGAGCTTGCGATTAGCCTTCACTAAGGGAATTCTGAAATAGGCACGTATGCAAAAACCATGGCACGCACGCAGAATAATGTAAAATATACGAGCAGACAATCGTGTTACTCAGAGGGGTACATATGGGGAAATGCTCGAAGTGTGGAAACAGCGGTCTCTTCTTAAAAACCAAGAACTGCATAGTCTGTGGTAGCCCATGTTGTGAAAAGTGTCTGCACCGGAAGTTAGAGCTCTCTGCGCACGAGGAGGGCGCATTCATTAAGAAGGATGTTTGGTTTTGTTCTGAAGATTGCGTTGACGAATTTGCGCAGAGACTGATAGATGGCTATCTCGACAGCCCGTATGATCAAGCGCCGGTAAGCCTGGTAGCTGCACTCAACCCAAAGCTCTTCGAGGAACTGGCAAAACCCTTCAAGGACCCATCGTTCACAGTTAAGGGCGCCGAGGATCTAAGCGACAAGCTGTTTCAAGCACAGATGCTTAACAACGCACAAACCTTAGAGAAAGCGGACCGTCTCTTGGATGCAGCCCGAATCTACGAGTCCCTAAAAATGTATGGCAAAGCAAAACAACTACGAGAAAAGGAAAGCAAGCATGCATAAAAAAATAATGTTTCACATGAAGCGCTCAAGCTTCGTTAACCCTATGATCTCGTCGAAGTTCAATCCCAACGCGTCTAGAACCTGATCAAATGTGGACTGCAGGTAACCCACATACTTATCCACATCTATCTCGCTGTTAGAAGCCAGCTGAACAGGCTTCACATGGGGCTCATTGACGACTTTGACGAAGCTCATCAGGTCCCCGGCCTTCACCTCGTGGCCCTCTTTCTGAAGAATAAGTGCAGCCTTCACGTGCTGCGGCGTCGTCTTCACATAATATCTCAGATCTTTTCCAAGGACAACATGGAAAGCCAGCTTGTCAGGATATTCACCCCATTCACGTTGCTTCAATTTCAGGTATCGATTCCGAACGATTGTTCGAATCTCTTTCTTTGCCTCCTCGAATTCAGCTGGAGACTTCGCTTCACCCAGCCGCTCTTCCATCTGGTCAAAAGCCCTCTTGATAAAGATAGGAATATGCCTCTTCTTTCCGGTCATTCCCTTCACGTCGATGCTCCCGTCGGGCAACACTCCAAGATAGTTCTTCTTCCTGGAGCTGAAAATCGAGTATCTATAGACCTTGTCCACCTCCAGTTCCATCTCAAGCTCTTTCTCCGACCACCTCGCCAAAGCGTTGATCTGATCTTGCGAAGGAGCCTTGAGAAAGACGCTGTCCGTGTCTCCATAAATAACCTCGATTCCCAACTCTCGAGCCTTGTCTATCGTCTGCGTTATAACATGCCTTCCAATAGAGGCCGTTGCCTCGGCCACAGGTGGACAGTAGAGGTCAAAAGTCTCCGCACCAAACACTCCATAACTCGCGTTAAGTATGACCTTCAACGCACTCTGTATAACATTATACCAGCTCTGCAGCTCGCTGGGCAACTTCTCATCTTTTGACTTTGGCTTATACCACCTAACCCTCAGGTCCCTTAACGAGCCAATCAACAGGCTTTCGAGTGCTCTCTGCTTCTCGCAGATCCAGTGAGGAGTGCCGGGCACCTTGTTATCCTCACATTCACTGTGAGAGCATCGAATTGACTGGTAACCTAAGTTGTGAACCTTGATTATTGAGGGGTACAGGCTTGCGAAGTCCATGACCTTGACATCGAAGTGGACTCCTGGCACGGGGTTAACCACGATGGCTCCTTTGTACTTCTTGCCCTTTATGATGGCCTTTGTAGCGGTTGCCCCTTTGACAGCTAAGATGTCCTCTTTGTTGGGGATCAGCATTTTTCGTCGACGATGCTCGTGGTGAAGAAAGTTTCGGATCCATCTTGAAACCCCCTGTCGGCTGACATCCTCCATGGGCATGCGACTGATCCTAGTCAGCGCCAGAATCAGCTTCATCACCAGATCGTCATCAAATGTGGTAAGTCTAAGAGTTATCTCAGCGTCTCTGAAGCAGTATTCGGCGAGCTCCATGTAGGATAACTCGGATATTGGCTTCTCCAACTCGATCTTTTCCAATCCCAGAATAGCCTTTCCAACGCTGTCCAACGTCACATCTCGATACTTCTGATTAAACGCGTAGATCTGGATAGACCTGTTGAAGAAGAATTTGTAGAGGTCGATGTGAATGCTGTGTCCTAGCAGGCAGATTCTCCTCCCAACCTCTATGGGATTCTGCTTTCTGCTTAAGCCCAGTTTTAGAGCTCTATGCCACAGATACGGTAGATCGAAGTCGTCTCCGTTAAATGTTAATGTGAACGGATAATCCTGAAGCGCCTTGAAAATTTCGAGGATAAGCTTCTCTTCAGAATCGAAGTATTCAACGTCAACGTCTGAGGGAAGCTTTCCAATGCCCTCCTTCACACCCACTCTTCTTAGAAGCAGAACCCTCTTCTTTCCATCATTTCCTAGAAGAGTTGCGCAGATTACCGGATGTGCCGCCTCCTGAGGATCTGGGACACGGGTCGGTATCGGTGTGAAGACCTCGATATCGAGGGCGACTCTTCGAAACCTAGGAGCCGGATACTCCAGCAGCCTAGCCCACATCTCCACATTCTGCAAGAACTCCCCAGGCTCCTCTTCAAACAACCTACAAATCTCTTCAACAACTTTCTCGGACGGCTCATGTTCGACTTGAATCAGTTTACCATCTTCGATCCTGTAGATCATGCCTGGAGCCAGTTGTCTATCGTAAATGTAACACTGATAGTATTTGATAGCTGCTTCCCAGACCTTCGCTTCACTCTCGATCCCACCTATCTTCGGATACTCCTCCGGTATGATATCCCTAATGCAGCCTCTGGCGCGGCCGCCGATTGCCAACGGATCTTTCCCAACGACCTTTGTCACAGTGACTTGTTGATCTTGCAGAGCATCATACTTCTCAACAGTTTCAAAGTGATCGAGCCTCGGATGGGAGATCAGACGGTCTATCTTCTCAAGTTCGCCGATGGACAGATTTGTTAGGCAATAGGGCATGTGACCTGTTGTGTCATACCACAGATAGATTCGCTCAGACTTCGGCTCGTACAATTTTATGCAGGCAAGTCCCTTTTGACCGTCGTATGTAGCGGACACGAAATGCGACGCAGACAGGTTTTTCGGAGTCAAAGGTTTAGAAACAGTGTGCTCTTTTTTTCTAGACGAACCTCCCGAGGATGCAATGAGCTTCTTCTTTTTCTCCAAGGTTTCAGAGGTAGGAAAGAATTCGTCTAGCCGTTTCTTCATGTCACTCGTGTCCCGTTAGATATACATCCAGCGTGCTAAAAAGCTCTCTGATTTGGATAATTTAAGCTAGAGAGAGACGAAAAGACTAAACAGAACAGACAATTTTCTTCAGTGATGTGACGGTTAGATTGCTGAAGGAGGCGTCTTAACAGATTGCAAAGGATTCCAATTACGTGAACTAGTTTTTCCTCGCTCTTTCTACGTGGCACAATACTTCAAATATAATTCTCGCAGCCTGTATTGCGGTTATTCCCTGATCATAGTGAGGCGCAACCTCAACTAGATCAAAGGCCACAATTCTTCGGTCGCAGACCTCGCACAAAATGTCTAGAAACGCGTCCATATACAGACCTTCGGCCTCTGGATTCTGAACCGCTGGCGCAAAGGCGGGGTCGAGAACGTCCATGTCAATCGTTAGATAGGTCCTTTCAGAATCGCCCAGAAAGTCATGTATTTTCTTCACGATGTTCTTGATGCCAGCTTTTCTAATCTGCTGGACCGTCAAAAATTCGATACTAGCTTTTCTTGCATAATCTAGCTCTTCTTTGCAGACAGCCCTAGTGCCTATCTCCAAGATCTTCTCAGGCTTAACCTGTTCATCCAATCTCCGCATAAAGGTGGTGTGACATAAGCTTCTGCCCATATATTCGTCGCGCATATCCAAATGGGCGTCAAAACTCACCACGGCGGCATCGCGGGCCACGCCTCGCATCACACCTAACGTGATGGTATGCTCTCCACCAATAGCCACAGGCATCTTACCAGAACTCAGAACATCCTTCGTCACCAGCTCAACCCGGCGCAGAGTCTCGTCGACATCACCAACAACATGAACATCACC
>Ga0209636_10000493_pt1 | contig 38561 bp, 27 predicted proteins | sample DeeMarSWOR152_54_FD_187464 | JGI IMG/M metagenome (GOLD analysis project Ga0209636, IMG submission 187464) | Marine sediment microbial communities from White Oak River estuary, North Carolina - WOR-1-52-54 (SPAdes) (version 2) | ecosystem: Environmental > Aquatic > Marine > Intertidal zone >... | reverse complement strand
ATTTGGGCCCCCATGCCTGCTACATTCCCATCAGAGCGGGCTGGATACCGCAAAACGTTCGCGCCGTTCTGTCCAATATAATGCCGGAGCGTCCCGATGGAAGAGGTGGGAAAGTCTCCTGTGATACCTGGGATAATGCAACTGTGCTTTGCGAAGCCAGGGCCTCCGGTTCCGGCGACGTATTTCCGTTTACCCTCAGGACCCAACGCATCTCGCCCGGCCAAAAAAACAACTGGTATCTCGAAATATTGGGGACAAAGGCGTGTGCCAGATTCAGCGCCAAGAATGCCAACACGCTTGAAATCCTCAGATACACCGGTGGTGAGCAGGCGTGGCGCCGAATCGATATGGGGCATGAGGTCAGATACACGTCCATAACGCCGGCCACATCTCAATTCGGCGTCTCTGATGGTATCCTGCAGATGTGGGCTGCGTTTTTGTACGAGCTTGACAAGGGTAAACCTCCCACCCGGTTCTCCGGCTGCGTGACCGCTGAGGAAACGGCCGTGACCCACCGGCTCTTTACGGCTGCTCTTGAATCACACAGCAACGCTGCTACAGTTGTCCTGTAATCCCTTTATCGGCGAGACTGTTTCCGGAGACCCTTCAAGGTGTGTTGAAAGCAGTTTAGAAACTCCAGCCCACACCCCAAACGTACTTCACATCGGTGCTGCCCTGCCCCATGGCGGGTGAGACGTCATAGCCGAAAATAGTTTTGAAATTCGTGAAAAACGTCTCGGTAAAGTTTGCGCGCAGCTCGGCTGTGGAAGTAAGATAGTAATCGGAGAACTTCTCTATGCTCGGGTAGTAGGTCGTGTCATTAATAAACTTAATGGTCTTGGTCAATTTCTTGTCGAAATGGTATCCAAGCTGAGCGGAAATCTCACTGTTACTGTCCGTTTGGTTGTCAAATTTCTCGTAGAGAGAGGCCATACCGACCTCCGTCGAGAAATTCATATCTTCCGATTCAATCCACTGATAACCGCCACCGCCGCCTACAATCACTCTGCGGTCAAGCTGGGCAATGCTGTCTTTTTCGTAACGCCCGTCCAGATAACCGTACAGCCTTTTCGTGAAGAAGTAGTCGTACTTCGCTTTTGTCCGCCACCAGTCCTCTGTGGTTGTCTTCATCCCCGTGGCCGGGTCTTCCTGCCGGCCCCTGCCATAATCTGCGCTGAACTGAGTACGGTCCCTTTCGGTTCGCTTGCTCAGATTGACGCTGGCGGTCATACTGTCAGTCCTTGTGTTGCCGTGTGTCGAAGTAAGCCCGGCGGCAATATCTCCAGACCATTTTGGCTTGGGCTTGGGGGGCGGATTGATGGACAAGATGGCGTCCAGTTCAAATTCCTGGGCCTGCAATGTCTGGTCGGCTTGGATGGCGAACCGGTTCGGCTTCGAGCTCAACACTTTCTGGTTGAGAACCGTACCGTCTTTCAGGTGCACTGTGATCGGTGAATCGCTGCTGAAAGTATGTACGTTCAATATGTCCACAGTCACCTCGCCTGCAACGTCCGATTGGAAGACAAATTTCCCATCAACGAGGTGCTTAATCTTGCCGGAGAGGCGGTCCCCATTCATGAAATACAGCTCATCCGCGTAGCTTGAGCCAGCAAATATGACCAGGCATAGCAGTACGATTGATGTTCGAAACCACATCTCAAACTCCTTTTATCTTAGACCACTAAAAACACACGTGACGTCAACCGTAACACGCAACCCTTGTCAGCACAACGCCTTAATATTAGGCTATTTTCGAGCTCTTAGCAGCTCCATTCTTCACATGGATGTCGCGCTGCGGGTAAGGTATCGATATGCCGTTTTTGTCGAGGGCAAGCTTTACCTTGGCGGTCAGATCGAAATAGACAGCCCAATAGTCAGCAGCCTGAACCCAGGGACGTACAACAAAATTCACGCTGCTGTCGCCAAGCTCTGAAACCGCGACAGTGGTTGCGGGCTCTTTTAGTATCCTGCTGTCGTCGGCAACAACTCCCTCAATGACCTGCTGAGCTTTCTTCAGGTCGTCTTCATAGGAAACGCCCACCACCAAATCGACACGCCGGGTTCCATTGACCGTGTAATTCATGATGCTGCTACCGGTTACCTGGGCATTGGGGATAATGACCCGAACATTATCCGGTGAATCGAGAATCGTATTGAAAATCTGAACCTTTTTTACAGTCCCTTTTTTACCGGCCGCTTCCACAAAATCACCGGTCCTGAAGGGTTTGAAAATCATCAGCATAACACCCGCCGCAAAATTAGCCAAAGACCCCTGTAAGGCAAAGCCAATTGCCAAAGCCGCCGCTCCGACAACAACAGCAAGGGAAGTCGTTCTCACTCCCAGCTTGTCCAATGCGGCAATGATAACAAATAACAGTAATGCTGCGTAGCACAGATTCTGGGCAAAGCCGGCCAAGGTTTCATCCACATTGGTTTTGACCAGCCCTTTCTTGACCAACTTCGAAATGAGTTTTGCCAGCCAGCGCCCCACGACCAGAATCACCAGTGCGGCGACAATCTTCAACCCGTAAGTAGCCAGATATTCGTATATTTTCTGTAAAACTTCTTCCATGACGATATCTCCTAAACTAATATGAGCCAGATCGCATACCAACTCCACGTATGTTTACATCCCTGACCGCGATGCCACGGTGGTCATTGGCTGGGCAGCCGTGCCGGTTTCTCTATATGAAGGCAGCACGGCGACGTGTGCGCTGCGCTGCCGACGTTAAGAGCAGTGACACAATTGTAACCTTTTGCATGATTCATCTCCTTTCAAAAAAATTGACTTGCAGTTTTTCTGGCACGATGCCTTAACCTCGATCGCTTTTATGGAGGCCGAACGGGCCGTTCCGGATAGTCCTTCACTCCTGCCACACTTTGGCCTCGTAGAATAAGCTCTGCGCATATATCGAGTAGTAAACCAAGCATGATCTCACTTCTTTCGCTCCTAAAGTTATAGCTCCGCAAATGCATAAGACAAGACGGTTGTCTTAGAGAAATCAGGTCTTTTACTCGGCTTGTTCTTTTCTCTCATCCATACGCGCAAAATATTTGCCTTGTCGATGGGTCTATACGACTCGCAGCTTTCTATCGCTGCGTTTATTTTCCGCCAGGCTCGTTGGCATCACCTGCTGTATAGCCGCCAAGCCTGGCGTAACTAAAGTAAAGGCTTCACACCTTACTTATCGCGGCTCAAGGTTACTCTAACATTCAAACGATTCTTGCTATGCGTCCCACATTTTCCATGCTTTACAGGCGTTTTGCTACGAATTGCCATTTCGCTACGCCCGACCTTCGACACGATACTAACAGAGATAGCGTCTCTGTAAATCGGGGCAGCGCCCGTATTTACTATCAGTGAAATGGCGCTCGTTTGTATCGGGGAATTTCCCATGTCACAACTCGGCCGGCAGAGGAACGTCGGAAACAGGTCCTGAAGCTGTTTAATTAGGAGTTGAAAAGCGCTGGCCCAGTTTTCCAAAAAAAGATGGTAAAATGGACCCAGATAAGTGCTCAAGACATGACTACAAATCGTGGCGAAATGACCCGGTGCGCCGGCTGTTTACCCATGGAACAGTGTATTCAAGCGGCTCAGCGGCACCTGCAGGACTTAGGTTCTCCTTGACAGGCACACGGTGGGTCTCAATTGTCTTGATACTCGGCTGAAGTTTTTCTGCTGTCTGATGGGTTCCATCACCCTCGCCGATCAAACGCGACTCGTCTCACTCGCGGTCTAACAATGCGATTGCCACCGCGACTCGTCCTGCTAATTTGGTTTGGCCGCTCGGCCCGCTCTATTTGGATTCGCCTTTCTCAATCTTGACTTGCGGACTTTCCAGCTTGAGTGTTTTGACATTGATCGCTTTTTGCTCGGGATTGATTTCGGCGTTAAGAATAAGCGACACGTCCTCTTGTTCAAAGGGCTTCTCGTCCGGCGCGACGAGCTTCAGATTCTTGATGCTTGTCGCGTCCGTCACGATTTGGTAGATATTCTCCTTTGCACTGACAGAAAGCCGCGATTCAGCGATGCCTGACAATTGAGTATCCTGGGGCAAAGATGCGAACAATACGGCAAACGGCCGAAGCTTCTGCAAGTCAATCGTATTTGCGAACACGGTCAGCTCTATAGGCTTTGCCGCGTTTTTATTCATCGGCAAAACCGCACCCTTCGTACTGATGTTACCCAGACCCGCATTCGCTTCTACGGAATCAAGGGTAAGAATATGGTTTTCCCAATCTACATTGAAAGCAAAGGCTACCTCAGCCATCGGCTCAGAGGCAGTCACTCCTTCTGCCGAGCTCAAGCGAAGATTCTCAAGGGCCGATGAGCCCACGGCGGCAATCTTACTCTTGCCGATGGAGATCTGACCCTTGCTGGAGAACGCGCCGGCGATCTGGTACGGGCCTATATTTATGAACTGTCCCAACTCTGATTGGAGTTGCGCCAGGCCAATCTGGCCGTCATATTTGATTTGTTCGGCGTTGCCGCTGGCATTGATTTTTGCGAACGCGGCCGACAAGCTCAGATTATCGAAATTCATCTCATTATTGTCGGCCGTTATGTCCAGGTTGGCACGGATCGGTTCTGAAAGAGCGATTTCCTTACCGTCGACCATGCCCGCTAATCCGGCGAGATTTGCCTGGCCGCCGATTTTCGCCTTTCCGGCTTTGGTGAATGTCTCAACGTTGCCGGTTAGTTTCCCTGAGGTGACCTTCGTTCCTTCTTTGAGGCCCAAGGTCTGTGGCATCTGCGACAAGACGGCAGCTAAGTCACAATTGAAACTGCCCTTAAAACTGTAGTTTGAGTCATCTTCCAACAGATCGGCCAGAGAGCCGGGAACTTTTGCAGGGACAACTCCGTCAGCGTTGAGCTCGGCCCAATCACTCTTAATCCGGAGTTTGCCAATATTCATCTTTTTGCCGTCTCGGTTCATCTCCACGTTGACATCCAGACTGCCGGTCTGTAATCTGTCACCCTTCAGTTGTGGGCCGGTGATATCCAGGTCCTCTCCTTTGATTGTTCCGGTCAGGTTGTCAAGCTGGCCGTCTTTAACCTCACTGCGAATATTGGCGGAGACGACACCCTTGGCCTCGACTTCGACGCCTGCCAACGCAAGAATCGACCCCAAAGAGCCAAGGTCGAAATCGTTGACCTCAACGATAAAATCACCGGTGGTTCCCTTCAAGCTCCAACCGGTCTTACTTGCCTCCGGCTGAACCCGCCCGCCTGCTTGAATCTTTGACTGTTTGTTCTCCTCGACCACTGCCATACTCACGTTGAAATTCGTTTGCTCGCCCGGCGGGCGCAAATTGACTGCAGAATTTATCTGTGCAATTTCGATCTTTCTGCCCTTCGGATCAGGTATTTCCAAATTGCTGTTGACTGTTTCTCGGAATGTGGCTGATGACACAAACGCCGGCGCAGACAGGAACGCCAAGGTGATTACAGCGACTGTGAGTATCAGTAGCAACTTGAGTACTCTGGTCTTTGTCCTTTTTCGCCTCTTGAGTTCTGATTTACCTTCGGTTCGCATCAGTTTGACCTCCAGAATGAATGTGACTGAGATTTCGTGTTCAAGGTTGACTCAACTATGTCGCCGCACTTTGCCGTATCACAATATCAAATAAACTCTCCGAAAACCATCAAAAGCTCGGAATACGTCTTGGCCTACTTGAACAAGTCGCCCAGACGGTCAAGTAGTAGCTCCTTCAGTTCGTCCTCCATATCCTTCTCAGGCGGCTTCTCCGGCTTAGGCTTGCTGACGGGAGGCTCAAGCGGGACTTTAAACGCGTAGGCCCACTGACAGGGCAACAGATCCGCAGTAATTCGTGAAAGATCGATTACCATATCGCGGCCTGCCATCTGCCAGGGGAGTTTGCCTTCGACACCCAGCAGTGTTACGGTTCCATTCCTAAGAGGCTTAACATCGCGCAGAATCAGTTTCCTGCCGGGCCAGCCGGGGGTGATGGCGTACAACGTATCCGGCCTGCTGGTGAAGAACGCCTCAATAACGGCCTTGCCGCCTTGCGCCTTGCCAACGCTCTCCATCAGTTTGTAGTCGGATTTGTGCTGCTTAAACTGCTGCTCGGGTCGTTTACCTGCGCTCCACTGGCAGTTTATCTTCCACGGTTTCGTGCCGTAGATCGCCTCTGCGTTGACCTTGAGCCAGTCGCCCATCTCGAGAAGACGTGACTGCATAATCATCGGTATCCGACCGTCGGCCGTCGGGCCGACGTCGAGCAGAAGGTTCCCACCCCGGCTAACCAGATCAACGAGCATAAGCACCAGCTCCTGTGTGGGTTTGTAGTTGCTCAGCGGTTCGTTGCGATTGTAGCCGAAAGAGTAGCCGATGCCGCGGTTCTCCTCCCAGGGATGGCTGCTGTCTTTGAGTCCCGCACCATATTCGGTCGTGTAATAGCCGCCGTGTTTATGGCGCAGGTCTTTTCCCCAACGGTCGTTAATAACCACTTCCTCCTTGCAGGGCGACTCGTTGAAAAGCCAGGCCAGCAATTCAGGGGATTTCCAATCGCGGTCAGCGAGGTCCCATTCGCCGTCAGCGAAGATGATCGATGGCTTATGTCTGGTGACAAGGTCCTTGAACTGCGGCCACATATGTTCGGTCACGTACCGCTTCCTGTCTATCCTCCACAGCGGGTTAAACCACTCATACAGCGAATAGTAGATCCCCATTTTCAGACCGGTCTTCCGGACAGCTTTGGTTAGTTCGCCAAGCAGGTCCCGCCGCGGACCGGCATCAACACTGTTCCAGGGCCTGCCCCAGGTCTTGTTCGCCTGCTTGCTGGGCCATAGACAGAATCCATCGTGATGCTTGGAGGTTAATACCACGTATCTGGCGCCGGAACGCTCAAAGATGTCGGCCCATTCGTTCGGGTCAAACAGTTCGCACTTGAACATTGGTACAAAAGACGGATATTGAAAGTCGTCTCCGTAATTTTTCTTGTGGAATTTGCCCCATGGATTGTCCTTTATCGTACCATCATCGTTGAACGTTTGTCTCCAGTACCACTCGGAATACGCCCTCTCTTCGCCCCATGCCGGAACGGCGTACACACCCCAGTGAATAAAGATGCCAAACTTGGCAGCAGGAAACCACTGGGGCGTAGGCCGGCTATCCAGGGAGACCCAGTTGGGCTTATACGGCTGATCAGCCCCACGCCCAGGAAGGGTGAACGAGAAGCCTGCAACCACTGCCAGCAGGCAATGGGTAAATGATTTTGTTGATTTCATCGTTGCTCCTTATTATGAACGCTCTTTGAAATTGTAGCTGCCCAAGCACATAAGGCAAGAGACTATTTTCCAAGAAGCGGGCAAAGCACATGATGCAGGGCTTTTTGCCTCGACCTGGTTGATGGCAGGCCATATCGTTTGTTTTGGAAGGCTGTGAGTTCCGATACAGTGGCATTTACAGCTTTTTTTCTTGCCTTTTGAGCGGTTTTGGGTAGATTTTGTTAACGAACCGGAATATGAGATTGCTTCGTCCGCCGGGCGCGGACTCGCAATGACGAAGATTTGGAGATTAGGCTATGATTGGCAAGCAGATACGACTCGAGAGGATCATCGACCGCAATTCGCGTAAAACGGTCATTATTCCGATGGATCACGGCGTTACCGTCGGGCCGGTTGAAGGCCTGGCGGATATGCGCACGACCGTGAGCAATGTCGTGGCCGGCGGGGCTAACGCTATTCTGATGCACAAAGGTATCGTCCGAGCCGGACATCGAGGTACCGGCAGGGACGTTGGGCTGATTATTCATCTTTCGGCCAGCACGGCAATGAGCCCCGACCCGAACGCAAAGGAGCTGGTCTGCACGGTCGAGGAGGCAATCAAGCTCGGTGCGGATGCGGTCTCGGTGCACATCAATCTCGGAGCCGAGACCGACAAAGAGATGCTGCGGCAATTAGGCCATCTCAGCGAGCGATGTCTCGAATGGCAGATGCCGCTAGTCGCAATGATGTACACCCGCGGGCCGAAAATCAAAGATGAATATAACGTTGATAACGTCAAGCACGCTGCCAGAGTCGGGGCTGAATTAGGCGCGGATATTGTGAAGGTGGTTTATACCGGCAGCGTCGAAAGTTTCGCCGAAGTCGTCCAGGGCTGTCCGGTGCCGGTGGTGATTGCGGGCGGGGCGAAAATGGACAGTGACGAAGACATCTTCAAAATGGTCGAAGGCGCGCTTGAAGCCGGCGCCGAGGGCGTATCGATCGGCCGAAACGCCTTCCAGCACAAAAACCCAACCAAAATGGTCCAGGCCCTAAGCAAAATGGTCCACAAGGGCGCCAGCGTCGAAAAAGCAATTGCCGCACTTCGCAGCTAAAATGCTCAAGACCATAGACTATAATGAAGGTGAATTATGCCGGAAAGTATGGACCGCCGCGACTTCCTCAAAAAATCCGCCGTTGTCTCCACATCCACTTTAGCTTTAAGTTTAGAAAAGAAAGCTCTATTGGCAAGAACGGCGAAACCGGTTGCCTCATCCTCGGAGACATCCACTAACGCTTTACCGACGGGCAGGATTGGTAACGTCGAAATCAGCAGGTTGATCGCCGGCGGTAATCCATTCAGCGGCTGGTCACACAGCAGAGACTTAAAATATCTATCTGAACTATTCAGGGCCTACAGTACGGATGAAAGAATTCTTAAGACCCTCGAACTGTATGAAGAGAATGGAATAAATACCATCTTGGCAGGCGGTGTTAGAGTGCTCGATAGATACTGGAACCAACGAGGCGGCAAGATTCAATGGATTGCACAAACCCACCCCAAAGTAGACGACCTGACCACTAATATCAAAAGGGCTATTGATAATGGGGCCGTCGCCGCTTATGTACAGGGCGGTATCGGAGATAGTTTCGTCAAAAATGGTCGTGTTGACCTTCTCGGAAAGGCCGTCGAATTTATTAAAGAAAATGGAATACCCGCAGGTATTGGGGCCCATTCGATAGAAGTGCCGATTGCATGCGAAAAGGCGCGAATCGAACCCGATTTTTATATGAAGACTTTACACCACGGGAATTATTGGTCCGCTACACCAAAAGAAGACAGGGTAGAATGGAGTGTTGATAGTTTCGGCCCCGATGACCATGATAACATCTGGGCCCTTGACCCGGAACGGACTATTGAATTTATGAAAACAGTGGGCAAGCCTTGGATAGCCTTCAAGGTTTTAGCGGCAGGCGCCATCCATCCGAGGGACGGTTTCAAGTATGCCTTTAACAATGGCGCCGATTTTGTTTGCGCCGGAATGTTTGATTTTCAGGTTATAGAGGACGTAATTATTGCAAAAGACGTACTCTCAAAAACAGATAGGACCCGTCCCTGGAGAGGGTAAAAACATCTATTAAAACACCTCGAATTGCAGCGCAATAAGAAACAAGAACAGTATAGTCCCTGGGCAATCTTCCTCCCTCGAAAGACGGTGGGCAGGGAGATTGTGGCGGTGTGAATAAGACGCTTGCTTATAAGCAGAAGGTACCTTCGGTGAGCCATCAGCCTTTCATCCAACGCTGTTTGGTTCCGGCTGGCCCGGGTTAGGGAGTTTCTCAAATGGGCTTTTTGGAGACTTTTCGCGAACGGCCGGATTAAATCCGCTCCTTCTGAAAAAACTTCTCCCGACTTACGGTCTGCATGGCGCGTTCAGAAGAACGTGGCGATCTGGTTCAGGGGCTTCTTGCGAATGTCGGGCACCGTTGCGTCCTCCGCCGGATAGCCCACCACAAGAATCAGCATCGGTCGCTCGTTTTTCGGCCGTTCGAGAATCTCGTTTAGGAAACCCATCGGATTGGGAGTATACGGCAGCGCAACAAGCCCTGCGTGGTGGACTGCTGCAATGAGCAGGCCGGTGGCGATACCTACCGATTCTTTCGGATAGTAGTGCCGTACCTTTTCCCCGTCCGGCGTCAAGCTGTACCGCTGTATGAATACGGCGATCAAGCAGGGAGCTGTGTCCAAAAAGGGCTTGCTTGCGCTGGTGGCCAACGGAGCCAACGCACCCAGAAACTCCTCTGACGCATGCCCACCGTAAAAGGCGCGTTCCACTTGCTCGGCAGCCTCCCGGATTTGCCGTTTGACGGCCTTATTCTCGACCACGATGAAGCACCACGGCTGCATGTTCGCGCCGCTGGGGGCCGTGCCGGCCGTGCGCAGACAGTATTCGATCACTTCACGCTGCACAGGCCTGTCCGAGAAGGCGCGGACCGAACGTCGCTTTTGCATCTCGGCATAGAATGCCGCCGCGCGGGCTTTCATCTCGTCTTCGGACAGTCGGCGGTAGTCCGCCAGCGGGATTGATCTTGGAGCCGTCATCTGCCTCCTTAATGATTCAGCAATCTCGAAAACATAAATTGCAATGTGTCCTACCACCATTCCTCGAACCGGTTCCTTAAGGCCAGGTGGCGTAAACGCCCACACATCCACCGCCACCCACAAACCTTCACGAAGGACCTGCTCTTACAGTTTTTTCACTGGCCTCTTGCATTGTCTTCAGGACCTCGGGACGGAGGTACCACGTGCGGGCCAGGGGATCGGTTTGGAAGAACTCCAGCAGCATGCGGCCCACCTTCAGCGTCCCGCTCTTGTCGCTGGGGTGCGTGCCGTCGGCGGCCAGATCATCACGCAGCCAAACTAGGTCGTCGCTCTTGCGCGGCGTGGTGCCGTCAGCCCAAAGATACGGGCCCCAAAGCAGGAGGGGGCATTTGACCGGGCCCTTGGACGGTTCGTAGTTTAGATTGGGGTCGCCGCTGATCTGTTCCTGAATGAGCCAGCGAACGGAGAATGCGCTTTCGTACGCATATGGCTCGGGGTTGAGTGCGGTGTTGGCATAACCGGCGTATATCCGGCTGGAAAGATAAGCTATCTGCAAGTTTGGGTATCGCTCTTTGGCCATGTTCAGTATGGTGGCCATGCCATCGGCAAGTTTGCGGGCGTGAGCAGGGAACTCGCCCCAGCTGGCGGGACCCATCTTTGCCTGCTTCAGCCAGAGCACCTGGACCTGTCGCGGCGTGGCCCCGGCCTCCTTCAGCCGCCGTTCTGCGCCTTCCCAGGCCGTTCCCCAGCGGGTGGCCCGACTTTTCGCCCAGGCCACGACGTCCATCCCGCCTATCGCTGCGTTCACGACGACCACCTTGGCCGATCTGGCCGGATCCTTCCGGGCCAGGTCGCCGAAGGCCGAGAACTCCATCCTGGTATTGGACATGCCGATTGACAGCAGCACAATCTTACCGCCGGGCGAGGGCTTGCCTTCAGGGTCGAGCGGCTGGATTCTGCGAAGCTGGCGGCGGGCCGCGGCGGCGTGATCGGCCGGGGGATCGTTCCGGCCTACGCCGTAAAGACCGCCGTCCTGACCGTTGTACTTGTCATCTTTACCCATATCGCACAAGGGCACCAAGCCCGTCGGGGTTTTGCCGCGGGGCGCCTGTGGGCCACCTTCCTGTTGACGTCGAGCTGCCCGGCGGGCTTCCATCGCGCGCCGGAGGTACTGCTGCTCTTGGTCTGTGAGTGTTTCTCCCTGTCGCTGCTTCTGAATCAGCGCGTGAGCACGCTCCAAGTCGATTGGTTCCTCGTCAGCCGCTGGGGCCAACGTCAGTAGGGCCATAACAATCAGGCCCGACACCCAAAAAGATAGTTTACCGGTGCTCATTGATTCCTCCCAAGGCATCCAACTTGTATACGACCACTCCAGGGAGCTTACACCGTAGAGGCGGACTTTTCAAGAAAGAACTGCGCCCGAAGGCACACGATTCGGCCCACGGGCAGGACGCGGCTGTTCGGCTTACCCCAGTCCTGTTTGTGCCCGCCAACCTTTGGCTCACGGCAACAGCCTCAGCTTCGGATTGACGGTCCGATGCCTTCAAGCAGCGGCTCTTTCAAAGACACGGCCCCACTGCGTTGGGCGTGGACCGCTTACAAACCAACTGGCAGAGGACAGCCGAAAATGACTCAAATTTCCTACCCTCCGATTTAGCTCGAATTGTCCATCTCCGGTCCGAGCTGCACAAGATTTCGGTACACTATTACGGACCGCAGTTGGAGAAAAAGACTCACGATCACTACAAAGTTGGCCTGACGACCACCATGTGTGCTTTTCCCTCTTGACCAGCAGCCCTCTTTTAGAGGGTGCTTAATGAGCCGCTAAGCGTCACAAGGCCTGGTATTCGGGCAGGGCTTGGAGATGATCGTAGTAGGTGCCGCCAAATTTCCGGGTCGCTTCGTTAGGATGGTTCAGAATGTTGGCCCTATTATCTTCTCGTGCCCAGTAATTGAACCATAAACCGTTTATTGTGGCCTGCACTTGCTTGCAGGCGAGAGAATCCGTATCACACACTGAGTTGTTGAATGTATAGTAGGTCAAGTCGTGTATGCGTATATACTTTTGGCCCCTGGGGTACTCAGGTGTTCCCGGGATCGGAGTGTAACTGGCGAAGGATGGTATCTCTGGTCTTATCTTCTCCTGTACGAGACGGGCCTGTGTTGTCATTGACTCTTCTGTATCATAGGGAAGACCAAATATGAACATCGTTTCAAGACCGATTCCGCTCTGGTGAATGGCCATCGCGGCTAATTCGTTCAGATCCGGAGACAAGGCCTTACCGACGTAGGCCAGGCCCATTTCATCCATCCTTTCTCCGCCGAAGAAGACAATGAAAGCGCCTCGTTCGCGAAGTGCCGGTAGTAGCTCTCTCTGCTCCCATATCTTGTCTGCCCTACCCTCAAAGATAAACGGGATTGACAGCCCTTCAGATTTCATTAGGTCAATGAACTTCCTGATGCGCTCGGTGCTCACGTTGAAGTTGGAGTCGCCCATGAGAATATAGTCCGGGTCAAACTTCTCTTTCAAATACGCCATCTGAGCGACGACATCCTTGGCAGGCATCATACGGACCCCTGTCCACCTCAAGGGCTCCGAGCAAAAATTGCAGTGCCAATAGCATCCCCTCATCGTGTTAAATGAGAGTCCGAACCGCTTCGCGCCCTGTGCGTACTTGGGAATGTCCAGTAGATTCCAGGCATCCTTGATTACGGGGGGTCTAAGCATCTGTTCAACTGGTGGTGTTTTCACCATGTACCCGTCACCATCCTTGTAGCATATGCCCCTGATGTCCTCAAGTGGCTTTGCAGAGGCGAAGTGCTGTATGAGCCCCAATGTCGCTTGCTCTCCTTCACCATAGACAAGGACATCGAAGAGCTTGGCATCACTTGAGTTAAGAATATCCTCGTGATTGAGGGAAATGTGGATGCCTCCGGCGATGATTCTGATCTCCGGCGCGATCCTTCGAACAAGTCCGGCAATTCGTGCCATGTATGGATAGTTGCATGTGAGGGCAGTCAGGCCGACCACTTCGGGCTTCTCATTCGTTAGGTAGTCGATAATCTCCCTATCACTCCCTCTATTGGGAAGTACATTAAGGTCGAGAATCGTTGTTTCGATATCATGCGAGAGCAAGAATTCGGCGATGCAAAGAATACCCGGATGGGGGACGCCCCCATCCGCTCGCACCACGTCTCTCGGACTGACGGTGATCCGCGGTGGGGTGATGAGACTAATCTTCATAGGTGCACTCTTGTATCATCTTCGCGACAGTCCTTCTATAGTGAGTGACGAGGACATTCATGATGACTCTCTGGATGACGGGCACTGCTTTTGACGGCCTTTTCTTAGCCAGTTGCTCTACGTAGCCCTCACCTTTCTATTGGAGCCAATCCGGCTTCAGTCCCTTGCTGGACTGGGTCCCTCGCCGCCACAAATTGCTCTTATCTCTTGCTGGTTCAGGGCATAACTATAAATACGTACATCGTCTATCAAACCATGCCAGTGGTATCCCGTCTTTTCGCTGTTTCCACCGATGCACGCATCGAAGTCGTTGCTGGTTATGCGGCCCTTATAGGCCACAGGGCTTGACGGGTCTTCGGCGCCATCTACGTACAGACGGATATTAGCCCCATCGTACGTTCCACAGACATGATGCCATTGTCCGGCGGCGATCTCGGTGGCTCCGTGGACAAAATTCAGGTCAACACCGGGCCCGCCAACGGCAAAGTGGAATTTTCTCTGAGCCCGGTAGGTTATCAGCCTCCAGGCGGAGTTGCCCTTGGTGACAATAGGCGTCCACTCTTCAGGCACCGTGGTGATATTGATCCATGCTGCCACTGTCATCTCATCAGTGAAGTCAAAGGGGGCTTCGTCGCTGATCTTGACCCAGTCGCCATCCCCATCAAGCTGCAGGGCGCCGCCGAGTTTGCCGCCTAATGGCAGCCACTGAGGGTCACCCACGAGCCTGCCTGCATGGTCATTGCCGGACGAATCGGCGGCGGTACTGCCAGAATCCTCGTCAAGCTTCCACCAGGCGATCATATTCCCAGTAGAAAAGCTCCACAGATTGCCCTTATCATAGCGCCGGCCCGACTGGTACAGTCTCAGGCGCGATTCATAATTGGCCTGCCACATAGGGCGTTTGCCTTCGGGTAGTAGACGAATCGCTTCTTTTTGCCACTTGAGAGCGGTGGGAAAATCGCCAATCTCGGCATAGACGGCTGCAAGAGTGCCAACGTAGCTGTAGTCCTCCCAGTTCGTCAGTTCACAGGCTTTGGTGGCGTTCTCGATGGCCTTGGTGCCGTCGCGAAACTCAGGCACCGGACACGCCGCTTGCAGCCAGGCCAGGTCGCCAAGGGTCCGCACATGGCCGGGGTCGACACCTGCCGCTGTCTGATAATCGGCGATCGTCTCGGCGTACCCGTCGCCGCGATGCTTGGCACTTCTGCCACGATGGTAGTAAGCCCTGGCTAAAGACTTGATCACACTTTGAATCCCACTGTCCGTCTGCTCCCTCGCTGACCGCAATTGCTCTACCAGTTGTGATGCCTCCTCCAGTCTCGTTGCTTCGATGTATTGCCACGCCTTGCACAGTTCACTGCTCTGTCCGGCAAAGAGTTGTTCTGCCTCGCGAAGATATTTTTCCTCTTGAGCGTATTTATCGGCCTCGAACAGGTTGCGCAAGCGGTCGAGGGCAGCTTCGGCTTCTCGATGGCGACCGAGCTGGTGCAGGGACATCGCAAGGAAGGCCACGTCGGCGGGATGGGACTCGCCGTTACGATCGCGGTGAAGCTCGTCCAGTCGGGTAAACGTCACAAGGGTGTCTTCGAACGCCCCCAGGCGGTATTGGTCCATACCCACTGAAGTGAGCTTCTCGAGGTAGATATCTGCATTAACGGCCTCACTGTCAATGATGCGCGTGTATTTGTTTTGCCTGAGGCGGAGGTAGTCCTCACTTGTCAAGGCGGATGCCACTGCCTGATGGGTGGGAATGTTGGGGTCGAGTCTTACAAGCCAGTTCTCCTCAAAAGGAATCTTGATCTCGATGATCATCCGTGATCTGTCGGGCGACCAGATACCGGATATGGCAGGAGGATCGAAGATCTGCCATGCCTTTTTGCGCTCCACATCGAAAACCCACAGACCCAAGTCCGAACCCGTGAGTCCTGCCACACTTATTTCTTTTGCGTTCGGTGACCACCTCACAAGCAAACCTATGGCCGGACCGGGTGCGATCCACTTTGTCCATATGGAGCCAGAGGACAACTCAACGATTTGAAGCTCGTTGCCCACACCATAGGCGACGTATTTCTCATCCGGTGACACCCAGGGAAAACGACTTGGGCAGGAGATCACGCGTTTGGGCTTGGCGGTGAGTTCGTCGATGCGAATCGAATACAGGGCCTTCTCTGTTCGCGAATGGAAGAAGATTCGCCTCGAGTCGCTCGCCCACATGGGCCAAGCACCCGAGGCTAGCCGTCGTGGCTCTCCGCCCCCTGCGGGGATTATCCATACCTCTTCTCTATAGTCCCGCACGCGATATGGCTCGCGGACAAAGGCAATATACTCACCGTCAGGTGACCACGCCGGGTCCTTGCCGAAACTGACCAGTGGGCGCGTTCTGCCGGATTCGAGGTCTACGACCTCAATACCGCTGGACCCGAATAGGGCGGGCGCTCCTGCTGTCAGTATCTTAGGTTGCCATGCGTACAGGTCGGACCGGCCGTAGGCCAGCTTCGTACCATCGGGTGACCAGCTCGACTGGCCGTACACCTCGGATACTAAGCGCGTTGCCTTGGTTTCCAGCGTGCGATAATAGTCGGCAGCTTCTTGCATGACAGAGAAGGCCTCATCGCGGGCTATCTGCCTTGGCAGTTCGAACGGCTGTCCCTCACCCAGGACCTTGAATACATGTCTCTTGATCCACGCTTCGAACTGCGGTTGTTGTGCAGAATCAGCCCCCACAATCTTGCTGTACTGTTGTCTGGCAGCCTCATAGTCTCCCAATGAGACCAGCGCAGTGAAGACATTAAAGTGGTAGACGAACTGTTCCGGCTCCATCTCGACGCAACGGTTTGCGTCCTGGAGTGCATAGTCGTACTTAGCCCATCGGAGGTAGGTCTCGTATCGCTGACTATATAACTCAGGATCATCGGGTGATAGTTCGACGGCCTTATTGTGATACTGAACCGCTTCAGCGAAATCCTTTGTCTCCCGTAGGGCGATCGCCAGAAGGGAGTACCCGAGCGGATCCTCACCTCTTAAGAACGTCATGGCCAACGCATCCCTCTCCATGTTACGGTACTCCCTCAGGGCATAGTATGTCAGTGCTCGCGATCTAAGGGCATCGTAGTGATTCCGCTCTAGCGCCAATGCCTTATTCAGATCCTCAAGCGTTCTCTCCGCGGTGCCGGCAATCATAGCGCGATTGAAATACGCCTCGGCGGTTTCGGTAAATAAATTCTCGCCCTTTTGTTGGTGTTCTTTTGCTTTCTGTTGGTACGCTTCCATCATTTCGGGGTCATTAGGGTCGCTTTCCTGATAGATCCATGCAAGAAGAAGATGAGCCGGGCACGCAATCTCATCTCGCTCGTTCAGCAGCTTCTCTAGTTCCTTGACGGCCTCTGTGGGCCCCTTCACTTCCAGGACGAGCCGGGCACGCAGCAGCCGCGCTTCAGGGCTAACGTGTTTGCTATCGAGAATGATCTCAATTAAGGTTAAAGCCTCCTGAAACTGTCTGTTGGAGCGGAGTTGCCGCGCCTTCGAGAGAATATGCTCGTGTTGGAGAAATTCAGCCTGTTTGCCTCGGTTAACGGCCTGCCTGTACATGACAAAAATGACAGCCATAGCAGCAAGTAGAATCGCCATTGTTGCGGCCCGGATGGCTTGCGCCCGGTGTTTACGCAGAAATTTTTTCAGGCGGTATATTTTGCTTGGCGGCCCGGCAAGTACTGGTTCGTGATTCAGGTGCCGTTGGATGTCCTCTGCCAGAGCGTGGGCCGTTTGATAACGACGCGTCCGGTCCTTCTCCATGGCCTTGAGCGCTATCCAGTCCAGGTCGCCATGGAGTTTGCGTCGAACGGTGTTCACGTCGGCTCGGCAGCAGCGAGCCAGTCTGGCCGAATCGTCTGCGTTAAGGCTGCCTACCCGCACACTCGGGGTCTGGGGCGATTCCTCACAAATCACTTGTCGAAGGTGGTCGATACCGCCTTCGCGCAGTGCCTCTGATTCGAAAGGTAATGTCCCCGTTAACAACCGATACAGAAGCACACCCAAAGAGTAGATGTCGGAACGGGTGTCGATGTCTTGCTTGGTCATCTCTGCCTGCTCGGGGCTCATATACTCCGGCGTGCCGATCATCTGGCCCTGCCCGGTTACCAGTGTCCGCTCGGTCAACGGCTGGTTTAGCGCCTTGGCGACGCCAAAATCAATGACCTTCGGAATGAACTGCTCGCCCTCGATGCATACCTGTATATTTGCAGGCTTGATGTCGCGGTGTATGATCCCTTTGTGGTGGGCATGCTGGACGGCCTCACAGACCTGTAAGAATAGTTCAAGGCGCTGCTCAACAGTGAGCTTCTGCCGGTCACAGTGCTCGGTGAGAGGCAGGCCCCGGACGAATTCCATTGCGAAGTATGGTAGCCCGGGCCTTGTGGTGCCCGCATCGTACACGTGGGCAACGTTAGGATGATCTAATAACGCCAGTGCCTGACGTTCAGCCTCGAAGCGAGCGATGACCTGTTTGGAGTCCATACCCGGTTTGATGATTTTCAGGGCGACGCGGCGTCTGACGGGCCTTTCCTGCTCAGCAAGATAAACCACCGCGAAACCACCTTCGCCCAGAATGCTCAGCAGCTTGTAGGGACCGACGTGGCCACCCGGCCCTATCGCCGAGCTGCCGAAGCTGACCGTGGAAGTCAGTTCCTCCCTGCTTGGCGGCTTGTCGTTTTTTCTCTCAGCCTCACCCATCGACATGCTTCCATGCGGGTGCCCGTAGGGGGCTTGGCCACCCAGAACCGCAGTAGGGGTCAATTCCGTCCTGCGACCTGCGAAAAATCGCCCAACGCGTCATAACAGACACTATACGTATCACAATTATTATAGGGGCCGGGATATACCGGTGCAATTGTGCATAAAAAAATTCTCTTGCCCAGAAACCTGGCCAATTACCTCGGTGGTCAGCCGGTGCCTTTGAAGGCCGCTATGATGACTGAATTGGCAGACTTTGCGACAGGTTCCAGACAAGAATGGTCTTAGCTTGTGGGAGACCGGAAACTTGGGCCCGGCGGCCTACGTCGTGAACTGATCGATGGCGGGACCCCTGCCTGGCACGTAACGCTTGGGTTGAGCGGCTCCAAGATTGCCGTTCCGTCGTTTTCAAATACTCCGTACAAATGATTTACTTTGAAAACGACGCCCAACTCCGACTCGCGCTTTTTATATTTTTCAAAAGAGTTTGATCTTTGCCTGGCGTCGGACTCGCTGAGCGGATGATTCAAGTGTATAATCCAAACCTCGTCGAATAGCAAGTGAAACCGGGTCTTGTTAAGATAGAGTCTGAGCATGAGGTCGACGTCCTCACGTCCCCAGCCGTCAAACGTACTCTCGTCGAATCCCCCGAGGCTCAAAAAACTGTCTCTATCGACCAAGCCGAAATTCCCGACAAATGAGTATTCAAATAGATCCCTGTAGCCTGTTTCTCGCTTGATACCGCACGGCAGGAAGTAGTACGGCGATTCTTTTGTTAGTCTCTCTCGTTCGATTTGCTTCAGAAGAACCTCTCTTTCCCAATTTATGTACGTCCAATATCTTGCAGCCCCGGTGCCAAAGGAACCCTGCTCTGCAAGTTGCTGAATCTTGCGCAGAGTATATTTATCGGGCAGCACAACATCGTCATCAATGAAAAGGAAAAAGTCACCTGATGCTTCTTGGCAGGCGATATTTCTGCTCCTGGACCTATTTGAGACGTCAATGTCATTCCTAATTATCTTCATACGCTTAAAGGGCGCTGGGTTACTGAAGTCTTGCAGAAAGTTAACAGAACGGTCTTCAGAGTTATTCTCAACGACAATCAATTCATAGTCTTCGACATCTATCTGTTTCTTCAGACTGTTCAGCATCAATTCGATGCTTCCGCTTTTCTGTGAAAACGAATTTCTCGTTGAGGTTATGATACTTATCATGCCGTTGCCTCCATTAGTACATCTGTGCCGTCCCCCTCATATACACCGAACAGATGATTGGGCTTGAAGACGTACCCCAGTTTCTTTTCCTTCTCCAAATAGCAGGTGATATTTTGATGCTTCTTTTGTAAGTCTTGTAGGATCACTCGATGGTTAAGGTGAATGACGGAAATCTCATCAAAAAGGTTAACGAATGAGAAACCTCGAACCAGCAGTCGGAGCATCAAATCCATATCATGGCGCCCCCAGCCTGAGTAGTGGGTGTCAAAGCCGCCAATCTCTTGGAAGTCAGCTTTCCACATCGCTCCAAAGCAGGCGATCCAGGTAAATTCGTTCAGATCCCGCATGCCGGAGCCCCGCTTTATCCCGCGCGGAAGATGAGCGATTGATTTCAAGTAATCAAACCGGTTGGCCCTGGATTCGGCGAGGGCTTTTTCCCCATCCCAGAACAGGATCGTCCAGTATCGGCTTGCGCCACAGGCAAACTGATCACGCTGCAATTTGCCTGAGATGAATTCCAATGCGTGATTCGCCGTCAAGACCGTGTCGTCGTCCATAAAAACCAGGATTTCATTTCTTGCGGCGTCCGCTCCCATATTCCGGGCCAGGCACTTATTTCCCCTTGCTTGACATCTGACTACATTGACTTTGATGGGTCGTTCTGAAAATAAGTCAAACAACGGTGACAAGCTTGAGAACGTGTCGTCATTGGTGGCATTATCCACAATAATTACTTCAAAGGTCTTAAGTGTCTGATTCAGCAACGCCCTCAATACAATCGCGATGCCGTTTTTCTTCTCGCTTTTGCAATTGTAGGTTGGAATAATGACTGATATTGTTTCCATGCTGCAAATTGCCCTAAATCTGTCCGCTCGGACATGCGGTTAAATAGTTGAGCCCTGGCGTTATGTCGCACTTGTTTTCAAGCTAAGGAGTAATGTTAAGAATCCGCTGTAGTTTTGCAATAGCCTTTGCATAGAATATCTGCGCGAAAGCTGAAAAAAAGTTGCGGCCGTCTGATGAATTTGGCAGACTAAATTTGTTGGCATGCCTGGGAACGTTGCCAAGCAGCGAATTCTGGGAAATCATGAGTTACATTGCCCGTATGGAACCGCTTTTGTTGAATGGGACTTGTCTCTGGCGCGTGTTTGGTAGAACATTGGATGTGGTGAGCACATGAAAGGCACGTACATCAGTTTTACTACCCATGAAGCAAGAGTAAGGAAAATCGACCCCATGCTCTCGTCCCTTTTGGACCAGTGGCCTGCGGACAGGGTGGTTTTAACTGTGGCTCACAACTTAAAGCTACCCGCCTTCGTAAAAGACAGTGGCATACACATCGTTCGGTCAGCAGACTACGGGGCCTTCAAAAAACACTCGCCGCTTTACATCAATTTGGGGATTCAGCAATATATCATTGTAGATGACGACGCTATTTTCCCCAATGGCTGGTTTGACAATCTGTTGAATTGGAGCCGTCAATTGCCGGGCCAAGTCGTGTGTGGCAGAGGCAGAATTTGGAACCCCAAGAACACGCTGCATTATCCTGATAGCAAGGTCATACACGCAGAGCGTGTCGGCGAGCCTGTCCCTTGTCATATTTACGTGGGTATTGGCACTGCACTGTTCAGGACAGACTTCTTCGAGATGGATGTCTTTCCTTATCCCGAGAACCCATTTGATTACAGCGATGACATCTGGTTCTCAGCCAAATTGAAAGACAGCGTCAAGATTTATGTGGTTCCATATTGTAAGGAGCAGTACCATGGAACTTTAGGTAGGCCTACCGAGTTGGAGTATGCCAGAGAGAACCATAGCCGTTGGAAAAAGGCACGAGCTAATGGATTTGTCGCCAAGGACGCAGCCCTGCGCGACCACAGGAGCACGATTCTTCGACGCACGGGCAAAGAAGTCTGAGGTATGCCGGACTTGCTCACACGGAATCCTCGTGTTGCCTTAGAAGCGCCCTGAGGGATTGTTCCTCATTCGGTGATGTTTTACGCGGATTCTAGGTCACTTGGAAGTCCAGAGATTCCAGCCGGCCGAGCGAATCTGGGAAAATGGCCACTCACAACGAAGGCTGAAATAGGCAAAACTCATTTTAGTCTGCATGTGACTACGGCAAAATCGCTGTGGTTTTCGCTAAAAGAATATTGAAGAGAATCTAACACACTAAATTGTTGATGCCATCGGAACCATGCGATCACTAACTTGTTCAATCTGGTTTTTGGTAGCCCGCACAGATGTACCGTTTATGATGCAGACTATCCCTCATATCATCAGAATGTGTGACTACCCTTTTTCGCAAAAAGTGTTGGCGGTAGATACAAGTCCATTGTCGGGCGACTATATTTCCAGGCCATGTATCGGTACCTTAGACCAGCTGCAGAAATGCTGTGACGACTTGTTCACTTCCGGAGTCATAGACGAGATTGTGAGTATAGACTTCAGCGGAGATTATCAGCAAAAAGCTTATGCAAAACATTTAGGCCGATTCGTTCGACCAACACATAACTTCAGAGGTGCTCCTTTCCTTGGCTACATCTTTCTGCTTGACAAAGCCGGTAGTGACTACCTTGTCCACTTCAATACCGACATGCTGATCTATCAGAATGCCGGCTATAACTGGATAGCAGAAGGTATTGAGAAATTACGTCAATACCCGGAGATAGCTTGTGTTACACCTTTGTCGGGACCACCGACTCAGGATGGTCTCCTTTATCAGAAGGTCCCGTATGAAAGGGACTATAGGGGTTTCTACCGGTTTAAACAATTTACGAGCCGAAAATTTTTGCTTGATGTCAAACGTTTTGAAAAATTGCTTCCGTTAAGAATATCATGGATAGAATCATCGTGGATGATCAAAATGTCTACTGCCAGAACCAGCTCATCTGCCGCAAATAATCATAAATCTGCTCAGGGCGAAAAACAATTAAACAGGTGGGAGAAGATGGTGTCAAATCGCTTAAAAGAGACAATGTATTTCAGGGCAGATCTTGACACCCACGCCGCATGGGCACTTCACTCTTCCCAGACCCACGATCGCATCTTCGTTCAAAATCTGCCGCGTATCATCGAGAAGATCGAATCGGGATGGTATCCACCTGAGCAGGCAGGACACTATAATCTCCATTTGCCGTCCTGGCTTGAAGCGATGGTGTAGGCCATATCCGGATTGATCCGAGAAGTCAGGTGCTTTGGTGCTTTTTGCCTGCCGGGCGGCGTCAGGACAAAGCTTCAGAACGCCCATCCTTCAGAATCGACCCGGATTTCCCGTAATGGATATCGCTTATCCACCCAAGGGTGTGTCCGGCCGGGCGCTTAACCGTTTTACACAATGGTAAATTTTCGCGGCGGCATCGGTGATACCCGTATATGTCATTTCTTCCTTCGTAAGAAAATCAGATCCGGTAATCACTCTGACCTTGAACCCTGCTTCCTTGAGTCTTTCCACGAAGTCGGGGCCATATCTTCGTACGTGATCTTCTTGACCGAAGAGTCTCAAACGTTCAGAGGACTCGGCAATCGACGGATCTTCGAACGTTTTATGAGCGGTTATTGGAACCATCAATACGGCCCATCCACCGGATTTTAGAACGCGATGAAGCTCGGAAATAGCCCGTCTATCATCGGGAACGTGCTCTAACACGTGACTGCAGCAGATAACATCAAATGTTTCTTCGGCAAAGGCGATCTCCGTAACATCCATTCTGACCATTGCCCTTGGATCACGAAGATCGGCTGTAAGATATCCTGCGCCAAGGCGGCGTTTCAGCAAATTTTCGAGGGCTCGGTCCGGTGCGACGTGCAGCATGCGCTTAGGACGTCCATCAAAGAGGTCTGTCATCCTCTCAAAGTAAAGCCACGCTAACCGATGTCTCTCGAGCGCACCACACGATACACATTTGGCATTCTTTCTCGGAACGATGCCGAATTCTGAAAACCCTTTCGATAGCGTGCCGCAGACGGGGCAATATCGCTTGATTCCCAAACCTGGAATCCGCTTGATGAAACGGCTCAAGACACGGCCCCTGACTTGCTCCATTTCTTTGTACCGGTCTTTATGAGAGTATTTCACTTTTTGACCCGCCCCCGCTCATCTACACGACAAAAGCGGGATTTCCAAGCAAAGATGGGAAAAAGTCATAAGGGCAAGATTCGTATCGCGTGTATCAGGGAAATGCTTCAGAGGTGAAAGGGGATTCCACCTTTGTTCTTGGCAGGGGCAGTGACGCTGGTTATCCGCTGTGGCCCTTAGGACGTTGTCTGTCTGGCACGGTGCAGCGTTGGGAACGTGGCTTATGATTCTGGTGCGCTTCGGCCGCTCTTCTTGTATCGCTCAAGCAGCGCAGAGAGTTTCTGCACGATTTCAGAATGCCGCTCATATAGGTTCCACTCTTCGGCCGGATCAGCTTTTAGGTCGTACAGTTGACCTTCTGGTTCTCCGGGTTTGGGTTTACGGATCCCGCCGGAAAAGCCGCCGGGCCCTAAGCCCATGATTAACTTCCACTTACCTTGACGAATGCAAAAAAGACCGCCACCCGAATGGTGTACCACAGCCTCACGAAGTGGCGTCTTCAGTGCTCTCTCTTTCAGCACACCGAGCAGATTGTAGCTGTCTTGCCCGGCGTCAGCCGGCAGTTCCTTGCCCAGAATGGCCGCAACAGTCGCCATGAAATCTATCTGGCAGATGAGCTCAGAGCTGGCGCATCCGGCTGGAATATGGCCGGGCCAGCGGGCCAGAAATGGGATGCGATGGCCACCCTCCCATGCATCCGCCTTGATCCCGCGCCACGGTCGCGATGGATTATGCTCATACTTGCGAACCGAATTCAGCGGTCCGCTCATGTTGGTGCCATCCCGGCCGGGTGATCCGTTGTCGCTGGTGAAGATGAGCAGTGTGTTGTTGGCGATGCCCGCGCGTTCCACCGCCCTGAGGATCTGACCAACTGCGTGATCCACCTGGAAGACGTAGTCACCGTAGGCGCCGGCCTGGCTCTTACCCTGAAATTCCTTTGCCGGAGCGATCGGCGTGTGCGGAGCGGTCAGAGCGAAGTATAAAAAGAAGGGCTTGACCTGAGGATCCCTGACGCGAGTCTTGATAAACTCCACGGCCTTCCGGGTAATTGCAGGCATGACAGCATCCAATTTCCACCCCTCCAACATCACACCGGCGTTCCCGAACATGGACTGCGGTTTCATGACCGAAGGCATGCCGACCGTCCTGTCATTTTCGATGAAACAGTACGGCGGGTAATTTGGCACGTCGTCCCCGAAGTAGTAGTCGAAACCTGCCGCGGTTGGCCCTCCGCCAATCGCTTTCGTGAAATCCACCGATGAACCTGCGCTCTTGTTGTTCAGCGGCTTGCCGTCCCTGGTCGGCCATTCCCATCCCAGGTGCCACTTGCCGATGCACGCTGTATGGTATCCGACATCCTTGAGAAGCTGTGCAACTGTCAGGCGGTCCGGCTCAATCAGCGGCTTGTCCCATGGCCGCAGAACCCCGCTTTTTAACCGGGATCGCCAGCAGTAACGACCCGTGAGGATACCATATCGTGTGGGACTACATACGGCGGACGGCGAGTGCGCATCCGTAAAGCGCATTCCTTCCGCTGCCAACCGATCCAGGTTAGGTGTGGGAATCTTCGATTCGGGATTTTGACAGGCCAGATCACCATAGCCCATGTCGTCAGCCAGGATGAAGATGATATTGGGGTATTCCTTTCTTGAGTCGGCGGCCGCAAATACTGACGGCATAAGAAACGAACTCGCGCCAACACCGATAGTCCGCAGAAAATCACGTCTATTAAGGCTCATCATATGCTTTCTCTCTCGCACTTTATAAACACCGAACGTCAAGGTCACCTGCTCGAACCGGCACAGTTGGTAAGGGCCGGGTGCACTACCGTATTGGCCGGTCCAAATACAATTCTCAGAGCCACTTGTCTAGAAACGAGAGTATCTCGCCACGCATTTCCGCCGTTTCAAAGTGGCCAATGCCGTATCTTTTCATCTGCCAGGCCTCCGGACTGCCCATATGATCATACACGCGGCACAGCGCTCGGTCGATTCGCTCCAGGCCGGGTGGCGGCGTTAAAGGATCATAGTCACCTGCCAGGCTCAAGTGGGGTCGCGGCGCGATCAAAGCGTTTATCTGAGATGTCGTGAAATGCTTGAGCAGAGAAGGTACGTAGTAGTAAATCCCGTGCCCGTCCAGACCTCGTGACTCAATGAGCGCCTGAAAATCGGTCAGACAGCAGATGTCGATGCAGATTTTGATTCTGGTATCGAGCGCAGCGATCCACCAGGCCATTGTACTGCCCATGGATATGCCCATGGTTCCGGTTCGGCTCCCGTCTACGTCGGGGCGAGAACAAAGATAATCCACGGCACGGAGGCTGTCATAGACCATCATGCCCCACAGAACCTGGCCGTGCCAGAGCATCTGTTTAAATAGTTCGCTTTCCGTCCGGCCACGACGCTCTCCGAACAGCCAACTGTCGATGCACAGAACGGCGATGTCGCGTGCCACCAGTTCTTCTGCGTACGGAGGTTCCTGCAGCGAGGACCGGCCCTGCAGCAGTTCATTCTTGCCCAATGCGTAGTTGCCGCCGTGGGCATGGTTGTAGAGCATGCAAGGGAATGGACCACTGCCCGTAGGTCTCACAAAATAGGCCGGCACGGACTCAATCCCGTTCAGGTCCAAGAGCAGTTTCTCCAAGACATACTTGCCTGCCCTGGACTCAGCGATAAGTTTGTAGGATATCTCACGGTGGCGATCTGGAAGGTCTCCGAGTAGCCGATACAACTGCTGCCTTCTTTTTTCTTGGTCCATGCCTTCTCTGTATTCCTGCCCAACATGGAAGGTCACCTGAGCGGATTCGCCAAAGGCAGTCACATCAGGTTTACCGCATCGTCAGGCATCGTATCGTTAATGCTCCTGTTCTTTCAGTTTTTTCACAAAAGTAGCTATTTGACTCAGCAGTTTTGCGTGTCGTTTTTCCAGGCCAGTTTTGTTTTTTGCATTCTCAATTTCTTGAATGGATTTCTCAATTCGTTTGTTTAATGTCTCATTTGCTGTCTTTGAGCATTCTCTGAGGGCCGGAATCGCCGACCGAGCTTTTTCCCCGAATAAACTTAACGCCCCCACTGCATTCAACCGAACCCATTCATCTTCATCTTTCAGCAGTTTGACGACACGCTCCAGGCTATCCTCATCATAAAGATCGAGCCTCGCTAAGCGACTGGCTCCCCAGCCTCGGACTGTCTTGTCACCGCTCAAAAGCCCTTCGACATACCTTCTCTTCAGGTCGGAGAGTTCGAGTACTTGAACGTTGGCGGGGATCTGAATTTCATTTAGTGCTATTCCCTTACCAATGTAAATTACGAATGTCGGGTATTTGCTCCAAATCTTGCTTCCGCGGTCTAAAGTCGTCAGGAATTTCGAAATCCCGCCGACAATGATTAACTCCCAGTCGTACGGTATGCGGGCGCCCTTGAATGTCTTGACTTCCGCCGGACCGGGACGAATGACCACTTCTCGAACGTCGGCCGGGACATCAGCGAATTTCTTGAGGCAATCGTTCAGGTCTTCCGTGCGGCCTTCATAATAGAAATTCTCACATCCGTTCACCCAAATCTGATAAACCCGATTCATGTCGTTAATCACGGGCATAATTCCCGGCCAGTCTTTGTAGTTGACTTCATGGAACAGTTTATTCCCGACCACCTCCGTAGCCGCTGCCCGACACTGAGAATTGAGATTCGCAAAGAGCGACACCCAAATCAAAAAGAAAATAGTCTTTTTCATTTTAAGTCTCCTTTGCCTATTGACGGACTAAGCATGTCTAACGACGGAGTCACCTGCCGGAACTAGGCGGTTGCCGGATCAACGTTCGAGTTCCAGTATCCCCAGGCGCCAAGGGATTTTTCCGTAACTCTTCTGGCTCCGCTGTCGGTCGGTCACCCCCTGAAACAGGAATCTGAGATCCGCGGGATCGACTTGAAGCTGCTCGTCATATCCGGCCCTGATCAGCTCTCCGTGGCTGATTGAGTCTGTCCAGCGCTCGTCCGTTTGACGGACGTTTCTCATGGACGCAAATGCGTTGTCCTTCTCGGCCGCCAGAGGTTCCCAACGACCGTCCAGACGGTCAGCCAGGTACGCCTTGTAATACCGCCAACCGTGGCCGTGTTGAGCTTCGATCAGTGTGAGGTACTTTCCGCTGCCTTTGAGGCGATAGGTGTGGCTCGCCTCGAACACGTCTCCGCGAAGAGCCACAGCCGGCTGCGACCAACCGCGTGGGAAATCTGCCAGAGCGGTCTGCGCACGCCACATCTTCCCGTCGAGTGACGTGAAAAACAGATGTGCCTTCGCGCTGTCGCAGATGACCCAGAAGTCAAGCCACGCCTTCGCTCCTGCCGGTTTTTCACGAACCAACGGTTTCAGTGTGCTCCACGAGTCCGGATCAGAGATGTCCTGAGAGGTTGAATAGGCGGGCCGGTACTTGGGCTCCCACGAATCGTCGGAAGCCTGGCAGATCATGTACCACTTCTTGTGTGGCATGAAGTAGAAGACCTGCGGGGCGCAGAAATAGCCCCCGTGGCAACTCAAGACGTGCTGCTGAGCCTTGCTGGCCTGACCCCATTCGGAAAACGAAAGGTATACGATGGCATGGCTTCGTTCGCTCCCACGAACCGTGCAGAACAAATGCCAGCGGCCGTCATACCGCACGAGGGACGGATCCTTAACCGAAATCCAGTCTTCGCCGCCGGCAGAAACCGCGCGAACCACGGGCGGACCTGTAGTCCACTGGAAGTTGTCGGCCAATCGGGAAACTTCTGCGGCTTGGGCCACGGACCTGTTACTCTGTCTGTTCCGAAGGAAGGCATTTCGGCCAGGTGTGCCTCCTGCTACGGTGTCTTTGTCGAGCCGGTCACGTTCTTTGAGAATCCTCTGACGCATGTATGCTGGAAGTGCCAGGACCCGCTGAAAATAGGTGCGTTCGTCAAAGCGCAGGTTATTGTGCTTGAAAAGGGGACGGTCGACATCCCGGCTCAGGTCACAGTCGAACCGCGCTAGGACCGATTCGTTCATTGCACCGCCGCCATCAGGATTGATGTGGCAGAGCCCCCAGGTAATTCCGCGGCCATCGCCGTTGTCGGCAAATGCATCCGGCACGAACGGGCCCGGCGCAATGGGCGGTACCTGGAGCAGTGACATCATCGTGAAGTTCACGCCGTCAGGAGCGTATTGGACGGTATTCTTCTCGGGACCGTCCAAGCTGACCAGCGCGGCGATACCTGTCTTGTACGGCCACAGGCAGGTTTCGTGGCCAGCGTTTAACACCGGGTTAAGCGGCGATTTTTCAAACGGGCCGGCGGGATGCTCGGCAATCGCCACGCCTTGGGCTCGGATGATGTTATCGCCGCCGCGGCGCTTGCCCGGCGATCCTTTATAGTAAAGGTAGATATTGCCCTTGTAGACGAGCGGGAACGGGTCATGGATGCACGAGCAGTCCCAGTCCTCTTGTTCGCCAGGTTCGAGAACGGGCCGGCCCAGGGCGCGCCATGGGCCGTCTGGGCAATCGGCTTCGGCCATGGTAACGGGACATGAATCACCGCCTTTGATGATTTCGCTGTAGGCCTGGTAATAGAGATAGTATTTGCCCTTCCAGACGAGGATGTCGGGCGTGCAGTTTGAGCGCCAGCCGAATTTGCCCTTTTCCGGCCGCGTGACCGCGTGACCCTGTTCCTTCCAGTTGAAACCGTCGTCACTGGTGGCATACCATATCTCGGCCAGATCCCAATCCCTCGACGGTATCACGTCCGTGGCCTTCTGGGGTCCGGAGGGAGGCGCTTCGGTGCGGCGGCATGTGTACCAGACGTAGTATGTGCCGTTGACTCGGATCACCTTAGTCGGGTCGCGGCGAGAGACGTTTGGCTCACGGGAAAAGCCCTCAAGCGGGGAAAACTTGAAGTTGCTAAAGAACTCATTGCCACGGTCCTCATGTGGGTTCCACACGTCGTACATCCGCTCCATCGCTGCACTGAGGTTCCGGTCAGCCGGTTTCTCAAGCGGCACTCTTGCGGGAAACGCTCTGTTCACGCGTGATTGCTTCTTGTCGAGATGTGAGTATGACGATGACACAAACGTCGCCGCTGCAAGACCCAGGATTACCATTAATGTTCTTGTTTTCACGGTCTCGTCCTTCCTAACGTTAAAGCTCAGCTATGCGGTATGCGTCTGCTGAAGTGATGGGTTCGGCAATTTCGGCGGGCTACCTCTTTTTGCCGCCAGGGTCGTAGTCCGGATTCCGCGGCATATTCGGCGCGCCGACGGCCTCCATCCATGCCTTGAGTCTGGCCCGGAGTTCTTCGACTTTGGCGGGCATCTTCTCGGCAAGGTTGTGCCTTTCGCCGATATCGCTCTCCAGGTCATACAACTCGGGGCGGTCTTCTATCAGGTACTCGATCAGTTTGTAGCGGCGAGCGCGTATTGCCGCCCTTGGGATGCTGGCCCATTTGCCCTCCTTGTTTGGGCCTCCGCTGAAATTGGGGTAGTACCAATAGAGAGCATCGCGATTCAGTTTGGCCCGATGATCCCGCAGACACGGCATCAGGCTTACACCGTCGAGCGGATACCGGGGCTCCGGCGTACCGCCGGCTATTTCGACCAGGGTCGGGTACAGGTCCACCGTGGTCACCGGCTCGTGGCAGACGGTGCCGGGCTTGATCCTGCCCGGCCAGCGGAAGATATAGGGAACCCGGATGCCACCTTCGTACAGTTCTCCCTTGCCCTCTCGAAGCGGCAGGTTGTCGGTGAAGGCGTTGGGCTTGGGCTTCAGGTCAGGGCCGAAGACGCACCGGCCGCCATTGTCCGACAGGAAGATGATCAGGGTCTGTTCGGCGAGTCCCAGTTGATCGACCTTGTTAACGATTCGTCCAACTGTAAGGTCCAGACTGTAGGTCATGGCCGCGTAGACGGGGTCTGACTGGGCACCTATTCCGGGCTTGTCCTTGAACCATGCAATCAACTCCTCCTTGGCTTCATGCGGCTTGTGTACGAGAAAGTCAGGGAAGTAGAGGAAAAACGGCCGGTCCCTGTTTTGCTCGATGAACTCAAGAGCGCGGTCGGCGAGGAAGTCCGTCAGGTAGGTGCCTTTCGGCACATCCATCGGCGGCTTCATCTCCGGGTCGAAGTGCTTGCCGGAGCTTTCAATGGCCACGTCGAACCCGTGCTCGCTGGGGTGCTCGGGACCGAGGTGCCACTTGCCAAAGTGGGCCGTGGCATAGCCCAGTTTCTTCAACGCCTCAGCGATTGTCGTCTTATCCAGGCCGAACGGCGTCTTACTTGGCTGGATGAACGGGCAGAATCGCTCGTTGCCTTTGGTCATGTCACTGACGCGATAGACGCCTGTGCGCGGCGTATACTGCCCGCTAATCAGGCACGCCCGGGTCGGCGCACACACGGGGGCATCGGCGTAGCCGTCGGTGAACTTCATGCCCTGGGCGCATAGTCGATCCAGGTTAGGGGTCTCGTAGTATTTGCTACCGAAGCACCGCAGTCCTGTCCAGCCCAGATCGTCGGCCAGGATGACGACAAAGTTGGGTTTGCGAGAAGACGTGGCGCCGGCGCCTCTTGCCAGGCCGAAGCCGGCCGTGCCAAGCGCGAGCAATTGCAGAAAGTGACGTCGGTGCATTGCATATCTCTCCCAGAGTTCGCTGGTAGTTGCCTGTTGTTCGCTATCAAGCCCCAAAGGGGCGAGGTTCGATCACGCCATATCCGAAATATTCTCCAACAAGCATGAGGAATAGTCCAAATACCGTGAGGATTCGTAGACGGCTTTTCGTCTATTTTGGGACCGGACTATTGCTTGTATGGTTTCCCGATAAGAACCGACGAGCGCCTGATTGTTGGCTGGGCTCACCACTCCATGAGGCCCGCGGCTCAACATGCGTGTAAATCATCGTTGTTTTCTTAGACTCCGTCCCCGTCGGTGTCCCGCAAAAAAGGCGGACAAGCCTGAGAACCTTCGCTCTTGCCTCGAAAGAGTCAGGGTGTAACCGCCGCAAGAAATCTATACGGTGGGAGCCGGGTTTTCAAGTGAAAAATCAAGCCCAAATGTGTTGTGGCAGGTCTGGAGACAGGTCGCGGCCGCCGGACTCATCCGGCTGTTCTCCACACTGATGCATATGTGGTTCACCGCCAAACCTGCCGTAGTCGCTGCGCTGTCCTATTGCGCGGCGATCCAGAAATGACGTGAGCTTGCTGGTGGTCCTGAACTACTGGTCTCCGGTGGTAGACGGCCTGAAACTCAACAAATCCGCTCTTATTTGCTCCGTCTTTGTTTAAGCTTCAAATGCTCTATCGATCTTAAACGAAAAATTCACTGAGCTCACTCAAAAGTCACTAATCTCATTTTTTTAGCCCTTCCGACTGGCGTATTAAGAACTCAGCCAACAACAATGTGCGTTGTAGGATGCTGATCCGCTGAACTGCCTCTTGCGGTGTATACAGTTGCTTCGAAATGGGACCGAGGCCACACACAACTCTCGTAGATTCCGGCACAAGGCCCGCAATCGTCGGCCATACCGAGGATTCCTGATCGAGGGGGATATCCCACCTGTCAGCGACTTTTTTGAGATCTCTTGCGAGCCTCTGATTGCGCCGGCTGAGTTTCATAGGCGGTCGATCCGAGAGCATTTCGAGTCCCCACTTCGCTTGCCCTTTACTCAGAATCTGCCGCATCTGCTTTTCTACCGCGTCAGCAAGTCGCTGCGCTGGGTAGCTGAGCAGTAGCGTAACAACGACCCGATGAGGCAGAAGCATAGGAAAGCTCGTCGTCTTTATGTTTGAGGCGGCCACAGCGACGCGTTCTTTTCTGGAGGACAATTTCGCCAGTTTCTCAATCTTAGCACATACCCAGTGGAGAACCTCAGGATTCTTATTAGCTTTTCCGATACGTCTTGGGCAAGTCTCCACACGTAAAACATATTTCCGTTGTCCCCGACGCTGGGTAATGATTTTGTTGCCTGGGTTTCCAGCTCTCAAAACTAAGACATGTTTTGCTTTTGAAGCGGCTGCACGTATTGTTTGGGCGCTACAGTCACAGTCTTGTCCTTCATCAGTATAATAGAGGACACCGAGAGGTAAGCTTCTAAGCCGGTGAATATGTTTGAGGCCCCTTAGTACAAATTCTGCCATTACGAGTGGTGCCCGAGAAAGGCCTATCCCCTCACCATACAGCCATTCAGGATCTCTGTGAAAGGCTTGTCTTGGGACCTCACGCCCTAACGGGACATCCAGATGTCCGATCAGTAATGTTCCATCGGCAATGCCTGCGTTTGTTTCCCAAGTTTCTACGAAGGGGTCCTTTGTGAATTCTTTCACTGGTTTGAGCCCGATTGTCTGCAAAACATCGCTCAGTTTATTCAGAGATTCCCGAATGCCGAAAGGATCATGAGTGCGGCTGCTGACGTTGGTCCAAGCTGCTATTTGCCGCTCCATTTGATCCCGACGTTGAGTTAAAAAATTAAGTAGCAAGGAGCCAGAATCTGCATTTCCCGGGTAGAGCTGTTCCGGTCTTGGGGTGCCAAAGTATCTTGCGCTGGCCGCTTCGACCAGCCGATTAACAACGGTTGTAAAATCCAGACCCAGATGCTTAGCGCCGACCAGGTATGAGCTATGCTCGCCCAGACTCGGCAGGCTGTTAACTTCCAGAATGTAAAAGTGGCCTTTCTTGTCCAGCCGCATGTCCACTCTGGCAAAGTCATAACAACCGAGAGCCTCGAACGCTCTCCGAGCAAGCTCTTGTGCCTCGGTAGTCTGCTTTTTGCTGATCGGGGCAGGACATTTGTAGCCCATTTTTCGCGTCGACTGACGCATTTTATCCTCATAGGTGTAAATGGGTGGACCGTTCCTGCCAAAAATCAGCTCAACCGGCGTCAAGGCTTCTGTGGGATTATTGCCTATCAAGCCCACATTAATTTCGCGCCCCTTGATGTACTCCTCTACGAGACTGGGTTGCTGGAATTCTCTTTCAATCAGTTGGACCGCTTGCTGTAGTTCCTTTTCGGTATTGGCGATTCTTATGCCGAGGGATATCGATTCGTTTTTGGGCTTGACCATTAAAGGATAAGTTAAATCACACGCCATGTTTTCCCACGAATCCACGACGGTGAAATCCGGTGTCGGCAGACCATGCTGCTTGAATATTGTTTTCGCTACTACCTTATCCAGGGCCATACCGTGGGCCAGGGGTCCGGAGCCTACATAAGGTACACCAACCATCTCCAAGATGCTTGGCACATGGGTATAACGAGCCTGTCCCTGAATCCCATAAGAAAGATTGAAAACCAAACCCGGCTGCTCACCTTTTAGAACGCGAGGGATAAACTCTTCGAGTTTGTGAATCAGGTCTTTGTCCCCCTCGATCGCCTTTACCTGGTGTCCGCCGGCTTTGAGAGCATTGGCAATTCGTCTAATGGTACTCTGGCCTATCTTCTCCTTGTTAGGAATCCCAAACAGGTTTATCACATTCCGGGAATCGTGGTTGTAAGCAATAGCAATCTTCATACTATTTCATCGTTTCGTTGAAAAGTGCGGTAGCCCTTGATGTGAAGAATATGCTCATGTCTTAGGTCTCATCGATTGGCTCCTCACGATATGACTGGTCATCGTCATTATCATCCTTTCCTCCGAGGAGCCCTTTTTCCAGGAGCGTAGCACAACTGACACAGTATCTGGCCCAAGGGATTGCGTCGAGCCGTTGCCTCGGGATTTGCTCACCGCCGCCTTCGCAAATTCCATATGTGCCACCTTCGATGCGCCTAAGTGCATCGTCGATTTCTGCAAGGATTTTCCTTTCACTATCCATTAGGCCCAGGACATTGTCGATTTCATAGTTGTCGGTTCCGATGTCAGCCATGTGGGTAGGCATATTTGACAGCTCACTTCTGTCTCTTCGCAAAGCTTCGGATTCCATACTTGTGACATTGCCGAGTATCTCATTCCGCTTTGCCAATAAGACGCCTTTGAATCTTCTGGTTTGTGCAGATGTTAGTCCGCTTTTGTCAGTTTTGTCCTTTGCCATACGCATTCGGTAGTTCACAAATGGTTTGTATCCCTTCTAAGGAGTTGTAATTTACATAAGAACAGCGATGGGCACGACTTACAGCCCGAGAAAAATGCACAGACTCCTCACAAAAACACGTCTGAGCGGCTTAATACTCGTTTCGATTTCATCGGGAGTCATGCCGATCGTAGCAAATGAAAAAAATCCAAACACAAACCCTGCCACGGCACAGGCCAAGCGACGAGTCTTGATAGGGTCGATACTCGGGGAAAGATAGATTGAGACCCGATTCTCGATCTCCTCCAAATAACGCAAATACGGCTCTTCCAGCTCATCCAGACTTTCGGACTGAAGTTTCAGCAATAACTTTCCCTGGAAGAGCAACATGAATTCCTCCTTGGCTTCAAGGGAAAACTCATAGTGGGCATTCAACAAATGCTCCAACATGGCTTCCAGGTTTTCGGGTTCGCGATCATATGAACCCAGCCGTTCAATCAAGTGCTCTATCGCTTCCTCCACCAGGGTAACGACAATTTCTTCTTTGTCCTCAAAATGCTGGTAGAGAGTGCCCTTGCCCAAGTCGGCCTTTTCGGTGATCTCTTCCACCGTTGCAGCGTCAATGCTCTTTTCGCTAAAAACGTCTAAGGCAGCTCTCTTCAGTCTTTTTCGAGTCATCTTAGCCCTCTTCTGCATTCGGTTTATCCCGGTTTGTGAAGGCTTGCCAGTCATATTCTGACTGTTTAGTCATTATTGACCAAATAGTCAATAAAAAATTTGACTTTCGCAGGGAAATCGTTACTCTTGTGTAGCCCAATTAAACCAAGTGTTAGGAGAAAATCGGTGGCTGGACGAACGCAGGTGTAACATCAAATGCCCCCAGCATCGTGCTGCGTCCGAAAAATGGCAGCCGCTTGGGTAAGTACCGCCTGAGAAGATGTCTCGATCAAGGTAGAACGTGCGAAGTCTGGGAGGCAAGAGACCGCATAGAGAGTCTCTGGGTCCCGTTGAAATGCCTTACTCGATGGCCTAATGGCGAATCTCAGGTCAATGAGAGAAATGAAATTAGGATGCAGGAGCCTCAAATGAATAACCTTGTTCCCACTAAAGTGTTCTTGACTAAAGGAGTCGGCCAGCACAAGTACCAGCTCAAGTCCTTCGAGGAGGCACTGCGGAAGGCAGGCGTCGCTCAGCAAAACCTGGTGCAGGTCTCGTCGATTTTGCCACCGAAATGCAAAATTATCAGCAGGGAAAATGGACTCAAAATGCTGTCTCCGGGCCAAGTATGCTATTGTGTGATCGCCAGAGCCGATACGAATGAACATGGAAGGCTGGTCGCCTCCTCAATAGGAGTCGCCATTCCTAAAGACAATAGCCAGTGGGGCTATCTGAGCGAGGTACATGGCCACGGCATGAATAGCCAGCAGGCAGGAGATATGGCTGAAGATCTGGCTGCCGGGATGTTAGGAACGACGCTGGGAATGGAGATTGATCCAGATAAAGCCTGGTCGGAAAAAGAGCAAGCATATAAATCGAGCGGGATGTTCATTAGAACGACCAATATCACCCAAACCGCCAAAGGCCAGGAGGGTCTGTGGACAACGACGGTAGCGATAGCAATGTTTTTGTTTGCTTGAAGATGTTGATAGGATTTTTCTATCGTGAAAGAAACAATCAATTTTGGGTATTTACCTGAGGAATATTCCGATCCGGAAAATGCCAAAATAGTGATCATTCCGGTTGCCTACGACGGAACGAGCACGTGGATCAAAGGTGCCGATAAAGGCCCCATAGCGATAATAGAAGCCTCAGCCAATATGGAGCTGTACGATATAGAGACCAATTCAGAAGTTTATAGAAAGGGTATATTCACGGAGAATACTGTAGCCGGAGACATTTCCACTACGGAGATGATCGAGGCGGTCAACGAAGCCGTTCGGTATTATCTGAAGAAAAATAAGTTTACGGTAGTTATAGGCGGGGAACACTCGGTCAGTATCGGTTCTATCAAAGCTCACGTTGAACACTATGCGAATGTTGCTGTTTTACAATTAGATGCCCACGCTGATTTAAGAGAAGCATACGGCGGCTCAGAATACAACCATGCCTGTGTCATGGCCAGAACCAGAGAGTTCTGCCCAATTGTGCAGGTCGGCATCAGAAGCATGGCTTCTTCTGAAAAAGAATGTATGGATGAATCCAGGGTGTTTTTTGCAAAGAACCTCTACAACAACACGGACTGGGTTGAAGAAGTTATCTCCAGACTTTCAGATAATGTTTACATTACTGTGGACCTGGATGTTTTCGATCCCTCTATCATGTCTTCGACCGGCACACCTGAGCCGGGGGGATTATTGTGGTACGATGTTTTGACATTGCTCAAAGCGGTTTCCGACAAGCGAAACGTTGTGGGTTTTGACGTCGTTGAGCTGTGTCCGGACGACAGAAACAAGGCTCCGGACTTTCTGGCCGCGAAGCTTATCTATAAATTGCTAAGCTATAAATTCAGGGATTGATATGGAAAAGAAGGATTTTCTAAGAGATCCTGTAAAACACATCGACATAAAATCTTTTGATTCGACTGAAATAATCGAAGCTATGACAGATATGTCTTTCACAGCGAGAGACACCGCCAGAGCAGCAGATATTCTTAATCGAATGATAACCGATGATGAATGCACGATTGTTTTGTGCATAGCCGGCAGTACAAGTGCCGCCGGATGTATGCAGATTTATGCCGATATGGTCAGGCACAATATGGCTGATGCGGTCGTGGCTACGGGGGCGGCGATTGTCGATATGGATTTCTTCGAAGCGCTGGGGTTTAAGCATTACAAAGGCAGCTCTTATGTTGACGATAAGAGGTTAAGAGAGGTTTATATCGACCGGATCTATGATACCTTCATTGATGAAGAGCAGTTGCAGATTTGTGATAATACAATCAAGGAGATAGCTGATTCACTTATTCCGAGACCTTATTCTTCCAGAGAGTTCATAAGGGAAATGGGCAAATATCTCGTCGGTAATGCTGAAAAACCGGATTCTCTGGTGCAGGCAGCATACGAAAATGATGTGCCGATATTCTGCCCGGCTTTTTCGGATTCGAGTGCCGGCTTCGGCCTGGTCATGCATCAGGCCGAAAATGAGAAGCGCTACGTTTCTATCGACTCGGTAAGAGATTTCAGGGAGTTGACAGAAATTAAGATGAAATCTCCGGTATCGGGATTGTTCATGATCGGGGGCGGCGTACCCAAGAATTTCGCTCAGGACACCGTTGTCTGCGCAGAGGTCCTGGGCAGACCGGTAGAGATGCACAAATACGCCGTGCAGATTACGGTCGCTGATGTCAGGGATGGGGCTTGCTCAAGCTCTACACTCAAAGAGGCATCTTCATGGGGCAAGGTCGACACCGGATACGAACAGATGGTTTACGCAGAGGCCACTGCTGTCCTGCCGCTGATAATCAGCTACGTTTACCACACGCGCGGCTGGGAAGGGCGGAGTCAGAGAAAATGGAACAAGATTCTTGAATGAACCTGTCAGGAAAAGCATGAAGTTGACGGGAAAACCTGGACTTGCACACGCTTTCTGTATTGCCTCCGGCGTCACGATCAGTTCCGGGCTGACGAAAGAGGGGGATTCCCGCTTGCTTCTTCACTCCGTCTTTGAGGATGGCTCCCCTGCCCGATAGCTCTGGGGCCCGGCCGTAAAGCCTATCGAACCAAGCTCCGAGTTTGTTGTGATCAAATGAGGCCCGCCCACGCTTTTCTGCGGAACTGCCATCAGAAGATTTTACCCGCAATGGAGGCCAAGCCTGATGAGTAGGAACGCAGGTCGGCTCATTTGCTTTGGCAGTTTCTCAGGCCTCTTTGGCTCCTGCTTGGTCCTTTTCGGCCTTTGCCTTTTCAGCCCCTTCTTCGGGCTTTGGGTTTTCAGCCCCTTCTTCGGGCTTTGGGTTTTCAGTCTTTTCTTC